>Ga0181612_115443_pt1 | contig 20679 bp, 16 predicted proteins | sample HoacroProtozoa21_FD_119630 | JGI IMG/M metagenome (GOLD analysis project Ga0181612, IMG submission 119630) | Hoatzin crop microbial communities from Cojedes, Venezuel. Combined Assembly of Gp0051906, Gp0051904, Gp0051908
GGAGTCTCCTTCTCTGGAGATATTCCAGCCCCGCCTGGACGCGGTGCTGTGCCCCCTGCTCTGGGTGACCCTGCTTGGGCAGGGGGTTGGGCTGGGTGACCCACAGAGGTCCCTGCCAACCCCTGCCATGCTGGGAATCTGGGATTCTGTAACACCTCTGACTTCAGCACAGAGCACAGGCTACGCCTCTGCAGTGCTGGCTGCTCTGTGTGGCTCAGGAGAGCGCAGTAACAAGGTGAACTACAGACCAAAACACCACTTTCTCCCAGTCTGGACACTGCTGCCTGCCTGTCTGTACCATCGGTCCCCAACCAGACCAAGAGGAGCCACCCCAGAGCCCTACCTTGATGGCTTTGAGAGAGCCGCTGAACAGCATGTTGTGCGAGGAGACCAAAGTGCAGACGGGATTGTCATGTGCTCGGATCGTGTTCACTTTCTGCAGGTTTTGAATATCCCAGACCTGCAAAGGAGAAGAGCAGCACCCATGAGGGGCAGGGGCAGCCCCCTGAGCTGAAGCCCTTCCTCTTCGCCTCTGGAGGTGGCAGTCGCACAGAGGCAAAGACACAGGCAGGACAGGGCACCTGTAGGAGCCACGGTCCTGGCCCCACCAGGACTGAGCCCAGCTCAGAGCACCAGCCTACTGCCGCAGGAGCAGGGAGCAGGAAATTCAGCCTGCAGGAAACACCCAGATCCAGCCCACGGGTAACTTGGCTGAAGGCAGTGGATAAAGCACACTCAGGTCTTACACCGTCAGCAGCTGAAGAGCCTTACAGAAAAAAGCGTGCAGGTCCCTGCTCTACAACAGCCTGGGGCTGGCCTCAGATCTGACACCCGAGTGCGAAGCGGAGCAGGGGTTCTGGGTACTCACAATGATGGTGCAGTCGGCAGAGCCACTGTACAGCTTGTTCCTGTAATGTCACCAGAAAACAAAAGGGGGTCAGCGAGGGACAGCAACGCGCGCAGGGTCCCAGCTCGCTCCCAGGCCCCGCGCTGGGCGAGGAGCTGCAGTCCCACAGCCTCCCTGGGCCAAGACTAAACATGCCAGCCCCAGGAGCAGGGCCCAGGACCCGCAGGGAGGCCAGGCTGGATTGGCCCTTTGAGCAGGAGGCCCGGCACCCCGCTGGTGACCAGGGAAGGAAGCCAGGACAGCAGACGAGGCCAAAGAGATGGCACTTTGTCGATTTTTAAAGAGCAAAGAGAGGCACGATGTGCCTCTCATGCACAATCTTGGCACATGCAGGATTGAGGATGGAAATTGTAAGGGCAGGATCAGGAGCCCCAGTGCTCTCCCCCCTCTCTCCTGCAAGGACAAGTGTCCCTCTTCACTCACCCCTGGATGCAGAGAGCCAGTACAATTCCATCGTGGCCCTCCAAGGTCTTTTGGCACTTGTATGTGGTACAGGTATCCCACACCTAACAGGAAACACAAGTCAGCAGAGAGTCACACGTCGGCAGACAGAGCAGCTGGGGACCCGGGCAGGATGTCAGCAAAGCCACAAAAGCACCAAAACGAGGAAACAGGCTGTCACCTGGGCACCTGCCTTCCGGCCTCCCAGACCGAGATAAGCTTGTCTCGGAAAGGAAATTCACTGCAGAGGGGTCAGGTTGAAGTTAATGAGACACCGGAGAGCAGCACGCATCAGCCCTCTCCCTCCCCGCCTGCCACAGCCCAGGCCAACACAACGCACTGAACCCGAGAAGCAGCTCTCGGGCTCCTGCTTTAGCAATTCACACCCCGTCCTCGGGCTCCAACGGCACAGCACAGCCTCCTCTGCCACTGCAAAGGTTTCCCCGCTCAGCACACCCTGCTCCCTCAAGGGAGGGAACGTGGGAATGTGGTGCCCAGAGCAGCCAGGACAGGGGACAGAGCTGTTTTCCTTCAAGAAACTACAGCAATGTCTACTTTCTTCCATGTGGCTCTTGCTATCGCTCAAAGAAACTAAAGCAAACGTCTGCTCCTGCCAGGGCTAGTCGTGGCAGCCCGCGTGGCTCCGCAGCCGTCGGCCACCAGCAGCCAGCACGGTGACATTGGGAACTGTTGTTTAGGTTGCACTGGAGCAGTGCTGTCAGTTTGAGTTACTGAAAACAGGACAAAGAAAAACAAACACTCCATAAAATGGAAAAAGGACACATCTGATCAGGGAAAAATGTTTGGTTTTTTTTTTTTCCTAAGATGACTTTTTATAACAAGGGAAAATAAAATCAGAAGCCGAAATAGGCTTGAATGCCCTAAACACCACATAAAGCAAAACCACCAGCAGCAGGAATGAGATTCTAATCAGCGCTTTGCAAAAACCACTGTCTCTCGACTTCACTACCACATAACGTTTCCTCGCAGAGAATTTTGCCCAACTATAACTGCAAAGAATCATTTATAACTGCAAAGAATCATTTAAGATTCTTTGGGAGAAACTCTGGGAAGCGACATCCCCCTACCCCACAAACTGCAACTCAGCTTCTGTCCCACGGGAAGCAGAGTGACAAACGCAGAGCGTACACAGAAGAGGCAAGCTCCTACCTTAATGGTTTTGTCTGATGAGCCACTGAAGAGCAAGTCTCCTATGGAGTAAACGCACAAACACCAGACAGGGCCTTGGTGTCCCACAAAGGTCCCCTTGCACTTGAAGATCTGCTGAGGATCATAGGCTACAGAAACAAGAAGGCAGGTCAGAGGTGGGAGAATAGTGCTGTGCCACGTCCCGGTGAGTTCGGAGGGGACAGAGCTCCCTGCACTGGCCTGGCAGGTCCTCCTCGCATCCGTGCTGTTGCAAGCCAGAAGGAATCGTGAGACCCTCTCAGTCTGGCTGGAAGGTCTCATGTCCCACCCTTACAGCTCATCAGCTTCTCATTGCTTTGAGCCCCAGGACTCATCTCCCTAATGCAATCCCGGGCTGGACTGAGGGAGGCCAGAGACGCGGAGCCCACTGGACATCTGCCCCCGGCAGCCAATAACCCTGCAGCACTCTGCGCTCCCCTTCGGCCAGTGCTTCTGGCAACTCTCCCACCAGGATTGTCCTCCTGCAGCAGCAGTGACCCTGTGAACAAACTGCTGCTGCACCCAGAGCCAACCGTTACTTTGCACATCTGTGACCCTGCCTGACAGGGCTCGTTGGGCCATCACCCCACACCCCACCTGAGGGGATGAAAACCACGCGCGTACTCACATCCAAGGATGCCCATGTTGAGCCGAGCATTAATGTGGGAGAGCTCATCCTGAAAAACAGAACACGCTGCGTGAGCTGCAGAGCCATCAAGACCAGCCTGCCCTCCTGGGTATGGCTTTAAGACTGTCCCCCTCCACTGCTAAAACCACTCTGGCCTTCGGGCAGGTCTTGGCTCCCCGCGAAGGCCCTCCCTCAGCAGCTGACTCATTCTCCCATCAGTGGTCTCCTGCTCTAGGACTCCCTGTGTATACCCCTCTGTCACCTCCCCCCAGAGACCGCGGGGCTCTAACAGCATCTCAGACCTGCACGAAACTCTTCAGTATTCCGGCAGGCACAGAAGGACCTTTGGGAATACACTGTCCTTGCTCTGCCGTTCACCAGACTGCTAAAAATAATCAAACGGGTTACAGGGTCTGCTTGCTCAGCTGCGCCTTTGCAGCCCACCTTGCTGGGGAAGAACTCGAAGGTCTCTTTGTAATCCCCTCCATGGTCCGGTCCCTACTACGCCCATGGGGACCCTCTTCATTAGCATGCTCAGGTAAACCAGGGTGAGCTCCTCCTAATCACCACATCCAGTGGGATGCAGCCTGCCTGAACTACGGAGGAACATCGATTCAACATCAGTGCTTGAATAACGTCCCAAATCATGAGACAGCTCTCACTCCCAGCATGTCAGCAGGGATCTGCTTATCTTCCTGCTTTCTCTGCAGGCAGGGAGAAGGGCACACTGTCCCTGGCTAGTCTAAAACGTACAGGAGTGCCCAGGCGTTGGAGCAGAGGGCTCTCTCCTTGCTGCAGGGGTCCTTTCCTCTATTAACACATTTCCAGAGCAGCAACAGGCTGAGAAAAGGCAGCAGCACCAGTTACAACAGCAGCCCAGAAGCAGTGAGCAGAATGCGCTCACTGAGCTGCCTTTCACTCAGCCTAGAAGAAACCTTCACCCAGACCCCAGCTGCAGTAAAAGCAAACCCAACCCCGGGTGAGCAGAGCCAGCAAGGAGAGAACCCCAAAGACTCCCCCACCGCAGGAGAAGCCTAACCAGAAGCAGAGCCAGCAGCTGTCTGCATGCAAACCCTGCTCCAGCCCAGGGCCCGGCCCCCTCCTCACGTTCAGCATGGAGGCGTCCCTGCGGAACTCCATCAGGTCCTCGCTCAGCTTGCTCTGGTTCTCGTCCAGCACATCTACAAGAGACGGAGAGGCCCACAGTCACGGCAGAGTCCATGAGGGCATCCAGGGGAACAGGCAGACGACACCCGCTGCCACCTAACCTCTGAAGAAGGAGGGAGGAGAACCCACTGCTGTTATCAGCAGGGAAAAGCAGGAGGGTGTCTGCTACTCTGATGAAAATTCTACTTGGATGCTGAAGACCCAGCAAACTTCAGAGGCAAGAGAGGGCTGGGCACAGCAAAGGTGTTGAAGGACCATGCTCACTCCAGGATGGCTGCCTTGTTGGCTATTGGACTCACTGATTCTGACGGGGGCCTGTGCCCTAGGACTGCACAGGAAGAAGTCACAGGAGAAAGGTGGTAACTGCCTGCTAGCATTTCTAGGACTCGCCATGTGACCGGTGACTGCAGCATTAGGTCCCATGATGTGCTGGCAGCAGAGAAGTTGATGGGACCCCTATTTTTTCCTCTGCAAGGAGTATCTGAACCTCCCCAAACCTGCTCAGCACCAGTTTTAAACATATAATGAATCCTGCAATGCACCATCCTAACAAAGAGGTGCCCTGTCCCTACAGCTCTGACCACAGAGCTCGTCCGCTGCAGACTCACCAAACTTGAGCTCCAGGTTCTTCTCCAGCTGGTCGATTTTCTCCGAGAGCTTCCCCAGCATGGAGCGCAGGAAGGCAATCTCCTGGTCCTTCTGGGCCATTGCCACCTGCATCTCGTGGAAGCGATCGTCTGTCTGTTGCAGGAACTCCTTCAGACCCTCAAACTTGCACGTCTCCAAGTGGGTCTCGTAAGTGTCCTGATTTCCTATGAACGTACACCTACCAGGGGAAAGCAGACGCTGGCTGGAGCAGGGCTCGCGCTGGAGACCTCCTTGCTCAGCTGGCTCCTCAGAGGAAGGTCTGAGGCCTGTGTGGGTCCCCAGCTGTTCTGCTCCTCCTACCAGGAGCAGTGGTACTGCGGTTCCCCATCCTGATGGGTGCAGTCAACTGCAGGGCAACAGAGGCCAAGCAGCTCCCATTCTTCTATCCAGGGCATTGGCCCCAAACTGAACTGTCTGCCTGTCTGTCTGTCTATCTAGGAAGTTGCAAGGAAAAGCAAATCTTGGGCAAGAGACAGAATGTGGTGTCAGTTCATGTGCTCACCGGGAATCCAATCTAAGAGCCATCAAAACCAACGGAAAAAACTGCAGCTGACCTCAGCAGATGCTGACTTGAGCCTGCAGCATGGCAGGGAGTCAGGGCTGCTCTGTCAGGGCTTGCCTTGCTCTGCTTCTGCCAAGACATCTCCTCCTGCAACAGTGACCTCAGCTGTGCATCCTGCAGGGAACCCCGGCCCGGGCTCTGCTCCTGCTCAGGGGACAGTCAGCCCTCCGAGGCTGCCCAGCACTTCCCTTGCCCTGGGAGAAGGACTGGTTTGAAAGACACTGCCGTGGTGCTCGCATTACTCTTGTGCTCGTCCTCCTCCCTGCATGGCTCTGGCCACAGCCACTGCTCTGACTCTCCTCCAGCTGGTTCTTCTGCCTACGCACCTCAGCCGCCTCCTCGGCTGCCAGCAGGGCTTACAGCGGGGCAGCATGACCTGCCCGTTCTCCACAAGAAGCTCAGGGGCTGCCTTCTGCAAGCCCTGCGAGCCTGATCTCAGTCTCAGGCCAGTGCACAGCACTGGTTGGAGCTGCTCAGAGCCCGTGGGGATATCCCAAAGCTGCAGCAGCTGAAAAGCAGCTCAGAAATGAGCACAGTGCATCCTTCCTACTAAAAAGACCAGCTTCTTACCCGTACTTGGAGTGGGGACACTTTATGTGCTCGCACTCTTTCAGATGTGCCTCCAGGTTCATTTTCAGGAGAGGTGGGCAGCTGGGGTTATTGGGGCAGCGAACCGGCCTGTAATCACAGCTGCTCTCATGATCTCTGCCCATGGAGAGAAGCAAAAGGAGGGAAAATCAGCAATAAGCAAAAATTAATGGAAACAACACAGATCGTCAGGAAAGGAGCAAACCAACCCTGTGAGACTGTCAGAGGATCGAAAGCCTCTAAGCTCTAAGACTGCAATTACAGCTTTAAATTCTCACTTGGCCAGTAAGTTGAGAGTAATATAGGCCACATTTACGCAGGGAACATCTACTTGTGCAGCCGATCAGCTGAGCCTTCAGGCAGCTCTCCACGGCAGGCAATGGCCAGGTGACAGGGAAGACAGTGAATGCATTTAGGATGGGGAGGGAGATGGATTTCAGACTCCTAGGATGTAATTAGGATAACTCCTCTAACAAAAAGAATCCCAAGGTCTCTGTTTGACCACAGCCACAGCGTTTCACCCCAGACACGAGGTGACTGCTTTCACAGCGTATCCCCTGTCCCGATGCTGAGACGCTCAGGTAAGCTGGGAGCAGAGAACAGCACCCTTGGCCTGAGACCAGCCCATCGGCCGTCACCCTCAGACTGAGACACAGTGGAAAGAACTGTCCCCTCAAGTGCCCCTGCCTGCTCCCACGCCCCTGCACGCCTCAGCAGAGCGCTGCTGGCAGGAGCTGCACTGTCCCCAGGAGCCGCAGGGCAGCTCAGATATGACAGCAGATTGCTGGTGGTGGAGCCCTTTCCCCGGAGAGGCTGCATGCTGGTAACAAGCCACTTACTTCCTGGCACTCAGTTTAATTGTAAACGGGCATCCACGGGGGTCCACTTCGAAGGCAGCGGGCTTGCTGCTGGCTGCAGGCCGGCAGCCATACTTGCAGTGAATGAAGAGCTCCCCGATCTGCTCGGCCACCGCAATGTTGTTAACCACTACGGTCAGTTTGGCATTGTCCACGGGGCACTTCTCTGCCAGGTGGGGAAGCAAAAGAGAGAGACAGTCAGCAAGGGCTGAGACACCGCAGGAGATCTTATTTTCTTGCCTTCTCTGGCCAGGACGGCCAACGCCCAGATGGGTGGCAATGGAACGAGCCATGAATATTCACACAAGGTCTGCAGGCCACCACCTCTGGTTCGTCTTGGGGCTTGGTGAAAAGTTACAGTTCATGTTAATCCGTGACAATTTGAGCTAGCTGCCAGTGAAGGAAGGCCACACTAATTCCGACCACCTTGTGCTTGCTGAAGTGTGAGAGCATTCACAGGCAGCGAGCACAAATGAGCAGATGCCCCATACAGAACCCGTCCCCCCACCCAGGCCTGGGGGTCAGCTCTGCTGCCAGCCGGGCACTGCAGGCCAGGGATGCTGCCATGAAGCAAGGACACCGGCTTTGAGGGCAGGAGCAAAACCGAGCAACTCAGGATTGCAACTGCAAAGCCTTTTGCTACAGATCTGTTGGTTGGGACAGCTATAGCATGACACAGTGACAGAGGGTTAGCATGCTCAGCAGAGGGACCTCTCACACGTGGAAGATGAACATCTTAAGGCAGAAAGAGCTGCTGTTCTGGTGGACTCCCCAGGGAGCCTCCTCAGGGCTCCCTATTCTGGTAACACGAATGGCTTGGCTTTGTGCTGAACAACAGCTTTCCAAGAGGGGCACAGGCTCGTGCCAAATGAAGTCTGTTTTGTAGCACAGAGTCCAAACCAAGCCGGAGTTGGTCAGGCCAGGCCAGCAGCCAGACTCTTGGGCTCCACCAGCTCTCTGGAAAAGCTGGGTGAGCTAAAGCAGCTCTGTGTGCTGCTGTGCACGGGCTCAGCCAGTGGCCGCAGAGCTGGCACTAGTGGGATGGGGGAGAAGGGGTTTTATGGGTCTCTGCCAAACATGGCCCCCGTTCCTTACACAAGCAGCCACAGAAAGCTCTCTGTCTGAAACCAATGGGTCAGCTCTGGGCGAGACGTGTATTATCCTGGGATTATCCATGGCATATTCCAGGATTTGAGAACATCCTGTGCCCAAGAGCCAGGCCCAGCCCTCTAGTGTCCCTGCTACGGTGTACCATCAGAGCTCTGAGCTGCACAGCCACCCGTGCCCGGCCCCTCACTGCTGCGACGGCAGCCTGTGCCTGACAGCTTGTTTTAAGCCCTTCAGACATCTTTCTGCGGGTTTCTTTTTAAGCAAAAGCAAACAAACCAGAAAATAACAGTGTTTTGGCTGCATCACACAAGAACAGTTCTGTACTCACCAGATGTTAAGGCACATCTTCTACAAAATGTGTGCTGTGGAGACAAAGAGGAACAGCAGTGTCAGCGTAAACAACCTTGGACGAATTATTCCCGGTGGCTAACGATGGGAAAGGTGGGAGATACCAAAGGCTGTGGCACAGGGGCCTCAGCAGCTGTTCTGCCTGCTTTGTAGCTCAGCACGCTCTTGAGTCTGCACCACAGGGCAAAAACCAGCTGCTTGCTCAGGCAGCTAAGAGCGCACCACAGGTCGTGTACCCGAGATGTATTAAGTGCGTGGTTTGCAGCTTTGAGGGTTCTGCCCTGTTCAGGATCAGGCCATGGTCACGTCGCAAGCCAAAGCCATGGGCATGTTCTGCCACACTCTGATACTCCTACCCTCCAAGTCTGCATGGGGTTTCTCTGCTTCACCCTCCGCTTAATCCATGTCGTCCCTCTCATTTCCGTGAGGAGTTCTCAAGGGGAAGAGCACCAGTCTGGCCTTGTCCTTGGCCAGCCAGCCCATCACATATATCCCCTCTGTCGCTCTCCTAAGGTAGCTGAGTCCTGCTGTCAGGTGGATGGGACAGCTGGTTTGCAAGCCCATTAAATGCACTGTAAATTTTGCCACTTTTAATAGCTCGCTCTATTCTTACCGCAGAAATGTGCAGTAACAATTTAACTTGATAACCTAGCAAATTTAATCTAAGACGCTAATGAATATAAAGAAAGGAACAAAGGCTGCAGCATTTTGCTGGTCCCGAACTTGCCCCGTGGGCTCCCTGGAGCCTCCCCTGCCACAGGGCCAGCGCTTGGCAGCAGCGCTGGAGAGGCTGCGAGCCACTCTGCAGAGCTGCTGCCTGCTGCCCTGCTCGGGGGGCCTTTTCCTGCCCCGCACAGCTGCACGGGGCTCTCTCCAGGGCTGCCAAACCCGGACCGCAAATGAAGCCAGCTTGCTTCCTGCAGCAGATTTCTTTTTTCCATATTAACCAGTAAATCTCAGTGTCTGCACGAAGAGCTGCTTACTGAAATGGTGCAGCAAAACTGCACCAACTTCCAACCCCTTTGGCGATAGCACCCTCACTGCAGTAAACGATCCTGCTCTCTGCTTTTGTTGCTACAGCTCCATCCCAGCAATCAGAAGCACGTGAGAAGGTGTTAGAGGGCCTGTCTCAAGGCCATCTTTCTTCATATGTAGCCCATAAGCAGGAATAATACACAGTTTCTATTAAATCCCAGTAAAATGGAATATAGAAGAATATTTGTAATACTCAGTGTCTTTCATTAGAGGATCTCAAATCCCTTTGCAAGCATTAACTAAATGAAGTTTCAAGCTATTCTTGTTTTATAAGAAACACTCTCTTCACAAGTGAAGAGGAGCCGTTCCTGGGGTGCCCAGGAGGCAGTGGCACTCTGCAGAGCCCTTCCGGACAGGGAACGAGGAGATTCACACCTTGCTGAAGTCCCATCAGGGAGACTGAACGTGGCCAGGACAGGGAGGCTGACGGTACAGCTCCCTGGGAAATGCCACACAATTTTAAGCAAGCCCCAGGCTTCTCCAGCTAACTGCAGAGTGCCCCAAGCACCTCACTGCAGACTGGTTCAGAGCTGCCTTGTGCAGAAATCTAACCCATCTCCACCAGCACCTCTGCTCCTGTGCTGGCCTGGCTGCCCCAGTCAGGCGCTGCCTCGTCTCCTCGCTCAGGCTGACAGTCACTGGGGACCGTCAGGGCTTCGCTACAGGTCACACAGGACGCCCGTGGAGCAGATTTGCTGGTTTGTGGATTTGGAAGAGTACTGCCTTACCCCACAGGTTGTGATGACTGGGTCCTTAAACACACTACAGCACAGTTGGCAGCACAGCTTCACGGATGGTTGTTCAGCAAACACCAGTGGCTCCTTAAGAGGAGGAGAGAAAGGGGCAGAGAGAGCACAAGGATTAGTCTGAATGCAAGAGCCTCCAGCTCCGCAGAAGAAACAAAACAACTCTTCAGCAGAGAGCACTGGGGAGCCTGGGGCACACGGCATGCTAAGGGTTTCATTATCTCGAAATAAACTTTTGTCTGGATCTGCTGACCTCCAATATGCAAGAGGAAGGGGAAGAATGAACCTTGGAAGGGCTGGAGACCCCCAGCTCATCACAAACTGGGGGCCACCAGTATGTGGCAGGATCAGGACCCGGCAGCAAACTGCACAGACCGACCTCCTAGCCAGAGTGACTCAGGTCTCCAGAACTGCACCAGCTGCACTGTCTGGTACTTTTTGCTTAGCTGGACTGCACTGTGCGTTGTTAAAAATGTCTCCTGTACTAAGCCTGAAGTTTAAAAGCGATTTTAAAACAGCTTGCCCTTTTGTATTTGTGAACCATCCTGAAGGAAGGGCTCTTTCATTCCCTTATGAAGCGGAATCGACATTGTTTCTGCCGCAATGGGCCCATCTCTCCAGTTTTGTTTACCAACAAAGACTGCCGGAGCGTGGGCTCTGAGCATGTCCTCCTGGAGCAGCACAGCTCTCCGTTCCACGCCAGAGCAGGGCTTCACATTTCAGAGCACTTTAAATCAATCACTACAGTTCGGTCTGTCTTTTCTTCCTGTGCTGCCCTGAGAACTGCAAACACAACCCCCTGGGTGCCTAAATACGAAACACACACTTTTATCCCAGCCCTGTGGCAGAATGCCACCTGACCTTTTACGCATCCAGTATGGGGTTAGTTACTGGGTCACAAGCTAAGCTCAGCTTAGAAGTGTCCTCCCCCAACAAGAGTCACATGCGGACAATTCCTTGCACCCCCCTGGGGCTTACAATCAAGTCAGTGAGGTGCCACGCAGCCCTAAATGCAGGATGGGGCTCTGAATCAGTGGGCAATGGTGTTAGTCTTGCTGCCTGGGGCTAGACCACCACCCTGAAGACCTGCAACCCCCTGCTGCCCTGCGGCAGAGCCAGGGAATCACACATGACTTTGCAAAGACTACCAGTTTTTCTGAGAAGCAGAAGAGCCTCACCATTGCCCCCTCTTTACAGATAGGGAAATGGTACACAAGGAAGCCAAGTAACTTGCAGAAGTCAGTGGTGGAAACAAAATTAAAGCCACAAGTCCTGACAAGCAGGTTTTTAGTTGCCAGACATCACAAAAAACCTGCCCACGATAGCTCTATGTACTCACAGGAGTCCACTAAGTTACTCTTTTGACACTGAACTTCCTAACACCGCTCCTTCAGACAATCCCAAATACCTACTGGCTCCTCCTCTTCCTCATGGAGTGAGAACGTCGAGCGCAAGGACATGTTGGACTCAGAGTGCAATGAACGGACGGAGATAGCAGAGTCAGAGCGGCGTGGGGTGCTGATCGGAGGCTTCAAAGAGATAAAAACCAGTCCTTGTTATTCCAACTAATTCCCCCCACTCCAAAAACCCTATGCACAGACTTCAAGTGCAGCCCCCCCCTCCACAAAACTCAGCTGCTCCATTTGTTCATCCACTCTGCCAAGCTGCACCGAGTGGCCCCCAGAAGCAGCATTTCTCGCTGCTGCGTGCCCTTCCCGGCAGCCGGGAACCCTGCGCCGTGCTCAGCGACAGGACAGGCATCATTCAGGTTTAACTTCCTAAACCAAGCTGACATCTAAATTCCAAGCACGTAACTTTCTCAAAGGTGCATTCATTTGTGTACTTACCGTGTGCACCCGCAAAGCAATGGTCTGGAAGAATTAATCCGTTGCAGAAAGCTTTGTAAATCTCCCCCAGAGACAGCTACCAGCTCCTGCAATTTCTATAATCTCTGCAGCAGCACTTGTTGTTTCCCTCGCTATCTAACTTCTGCCAAATTTCTTTGCGTAAGTGTGGAGACTTCCTTCTATTCAATTCAGTAACAGACTGGCTTTGTCGCTTCCTGCTCGGGAGGGGAGAGCTAAGCGGACACCGCGTGCACCAATCAAGAAAAATCCCACTGGCTACGGCGGCCTTGGGATTGGCTTTGCGGGAATGCTGCCGCTGGAATATTAACCAGCAGCACGTCTCTCGGTGGAATATCAACCAGCAGTGCACAGCCAAGATGCAATTCGGCGTCAAAGTGACACCGGAGACTCTTCAGACCATGGGGTGATTGGATTTGGGGGTCTAGAACAGCAGCACAGCCACCGCTGGGTTCCTCTGGAAGAGATGCTGCTGGCTGGCTGAGAAGAGTGCAGAGAAGCACTAAAAGTCTTCAAGGAGCGGAACGGATGGGCTGCCAAAGAACTGGGAGAATGAAGCCATAAGCTTCAGATGCTTAGCGTCAAGAGATGGCCAGTGCCCAGGCTGTCTGCACATATCACACCTATACGCAGCCTGACTGGAGCTGGCATCGGTCGCAGACTCCTAGAAGTCTGGCTGGAAGGAGCTCTGGAGGCTGCTGGCCCTGCTGCCCCCTCAGAGAGGGACTCTCCCTGGCCCTGAATCCGGTCAGGCCCTGCTCAGCCGGAACGGGGAAGGCTGCGTGGATGAGCCTCTGCCGCCCTGCGTTCCTGCCCTGCACTACCTTGTGAGCAAAACGGTTTTTCCTCACGTTCAATCTGAACCTCGCAACCCACATTTTGTGTGCTTGCCCTGGGTGGAATTGCGTTACATCAGACCCAAGGACAGACAAAAGCAAATTAGGAGGCCAGTGGGGCAGCCAGGGAATTCAGCAATGAAAGATGTAAGATGAGCTTCAAAGCCTGCTGCCTTCCCTGGAGACAGACTGCCCTGCAGCCTGAGCGCAGTCCTTGCTGGGCTGCAGGAGAGGAGCAGACCAGGATCCTGCTGGTTCTTCACACTGCTCTGCTTCTGAATTTTTATGATACTGGGATCCTAGGAGCTCAGAAATGCTGCATCTGTTTAGAAGCCAAAGCATGAAGCTCTTTTTCTTAAAGAAAGCATATTTATTGGCTAAATATGTAAAACTTGAGGAGGAATAGTTATAACAAGGTAAATCAATTTTATGTGTATCCATTAATTTTGTTATTTTCCTCCACTAGTAACAGAAGTTATTAAAATACCAAGAATGACTGTGCATAGTTCCCATTCTGGAGGTGACACAGAGATCAGGGCAGCAAAGGCAGGCTCTGCGGGGAGGCAGTTTTATGAAGAGCAACATCCTGCGTGGATCACTGACGGAGAGGAGGCGGACTGCAGCCCAAGAGCCCTTCCAGGACGCAGGTTGTGAGACACAACCTTGCACAACACTGCGGGCTCAGCTCCCTGTGTCCTGGCTGGGCTAACGCTGCTGTAAGCCATGCAGGAGGGAAGCTGATGTGCTGAGAAAGGTCGCTCCACCCAGGCTAGAGTGACAACACTGAAGGGTAGAGGTGTGTGCTGGCGTTTACTGCCCCTCTAGGTATCGGCAGCCTTTGTTTCTGCCAAGCAAGCAAGGCTAAGACACGAGAGCCCTCAGCTCTACAGGGTTAGTCACTGAACTGCTTCCTGCTCCTCACCTGGCTACTTGGACCGAGCTTTGCGGCACTAGTCCTGTGTAGAGCACAAAGGGACTGACTGCGGGGTGCTGTTGCACTGCAAACAGGATAACAGAGCACGGGGACCACAGGACCCCCACCCTGAGGGCATCTGCCCAGGCTGCGGAGCACTCGTGTGCACCAAAGCCAAGGAGCACCGGGTCCTGCCACAGGGCAAGGCAGCACAAGTGGCACTGCTTCGGCCGGGCTGGGATTTGGGAGGATCTGTTGGAAGGGTCCCACCGCCTCAGAGCTGTGCCAGGGCTATTTCTGCACTAACCATCAAGTCCATCTTCAAACAGCCCAAGGACGGAGTGCTCAAACATCCTTTGATGGAAGATGGATAGCTTGTGGCTGGCTGGCAACTCAGACCAGCTTCTAGCTAGTTCAGGGGTGAAGCTCCCTGTAAACAGCCAAGACTCTGGACAGCCAGTCAGCTCTTCATCCATTAGCACACATTTGCCCCAATATTCAGCTGTAATCTTTATGTGCAGTTCCCAGCGTGTCAGCTACAAAAGCAGCCTCCCCCTGAAGGCTCTAGCACAGTCCTCGCTCCTGCTCCCTGTAGGCACAGCGAGGCTCCAGCCCACGGCACTGTTTTCAGGAAAGATGAGAGCAGCGGCTCAATAATCCCTGCCTTGCACGCGGAACACACGGCTCTGCTTTTGGTTTCATTAACCGAAGCTCTAAACTGAAAGAGAAAGGGGTGGTGGAGGTCACAGGAGGGCTCCGACTTGTCTCCAGCTGTCTCTCCGACGGCTGACCAGCCCTTGGCAGCTTCTGGAGAAGGGAAAACTCAGCAATGAGGAAGGGAAATCCCAGACTATTTCTTGACAAAGCCAAGGAAGCTTCCTAAAAGGGTTAGTGGGAGTTCGTCTGGAGCAGCAGGCAGAGCAGGGCTGTGGCACTTCTGGTTTGTTAGCACCTCACGCTGCTGGCTGCTTCCTGAACCACTCATTAAGCCTCTTGCTATTTTTGCTTAAGAATATTTAGCACTCCAGGGAAGGTGGGCTGAGACTGTGCAAGAGGACTGAGGCGAGCTCCTAGGAGAGATCTCACCTAGACTTGGCTGCACACCTCAGCTTGTGACACCGAGGTTTTCAAAGGAGTCAGAGAGCTGCTCCATCAGACATGGCTAAACTTAATGTCCCCAGCACTCCCCACTCCTCTGGAAAAATCCTCGCCTGTGCTCTGTTAGAGCCGCAAAGCTCGTGAAAAGGGTGCAGGGAGCACAGCCCTCAGCCCACAGGATCCGTGCTGACAGCCAAGGGCTGCCTGGAACAGTGGCCCAGCACCATGGGGTCAGTGAGGTGATGGAGAGCTGCATTTGCCAAGGACACGAGGCAAATGTTCAAAGGACTTTTTGGGAAAACAAAACAAACAAACAAACCACAAAACCCAAACACACGCTCACATAAAACGCAGCAAGCTTTCTGAGCAACAGAAGGAACTTTATAGGATGCTGACAACAAAGCCCTTTGCAATCTGGTGCTGTATTTATTTTAAGTTGTAGCTCCACGCTGTTGCCGACCCCAGTTCTCTGCCAGCGCCTCACTTGAGCAGCGATCCATTTATCCCTGACTTGGAAGCTGGGTCTCGTAACCTGACAAAGTCTGCAAGTACTTATTTAATTTGAAGTCGACTACTAACATGCTAAAATCTAAACAGGAGCTTATGGTTATAAAGTGTGGCTGGAGCACTAGGGACAGGAGAAGGTCAAGGCCTCAGAGCTATCCATCCATTCACTGAGGTTTGCTTTCCTGCTGCTGTTCTTGATTTAATTGATTTAGCCTATTTAATTTCTCTTTAAGCAGCTAACCCTGACGCCTGTCGGATCACTAAAAGCTGCTCAGAAGCGAGTGTGATGAATGAGAAAGCTGGACACAAAACTGGGATGTGCTTTTCTGCAAAGATATTGTGAGACATGGGATGGATTGTGTGAGAAGACCCCGATGATGTAATCCCCAGGAGCGGAGCACAGTCTGTAGCATCCGACATCCCACTCTGCAGGTTTCAGACTTGCTCCCTGTGGTCAGAAGCCCCATCTGGAGGTGGAAACAGGAATGGATTTTCTGGTCATAACTGCAGGGCCAGCTGGGCTGCTGGATGGTCCATCCAACACACCCTGATTGAGACCGACAGCCCCAGACATCGCCGACAGCAGCTCTGTTTTCTCCCGAGCTCAGGAGACCCAGAGCACGCTGCTCACACCAGAGGCAGGTACACCCTCACAAGCAGGCCTGGGGGATGCGTAGCTCCCGGGCTTTGTAACCACACACCATGCTCAAGCAGTCTAAAAACGAGCACCAGAGGTGCCAGCCTAATGCCCCAGGCCAGAAGCAGCCTCTGCTTCCCCACTGCACCAACCCCGAGAGCAGCCAGGCAACGCCGAGGCCGGTCCTGCCTCTGGTGCAGACATCTGCCTCCGATTTGACGCAGTGCGGGGGAACGGCGAGGGAGGCAGGAGAGTCCAGAGGAGCACCACTTGTCTCTCACTTGACACATAATCAGCTAAACTCCTGGCAACACCTACCATGCCATCGTCCTCATCTCGCGGGGAGTAGGTGAGCGTGCTGGAGGAGGATGGGGTCCGGCGATGCTGTTTAAAAGTATTGGTCCCGTCAGCTTTAAAGCAAATTGGAAAAAAAAAAAAAAAATAGCAAGCATTTAGGCTCCTCAGTAACATTTCCAAGCTACAGGTCAGCCTCTGTAGCTGCAAGTGTACCTTGAAAAAGATTAGGGATTCCCCAACTCCAGTTCTTGACCTGGACATATCGGTGCAGGCAGAACAATCCTGATCTCTGACAGCCTGCTGAAGTGCAAATGGCCCTTTGCAAGTAGCTTGCCCAGAAGAGAGCACAGATAATATTCTACCAGGTTCACTGGTTAAAAATACTATTAAAAGGAAACTTTATACTCCCATATATCTCAGTCACTAACAAAAATTGCTTCGCTCAAGGGCAGTCTGGATATTCTTGCAGCACAAGGGAAGCATGCTAAATTAAATATGAGATATCTGTATAAACGTCATATTACTGACTTACATTAAAATTTGAATGTAAATACACAGGAGTCCAAAAACATCTAGAGTCCAGAGTTCTGTACAAATGTAACCCAAACATTTCCTTATCTAAATCAGTGTCAAGTGCCACAATTTATCTTTACTAAAGCAAGGATATTTTTGTTCCAAAATGAAACCAGACCTCTTCCTACATTCACACCACGTGTCAGGGCTCAGACTTCTCGCCTGCCGGGCTTTGAGGAACAGCTGTGAGAATTCTAAATGAGCTGGTACACTTGCACCCCCTCCTGTCCGAGTTAAAAATGGCCATGGGGGTTTTACCAAAGTGACTCACAGGCAGGCAGAGAGTGAAGGTGGGAATTTTCAGCACTGGTAATGACTGCATCAGAAGTCACACAGATAAATAAGATCTGGGACTGAGCTCTGTAGCAAACCCTGTTGCACTATCCTAATTTCAGCAAGGACTTCCCAGTGGTACTGTTGAGTCTGCCTAATGGGAGAAAATTTCTGTGCGTGCTCATTTCCATCACACCTGGTGATCAGATGCCATGACTGAGTAACACCTGGGCTGCATCATATTGAAAACAGCCCCTCGGCACCCATCTGCAATGAACACAGTGATTCTCCCAACAGCCTGATGATCTGTAAAACACCACCACCACAACCTGGTAGGCATCACACGTGGTGCTTTGAGGAGAAGCTCTATGCATTAAGCACGCTCACCCTTTGTGATGGTCGTCACAGCAGAGTAGGCTGGCCCAAACGTTGTTTCCATTCTTGTCTGAAACATTGACAAAATGAAGGTCAGTGCGTGTCACTGCAGCACAGCCCAAAGGCTTGCTACCTTTCCTGAACTGCTGAAAAGATACACATATCTATATTCCCAAACTTTGTGGATATTGTAATTTTTAACAGCCAGGAAAGTACCATATTTTCAAACGCCATCTTCATTTTCTCAGAAGAAAGGGTGAGAACATAAGAAGCAGCCCTAGCCCCCGCGCTCTGCCAACAGCCCCGAGCCTTACCCCGTTAGTGTTTTCAGAAGTAGTGATGTTTGTTGTGCCACTGGAGAAACGATTGTAGCGAGCGTTCTTGTTTGAGCTCATAATCTAGGCCAGCACTTGTTAGTCATGGGAGGTTTGCTCTGTGGAAGAAGAAAGACAGAAAGAGAGGTAGGTTCACAGTACGTGTTTTCCTGGGCTCAGAGAACAATATTCTGCAGCATTAAGTCCAAGTATCTGCCTAAGATCACATAAACCCAGATTTTCAGAAGCAAGTGGCATGGTCAAAGTTAGGTTCCTTCAAATCATTCCTGGATGAGTGTTCAGCATTTTCTAAAGATATGGTCTCTTTTAAAACAACTCCTTCATCACCCAGATAAACAGAATACCCATAATCATTAGCTGCTTTTACAAGTCTACAACTGTTCTAATAGCAGACGAGACTTCTCAGGAGACCACTCTAAGACCGACAGCATCCCACTGGTCACGACACACATCAACTTTTAAAACTGAGAATAGGTACCGGTTGTGACTGACAGCCCCAGCAGAGGAGAGCCCTGCGCAGGCTCTGTATCGGGCCCCGTCTCCCTCCCCACGTTACCTGCTGCTTCCCAAAACGCTTCGCACAGAGCAGCGATTGGCACGCAGCGTCTCAAAAGGGGGCCCTTCCACAAGACACAGCAAGGGTGAGCACAGAGCAGACTCCACCACGGCAGGCAGAGGGATTTCGGCGGAGGCCACAGGCACAATCCTGATCTTTCAGAGTGCTGGGGAACTGTGAGCGCACGGAGGGCAGAAGAGGTCTCTGGATGTAAAGCTATACCAGTAAAACCCTTATCCCATTAACTGCGAAGCTCAAGCTGAGCTGGCCTGGACTCCAGAGCCCAGGGAGCTTGTTCACTCGCAGCTTTGCAGCTCAGGCCGCCTTCCAAGAACACGAGAGAAACATCCCATTCAGTCACCCAGGGCTTTGCTTTGGCACAAGCGGTTGTGACTCCCTTTCTCCCCCCAGACGAGGGAAGAGGTGCCCTGGAAGCCCAGCACCCCACATCCTCCTCAGCTGGGGCGCAGAAGACAACCCCTCCGAGGCAGCCCCTTTCCTGGGAAGGCTGTGCCACGCTTTCCGGCACTTCCAGGCAAGGAAACCAAAGGCTGAACTTCCCTGCACCCCCAGAACTTCACGCTGCCTCATACTGAAAAGCGTGATGAGCACAGGCCTCGTCCTGTTCTTGGGATGAGCTCAGCGGGAGTTCTGCTATTTAATTCAAAAGCCCTGGGCTGTACTGCTGAACAAAAAAGCCAGGGCCAGATCTTAGCAGAAAGCAAGAATCCCACGTTTGATTTAGTTGTATTTGCATTAAAGGAGTTCTTTCCAGCACGATCTGAGCTATGAGGTCAAGGAAACCATGAAAGAAACCTTACTTGAAGTAACATGTTTCTGATTCTGAATCTCACTCCCGGTTTCTGCTCAGAAAAAACCAGCAAAATCTGGATCATCACCCAGAAAGAGAAACCCTCTCCCCCCAGAAGTCAGCGCGGCTCATTTCTCTTCCTCTGTTGTGTACACAGTTTTTTACTGGGTTGAAGTTTGAAAAATCAAGTGTTACACAATAATAATCTGGAGAAACTCATGGAGTTTGCATTCTTTAACCTCTGTTGAAACCTGATGCTGGCTTCAGGGCACCAAATTATGCTGTTGTCCCAGCAAATCTGACAAGATGCTCTCAAAGAGTCTCCTTTGGAGCCGGGGTACCCACAGGAAGGAGCTGCACCTCCTCGCTGCCTCTTCTGCTGCTGGCTTGAGCAGAAGGTTGCACTGGAGAAGACAAGGGTTCAGCAGGGCACTGAGCTCTCCTCCCAAGCTGCTCCTTCATCCTCACAGCTGGAAGGTACTGCTTGCACTCACGGGCTGTCCCAGCCTGCCCAAGGAGACAGGGACCCTGCGCTCCAGGAATAATCCGGATCCTTTCTGAGCAGCTTAAGAGACCCCCTTCTGTCCAAGGTATAGTTAAGTCCTGGTACTCTCACTGCCAGCAGCAGAGTTCAAGGGCTAAACAGACATCTGCAGTGAGGACAGACAGGCCAAAAATGATTTTCTAAGACACAACCAAAAGCCTTTTTTGCAGGACAAGTGGCAACCACCAGCGAAGGGCGCCTGGGAAGAGACACCCGCAGACGCCTGCCATCAGCCGGCGCAGAGCTCCCAGTCCCTTTCAGACGTGCCTGCTCCTGGCCCTGGCTGAGATGGCGTTGCTTTGGCCAGGCTCTTGTGCTCCTGTTGCTCATATTTCCAACTTCTGGGGAGGTGAGGTGCCTTGGGTGTTTCTAGCAATTGGTCTTCTCTTATCTGAAAGTGACAGTCCTAAATCTGCAAGCTCTTTATAAAGGTGCCCACTGTTTCCCCGCTTTACAGCAAGGGAAACTGAGGCTCAGAGACACACGATCACGCAACGTAGCTGTGACCTGGGACTGCCCCAGGGCCTCCTTGGTCCCAGCCCAAGAGCACGTCCACCTCCCCTGCGAGCCCCAGCGTGAGGCTGCCTGCACGCAGGGCCGGTCGCATCTGCACTCACGTCTTAAACGCTGCAAAAGGTGATGCTCGGGGTGTCCCCGGTGCTCTGCTAAGGGCCAGCAGCTCAGCCACACCTGACACAGCGTTTCGTGTTGCTCGCTGCAGTTCTTTACCAGCCCACCGCCAGGCAGCCAGCTCACAGCAGCAGCAGAGCCCAGGGAACCACGACGCAGGTCTAAATGCTCGAAAAAAGTTACAGTCTAAAACAAAAAACCAAA
>Ga0181612_174442_pt1 | contig 20674 bp, 11 predicted proteins | sample HoacroProtozoa21_FD_119630 | JGI IMG/M metagenome (GOLD analysis project Ga0181612, IMG submission 119630) | Hoatzin crop microbial communities from Cojedes, Venezuel. Combined Assembly of Gp0051906, Gp0051904, Gp0051908
AGTTGGGACTCCAATGTGTTCTAAAAAAGGGACACCCCCATACCCCCCACAAAAAAACCCCACCAGACACATAGCTAGCAGTACAGACATTTTAACTCTTTTTATTATCCCTATACAAAAATGCCCAGACTATACAAACCTCTTTGAATATAGCATTTTAAATATGATAGCTAATAGGACAAGCCATTAAGCAAGAGGCTTCTTAATATTATCTTAATACTTCCTCTATTATCTACACCTTTATGTTTCATGGTACACTATGAATCGTATCGGTTTTGCTGCTCCAATAGTAATTTCTGTTGTAAACTTACCTCATTTTCAGTACCGCACCTAATTAATCTGAATTCTTTTGTTTTAGAATAATGACAGTGTACAACAAGTAGCTGTGCTTCATCAAATATTACTGTATTTTACTAAAAGTTATTGTAAAAGGACACATGTTTAAGTCAAGTTTTATCCACATATAAAGAAAGTTACATTTTAAAAGACAGAAATTATAAAATGTGGAAGAGGAACTAACTTGGCTACAGAGACAGATTTTAAAATACTTCTTTTTAATGTGTTCTATAACTTCAGATTTTTAATTTGCAAGACATTATCTCAGGCTGCCTGTAAATCAAGTGAACCTGTTTTTTAGAACAAGCAAATATTTGACAACATTTTCTTCTGAGTTCTGCTTTAGCTACAAACCAAAAAGGACCTCTTATCCCACACATCCCACTCCTGGAGCTGATTACTAGAAACTCAGCTCCCTTCTGATGAAAAACAAAACCAACCAGAGACTAAAGGAGAAAGAAGTTCATATACCCATTTCCTGAGACAGGAAGCTTGAGTGCATATGGCCTGATAGCAGGAGGGAAAAAACCCTCAAACGTCTGAGCCCAGTAGCTTGGCTACTTCCGAATTAGCACCAGGATACAGCAAGTTCCTCCTCCCAAAAAAAGCACAATGAGTCATACTCTACAGCACAGGCCCCTAGGTTACTATTTTCTTTCTTTTAAAAAAAATTTTTTTTAAAGAAAAAGTTTTACAGCACTGAAGAGGAGTAAACAGCTTCAGGATAAGGCAAGGAAAGATGAGAAAGCCTAAACTGGGAGGGATTTTCCCATATGACCACCTGTGACGGTACCAAAAAGCAAAGAAAGTCAATTTCTTAAGATGGATTTTTTTCTTTCATTCTTTGGACTTGCATTCTCTCCGTTTATATAAGGAGCTGCTGCTCCTTAAAGGCGATGCACTGCAACTGTATAAACAGCTTCTACCCCACCTCCTTCAGAGGCAGTTTGTTACAAAATCCCAAAAAACAAACCAAAACAACAACAAAAAAACAACACAAAAAGCCCCCATCCCTTACCAGCTTCGAAATTTTTATAGTAAAGAATATAATTATGATCCAAAGAAACCATTTTTGTAGTTGCTAGCAGAGCAGCATGCACATGAAGTGACAAACATCTTTGTGCAGATACCAACTACTGTTAGAATATAGAAGTGTTTATCGCGGACTTCCAGAATTTTTTAAAAAACTAAAGTTAAAACTGCTATTTCAACGAAGTGCAGTGTAATCACATTTTAATAATAAAGTCAGCATTATGATGGAGGAAAACCACTATGAGACTGCAAGATCTTGAGGATTTATTGAAGAACTAAAGAACAGTAATGGTGGAATAAGTCAATTCTTTCTTTTTAGAGGAAGGAATCCAGCTTCGAGATATGGCTAGTTCCCAAAATACCAGTCTTAACCAAGAAAGAATTTCCCCAGTCAAATTTAATTTGGGACTGTGAGAAGACAGAAGGCTGATAGAGCTTCCGTTACACCATGACATCTACTTATGGACCTGCCCGTGTTTGTAACACCGCACGTAAGGGCAGGGAAGCTCAGGCTACAACAGCGCGGAACCAGCCTGCCCAAACTGCTTCCCTGGACGACTCGCTCTTTTTTTTCTGCCGTCCTGCCTTCTGGAGGCTTTGCAGCCCCTTCCCAGCCGCATGGCTGGAAGGACACCTCTGCGTGACAAAACGCCAGCTCCCTCCCCATCGAGCCCGCAGCGCACATCGGCTCACATAAGCGTGCGGGATGTGGACTCCTATTCATATATGCACTCAAAAAACATAGCATATTCTGAGCTTTGTCCTGGGAAGAAATCTTCCAGAGTTCAGAGAGGAAATGACTTCATCAAACGCCCTTACTAAGCATCATTCCACTGGTCTTAAATTCACTGTCAAACTGTATACAATACATAGTAAGTCCTGCCTTTTCTTAAAAAGGTACCTCAGAAGGAACATATTGCAAACAAAACTCGACAGACACCTACCAGTCAGATACACGTATACTGCTCTGTCTTGCCTCCCCCCCCCCAAGGTAAGCACCAGAAATATCGCTGCTTGTGAGAAATGAGCAACCAGCTTAACTCCAGAAATAACATTATTTTAAAAACAGGCAAGTTCGCAGTCACGCTAGCCTAGCATTACGCTTGAGCTAAATCTCCTGTCTGAACCGGATCGGCTCTGTCAGACAGAGACACCAGCAGAGACAGCGGAGCAGAGCCCGGCCTGGCTGTAAACGCAGAGCAGGAACAAGGAAAGCAGCAGCTGGACACGGCGGAGCAGATGGGAGAGCAGAGGAGAAGAGTGAGGCTACACTGGCCAGCACAAATTCAACTTCAAATTTCAAATTCAAATTTCAAAGAAATTGCTTGACTTACCGTGTCCCCAGCCAACACCATCTACCATTGCTTCCCTGTTCTGCTCAGAACTGGATGATTACTGCCATCATTTTAGTTAAGATTTTTCCCTGCAGCACAAATTCAACTCCAGGAGGTTTCTGAGTACCCAGAAAGCAGCAATTCACAGCGACTTCCAACCCCAGTTAACTTTGATGAAGCAACCCCATTTAATGAAAAGCTATGATGGTCTCTGATTACAACAGGGTGACATTTGTGAGAAGGGTTCTCTCTTTTACTACATCCGATCATCTGAAAAGCTACTGCATTTCAAAGCCGATCTTTCACAGCGCTGAAGGTATCAACACGTAGATACTCATACATGATGAATCAAGAACGCTCCTAAACTATTGTCTGGGGAGAACCTCTGGGGAGAAAAGAGGAAAAAAAAATAGCAAAAATCATCAGTAAGGAGAAGTACATCCAGAAGAGAGAGAAGCAGGAGCAAGATTCTCAGTGGCAAGAGAGAAACAGTGAGAAGTGCAGCTGCATCCTTCCAGCCACTTCTCAGAGCCAAGGAGCAGACCCTGTCCCACCATCTGTCTCTAAAATGAAGGCTCTCGCCTAAAGGGTCAGGAAGATAATAGAGCAAATAAGCTGTGCCTATAGGAGAAATAATCAACCATCGCAATAATCAATAATAATTCCAATAATCGATTATTAGAAATGGGAACACTAAATGACTCGGCTGTACATTCTCATTTTATCTGTGTCCATATATAAACTTTTTAAAGCTAAACTGGGGGGTGCAGAACTTTAGCTTAATACAAAATGTCATATAAAAGTTCACTTTGGTAGTCGGCCTTCTAGACTGATTAAACTACATGCAAGTCAGTTTTATAAACACGCCGCTCTTGAAGAGATGTGCTCTTACAACAGTTCTATAAACATGCTTTGTAAAACATTTATGTGGGCTCAGCATGTGGGCAAATTCACAAATGGACTTGCTAACTCCCTTCTTTCTGATGACCAATAACCAGGAGAGCAAAAAGCAGAAGATAGTCTTTTTAGAACAACAGTCTAGACGCTTCAAAAATAACCTCTATGCCCTTGCCACGTGCAAGGGAAACGGGAAAAGTAGGGATGCTGGTGCTTACTAAAACCAGGGTGCTCTTTTGACCTTACTTTTCATCCATCCACCCTCAACCTTCCGGATTTCAGCAAGGAGATTAATTCCCATGCAGCTCCCGAAGAAGGCCACCTCATGCCAGGGCTTAACTGAGAAGCAGCACTGACCGGTTTCCAGGTGGCCTTCATACAGCGCAAAACCCAGAACATTTGGAGTATTTGTGAAGCAAAGTGGCAAGAGGTGTCAGAAGCTGAGGTGTCTTCAGGGCTTTAGCTCATACTCTCCCCCCGTCTGTTCCAATAAAAAAATTATTTTTGCTTGTTTGTATGCTTGCGGCACGTGCTCAAACTGGGGAAGGAGTTAAAGGTAGCAAGGGAAATCTTGTTCCCTCCTCTCCGTCTTCACTTTCCAGAGAAAATGGCAAAGAGAGTTGCTTATTCTTCCAAGTTGATGTGCACGTTCTGTGCACTCAGGATGACATTCCCCCAGTGGAGACATGTGGAGTTAGATAACATCAATTTATGTTAAAGAATCTTAAAATAGAAACACACACAGTGCTGTTTTTAGACATACTAGATAATGCTTTCACATAGTCTGGTTTAGCTTTTTTTTTTTTTTCTCCAGTGTGTGGGAGATATATTATCTCATGTTTTAATGGATGTGGTCATTTTCCCTCTCTGGTCAAGTTTACAGACTCTTGCAGGTTCTGTTCCCACATCTGCGGACTCTACCTCTCCCACAGAGTCCCTGGGTCAGCAGGAATCTGTAAAACTCCACTCTGCCACTGAGCCTTCACAAACCTGAAGTGACTGAAACTGCAGAGAGTGCAGGGATGACACAAGTGGCTGCGGACGGATTTGTCACGCAATGATCTGCGACGTTAAAGACTCCAGTTCTCCAAGCATGGTGCTAACACTGCATACACACACTGTATAAAGTAATATATAATAAAGCTGTGGCCATCAGATCATATCATAGCTAGACCAATTTGAATTTATAGTACTGAGCTATAAATTGCTATTCGCTTAACACCACCAAATTTCCTCAAGTCTGTAAAAACTAATTCCACTCTGCTCTTACCGGCAGCTGTCAGTATGCCATTAGAAAGTTAGTACTGTGGAGTGACAAACGACGAATTCCTTTTTATCTTCTCTTCCCAAAGTGTTAAGTTACAATACTGTACATATGAAGACAGATCTGCAAGTCAAAACTGTAAACAGCTACCAAGCTGCTGAAGTCTGAACTGCCGTAACCCGGATGTACTTGACACTTCTCCTGCCTTAGCCAGCACGCCGCTTAACGGCTCCTCTCCCAGTCTTCCAGCACGTTGTAAGTTTGGCAAGTAGCTACATAATGAACGAAAGACGCTACACAGAAGAGAAAAAGAAGTTACGCTTGAAAACATCAGTACAACTGGAAAGAAAATTAGTCTGTATTTAACAGGGTAGGTTTTTGGTTTGGTATGTGACTAATTTCCCCCCCTCCCCCTTCCTTTAAGTTGATGGCATAAATCAGCTCTAGCTTCTTCCCCAGCGCGCACCACCACAGCCACTGTGAATCTCTGCCTTAAACTTCCCCACAGCATGCATGCAAGTCTCTAAACTCAAAAGCATTCCAAGTGGGGAAATACCAACTCTGGACGGAGTCCAGATCTGATGATACAAACTACAAGTAAATGCTTGGAAATTTAACAAGTGACAGCAGCTACCTAAATATCTTAATAAACACTTCACAATGCACATGCATTAAGGGACGTTTTCTGAAACTTTATAAACACCCAGTTTCTTGTAGTTTACACTTTCCAAAGAGCTAGTCAATGGTTCCTACAAAGCCCTGCACATACAAAACAGATTAATAAAATGATGCAGCCAAAGGCGGCTTCCACCTCCCCTGCCCACCTTAGAAGCACCCATACATACACTGCTGAACCGTTGACACATTTTGCAAGGCTGCTGGGAAGGAAGGGAAAGAGCAGTACACTCAGCGAAATCTTCCTCTTTTTACTACACCTGTTTTAAGAGAGTAAGGAAATAAGAGTACCTATAGATATACTTGTTTAATTCAAAGAAGCTAGTGTTTTATTCTGTGTGATGACATCCAAGCAAGAAGCAAAAGGAAACTAAACAATAGAAAATTACTGAACTGGAAAAAGCATTTGTGTTCCTTAGAAGAATATCTAACTTTATCTAAAAATTACAGCTGCCCAAGTTTTGCTCTAACAAGCACAAGCAGTTATTTTAATGCAAGGCTTACTCTTTAAAAAAAATAAGCAAATATGACTTATTGGCCTAATACCTCTATCTGCTTGGTCTAGTGAGTACGAATAACTCTATTATTTTTTAAACTGACAAAAAACTAGGCATGGAACTTCATATTTAAACTGCAAATCATCTCAAGTATAGATTGAATCCTAACTTTGATCTAAGGTATCACACCACTGTATTTATTTAAATTGCTATGTCATACAAGGAAACTCAATGCAACAGAATTTTCACAGAGCGGGCTTATAGAAATAACCTGAGGTAATAAAACAGGGTAATGCTTAATGGATTAAAGAAAATCTTTCCAAGTCAATAAAATCTTACACAAGACTTGCAACCTATCCCACAAGCACCAGACTTCCTTGAAAAGCTGGTATTCATCATCCAAATCTTAGGCTGCAGAGAAACACTGTGTGTAAAATTAAACATTCTGGTGTCACACTGACAAAGAAAACAGAAAAGAGAAGAAAATGTTTCGAACCAGCAATCTTCCTCACGATCCTGACCGGCTGTTTATGCAGCCAAGCACGTGATCTAAGCATCCCCATTACTACTGCTGCACTTTTACTGCCCATTACCAGAGAAATTGCATTTTGGCACCTAGCAAATGGTTTGTAATGGATGATCTTTTCTGTTCCAGATCAAAATTCTGCAATGAGTATTACCCGCTCAAAGATACAAAATCATGATTTGCAACCACATTCAACTCGGCCGTCTTCCCGCCAGGTGCTGGACCGCAGCATGTCAGCCCCGACGACGTCTCGCAGACAGACCTGAGGTTCGCAGCAAGACGACGCAGCCCCCTCCCACGATACAGTGCTCGGAACAGCACGACAAAGCCTCAGAGGAGCTTCTGATAATTCGGAGTTTACACTCAGAGTCAGACGTCTCTGGCAATTCAGCACTCAAACCAAAAAGCTGATGAGGTATGGAAGTGCTTCCATTCCCGTAACAGGAGTACCGGGAATGAAGATTAATGCTGATCATATGCATGGTTCTTTGCATTTCTATGTCTTCACGTCAGTAACTTACTTCAGGTTTTGTATTTTTCCAGTCAGATCTGAGAGTTCCCAAAGCACTGCTCATGTCTACAACGCATGAACTGGCTTCCCTGGAAACAGCACTCAGCTGGAAAAGAGCAAGAGTGATAAAAGCAAAAACTGCACCAGGGAATAAGAGAAAGAAATCCTTTTTGGTTTACCTTTTGAATTTATGAAGCACTTTGTTATCATCAAGATTAGCATAGCGTAAGAAAACCTTGGTGGGCAGACTGAAAAGAAACCAATTTTGACAGCCTGGTTTTCCTCTTATTCTTTCATTCTACCATCTTCCCTACTTCTTGGTCACTCCTTCCCATCATCCATACCTTTAATCCATATTCCACACCACCTTACAGAATCACAAGCACTCTGGCCACCCTGACACTGCGTTATCCTGTAGATATGGAACAGTTCAGTTTTACAGACAGCCAGCCTGGAGCAGTAGAAGACACACGTTATCCAAAAGCCTGGACATTTCCAGAAAAACTTTGCTAACAGCCAGTTAGCATTCCCTGAGAAGGATGTGCTAATTAGAACATGAGTACATTTCCACAACTTCTTTAAAACATCATCTCAAGAGCACCTTTAGTTTTCACGAGGAATAAAATCTCCTCCTGCTTTTTCCAACAAGAGCTTTAAATCTACTGTTGCTTTCAGGTGAGGTTTTCTCTAGCCAAGGGCATAGTACTTCCTCACATTTTTATTGATGCTCTAATTACGAGTGTAGGATTTGTCCTAGAAATATAATAGGAACACACAGGTTTTATTATCCAAATCAAGTCTTTTTTTTTCCCCTCTACTTGTTTGGTGACTACGTCAGCTAAGGCCTGACACACAGTTTACAGTTCATGCGCACTCAAGGCTAGACTGGGTTCACAGCCGAGTTGCATGTGAAGTAAATGCATCACAATTCCGCACTGGCACAGCTTTTGGCTGACGGACAGTTTGCCCTTCTGCAGTGACCTCGGTGAACTGCAGTAAATCTCCGGTGTTTCTAAGTCCAACCCATGATTACATGGAAATCTCAATTTCACATTTTATTTTGCCTCTTAAAGCAGGGTTTGAGCCATCAGAGTTGTGCAGAGAAGTCTGGAAATATGTAAATGTTTAGGAAACAAAAATCAGAAGAACCAACAAGTACGTATTTTTTTAAATCTATCATCATATTTTTCAATCCATCTCATGATTTCTGGATGTTCCAGATTGGACAGTCTGGCTGCAGAGGAAGGAATTTTACAGATATTTAAAACAAAGATGTATGACAAACTACACGACGGATGTCAATACATGCATCGCTTCCTCTGCACCAAAGCATGGACTGTGTCACACTCCTCTGCAGACCTCTTGATTTAAAAGGCAGCTGGAAAGTAACATTTTTTCGAGAGATCATTAGTTGTGGAATTAATTTGCTGTTGGTCTGGTCACTTGTGAATCTTGTGGATATGCTCCCAAGTACTGAGGGAGGAAGCAACTGAAGGATTTGTGTTATTTATAGTGTTTGAATGGGAGAGTTCTAGTGTACTGCATCTGAAAAAGCATATTTATTTATTGGATGAGTTTTGCCATGAAAATTAAACTATGTAAAAGCATAAGCAAGCACAGATCGTGTATCTTTTAACATATAAGCAGAAATACACATCACTGCAGTATTGGTATTTGAAAAAAAAAAAAAAAATCCACCCCACAACCACAAGAAATTACACATTTCATTATCAGACTGTGGTTCTATATACATTTATGTCCAAACATATCCCTACTCATGCCACACTAAATAAGGCATATCCATTCAGGAAAGGCAGTTATAAATCGCTGCAACACTGGAATCTATAGTGGACTTCACAGAATTCAGATTATTTTCACTAAAGTGAAAATAAAGTACAGGAAACTGGTATTATCTCAGTGCCTTACAGACCATTACAAAAAGAAACAAAGAACACAGGGAGAAAGCTAAACACAAACAAAACCTGTCTCTCTGGTTCCACACCCATTTATACCTGCTAAGCATTGCTGACTGCAGGATTTCACTGCTTCATTAAGTGGCAACTTGTGAACTGCAATCTGGCATAGCTGCGTAACCCTTGCTGTCAAAACCCCAACCAACCTAACAATGCATATACACACATGAAATAAATAACCGTTCGATATTCTCCAAATGAGCTGTGTTTCAAGGCCGAGTATAGTGGGCCACAGTCAAATTCATTTAAAATCTAGTTCAGTGTACACATTCAATTTAAATGTTATGATCTGTTCTACCTTTTTGCGATGATGGGTGAATTCTCTTTGAATAATGCGTCTTACACAAATGCGGTTCTCGACTTCTTTGAAGTCCATGGTCAGGCTAACTATTTCCACAAAGCACCTAAAAGTAAAGTCATTGTGGATAACAAATTGTACTAAATATATATGTAACGTGAAGAATGTCACTACATAACAAATAAATTTTAAAAAACACACACTCTAAAGGGATGGGGTGTCCTGTTATTCCAATCCACCCTCCAACCACAGGATTTTACACCTTCCTCTCAGAAACACAAAAAACAAAGCAGCCTGAAAAAAAACCTCTAGTTATTTGCAAAGTAGATTCACTGAGGAGCTCTTTTGGATTGACGCTAGCATCACATTTCCTTCTGACATTCCATAGTTTACTGTATTTCATCATAATCAATATTTATATTGCATAACTTTGATACAGATCAGACAGAACGTCCCAGCTCTGACATTCTACTCAGTGTAGGCTGTACCCACTTCTTCTTAAGATAACAATTCAGTCATTAAATGTAATACTAAATAAGATTTTAAGACAGCAGATGGCATCACTTAGTTAGTTATTTAACTGTTGTACATTGACCATTTACTGTGCAGCATAATCGATTTCTGACGATTAGTAAATGGAGCTCTATGGACATGATAGAAGAGTGACATTTCAAAAAAAAAATACAGTATCACCATTTTACCCACCTGGTTGCCTTGATCTCTACTGAGTTTCATACAGGCATCGTAAAGGAGCCCACTGTTTGCCACAGCTGTGGCTGCCCTTCTTTGATTCAGCAGATACTTCCAAGCCCTTAAGTGAGCCTCCTACAAGCCACCAGCTGAAGCTCTTCATTAGAACAGCAAGAGTAACAGCTGGCTTTCAGAAACCCAGCAGATGTGACTACATCTTAGTGGTAATTTATAGATGGTCTTCCTCATCTGTTCTCACAGGGATCACTATTAGAGCTACATCATGCCATCAGGTACAAATTCACAAAATATTTCGAGCCACTGTCAGAGGAGTTGCCCATTCACAAATCAAGAGTTGACAAAAGTGGTGAATGCTAGCAAAGCTCAGCATCACACGGGAAGTAACAGACCCGGCTCCAAGCTTTGCGAGGGGCTGCAAAACAAGACTGGCTATTCTATCTTCTTTTCATCATTTCTTTCTCCTTACATAATACATAGAATGTTGTGGGGAAAAAAGGCAGAAAGAGACATTTCCTTTGTGTATCCAGATGACATAAAGATTTGGAAAGGTAAACCATAAAAACACAGGCGTCTGCGCACAGGCTCAAACTGCTGTACAGCAAATGGGAATTCAGAGAAGGCAATGTACCGAGTCATTTTTCTGATCCTTTTCAGAAGAATAACAAAACCATTATGTACTACTCAGGGTATTCAGAAAGTGGCTGTCACAGTAGTTTGTAGGTGTTACAGTAAGAGTTCGTGATCAGAAAGGTTTTGGTGTTTTTTCTTTTTTTCCCCCAGGTGCCATTTGATCAGAGCAGATGCCAGAAAGCACAGTGAGGGTGCGGAGCTTCTGATGCCATCAGGGAGCAGGCGGGTGTCCTTCAGCAGCCTGTGTGGCAAGATTTGTAACTTCAAAGAGGGTAGCCCACGGTGCAGACCTGGTGCAGAGGTGGCCCTGTGCTGGCTGATCCCTGTAAGTGCCCTTGCTAACTCAGCCCTCCTGATCCACACACCATTCCACAGAGCACAGCGGAGAGCAACGGGAGGGTCGCTCCGAACCTTGCGTGACAGAGATGTGTGGGAAACGGGGAAAAGGCCAGACGGAGAAGGGAAGAAACAAGCCAGAGTGCAGGAGAAACGCTCTCCTCCTTCCACAGATGTACACAGCTCTGCTTTTCTTTACCCAGTTCTAACTTTCTCTCTGGTCTTGCCTTTTTAAAAACTATTCAGAGAGCCACGCTGTACATACCATATGAACACAGAGATGGCAGCCTTGCAGAATATTTAGCAATTCTTTGCAGCGTTGCCAACAGTTTATCCTTGCTGGATGGGTAAGTGCAAATACCCACCAGCATGCACCTGTAGTGTTTAGTGTGCATTTGATAGCAGCCAGGAGCTTGACCTGAACATCTTCGGTCTGTAGTATGAGATTTTCAGTGAAAAATAAATTACAAAAACCAACCTGGCAAAGCAATTTGTGAAGCAGCTATAGATTTCTTCAGGACAGAAAAAAATCACTACAGAGAATACTGGAAACAAACATTAGAACTAATGAAGAGGTTATAAAATCTTTCCGTTTTATCTCTTTCTAAAGATCTGTTTTCTCCCTCGGTGTTCAGATCAGCACATTAGCAGCACTACCAAAGCATTCATCCTCTTTCTGCTCTCAGCCTAGGGAGGAAAATAAGCTTTTTCAGCCACTCAGAGCATGCCACTATACTTCTGAAAAGCAAACAGAAGAGGGAAGAAGGGGTCAGACTCTGATACAATAAATTACATAACCATTCTCAAATTTGGTGGGGTTTTTTTTTTTATGGAAGTCACCTTCTAAAGCTTTGGCTCTGTGTGCTTTAGACAGTGTCTTTTCTTTTTTCCCCTGAGGGTTAATTTTTTTTTTCCAACCTGCTAGTAATACAAATCGAATGTCATTTTTTCTCTGTAATGGAATGCATTAGGCATATAAATCCAACAACAACATGAACCCAAACCAGCAACACCATTATTAATGTCATGATAATTGGCATTAATACTCATTGTAGCCATATGCTTTCTGCTGAGTCAGTTCTGAAATGCATACTAGTCCAAAAGGCATTAGACAGAAGATACAAGACTAAATTCCTAGAAGTCACCAAACAGTCAGTAATATTATCTATAGTGAATATCACTACCATAGTGACAAGAATTATACAATACAGTAGCCTACAGCAGCAGAGGTTAACCTCAAGTGATCCTGCCCTGTCCTATCTTACAGCTGCAGCTGAACAAAAGAGATGACATGGACATGGAAGCTAAAAACTGCAGGGCACTAACTCAGGAGAACCGTACTCACTGTCACAAGCAACATGGGGTAGACTTCAAATTTTAGATGAAGCATTTACATTTCAATATCAGACTGTATTTTAACATTATTAGAAGTCTAAAATTACACATAGAGGTCTAGCAGGGCTTTCTAAAACAGAAGCAAGTCAGTTCCTGAATACTGAAGCTGCTCTGGCCCACTCAATGAATTTTGTAAAAACTGAATCTCATAATCAAACTATACAGTATGTTCTTTATGCAGAGACACACATACATACACAAAGAAAAAACATTTTCTATAATCACAGGGAAAGTTCCATCGCCATGTCTGTATTATTTCACATTCAGCTACAGCAAGGTTTTGAGCTAACCTATGAACATAAAGCATTATATTCTCCCCAGCTTCCTTCTGGCAGGGACAAACAGGTCTCCAGAGCTCCACTAGCTCCTATGATGAACCCCTACAGGATCCACTTCCCGATTTGCCTTCCTGCACGTTCAGATTTATTGCCTTCCCAAACCCTCTTTCCCCCTTCTTCTGGGCTAGTCTTGCCAGCTAAATTCTGAATTTATATGAACAGTGAGAATGGATGGTTTCTCAAGCAAGTAACAATTCACTTACACTTTTATCCCAGCCTCAGCTGTCCTAGTTGGTTTGCAGACACCTGTGCAGCAATTGCCAACGGACTGGCTATCTCCTCGCTTCCTTTAATAGGGTGCAACTCCGAAAACCTGAAAAATGATCTCCTCCTTTCTGCCTTTTGCAGTGCTTTTAAACTGGTGGTGGGAGGAGCAGAAAGTCTCCCTATCACGTCATGTGAGAAAAAGCTAAAATTCCCATCAGAAGTGACTCACCGACATTAATCATATATACACCAGATTGAAAGGCACTCAGAACAGGCAGCTTCAATCCCATTCTCAGCTAAGCAAATGAGAAGCAAATTGCTCAACACTATCATATTATTTTAACTGCCATATCTGTACAATTTTGCACAATAGAGCTGATGAATATAAATTAATTATTTCTAGCACTGAACTCAGAGAGAAGTGCTGCTGAATCTTTTGGAAGACGAAACAGCTGAGTAACATGCAACTTCCTTTATTCTGAAATGAAGAAGCATCAATGTAAAGATTTTTGTAAACAAGACATTCGCATCACTTACCACCTGGTTTATGCTTCAGAATAAATATCCTTATCGCTTAACCAAGCAGATGCACATGAGAATCTGCAGTAACCAAATTACAGTGCAGCTTGAAATACTGCAGCTTCTGTTTGCTTCTCACTGGGAACACTGTGAGGTTTTATTCAATAATACTAAATCCAAGTACAAAAATCCAAGGGGTACGGTTCAGATTCAACACTACAACTAAATGTTGGGGGCAAGGAAGGTTGAAGAAAAACCAAAAACATAGTAAGAAAAAATTCTACCATCTCTGAAATGTAGCTTGAGAATGAGAGTATTTATTTTCTTCTTTAAAAAAAGACAACAAAGTCACATTTGGAAATATATGCATCCTACTGAATCTACAAAGCAGGGAATTTTCCAATTCGTACTATGTATGCAATACTGCTCTACTTTCTTCACAAAGTGGATTCAGGCTTTTTGCCCTTCTGGCGTTTCTGATTTTGCCTAATATTAACTAACCAGCTCCTAAGGAACTATACTCAGAATTACAGGTGAAGAATATTCTATTAGCCATAAAAACAACAGAATAATTTTAAAGAGTGAACTACGCTGCTCCTGTTTTTCAGGGGAGTATTCTAATGCCCAGGAACTAGATTATGATCTGTCACGGTCCTGTAAATTCAGGATAAATCAAGTGTTGCTCTAACATTACCTTGGCATAAAAGAAATCAAGGCCTTGTTGCAACAAAGCGCTTGAGCTATTGCCAAGTTAACAATTTCTACTGGCATTTAATCGTAGTGTGTTTCCTGAAGCTAAGGCACAGCTTTAGCGTGAGCAGGGCTACTCTGAGCAAGAGACTTGCTCTGTTCAAATCAACGCTGTTCTGACAAATAGCTTTAATATGTAGCAGTGTGTGACACAGAAAACTGGCCAAGGATGTAAATTTAGCTCCTCAATGAATGTTAAAGAATACTCAACTTGGAAATGCTAACTACCACTATAAATAATAAAATATTTAAGTATATCCTACTTACATTTCGCAAACGTAAGAGCAAACCAGTCAAATTTCCTTCTGGGCAGATACATAAATATAAGAGTCCTGGTCAAAAACTGGGATTTGCTGTACTTTACACATTTCTACATGTCTAGAGGAAGCGTTTGCACGGCTTCAAAGCTTCAGTCTGTTCTAGTTCCTCACACAACAAAAGAGCTTGCTGCTTTGGACAGACCGCGTGTGTTGCTTCTGGTGTTCCCCCTCCCAAATCTTAACAGTGAGTAAGCCTCCAGGAATGAGCCAAGTGATAATCTCGCTTTCTGTGACATGGAGTATGGCTTTTTGTATAAATATGCTGCCTCAGAATTAGGTTACAGACATTCATTTTGTGAAGCTCTCTGAGGCAGACTGATGATGAGCTCCCGTCCTTTGAAAACACAAACAAACAAACAGTGGCTTGAGTTGCTCACCCAAAACTTGAGGTACCCCAAACCACTACTCGCTCCTGAGACACTTGGGTCTGCCCATACTTCATTCAAGAAAAAAAAAAATCCAGAAAGCAGAATCCCAAACCAACCACCATGCCACATTTAAAGGGTCCCTTACAATGTCAGTAAAATAAATTAAGTTAGCTAACGAGAAAAGAGTTAGGTGGGAGCTACCCAGCCGGCTAGAGCTGCTACAGCACCCCGGTACAGACCCCATACCTCCTCTCCCTGTTGTATATGCACAGGAAGACCACCTTGCCCTGAAGGAAGCTCACATCAATCTTTCAGCAAATGCTAGCAGGAGCAGGACCACGCTCATTTGTTCTGCTTTCACACCTTGTTTATCAAAGATTTTCTACTAATGTCTTAACTGGCAAAAAGCCTTAACGGAAGGAAAGCCTTTCCACGAGGGCTAAACAGAGCCCGATGCAGGTTCACAGCTTTCCTTGTGTGGTTCCTGAAGGCATTTATTTTGCACATTCAATCAGTACTTAGTAAAGCAAGAAAGACAGAAACATTCTGATTTTTGGTGGCCTGGCTTTTCCACAGCACCTTTAACAGTCTTTTGACATGTTCGAAAAGAAGCATCCCATCGAAAGGGTTAGAGACATTGTAAGTTGCAATTGTCCTTGAAGAATAAGTCCACTTTCTCTGGGTAAAGATTTTGAATGGTAAATAACAAGGAAGACTGGAGATAAAGTGGTCCCAATTGCTACTGATGGTCCCAATGCCATGTTATTGTTGTTTAGTGTATAAAAAAGAGTGCAGGATCTCGAAAAGTCATATTAATAATGTAGAAAAGTTCAGTCTGAGGACTATCAGTCTGGTTGCTATAGCAGATCCTATAAAAAGAAAATCAGAAAGTAAATCTTCACATTTCTTGAGAGCATAAAGAATGACTATGCTTGATTTTAAAAACTAGTATCTCTGCTCTCTTCTGTGCTGAGTACTGGAAATCAAGCGGGAATAATACCTCACAGCATTTGAGACTTGTGACTAATAAGAACAAACCAACTACCATTAGTTTGTAAACTAAGTTTGTAGCAACATATACAGCATCCTGAATCCACAGAGAGGACCAATCCACATTTGTGTGAAGTATCTAGCTCTCAATAATCGCTCCAAATTACGTGTGGGAAGACCAAGGCGAGAGGTTTGGGTAGATGGCTAACAGGGACTGTACACAGGTGTTTAAATTTAGGCCAGAGAAATAGCCCAGGCACCTGCAGCCCTTTTGGCATGATCAATGAAATCTCAGTCTAGTCATAACTCCATACCTCAGCCCTGCCACACCACCCTAAGGCCCGCACAGCAGTGACTCAAAGGGGGAAGTTCAGCAGGTGGTCTCCCAGAGTGACATCTAAAAGGCCGTGTGCTTACAGGACAGAGGGATGACCACGGCTTTCATTCAAAAAGAAGAGCCTATTTCTATGTTTTTGAATGAAAACTGTAACTTCTTCTATGTTAGAAGAGCCTCATGGCCAGAATATTAAGCCAATGTGAGAACATATTTCTGAAAAAAAACAGCAAACAAAGAAAAAAAAATAAACCAAACCAAACAATAACCACCAACACCCAAAAAACCCCCTTTCCAACCAGCGCAGGTGTAAGACAAACAAAGAGATTCCTGACCTTAGGCTATTCTCTAACCTAGTGGCTTGCAGCTTTTCTGAGAAACTGGAGTTTGCACCTCCTGCCAGGCCACCCTGGAGAACAGCAAACCTGAGTCGTGTGGGTCCTGTGCAGCCATGGCCAGCAGCTGGCAGGTCTCTGTTATGGCCCCTGCTCCTTCCTCCCCGTTGCATAGCCAGCCTAGGCACACACTCACGGCTCAAAGTAGCTGAGTTCAGCACAAACTCAAGGTAGTTTGCCCTCCAGAAGAAGCCAAGCGTATCAAAAGTCTGTAACGACTTTGCAGCCTGACACTTCCCTCCCTATTTTAATTCAGCCCCAAGGAAATCCTTTTAGGCTGGAAAGGCACCGTTTGTAGCAGCAGGAACCGAGGTCCACCACCACCGCCACCAGCTGCAGACCGCTGCACCCTGCCACGCACTGCGCAAGGAGGAGCCCGTCGCGCGGGAGGCTGGGCTTCATCCTTTCTCCTCTCCAGATGCTTCACAGCAACTGCCGTCAGACAGGCTGGAATGCAGCATGAAGCTTTTCATGCTAAGTTTCCAGTACGTTTCTGTACTCTCATGACTCTAATTCCTCTTTCTTGTCTGTTTAGAGACATAGTGAGGTAACACACGCTACAAATAAAACAAATGTCTTTGAAGAAGGCCTCAGATGCTCAGGAAGTCCTCTGCAGTTTGTGGTTCAATCTGTTTCCTCTCCAGTTTAATGTCACATGTTGGCTTCTTAAGATCTGTGTGGTGCTTCAGATATTTTCACTTAGTCTTACTAAGACCAAATTCCTCCCCATTTAGGTGAAATTGGAGTTTTCATCCATGTTATCTGGACTTTTTCACTGATCACAGAACAAGTCCTAAATTGATAATGTATTAATATGGGAAAAACAGAAAGGGGATGATCTGAATACGAATAATCAGAAATAACAAGGTTATCTAAATAGAGAACTCAAACAAAATCTGAGTGTCTTGGAGTCAAGAGAAAGATTTTACCTTTCACACTTACAGTTAATTTCTAGCCTTGTTATGCACACTGAAATACGTGCTTGCCTTTGTTTCTACCTAACAGTACAAGGGTCTCAGAAAACTATGTCAGCAAATAGGAATAATGACCAGCCTTGATTCCAGCATAACATGACAGAAACAAAAGCAGGATCATGAAGAATTGTAGAAGCAGGCGTTGAATGCCCGAAGGGAACAATTCACGGGAAGTTAATGAGTACCCAATATGAGATTGAGTAGGAAAGCAACAGAGTCAGGGTACGAGACCTATGGAGGAAAAGCAGAAAATGTAAACAAGGAGACCAAAGAACGAACTAGGGCATCGACAAGCGACAAACTCTAGGCACTAGAAAATGAGAACTGAAATAAGCAATCAGATGCAGGAAGGCAGAAAAGAAAAGGCCAAAGAGTCACGAATAATTTTTTTTTAAAATGTGCTATTGAAAAAGAATTGCAACGTGCTATGCAAAACTTCGCAGCCTGTCAAATTTTAATTATCTTTTCCATTACTGATTAGGTCTTCTCATTGATTTGATGAAAATACAAACTTTCAAGCGTTTTAATGTTACTCCCGTCTGCTGCGATCTGCTCTCACAGTGGAGAACCAGAATCCCAATGAGCAGAACGGGACATTTGCTGCAAGATAATCTCTGCCCTTAAATATTACAGGAACCCTGAGTAAACGCCCATCTAAAATGAAGAACACGGCAGAAACTTCAGTGACATCAGTGAAGTGGGATTTTACAAATAAGCTTCTCTGAGAAAGCAACCTAAAATGGAAATTTTATCTTTAAATTCTTTTTCTTTTTTTCGTCTTGATTGGAATAATTACTTCCCCAACCATATGAGCATCAAACGGGACACAAGCGATGGGCATTAGCAGGCACATGGCCACACGATGCACAGCACCGGTGCCCGCACACGACCACACCAAGTTACGCACGTACTCACTTGACACATCCCCCTTTCTTCCTCCCAGCTCTCTGGACTGATTCCCTCTCGATCAAATAAGAGGCAGAAAGATGCCAGCCAGCCCAGAGCCAGCACCGTCACCTCTGTGCCACCTCCCCTCCCTTCTCCCTGCGGAGCAGCCCCGGGACACAGGGAGGGCAGGAGGGGAGCTGGGCATTTCCCCCACCGCAGCGTCCAAAGCAGCAGCAGCCACGGCTGGAGCAGGACAAAGCGGCTAAGGTCAGGGCTGGAAACCAACGCCCGGACCAAAGTGCAAAGGAAGACGCCTGGAGCTTTGCCCCTGCTCCTTTAGGGACAGCACGCAGAACATGCTGCTGTTTGCAAGCTACAGAGAAAAAGCCATTTGCATTCCTTTCACATACAGTGGCTTCCAACCACCTGTGTTAAATCTTAATTTATATAAATGAAGGTGCATTGGCCATGAGAGCATTAAGTCATTTTTGTATTACTGCTGTTGCCGAAGTTACTTCGACAGGTAGTTGATTCATTTCAGAGTCTTAAGTCTCTCTGCTCAGATTCAGCGGGAACATTCAAGCAACACGTGCCACAGTGAAACCAGGTGCATTAAAAACTGGCCCACTGTCAGCCAGGAGCCTTTGAAGAGATTCACTGGAATACAGACAGTAGTGCTTACTCTGGAGCAACCTGGGAAGGCATCCTTTATCTCTGCTTTTATTTGTATGTTAAAGTATTTAAGACTAATTCTTCCAATAATTCTTAAGAGTTAATTAAGAAAGAAGACAGTGGGCATAATCTCTTTTGGAGAATCCAGTACTAAACAGAAATGCCATTTCAGAACAGATGTTGTTACAGATTAGGTGTAATTAATACTACGTTGAAAATGGACAAAACTGAATTCAATAGATACTGTATATTTAGGGAACTCTGATAAAGTAAAAACTCCTGTTCACATCTTTGTGAGAACAGAAGGTTCTCCGTATGTTGCAGCAGCGCGCAGAACGCACCAGAGCAAAGAGAAAGATCAATTGCTGTAATCTAAAAAAGCTAAGCCTGAAAGAGACACGCATCAAGTTCTGTGCTCACGGTCACTAAAAGGCAAGGACAGATTTTACAGAGCAAAACTGGGTTTAAATCTGTAGTAAAAATGCTCAGAGTACCTGAAGTTTTGCTGGAAACGAGAGAAAAGTTCAAAGGCAAGCAAACTTCCATTTTTGCAAGGGAGAAGGCAGCAGTGAGAAAATTAATCTTGTGCATTAATCTTAACATTCCTCGCAAGTGACTCAGGCCTGCAGAAGAAAACATTCCCACTATCTGGTCAGAAAATGTCGTGTTTCCCACACGGAAGGGCGGAGAGGAGCCTGAGCAGCACTGGTTTTACTACTTCACCCCGATGAATCTGTTTGCAGACCCTTCAGCTGCCCAGAGTCCCAAACTGCTAAGGAAAACAGTTTCCATTTACCAACAAAAATGAAACTGGCCCTCACACGTATAATAAGCTCATGCCAGAGCATTCCTAAGCAATTGTTTAACGATTTGTAATTTATTATACTCATCCTTGGTAAAAGCATCTTAGAACCAGAAGCAGCAGCAGCAAAGTAGAAGAGATACTAATAACTCTGCAGCTATACGTGTTTACACAGTTAAGAACTACGAATGCGTACTTGACGTGGTGACAAGTGTAAAAAAGTCCATCCAGCAACGAAGAGCAGGAAACCCCCTTGGCAAGCTGGAGGAGCGCGAGAGGTCGGAAAGCCACCCGCAGCACCTGAACCTCCCCGTTCCTTGCACCCAGGCCAAACGGCTCCTTCCTTCATGGAACACCCGGTGCTGCCAGGAGCGCTCACCGCACCCGGTTCTCATCCACCCCCATGAAATCCAATATAGTCACCAGCAGCGGAAAAAAAGGACATTTCAAGGGTTGAGTTTTTGAAAAGGACAGTCAGTCCTGAAGCTTCAACACTCAAACCCTCAACGCCCGCAATGGAAGCAGGAGGAAGAAGCAGTAGCAGCAAGGGGAGTTACACCAGAGCGCTCTCAGTGTCCCAACTCACGTCACTTCAGAGTGCCTACGCTCGCCGTCCAGGAGAAGCCGCACCGCGCCAACCCTCAGCCCGTGCACCCTCCTTGGGGGACCAGCACCAACATGGAAACTGCAACAGGCAGGAGA
>Ga0181612_175080_pt1 | contig 20674 bp, 14 predicted proteins | sample HoacroProtozoa21_FD_119630 | JGI IMG/M metagenome (GOLD analysis project Ga0181612, IMG submission 119630) | Hoatzin crop microbial communities from Cojedes, Venezuel. Combined Assembly of Gp0051906, Gp0051904, Gp0051908
AAATATAAATATATAATAATTAAATTATTATATTTTTTCTTTTTGTTTCTTTTTCTTTTTTAAGTAACGTTTATTAGAGAGTCATAAGTTTGGATTTTGTAGGTAATATTTACAACATAAAATTTGTGTAATCAAAATTTAAATTGTAATTTTGCAAAATATTAAATGAATATTAAAAATCAGATTTATCAGTATGAACGACACATCCACCAAGCCTACCATTGTTGGTGTATCATCAGCTCATATCAAACCCATTTGTCATCTCGCGCAAGCTGGCTGTGAGAGACAGCAACCCCTAGGCACTTGTTCAAAAATTTGTCATAATGCTCTAAGTGGCTGCAACTGTTGCATCTGCAAAAAGTGGTGTAAAATTGCGCCAAAAAAATCATTGTATCACGGTCCAAAGTCTTCTACATTTTTCGTATCTTTGCCGACCGAATTGAACGAAGAATACACCCACCCGATGCGCAAATTCAAGTTATATATAATAATGATACTACTGCTCGTGGGCTTACCCTTGTGGGCAGCCGACGAGCAAGAAGTTGTTATCGATGGCGAGAAGCCAGGCACGGTGCTGGTGTATGATGGCATTGATGTGTCGAGCTATCAGAAGGACATCGATTGGGCTACTACGGCTAAGGATCCCAATATCAAGTTTGTCTATGTTAAAGCTACCGAGGGAGCTACTTACACCTCGCGTCACTATGTGCAAAACATGCGTAATGCGCGCAAGCATGGTGTAAAAGTGGGTAGCTACCATTTTTTGCGCACAGGATCGCGCATCCGTGACCAGTTTGAAAACTTCATACGCGCTGCCAAGAAACAAGAGCAAGACTTGATTCCACTCATCGATGTAGAAGTGCGCAATGGGTGGACCAACCAGCAGTTGCGCGATAGTGTCAAGGCTTTTGCCGACCTGCTAGAGGACTACTATGGTTGCAAGCCGATGATTTATACTAGTTCATCGTTTTTTAACAACTTGTTGGGCATCGCTTTTGCCGACTACCCGCTATTTATTGCTCGTTATGCTACTACTGAGCCCCAAATCAATGGTGCCAAATGGATATTGTGGCAATTTAGTGAGAAAGGGCGCATACAAGGCATCGACCACCATGTGGACCTATGCCGATTTAACAAGGGTTGTTCGCTGAAAGATATCTTATATAAGCCTGGGGCATCTAAACGGCGTCATAGCGTCACTCAAGATGTGGACCGCAAAGATAAGCCTGAGCGAGTCAGTGTGGGCGAGGAGCAACAGGTCAAAGAGACACCCAAGATGTCGAAACGTCAAGAGCGAGAACTGAAGCGAAAAGAGGAAAAGGAGCGCAAAGCGCGTGAGCGCGCTGAACAGATGGCAAAAGACGAAGCCAAGAAGCAGGCCGAGGCCGACAAACGAGCCAAAGAGAAAGCCGCCAAACAGGCTGCTGCCGACAAGCGTGCTAAAGAGAAGGCTGCCAAGCAAGCCGAGGCTGATAAGCGAGCTAAGCAAGAAAAAGAGGCTAAAGCCAAGGCTGCTGCTGATCGAAAGGCTAAAGCGGCCAAAGCTAAAGCCGAGGCCAAAGCGCAAAAACAGCAACAAAACAAGGCTAAGCAGACTGTGCAACAGCAACAAAAGACCAACTTGATGACCACACAGCGCAACGATAGTGTGCGGGCAGCTAAGCAAAAGGGTCGCAAAATCAACAAAAGTTCGGCAGATAATGACTAAGCTAGGCCTTACTCCCATAGCATTGAAATCGACTCAAGAGATCTTGCTCGCTATGGCCGTGATGGCTATGGGTGTGTTATCGGGCTGCCAACAGACTACCTCGCACCAACAGCATGCCAAACACGTTGCTGCTCGCGTGCCCGATGCGCCTTATGATGGCATCGACATCAGTAGCCATCAAGGTGAAATCGATTGGACCAAAGTGAGTAGTGACAAAAACATCCGCTTTGTCTATATCAAGGCTAGTGAGGGAGCTACCTATCGCTCACCTCATTATAGCTACAACGTGACGATGGCGCGTCGCTACGGCATATTGGTGGGGAGCTATCATTATGTGACCTCAACGAGTGCTATCACTGACCAGTTTGCCAATTTCATTCGATTAGCAACCAAGACTTCACAAGACCTTATTCCGATGATTGATGTGGAAACACGAGGTAGTTGGTCGCGTAATCAACTCATCGACAGTGTAGCCAAGCTCGCTCACTTGATGGAGACCCACTTTGGCAAGAAGCCGATGATATATTCCACTATGGGATTTTATAACAAGAACCTCGCTCCCCACTTCAACAAGTATCCCCTATACATTGGGCGTTACTCCAATGCTCAACCCACTATTAATTGGGAGGGCGAATACACCATCTGGCAGTTTAGCGAGACGGGCATCATCCCTGGTATCGATGCCTATGTGGACTTATGCCGCTACCGCAAGGATAGCTGGCTAGAAGATATCGTGCTATAATCACTGCTGCCAATCTCTAGCATCATACTACTTCTTCTTAAGGTAAAGCAAAAAAAGAGGGAGGATATGCCTACTTTGGCACATCCTCCCATCGTCTTGTTGTGTGGGTTGCAATGGTGCTTAATTGCACTAAGCTAGTGCTGGGGCAATTTGCTCCACCCAATGGGCGATGCGCTCATCGGTGAGGTCGCTCTCGTTGAGTTCATCAAGGGCAAGACCCACAAATTGACCATCGGTAGCGGCTGCCGATCCGTCAAAGGTGTAACCCTCGGTGCTCACTTCACCCACCATAGTAGCCCCAGCCTCACGGGCAGCGTTATAGAGGTCGGCCATAGCGCCACAGAAGGTGTCGCTAAACGAGGCACTATCGCCACATCCAAACACAGCCACAGTTTTGCCTGTGAGGTCAGTGCTCTTGATGGTCTCGAGTGTGCTATACCAGTCGTCTTGCAAGTCACCTGCTCCCCATGTTGAGGAGCCCAGCAGCAAGTTGTCGGCATCGGCTAGGTCGTTGGCAGTGATATCGCCTGCACTCATCACGTTGGCGGCGTCAATGTCTAGAGCCTTAGCAATTCTCTCGGCGAGGTCTTGGCATGTTCCCGTGCTTGACCCATAGATGATAATCGTCTTTTTCATCGTTTGTGATAGATATTAAAAAATGATGTATAAAAGAAATTAAAAATGTTACTCTAGCAAAGCAAAGTTAATGCCACCAGAAAAATCATGAAAATGTAAAAAACCAAAAATGAGGATAAAAAAGGCAAAATTCCCAACAATTAGTGAGTAAAAAAATGGGCAATGACAAAAAATGTCAGTAATTTTGTGGCCAAGATTAGTGAGGACTACGTTTTTTGAAAAAAACTACAATATACAAATAGCTTTTTAAAGAAACTCTAAAGTAAAAAGATTAGATTATGTACATCGAACAAGTTCATGCAAGAGAGATTCTGGATTCGCGTGGCAATCCTACCGTAGAAGTTGAAGTAACCCTTGAAAGCGGTGTGATGGGCCGTGCATCGGTGCCTAGTGGTGCATCTACGGGCGAGAATGAGGCTCTAGAGCTGCGTGATGGTGACAAGAACCGTTATGGCGGCAAGGGCGTACTCAAGGCTGTAGATAACGTGAACAAGGTGATTGCTCCTGAGGTAGAAGGTATGTGTGCTCTTGATCAGCGTGCTATCGACATGAAGATGCTAGAGCTAGATGGCACGCCCACCAAGAGTAAGTTGGGAGCCAATGCCATTCTAGGTGTTTCGCTAGCTGTAGCTCATGCTGCTGCCGAGTATCTGGAGATTCCTCTCTATCGCTATATTGGTGGCACTAACGCTCACGTGTTGCCCGTGCCGATGATGAACATCATCAATGGCGGTGCACATAGTGATGCCCCCATTGCTTTCCAGGAGTTTATGATTCGTCCCGTGGGCGCCAAAAATGAGCGTGAAGCTATCCGTATGGGAGCTGAGGTGTTCCATGCTTTGCAGAAGTTGCTTAAGAAGCGTGGCTTGAGCACTGCCGTAGGTGATGAGGGTGGTTTTGCACCAGCATTGAATGGCATTGAGGATGCCCTCGATAGCATCGTGCAAGCTATCAAGGACGCTGGCTATAAACCTGGTGACGATGTGAAGATTGCTATGGACTGCGCAGCAAGCGAGTTTGCAGTGAAAGAGGATGGCAAGTATTTCTATGATTATCGTCAGCTCAAGAGTGGTCAGCCCAAAGACCCCAATGGCAAGAAGCTGAGCGATGACGAGCAGATTAAGTATCTAGAAGAACTCATCACCAAATATCCTATTGACTCTATCGAGGATGGTCTTGATGAGAACGACTGGGATGGTTGGGTGAAGCTCACCAAGGCTATCGGTGACCGTTGCCAACTCGTGGGTGATGACTTGTTTGTTACCAATGTGAAGTTCCTAGAGAAGGGCATCAAGATGGGTGCTGCCAACTCTATCTTGATTAAGGTGAACCAGATTGGCTCGCTCACCGAGACCCTCGACGCTATCGAGATGGCACATCGTCATGGCTACACCACCGTGACCTCACACCGCAGTGGTGAGACCGAGGACACCACCATCGCCGACATTGCAGTTGCTACCAATAGTGGACAGATCAAGACGGGTTCGATGTCGCGCACCGACCGCATGGCTAAGTACAACCAGCTACTCCGCATTGAGGAGGAACTCGCTGAGGCTGCTTGCTATGGCTACAAGAAACTTATCTAATCAATAGACGGGCAACGCTAGCGTACCCACTGAACTTGAGGTCCCGCGACACCTTCTGGCATGAAGGTGAGCGGGGCTTCACTTGTTGTAGTAGGGTTGATTGGTCGATAAAAATGTGGGAATTATCTATTATTTTTGTGCTTGAGCGGGGTGTCGCTTAATTTTGTACTTTGATGAGGAAAAGCATGGCTAAATGGAGATAACTGTCCCTCTAGCGATAAGATGTTGCTATGGGTGTGTGACTTGACTTTGGTAGCAAATGCACCTGATTAGAGGCTTGGCTATGTTTTTGCCTTATTTGTGATAACCGATTGATTATTATTCACCTCCCCTATAACAAAGAAAAACAATTCGGCAATGGAAAAAAGGATGTGGCTGACTATCGTGGCGATGATAGCCTTGATAACTATGACCTCGCATGCGGCAGTGGTCAATGGCGTGCTACTCGATGCTACCGACACCACAGCGTTGGTTGAAGCTACAGTGAAGTTGTTGAGAGCCAACAAAGATAGCACGATGGTCAAGGGCACGACCACAGATGCTAGAGGCGTGTTCAACATCAAGGGTGTGCAACCAGGTAAGTATCTGTTGCGATTCAGCTATTTGGGCTATAACGATGTGATTAAACGTGTCACCATTGGCAGTGATGGTCGTGATGTGAATATTGGGACTGTGGCGATGGAACCCAACACCATTGTGCTGAGTGAGGCTGTTGTGGTGGGTGTGAAATCTCCCATAACGGTTAAGGAGGACACGATAGAATTTAATGCCGATACCTATAAGACGCAAGCCAATGCCGTAGTGGAAGACCTGCTCAAGCGTTTGCCAGGAGTAGAGGTAGGCAGTGATGGTAAAATCACGGCCAACGGCAAAGAAGTCAAGAAGATACTCATTGATGGCAAGGAATTTTTTAGCGACGATCCCACCGTAGCGTCTAAAAACATTCCTGCCGAGATGGTGAACAAGTTGCAAGTGATAGACCGCAAGAGCGACCTTGCCCGTTTGACGGGTGTCGATGATGGCGAAGACGAGACGGTGATTAACCTCACCGTCAAAAAGGGTATGAACAACGGGTGGTTTGGTACTGTCAATGCGGGTTATGGCACCGACAAGCGCTATGCTGGCAATGTGATGATTAACCACTTTCGCGAGGGCAATCAATTCACCATCTTGGGTGGAGGCAATAATACTAACAACTTAGGCTTCAACGATGGGGGTGCCTCGCGTTTTCAACGTTTTGGCGGTGACCGTGGTGTTACCGAGTCGCAGTATGCTGGCATCAACTTCAATGTGGGTAGCAAAGATGATGAACACTTCCGCGTGGGTGGTGATGTGATGTATAGCCATAGCGACCGCGATACGCGCTCACCGACGGCACGTCAGTACCTATTCACCGATTCTACTAGCTACTATGATGCTGCCTCATCGGCTCGTGACAAGGGACATAACATCAGAGGTGACTTCCGCTTGAAGTGGGAGATAGACTCGAGCAACACGATAGACTTCCAGCCTAATTTGATGTTTAACTTTAGCAAGAGCATGCGCAACGACACCTCACTCACTCGTGCAGGTGACAATGAGCGTACCGCAGTGAATAGGAGCATGAGCAGCTATGTGAACGATGGCAAGAGCTATGAGTGGGGTGCTCGACTGATTTATAATCACAAGTTTGCGAGCCATCCAGGACGCAGCTTCAGTGTGATGATGAACTACACCTATAGCAACGTGCACGAGGATGGTGAGACCTATACTGACAATGTCTATTATCTGTTGCCCGATGATAGTGAGCTGATAGACCAAAACTACAACACGCGCCGCAAAACGCATGGCGTGACAGGGCGTGTGTCGTGGACCGAGCCTTTGGGCAACGTCAAGAATGCTCGCTTCATGGAGTTTTCCTATAGAGGTAGCTATCGCTATACCACTTCTGATAAGATGGTGTACGACCTCGCGCGCGAGGGAGAGTGGCCGAATGGTAGTGTTATCAGCGAGGAGTGGGACGAGGACTTGAGCAACAGTTTCCGTAACCGCTTCTATGACCAAGAGTTTCGGGTGGGTTTCCGCCAGGTGCGCAAGGCCTATAACTTGAATGTGGGTTTGTCGGTCAATGGGGCTATGTCGGAGAGCAAAGATCTCATTAACTCGGCTCGTAATATCGCTACACGCTGGGCATGGTCGGCCGCCCCGTACGCGCGTCTACGCTATAAGTTCAGCAAAACACGTAACCTCAATTTTGATTACCGCTTGCGTGCTAGCCAACCTAGCATCACCCAGCTGCAGCCTGTTGCCGATGAGAGCAACCCGCTCAACATCGTGATTGGTAACCCCGAGTTGAAGCCCACCTTCACCCACCGCATGAACTTGCGCTATGCCGATTTTGCTCAAGGTGCCCAGCGTAGCCTAATGGCGATGCTCAACGTCAATGTTGAGCAAAATAGCATCATCTCTACCACGACTTATGATGCTACCACAGGTGGCCGCACCACTAGCTACACCAACGTGGGAGGTGTGTGGAATGCAATGGGTATGAACATGCTGAGCTTCCCATTTGGTAGCACCAAGGTGTGGTATTTCACAAGTCATGCCTTTTTGCGCTATGCTGTCACCAAAGGCATCAACAACGACGAGGAGAACCGTAGCAACACTTTCAGCATCAACTATTCACCAGGCATTGCCTATCGCAACGATGTGTTTGACTTGGAACTGCGTCCGCGCTACAACTTCCAGACCACTAGCAACACGGTGCAAACCAGCAACAATCGCAACATACACACCTATGGTGGTAGTTTCAATGGCACCTATAATGCGCCTTTTGGATTGGTTATCAGCACCGATTTGAGCTATAGCGCTACGAGTGGTTATGCGAGTGGTTACAACACCAAGCAATGGCTTTGGAACGGCTCGATTGCCTATCAATTTTTGCGCGACAAGCAAGCTGCGCTCACGCTATCGGTGTTTGATATCTTGGGCCAACAGAAACAGGTCAATCGCAATGTGACTGCCAACTACATTGAAGATGCCATCTACAATTCACTAGGCCGTTACGGCTTGCTGACTTTCACCTATCGATTCTCTACGTTCAAGAAGGGTGAGGAACCCCAAGACCGCAATTTTGATGACCGAGGCCCACGTGGTCGAGGTCCTGGTGGTCGACCAAGTGGTCCACCGCCTGGTGGCGGCCGTCGGCCATTCTAGGTGCTGTTTGGCAGCTAGTTGTGCTTAATCATTTTGGATTTGATTTGCACTAGGAGTGTCTTGGGGCAAGGGTTCGATGGCATCGCGATAGAGTAGCAGAGAGTCGCTAGGCATCTTGTCACTACCGAGCACCATTGGCATCAAGTCGAGTGTCCATTCGTAGGGCTTGTTGGCTAGCATGTGGCGGGTGCCAAAGGTGCTGAAGTTGGGGTTGATGGCATAGAGCAGATTGAGCACGATGCTAAGCAAAAATAGGTATTTGAATGCAAATAGAATGGCACCACCCCAGCGGTCAAGACTCCGCGTGCGAGTGACCTTGAGCAATCCCCGTAGCAGGTAACTCACTACACGCAACAACAGCATGATAGCGAGGAAGGTGAAAGCCAATGCCACAATCTTGACAGTGACACTAGCCATAGGCCAGTTGACCGCATTGGGAACGAGCTGTGTGAATAGGGCTGTGACCGCATCGCTCTGCCAATAGCACACGACAATGCCAGCTACCCATGCGATGATAGACGAGGCTTGCTTGATGAGTCCTTTGCTATAGCCCATCACCAATCCAGCTAGGATAATCAGTATGATGATAGCATCTACAAAAGTCATGGTGAAGTGATATTTTTAGATAGAATATACTATGTGACAAAAGTACGAAAATTTGCGAGTAAGCAAGTGCAATGAAAACTTATTTTTAACTGTCGAGCGAGAGAAAATCATGTAAATATGTACCAATACGGGACCTCAAATTGGGAAAAAGTGTAAATTTGTGCCAGCATTAGGTCATGAACTATCAGATTACAGCTCCCCCTGTGGTAGTTGGCAGTTTAGCTATGCCAACTAGCAAGAGCATGAGCAATCGCGCGTTGCTTATCGATGCGTTGTGCCCGCAGCAGGTCTATCATTTGGCACATTGTGATGACACTGCGGCTATGGTAGCTGGGTTGCAGCCGATGAGCGATGTGGTGAATGTGGGTGCGGCAGGCACGGCTATGCGGTTCCTGACAGCCTATTACGCCAACCGACCTGGCCGACGGGTGACTCTTGATGGTGATGCTCGTATGCGGCAGCGTCCCATCGCCCCTTTGGTAGAAGCTTTGCAGCAAATGGGCGCACACATCACCTATGTGGACAAGCAAGGATTCCCACCTCTGTTGATTGACGGTAGAGCGTTGCGAGGTGGCACCGTGAGGATGTCGGCAGTAGTGAGTTCGCAATTTGTTTCGGCGGTGATGATGCTATTGCCTATGGTGGGTGGTGGCGTGGTGCAACTAGAGGACGATGTGGTGTCGCGCCCCTATATCGACATGACTGCCGAGATGATGCGCCGATGTGGGGCACAAGTGACGATAGCCGATAGCCACATTGAGGTGGCAGCACAACCCTACCTATCGGGAGACGTGATGATAGAAGGCGATTGGAGTGCAGCCGCGTGTTGGTATAGCCTAGTGGCCATGTTACCTGGCTCTAGGCTCACCTTGAAAGGACTTGAGCGGGATAGCGTGCAAGGTGATAGGTGTTTGGCTGATTTGGCCACACGCTTGGGTGTGCACACCTATTGGTTGCCTGATGGCGTGCTGATAGAGAGCGCATCCACGATGACGTGCTGTTGCTCATTTTATGCCGATATGAGTGATATGCCTGATTTGGTCCCTTCGCTAGTGGTGCTATTGTGCTTGCTAGAGCGTGCATTCAGATTGACGGGTCTGCGCTCGCTGCGAGTGAAAGAGAGCGACCGTGTGGAAGTGTTGCGCAGTGAGTTGTTGCAGCTAGGCTATGTGCTACAGGTGGAGGCTGGCGGTGACGCTGTGTCGTGGTATGGTCAACGGGTGCCAGCTACCCAGCATCCAATCATCGACCCACACGATGACCATCGCATAGCTATGGCATTTGTGCCAGCGGCCGCGCGTTGCGAGGGACTAGCTATTGCACATCCACAAGTGGTGGAGAAATCCTATCCTGAGTTTTGGCGACACTTGGCCAGTATTGGGTTTAGCTTAAGATTTTAAATACCTGTTTGATGGGGCGGGTATCACACGCAATAGCCCCTAAATTAAAAGCAAAGGCATGCAAAACCTTTTGGTACTTGCATGCCTTTGTGTGCTAAAATGCTATATTATATCAGCTGAGGGTTATAGCTGGTCGAGGGCTTGGCTGATAGATGCAAAGATGTCGTCTATCGAGCCGAGGCCGTTGATGTTGCAGTAGAGCCCTTTGCGTTGATAATATTCCTTGAGCGGTGCCGTCTGGTTGTGATAGACTTCTAGGCGCTTGCGAGCAGTATCCTCGTTGTCATCGGCTCTACCCGACATTTGTCCACGCAACAAGATGCGTTTGATGAGCTCGTCTTCGGGAACTTCGAGCCCTATGACCGTGTGGATGGCGGTGCCGCGGTCGGTGAGTAGTTTTTCGAGCGCTTCGGCCTGTGGTATGGTGCGAGGAAAGCCATCAAAGATGACACCTTGAGTAGCCTTGTCCTTGTTGTCGTCAAGCACTTGTGCCAAGATATCGATAATGAGTTCATCAGGCACGAGTTGACCTTGGTCGATATAGCCCTTGGCGGTCTTGCCAAGCTCGGTGCCACGACGCATGTGGTCACGCAACACGTCACCTGTAGAAATGTGAAACAGACCATAGCGGTCGATAATCTTGTCGCTCTGGGTGCCTTTGCCTGAGCCAGGGGCACCAAAGATAATCATGTTAAGCATAGTAGTGTAGTAGTATCTGTTTTTTTATATGTGAAGGTTAAAAAGGATGTTTCTTGGGGGGAGAAGTCAATCTTTTGCGTCCTCTTTCAGCACATAGATATCAGGCAGGCTGCGTGCAAGCCCATCAATATCTAGCCCATAGCCCAAGATAAATTTGGATGGGATTTCAAATCCTACATAGTCGGGTGGATTGCCTACGGCTAGTGAGTCAGGTTTGAAGAGCAACGACACCATTTTTACTTCTTTAGGATTGTGGGCTTGCAGTGTTTTACGCAGTTGTAGCGCTGTGATGCCAGTGTCGATGATATCCTCAACGATGATGACTGTGCGGCCTGTGATGTCTTCGGTAAGACCCATAATCTGTTTGACTTCGCCAGTGGTGGAGGTCCCTTGATAGGATTTGAAACGGATAAAGGCGATTTCGCTATCGTGGATGTTGCATGCTCGCATCAAGTCTGAGGCAAAGACAAACGCTCCATTGAGGACACAAAGAAATAGGGGGTTGGCATTTTCATAGTCGCGCTTGATTTCGCTTGCCAAGCGATGCACTTGTTTGGCGATTTCTTCACGACGTATGTAAGGCTCAAAGGTGAGACCTTTGTAGGTAACTTCTTCCATAGTGTAGTAGAAAAAATTTGTGCAAAAATACTAAAGAAAGGTGGTGCTTGCAAGTTTTGAAAGATGAAATACTTGAAATCGGTAGTTTTTTCTTTTTTTTGTCTGTTTTACGCTGAAAATGGATTAACTTTGCTAAATCTTATACCGATCGATTGAAAAAACAGACTGACAATGAAGATATTTACCACAGATGGAGTGCGACGGATAGGGGACCGCACGCTAGAAAAGCAAGAAATCTCGATGCTAGATTTGATTGAGCGAGCTGCCTCGGCGGTGACATACGAAATTGTGTCACGATGGAGGCCCTCAAGGCGTTTTGTGATTTTTGCTGGTCCTGGCGATAATGGTGCCGATGCCTTGGCGGTAGCTCGCATGCTATTTGAGCAAGGCTATCGCCCTGAGGTATATTTGTTTAATATCAAGTCTGCCCATTTGTCGGATTGTTGTTTAACCAATCGTGATCGGCTGATTGATGTCGCTGGTGATGAGATTGACTTTATTGAGGTGATACAGACCTTCAATATGCCCGATTTAGATGAGAACGATGTGGTGATAGATGGGCTGTTTGGCTCTGGTCTGCGCACGCCCCTGAAGGGTGGATACACCGCATTGGTGCAAAATATCAACAATAGCGATGCATTTGTGGTGTCGCTAGATGTGCCATCGGGGTTATTTGGAGAGTGGAACGAGGGTGCAGACCGTCGCAATATCATCTGCGCCGACTTGACGCTGACCTATCAGTTCCGTAGGCTATCATTCTTTTTTGCCGAAAATGCGAGATATGTGGGTGAATGTGTGGCGCTCGACATTGGCTTGTCGGATGAGGCTATAGCGCAAACCCCCACCGATTTTTACTTGATAGAGCGAGAAGATGTACATCAGATGGTGGTGCCCAAAGACCCGTTTATCAACAAGTATGACAATGGCACTCTATTGCTCGTAGCGGGGAGCTATGGCATGATGGGGGCTGCGGTGCTAGCTGCGAGAGGTGCATTGCGAGCTGGCGTGGGCTTGGTGACTGTGCATGCTCCGCGATGTGGCTATCAAGTGCTACAGACAGCTGTGCCAGAGGCGCTTTTCGACTCCGACCGCGATGAGTTGATGACTTCGGCTATCGATATGCGTCGCACGTTTAGTGTGGTGGCTTTGGGCCCTGGTATTGGCACTAGTGACGAGACCCTTGAGGCTGTTGAGGCATTTCTGCGCTCGTTTCGTCGCCCATGTCTGCTCGATGCCGATGCGCTCAATTGCATAGCCCGTCGGCCTATGTTGCTGCGTAGCATTCCCAAGGGCTCTATTCTCACGCCCCATGCAGGAGAGTTTGACCGTTTGTTTGGCGAGCACACTACCGATGAGGAGCGTCTGCGCAAAGCCATTAGTGTTGCCAAGCTCCATGATGTGACCATTGTGCTCAAGGGACATCACACGATGACCATTCGTCCTGATGGCAAGGTGTATGTGAACAGTAGTGGCAATCCAGGTATGGCCACTCCAGGTAGTGGCGATGTGCTAACTGGAGTTATTGCTGCATTGATTGCTCAAGGCTATGCTCCCGATTTGGCTGTGGCAATGGGTGTGTATCTGCATGGGTTGGCAGGAGATTTGGCTGCCGATGCAGTGGGCAAGGTGGGTATTGTAGCCACCGACATTGTCAACCAATTGGGTCATGCCTTTAATGCTGTGATGAAGTAGCAACAGAGGAGCCACAAGACCTTTACTAGAGATAAAATCAAGGCAGCCACGTTCTGATTTGTAACGTGGCTGCCTTGCGTTGGTGTGTCTAGAACTTATTGCTCAATCACTCAAGCATGATATTGATAACGGCGTTGATATCGGCTAGGGTGATGGTGCCATCGTTGTTGACATCGGCACGAGTTTGGGTGAACTCATCGGTTTCGGCACCAAGCATGATGTTGATGATGACATTGACATCGGCAATAGTCACTAGACCATCGCTGTTGACATCCCCTTCGAGTCCAACGGGTGTGTCGGTGAAGAAATTGCGGTCGAGGTGGTTCATGCGGCGAGTGATCCAGTCGCTGATATATTCCATTTCGCTGTCAAAATCGATTGTTTTGCCTGCAATGTCGGTGCTCCCGCTCCATCGTTGACTCTCACGGTCGGCGGCTCCGCATCCTTTGAGCTCATCAACGGCGCTTTGGTAGCGGGCGATGAGGCTATCGGTGCTGAGCACGGTGAGTCTCAGTTGGTTGTAGCGGTCACAGATTTGTTGCCACGAACTTGGCGCCATTGCGAGCGCTAAGAGCAACACTTGGTCGATCCAGTTGGTGCGGGTGGGTGAAATCACAGTTGGGCGGCTATAGCTCAAACTGATGTCTTGCCCCACTGAGGCCCTCATGCCCCATGGCACGATAGTGAGTCGGTGGTCGCCTTGCTTGTCGTAGGCTGCCCAATAGAAATGGTGAGAGGCATTGTTGACGATAAGCAGCGATTGCAAAAAGATGTAATAGTCCATCACTACGGGCAGGTCAAAGTATTGGCCTATGGTGCTCACCATCTCTTGAGTGGTGTCTTCGATATTGCTCACATACACAGATGCATCATAGAGATTGCTCCAGTCGGTGGGATTAACCTCATCAAAATCGGGATAGACAACGCTAATGCCATCCCACGTGCTGCTATTGTTGTCGGGCGTGGTAGGTGCCGACATTGTGGCTGTGCGGCTCCAAGAGCTAACGTTCCAGAGCTGCCCGTGCATAGTGTCATCGTAGGACTTGAGTGCTAGTTGCTGTTGGTCGATGGGTTCACACAAGTTGTAGATGCCATGATAGTTGCCATTGAGTATTACCTCAACCATCTGTCCACGAGAGCCATTGATAGCGGTGGGCGCTTCGTCAATGTAGCAAGGGTCGCTGGCCATATCGAGCCATAGCTCAGCAGCCACCTTGTTGCGTACGCGTAGCATGTCGATGGCTCCAGCCTCTAGAATCCAGTTGGTGGAGTTGCGCAGGCCGAGCAGTGCATGGCTGCCATCGGTGGTAGTTATCGCATAATGGCATTTTGCGGTGCTGCTACTGCTCTCATACCAAGCCACTTGTGCGCTGATAGTTTGGACCTGTTGTGATTGTGGGTTGGTGATGGTTAGTGTGGCATCGTGTGCTTCTAGGTCAAAATCACCCGTCAGTTGCACAATGGGTAGGTAGGTGAAGGTGATGTAGCCCGACACGTAGTTGCCATCGCTAGTGGTATAGCTGATAGGATATTGTTTGCCACCATTGACCTTCTTGAACGTGACAGACTCCCCGCTGGTGACATCCATATCGTTAATCGCTACATCGCTCCAAGCATCGTCAAAAGTGACTGTTGCCTCGAGGCTGCTGCCAAATAGGCTTTGCGGTATGGTACAAAGCCACATGTTGCTCAGATTATCGTAGGCGGCTTCGCTGCCATTGATAGTGAGACTAGCTGCCTGGCTAATGCTACTAGCAACAGCTAGTGCCAATGCAGCAACAAGGAGTTGATTTCTCATATTTGTTTGTGTATTGAGTTATGCAGTAGTGAAATTTATAACAACAATCACACCTATCATCGTTGCTTGAGCTTTCCCATCGTTCCTTGCTAGGTGATGGAGATGCGCAAGGTGGGGTGATAGGTGTGATTGCTGATTTGGGTAATCGTCCTCAAGACTTATTGCAACAAGATGTTGATAACCTCATTGATATCGGCTAGGGTGACAACGCTATCGTTGTTGACATCGGCACGCTTTTCGGTGGCTTCGTCCACTTGTGCACCCACCAAGATGTTGATAATGGAGTTGATATCGGCTAGGGTGACAGCACCATCGTTGTTAACATCGCCTTTGATGGTGTCATCATCGCCACCCTCGCTCTTGATGATGATATTTTGGTCGATATAGGCCATGCGTGTGGTAATCCATTGTTCCACTTGGTCCATCGCTGCTGATAGGTCGAGTTGCTTGCCAAGGATGTCGCTATTCCCCGACCATCTATTCTCTTCGCGCTGTGCAGCGCCACAGCCTTCTAGCTCATCAACAGCTGTGCGGTAGCGGTCAATGAGGCGGTCGGTATCGAGCACGTTTTCTCTTAGCTCATAGTAGCGTTTTGAAACCAAGTCGCTAAAGCGGCTATCTAGTTTCATGTATAGTAGCAGCAAGTTGCTAATCCAGTTGTTGGGGCGCTCAGGTGAATATTGGCTAGCATTAGCTGCTGTGAGAAATTGTCCCAGCGTCACATCCAAGTCCCAAGGCACTAGGGTGATGCGTTTGTCGCCTTGCTTGTCATAGCAGGCATAGAAGATGTTTCTGGTCTCGTTATCCAGAGCTAACAAAGAGGTGATGAAGATGTAGTAGTCCACCACTACTGGCACATCAAAATAGGTGCTTGTGTTGTTCCACAAGGCGTCTAGGTCATCGGTAGCATCACATTGCTTGACAAACGAGATACCCTCGCTGAGGGTGCTCCAGTCGGTAGGATGCACCTCACTATAGGTTGGGTAGATAGACACAATGCCATCCCAAGTGTTCCTGTTGTTGTCATAGGTGGCGGGGCTGGACATCGATGCGGTGCGTGTCCATGTGCTAGTGTACCATTCTTGTCCGTGGAAGATGCCCTCTTGGCTATCATATTCCTTGAGCTGTAGTTGCTGACGGTCGATGGGCTCGCACATGTTGTAGATGCCATAATACTCTCCATTGAGTATCACCTCAACCATTTGCCCACGCGAGCCATTGATAGCAGTGGGGGCTTCGGTAATGTAGCAAGGGTCGCTAGCCATATCGAGCCATAGTTCTTCGCCCACCTTATTGCGCACGCGCATAGCATCCATTGCTCCACCTTCGAGTAGCCAGTTGCATGAGTTGCGTAGCCCAAAGAAGGTGTGAGTTTCATCTTCGCCGTTGCTATCCACAAAGTGGAGATGAATGTTTTGTTTGTTAAGGGTTTCTTTAGCGATGTTGTACTCAGCAATTTGGGCTTGCAAAGTGCCTGTTTGGCCATTGCTCGGCAAGGTGACCAGTACTGTTCCCATTTGAGCTGTTTCGCCCACTTGTCCTGTCACCTCTACTACTGGCAAATAGGTGAATGTGATATTGCCAGTGATGGTATTGCCGCCCGCGTTGTAGCTCACGGCATAGGTCTTGCCTGCTGCAATCGATGCGAAAGTGAATGTGTTGCCATTATCCACTTGTGTTCCATCGATGCTGAATCCGCTCCAGCTCTCATCATAGTTGATAGTGGCTTGCAGATTGCCAGAAAAATCATTTGCCGACACCACGCACAGCCATAGGTTGTTTGCACTATCATAAGGCACCTGTTGTCCATTGATAACAAGTCCTGCCCATGCATTTATGCAGGTTAGAGCAACAATCAACGCGATAAGTATTCGTTGAGATTTCATTTTTTTGAGTTTATTTTATTGAAGTTTGAATAGAAAAAGCAAACTAAAAAATCATATAGTTGGTGAACGCAATGTATATAGATTAACGTGGCATATACATGCACACGCGTATAGGACCCTTTTACATTTGGTGGGGCAAAGATAGGTAAAAATCAGTAAAGTGCACTTATTTTAAGACATTTTAGCGATTTCTCCGTTACTATAACCTTGATTTTAGCGATTGGCTACAGGTCTTGGTTGTTTGCAAATATCAAGTCTATCTCATAGATGATATCGGCTATTGTGACTTCGCCATCGCCATTGATATCGCTTCGCTGCACCACCTCTTGGTCGGTGGTGTTGTCATAGATTACCGACAGAATGGTGTTGATATCGGCCATAGTGACTTCGCCATCGCCATTGACATCGCCTGTGAGCGTTGATAGGGGGGTAAACACGTTTTCGTCGAGGTAAGCCATTCGTCGCCTCAGCCATTGCTCAATGTAGTCCACCTCAGACGATAGGTCGATGGTGTCGCCATGGATGTCGCTATCACCTGACCAGCGTCGTTCCTCGCGGGCAGCCGCTCCGCAGGTCTCTAGGTTGCTGACGGCATTGCGATATCGTGCCACAAGGCTGTCGGTGCTGAGCACGGTGGTGCGCAATGCTTGATATCGCTTGTCCACGAGGCGCTTGAATCGGTCGTCGATGCGCATATACACGAGCAGCAGGTTGCTCACCCAGTTGATAGGTCGCTCAGGAGATATCTCGTCTGCCGAGAGGCTGGGAGTTCTGCGCCCAACGCTCAAGTCGAGGTCCCATGGGATGATGGTGATGCGCTTGTCTAGTGCTTTGTCGTAGCAAGCGTAATAAAGGTTGCGTGACTCATTGTCCACAGTCATCAGTGTAACGATGAAGATGTAGTAGTCGATGGTAGCGGGAATATCGAAATAGTCCCAAGCATGTTGCCAGATGGTGTCGCGATTATCCACCTTATCGTTCTCGTACATAAACATGATGGCGTTGCGTAGCGTGCTCCAGTCGGTTGGGTTGACCTCATCAAAGTCGGGATACTTGACCTCGATGCTCTCGGCCCAAGTGTCTTGGGTGCTATCGGGCTCGATAGGATTGCTCATAGTGGCTGTGCGACTCCACTTGGTGGTTTTCCATAGCTGGCCACGAAATTGGTGGTTGATGCTATCATATTTCACCAATTTGGCTTGCTTGCGGTCCACAGGCTCACACATATTGTAGATGCCCCGATATTCACCATTGAGTAGCACCTCTACCATCGTGCCACGCGAGCCAATGATGGCGTTAGGCTCTAGGTGGCTATACCAAGGTTTGGTGCCTATGTCGAGCCACAGGTCGTGCCCCACTCGGTTGCGTATGCGCAGGTGGTCACGTTGCCCAGCATCTAGCAGCCAGCTATTGTCTTTGCGCAAGCCAAATAGGCGCACGTTGAGTTTGTCTCCATTTTGGTCTAGAAACTTGATATGGTAGTTGCGCTTGTGCTTGCCTTCGGTATTAGAGATGTTGCCACGCCACTTCACCTTGGCATCGAGAGAGGTGATTCCTGCTGAGTCGGGCACAGATAGTGTGACGTTGCCCAACGCGTAGGTGTAGCCAAAATCGCCCGTGAGCTCCACGATGGGTAGGCTGGTGAAGGTGATGCTCCAGGTGGTGAGCAGGCCATCATTGCCCACTGCATTGAGCTGATAGTGCTTGCCCCCCTCGATGTCCTTGAAGGTGTAGGTACCACCATTGCCGACAAATGAGCCGTCGATGGTAATGAACTGCCAAGTAGATTGGTCGTAGGTGATGGTGGCGGCGAAGTCGGTGCCATAGTAGCTTGCTGGCACCGAGCAAAGCCACCAGCTATATAATGTGTCACATGCGGCATGCCGCCCATTGATAGCTAGTTGCTCAGCGTGGGTGGCTATCGTTGTGAGGGCTATGAGCATGATGGTGATGATGAAGTGCCTCATATAGATATGTTGATTAGTAGTAGCATATTGATAAACGTGATGTTTTACCTACCATTAGTTAAGCATGATGTTGATGACAGCATTGATATCGGCGATGGTAATGCTGCCATCTCCATTCACATCAGCCCTCAATCGTGTTGCTTGGTCAGCGGTATCGGTGAGCATGATGTCGATAATCGCATTGATATCGGCAATGGTCACCACGCCATCGTCATTCACATCGCCTGCGATCGTTGGCCGATAAAAGATGTTTTTGTCTAGATAGGCTATTCGTCGCCTAATCCATTGCTCCACTTGGTCCATCTCGGTCGCCAAGTCTAGGGTTTTGCCATCGATGTCGCTATCACCTGACCAGCGTTGCTCCTCGCGGGCTGCTGCTCCACAAGCCTCTAGGTTGTTGACCGCGTTGCGATAGCGTGCCACGAGGCTATCGGGGTTGAACATGGTCTTGCGTAGCGCTTGATATCGCTCGATGGCGAGGTTGTTGAATCGCTCGTCGATGCGCATATACACGAGTAGCAGGTTACTCATCCAATCGGTGGGTCGCTCGGGCGAGACGAAATCAGCGGTATGCCCTGTGGGACATTGCCCAACGGTGATGTCGAGGTCCCATGGGATGATGGTGATGCGCTGGTCTAGCTCCTTGTCGTAGCAAGCGTAGTAGATGTTGCGTGTTTCGTTGTCAGGAGCCATCAGCAAGGTGATGAAGATATAGTAGTCGATAGCAACGGGAATATCGAAATAGTCCCAAGCATGTTGCCAGATGGTGTCGCGATTGTCTGCCTTATCGTTCTCGTACATAAACATGATGGCGTTGCGTAGCGTGCTCCAGTCGGTGGGGTTGACTTCCTCAAAGTCGGGATACTTGACCTCGATGCTCTCGGCCCAAGTGTCTTGGGTGTTGTCGGGTTCGATAGGGTCGCTCATGGTGGCTGTGCGGCTCCACTCGGTGGTTTTCCATAGCTGTCCGTGGAATTGGTGGTTGATGCTATCATACTTCACCAATTTGGCTTGTTTGCGGTCCACAGGCTCACACAGGTTGTAGATGCCACGATATTCACCATTGAGCAGCACCTCTACCATCGTGCCACGCGAGCCAATGATGGCCTTGGGCTCTAGGTGGCTATACCAAGGTTGTGTGCCCATGTCGAGCCACAAGTCATGGGCTACTCTATTGCGGATGCGTAGCAGGTCTTGTTGCCCAGCATCTAGCAGCCAGCTATTGTCTTTGCGCAGGCCACATAGACGCACGTTGAGCTTGTCTCCATTTTGGTCTAGAAACTTGATGTGATAGTTGCGCTTGTGCTTGCCGTCGGTGTTGGTGATGTTGCCACGCCACTTCACCTTGGCATCGAGCGAGGTGGTGCCTGCTGAGTCGGGCACAGATAGTGTAACGTTGCCCAGCGCGTAGGTGTAGCCAAAATCGCCCGTGAGCTCCACGATGGGTAGGCTGGTGAAGGTGATGCTCCAGGTGGTGAGTAGGCCATCATTGCCCACTGCATTGAGCTGATATAGCTTGCCCCCCTCGATGTCCTTGAAGGTGTAGGTGTCGCCATTGCCGACCAAAGACCCCTCGATGGTAACAAACTGCCAAGCAGTGGAGTCGTAGGTGATGGTGGCGGCGAAGTCAGTGCCATAGTAGCTTGCTGGCACCGAGCAGAGCCACCGATGGTATAGCGTGTCCACTGCCACAGCCCTGCCATCGATGCTTAGCTGTGCGGTAGCACACAGCCAGCAGCTCCATGCCGCAATCAACGTAGTGATGAATCGTGGGCTCATAATTCAAGTAGCAATAATCATTCAGCGAAATCGGGGTTACAAAATTACTCAAAATTATGCTAACACGCAGCAATCATCTAACAGAAATAGGGTAGCGGGCGTCAAAATAGCCTGGTCTCCGCGAGGATGGGCAGCGGCAGCCGACCAGTCCCAACACTCGTTGTGGCGATGCCCCGATGGAGGTGTTCCCCCGTATGCAATCAGCGAAATGTCTATAAATGTCACAAAAGATTAAAAAGTGTTATTTCTTATATTTTATTTTTTCATTATTTAATACAACGAGATGGTCTTTGACGCTAGATATACAGTGAGTTTATGTGAAACAATTTCGTGAAACAATGCGCCATTAAAAGTGTTTAGAA
>Ga0181612_113721_pt1 | contig 20669 bp, 4 predicted proteins | sample HoacroProtozoa21_FD_119630 | JGI IMG/M metagenome (GOLD analysis project Ga0181612, IMG submission 119630) | Hoatzin crop microbial communities from Cojedes, Venezuel. Combined Assembly of Gp0051906, Gp0051904, Gp0051908
AACAAAAAAACCCAAAACAAACCAACAACCAAAAAAGCAGTTAAAATCTGGTGTGGGTGAGAAGATGAATACCATGAAGCTATAAAGGTCAGATTGAAACTCTGTCTCTTCCTTGTTTTTGGGTAATGTATAGGGTTGTGCTTCTTCTAGTGTGTTTTATTTCTTGCATTTATAAAATAGCATATGTAAATTGAAGTAAACATGAAGCTGTTCTTTATCAATATATTCAATAAATTTGATAAAATATAGTGTTATATCTTGTTACTGGCCCATTTTCTCCCACAGCTTTAAAACTGTGTAAATCCTCTCTGTTAAAGAGATTAAAAACCTCCCTAGTCAGTGGTGGGAAAAGTCTTTTAAAACTTCCAACTTATCCAGAAGATTCAGTAATTGTTCAATACTTACTAAGATACGTCTAGATAGGAAGCCTTTGCCCAACAGTAAAACTGAGACGCATGCTTTCAAAAAAAGCTATTTAAATCTGATATGCTCTAATAATTAAGTCATTGTGCTTTCCTTGAATGTGTATCATACAGGAGTAGGACTTGTCGAGTAGGACTGATATAATTTTTTTTTTCCCCAAAAAAAGAAGATGTAAAGTTATAACCTATAACCCTAGGACTGCATTAGCTGACTGCTGTTTTAAATAGAATAATGCAATGTATCATTTGTTTTAAGTGTCAGTAACTGCAATTTCTTGCCCCCCCCCCCTTTTTTTTCAGTGGCATGATGCAGACAACGCCATTCAAAGAACAAATAGGCATGACGCCACCCTCATCTTCTCAGATGAAAATGAAATGGATATGACAGCTAGTCACACCGCAGTGATTGCACGTAACCTGAAAGACAATCAAGCTGACCAAACTGAGAAGATAGATACCATGTCGTTTCTGGCTGGGTTAAACTCTAACAATGAAAAAGCAGAAATGAGCAAAGAATTTCATTTTTTCGCTGACCCTAATAACCATTCATGCCCGTCTTTTGAACAGAAGGAAGATGCTACTGCTGTAAAAAAAATAAATTTCAATGAATTTTTGATGAGCTTGAAGTCAAACAAAAAGGCACTCAATCCTGCTGAGGGATCTGAAGCAGAGAATGTTTTTTTTGTCCCTTCACAAGTCTCAAAAGACGTGGCACAATCGTCGGTAGAATCTGTATATTCCCATGAACCACTGGACACCTGCAATGTAACAAAAGTCTTTAAAGGGCCAGAAGATGGAATGGAAATGACAAAATGCCAGGCATCTGATGTTAAAGCGATGTTTTCTGGCATTTGTGAAGCTCCACCAGAGCAATTACTGTGTGCGGATGTTACTGAGGCATTCGTAGACGATGGAATGGATATGACAATTAGTCACACCGCTAAAGTGTCTTTTCCCTTCTCCAGTGTCGGGAATCAATGTCTAAACTTCAGAAAGGATTTCCCATCCACAGAGTCAGATAATTCTGTGTTAAACAGAGCATCTAATCAGCACTTAATTGTTCAGCAGGACCCTCAACTTTGTACAGACAAGAAAACAGTAAATGTTGAAGACAGACGTGATCCTACAGCACTGCAAAGTGTTAAACAAGAGACCAGAAGAATGTCTGCCATCCCAGGAGCTATTTCTTCTGAGACGGTCTTCCGAGGTGAAAAAACTTTTGTTTTTTCTAAATGTGATGACATGGAAATTACTGGGAATTATACGGATGTAATCTATAATGAGAGTACCAAAGAAATGAACCATTCGCATCATAAAACTTTTGAAAAGCCAGTTAACACAAACGCTTCACTAGCAGAAAGCAGATGTCCAGCAGATGGTGACAAGGATGTTACAAAGAGTCTAACATCTTCAGATAACCGAGCTTCTGTATCACACAGAAATAGTGCACTTGAACTGTCTTCGGGCTCAGATGAACGAATCGAAAAAGTGACTCCAGATCACGGGACTACTTCAGTGAACATTGGCTTTGATTCATGTACAAATTCAGTGTCCACTGATGCGTCTAAGGGTAGCCTTCAGCACCGACTAGCAAACTCTCAACTTCTTTCTCTGCCAGGTGAGAAGACAGTAATATTCTCAGGAGAAGATATGGACCTGACTAAAACCTGTGCTGTCAAGGATGGTGGAAAGAATGCTGAAAATGAGTCTCCTGCTGGAATGTTCACCTCTGTCACTTGCAAACCTCACTTTCTTGACAACAGATCTACATCTCCCAATTTAAATGAACAGGAAGAAATGGAAATAACTAAATGCCATGCCGTTGTCATTGATGATCAAAGCAATGGAATGACTGCAGAAGCAAAACAGATGCATTGTAAAATAATTCCAAGAAAGAACCGGAACAAAAATGTCAGTGAAGGTACAAATTCTTTAGATATGGACAAGGAAAATCTTGAGGTGATCAGTATCAATGGGAATATTAAAAGAAACCAGGCTATAGAAATGAATGCTCAAGATCTTGAAATAAGAATGGTTGATAAGATGCTTGTAAAAACAAACTTTCAGGCAAGCGGTCCAAGTTTCTGTGCAAAGAGCATGTGTTCCTTACAAGAACAAAAGAGAGAAGCCCCTGAGAATATTGTCACTGACACCTGTGCAGTCATGTCTTTGCAAAGTCAGAGAGTTGTTATATCCCAGCCTTTGGAAAAAAACCTGCTAAACGCTTCAGTTTCCTGCACAAATGACAAAATGGGCATGTTTTCCGATGATCAAAACATGGACGTAACCAAAACTCACCCTGCTGCCTTTGATGTTGCTCCTATTAATACAGCACAATAATGCGAGAGTAATCATAATCACAATAATGTAATGTCAAAGCAGCTGCAAAACCAGACCTTCCAGTTTTCAGGTAGGTCTGGTGCAGATGTCACAAGTCAGACTGCAGCAACAGAATGCGGGGATTCGAAAATGAACACAAATAAGCAAGCTGTTACCCCTTTGGCTCCAAATGGTTCCTTTATTTCCAGTCATCAGCCCGCTCCCTCTGGAATGAAGGGAAATGAACAGCTCAGAACAACATTAGGAGTAAATGCAGATTGCCAGAACTCAGACAGGCAAGAGAAAACCCATACTGTGAAGGCAGTAAGGAAAGTATTGCCACCTCGTGTAACTTCTGAGAGAGATTTTTCAATTGGTCAAACAGTTTCTTCAGAAGAGGACTGTAAAAACCCTCACTCAGTGGATGGCCTAGGCGTGAGGGGTGCTGAAGGGCCGTTACTAGCCAATGCGACGGAACCACATCAGGGAAGTGGCCAGCTGCCTCCATTTTCAGAAAAGTCTGTTGTGTTTCCATCTGGTGAAAACATGGACTTGACCGGAAACTATGCGGTAACCGTTCCTGATCACATCAATCCTGTTTTATCAGAAAGAACAGCAGTACCTGGATACCTTGTTCAAGATGAAAATAAAGTAATGTCCTTAAGACAAGGAGTCATGAGGACATTAAATAGTCAGGAGCATCCTGCATGTGATGTGTACTCCTTGGTATCTGGACAGAAAATGTTAAGCATGACTGGTGTAAGGCATTTGCCTTTTGCAGGTGAGAAAACGACCATATTTTCAGAAGATGCTGATATGGACCTCACCAGAAGTCATACAGTTTCAGCAAACAAAATAATTTTGCAGTGTAAAAGTTCAAATGATGACATATCCTTTATTTCTGGAGATAAAACTTGTGTTTTTACCTACAATGATGACATGGAAATAAGTGGACTCGATACTACTGCAGCTGACAAATCTCTAGGAAAGGCTGCATCTCAAGGGATGCTTAAAGTGGATAAAAGGACTGGAAGGAAAAGCTTGAAGGGAACAGCAGGGGAAAAGACTGTTTTATTTTCACTGAACGATGAGAATAATGACATGGAGATCACAGAGAGCCATACGGCTGCAATAGGCCATGAAATTGGCTCACAAAATGAGGGAGGGCTTCATTTCATCTCTTCAGCTCATCCTGTTAAAACTGTTCTGTTCGCAAGTAGCCGGGCTGACATGGACGTTGCTGAGCCTTGCACCGCTGATAAAGCTACCGTAAAAGCTGTATGTGATGACAAACTGAACTCGGATAAGGAGGCTGGACAGCAAGCACTTTTGAATAGCGAAGCTACTATGTTTGCTATGGATGATATGGAAATCACTCAAACCCGTAACGTAGCTTTGGAGGAACATTCTCTGCAAGGCAGGCGGCCCAATCAGTCTGCGCCTTTAACTGCCACAGTTGTGTTTACCAGTTCCCAGGCTGACATGGAAATGACCGAGTCTTGCTCTGCTGGTGAAATTACTGAGAGAGCCTTGCGTGAGGACAGATTAAACCTGGCTAAGCAGGCTGGACAGGACGCTGTTTCAGAGAGCAGAACAGTTATTTTTAGTTCGGCTGAGGATATGGAGATCACTAAAACTGATACAGCTGTACTAAGGGGTGAAATGGATGTACGGGACAGAGGGTCCATTCCAGCCGTTTCTGCAGTTCCTGCTGATAAGACCGTTGTGTTTACCCACAGCCAAGTTGATATGGAAATAACTGCATCTCATACTGTTGCTGTTAATATTAATGGAATTGCCAGTCAGGAAGGGTCACATAAAAGCACTCAGCAACCAGACTTGCATAGTGCATTGTCTTCTTGCAGAAATGAAGTAGATTCCTCGCATACAAACAACCTGAATGCTGAATATCATGCAAAATCTAAGGATAAGCCTGGCATTGCCTCTTCTGCTGCATCAGCCTCGGCATTCCCTAGTGAGAAAGGAGCTATCAGAGTCCACAGTGGCACAGCGCCAGATTCCATTTATCCTGTCTCACCTCCAGAAGACACTATGGATGTGCGGGCACCACAGGATCTTGACCTTCCCATGGATAATTCTGTCCCTGTAAACAGTCAGCAGGATCTCATACCTCCAGAAAACCTGAAATCAAAGAGACTGTCTCTCAGACTTCCACGTAATGGGCCCACAGATTGCAGTGAAGAAAGTGGCGATTTGGTATCCTGTGTTTCACTTTCCATCCAGCAACCAGCTTCTTTGTCGGGTGCTCCAGATGCACGTACTACTCAGAGACACCAAGTACTGAAGGATGATTCAACTAGACGTGAAGATTTAGCTACAGATTTAGGCTTGGCTGGAGCAAGCCTTGTTACAGGTTCTAAGAAGGAATTAAAGGAAAACGAGGGGCTGTCAGCTGAAGGGGAGACACCTCCAAAAGACTTTCAAATGAACTCTGAACAAGCTAAGCAACTTTTGGTCAGTGAGAGTCCAAGAGATGAAATAGATCCCACTCTTGCACCTGAATTATCAGGTATTTTAAATATTTGTTCAAAACTGAAAGATATTAGAAGGAAGTCTGCAGTTCTTTCTGTTTCTGAAACTGCTTTTTCTGACCCATTGCCCAAATCATCAATTCAGCCAGAGGATACCTTGGGGTTAGGAAAAAATACTCTAAATGAACAAAATAATTTGTTTTATACCAAAGAGCAGGAGAACACATGTCTTGAATCTGGAGCTGCTCCCATAGATGCAAATTCAGGCATGGCACTTAAGGATAAATATCAGCGAATAAATGTCCCTCTAGGTATCTTCCAGCCTAAATTACCGAACAGAAGAAATCCTTCTGCTTCTAGTGTGCAAGACATAAATGCAACATCTTCAGGCAAAGGAGAAGCACCAGTTTCAGCAGTAAGCGTAAATGCTGGTGAAACTCCAGGTAACAAGTCTCATAGGCAGAGCTTCAGCCCTTCTCAATTTATAGCGGAAGAATTTCTTCCTGTCTGCCTAGAAGAGATGGATTCAAATGAATCTGCAAGCTCTGAACTCGTGGGAAATGAGATGAGCAAAAAACAAACCTCCCACAATGAAAAGAACCAATTTGAAGAGACAAAAACTTGCAATAACACAAAAAGAGCTTTGGAACAAGGTGAGGAGGATGTTCAAAGTCCAAAGAAACTCAAGAGGGGTGAAACCTTGGATGGTGACGCTTCCCAAGACTTGCAGGTGAGCCTGATCTCTCATGGTAAGGATACAGTGAACACTAAGCGGACTCTTGTATAAATTGTTGGGGTGTGAGCAGACCTATTGGTAGGTTTTCTTGTTCTGTTCACCACCAGTTTTCTGTCATTTTGCTAGGTCGTCCCCTGTATTTTTCATCGTTTTGCCAAAGTAGAAAAATCAGGTTGATGTGTGCATGTCCTGAACCATGCAAAACAGACAGAATATGGGATATGTCAATCTTAAATAATTTTCTTCACAGTATCCTTTTAATCCTTTCTCGACTAAATAGTTTAGTTCGGAGGACTAAGAGTGTTTGCTAGCTGTTGCTTAGGTACAATGACAGAGTAAGGCTAAAAGCAATTATTTAAAATCCAAACGCGGTTGTTTAGTTTAAATTAGCTGTTTTTATAGACAGCACAAATTGCAGCTGAATCAAGAAAATCTGTGCAAATATGGAACATTAATCTGACCTTAAAAATAAGTTTGTACCTCATCAGTAGAAACTTTCTAGTTCCAAAAGCTGGAAGGGTGTGCAGTGGTGGCTACTGCTTTGACTGAGAGATGAATGCAGGATTTTGCAGCTTTACTTCCTGTCTGTCATGGTAGGAAATGGCTCAACTAGGCATACCCTGGTTTGTCATGCTGATTAGATATAAAAGGGGCCGATACTAAAAATGAAACAATTCTGAATGCCAAGAAATAGCTACAGTAAACTACTGATCGACTTATTTGTGTGTTGTTTCATATAACACTGAATTTTTATTTTTAAACTTGCTAATGTAGGTCATTTTTGGCGCTGTGTCTCAAAGCCAAGTAGAAGTTCATGAAGGTGAAGATCCTCCAAACCTATCGGCTAAAAGCCCTGACTGTACTCATGCCAGCACCAGCAGCTCTCTGGATTCTGTTAAGGCTGACACAGAATTAACAAGTAAGACTTCCTTTGAGGTAATAGTCTCAAACCTGGTGTTCTTTACACTTAATCAAGGAAGGGCCCCACCCATAGTATGTATTTCATTTGGAAAAGGCCTGGAGTGCCCGTGTCGCAGCTTCCCAGCCAGGGTGCTTTTACGTTCTGGCTGAGAGTCCAAGCCATTCAAGGAAACCTGAGATGGGAAGAGAAAGGAGCAGAATTCAAGTACAGCTTTGTTTTCAAGGGCAAGGTGGGCTGATGAGGCAGATTAGTTACCTTAGCACAGAGCAAAGCCCCAGCTCAAACTCTGCTGGCCCAAAGATGCTTTTCAGCTGCTTCCATGCAGAATGATTCCGCCTCTCTCAGCACTGTGCTCTTGGAAAAAGACTCTCATAGAAAAGTGAACTCTGTCATTTCATTACTACTCTGACACAGATTTTGTTTTACATTAGATTCTTAATCTAGTCCTCCTTACTTGTCCCAAGTAGTTGTCTCCTCAGCTACTTCATTCAGCACCAGAAACATACATAAAGGTCAAACTCTACATTAAAATTGCTTTTTTTTTTCTAGAGCTAATGAGCCTAGGTTCCTATTTCCATAAGAATATTATTACCCCTAGAAATATCCCCCTGTTTTCTTTTTTTTGGCTAGTTCAGCGAAGCAGTCAGATGGAGTCTCAGCTTCTTACAGATAGCATTTGTGAAGATAACTTACGGGAGGTATGTAAATAGCTGAAAGATGCTAACTTCTCCTAACAGGAAAAATACTTGCATATATGCAAGTAAGTATTCTTGCTAGAAAAATGTACTTATCTGTGCTTTACTCCTAATTGTTACAGAAATTTGAGAAGGGTGTTATCACAGTTGGGGAGTTTTTAACGCTTCTCCAAGTCCATGTTCCGATTCAGAAGCCCCGCCATAGCTACCTTCCAGCCAATGTGAGTATCTGTCCTTTGACAGGCATAATATAATGCACCTTAAATTATATTCCTTTGTCTTTTTTTTAATATTTATCAGCTAACCTGTCTGTATTAAAGGCCTTCAATTGAGTTAAACCAGAAGTCAGTTCCACCTTGGCAAGTGGGTGGGTTAGACACTCATGCTTCCTCTTGTCTCTTTGCTTGTTCACCTCTGAGAAGTCTGATGCTTTTTTTTTAACCCTCAGTAGTGAAAAATAGAATAGACTTCAATCTCTTCACGAAATACTATATATTCAGGATTATCTGTTCTTGGATAAATATACTAATTCTTGCTTTTTTAACTTGTTTTAAGGATGGTAAGTTTGAAAGTAAGAATTAGAAGCTCAGTCTAACCTTTTCACTGTATTGTCTTGCTGTGTCCAGAATCCTGAAATGCCACTCTGCACTGTTACCTATCCTACCTGTTCTACTCTCTGCTTCATAAGTGCTTCACCATGACATCACTACTCTCTGTTTCTTCCCATTAAGCCTGTTCTGCTTGAACCCAGTTTCAGCATCCTCATCCTGAAAGGTTTCTGTTGAATTCTTGCAGGCATGGGAACAACTTTCTTTTTGCATGCAGACAGGTACCACTCATTGGTAGTAACTTGGTGCTGAACGAGGCAGTAATCTTGCTTTGCAACCCTCCTGAAAACAGGGCCTTGTAATTCGTTTTCAGTAAAGGCACCTCATTTTCATATAAGCTTTCTTAAGATTAGCATTTCAGACTTGGTTATTTGTACACATTCGTGTAGCCAGCTGAATTTCCAGCGGGATGCTGGGGCTGGTCTCTGTTATCTGGCTGGGTTTCGCAAATAATCTTTATAAGGAATGGCGCGTAGGGAATGAATTAGTGTGAATGAGCTGCTTAGTTTCTGTATGTGGGTATTATACTGACATGGAAAAGTTTCCAGTTTCATAGACAGAGAAAGTTTGTTTGTAAGATGGCAATGCTTAGCATTTATTTAATGAAGTAGATGGGGATTTAGTTCAAATACTTCCATTTCCTGCTGCTTGTGACAGTTTCTGCTGGCACAGCGAACAACGCACGGGGGCAATGGAAAAGCCATCCTGGAAAGTGGAAAACCGTAGCAGTGTCTGCATAATTTTGACACTGATTTGGGAATTTCTTCTCTGCCAGTCCTTATTCTAGAGTGCTGGAGAAGTTCTCAGCAGCATGTTCAGTGTTGAATCGGTTCTAATGAGCTTTGGTCTCCCTTCTTTCCAGTGGGGAGCGGGACACCTGTTTTGGTAGGAATTTTTAATCCGTCTTTGTAATAATAAGTGTAAGAGTGAAACAGTTACTATGTATGAAAAAGTGTGGTCAAGATCATATTCTTCACATGGAAAGAGGCATATTTGTGAAAATACTTGTGCAATTCATTCTAGTACGGCAGGTGAGTTGAAAACTGGCTCCTGTATAACCAAGGCTTACGGCTGTCAGATGTCACGTTGTCAGGGCAGATATGGCCGTAGGATATTCGCGTCAGAAATGTAGGTATCTCCTTGGAAATAAGGACTGCAGCTGCAACCTTTGTTTTGCTAGCTTGCAGAAAGCCAGTGCACACAGTTGGTTTGGTATGTTTGTGGGGCACACGTGGTGTTCTGCCTTGCTTCATTGGCTCACTGCTGCCTGAATAAAATTTCTGTGTGTCAGCTTAGCAAGAGCGAGTGAACAGTCTGTCCGTTTTAAAGTTCTTTAAAACTGTTATGATAAAAGAATGAAAATGGATTTAAAAGAATCACAGCTAAATTAATATAATTTGTATTGATTAAATTACTTCCTTTATGCCTTTTAAATATCTTCCATTTTTATTTAAAAAGCTGTACTATCTTAGTTACAGTTTAGTTTAAGCTTTCAGTTTGAAAATTTATTCATCCTGAGCTGTGTCTAAATATTCATCAGGCTTACAAAACTCTGATGCCATTCCTTAGTGACTGACCTCTCACAAAAACAAACACCACACCCCAAAAGCCCCTGAAAGGGGCTGGAGTTAATGTCAGTTGTTGATGTGCTTCAGTATATAGGGAGCTGGCTGAAATACCCCCATCATATTTATCTGATGTGCCTAAGACTTGCTGAAAATTGGGAACTTGGATCTTGAATAAAGCGTAGCTGTCTTGGTTTATTCTAGAGCACTCTTGTTACCTGGATAACATCTGCATGTTTTTCAAGTCTTCATCTAAAAGGAAGTTGACCTCTTTCAGTTTTGTTTTGAGCTGTAGCGATGGGGCATATGTCCCAAAAGGAAGTCCATGCTCGAACGTGGGATATAAAGGCAGGATGAGCTATCTAAGGTGATACGACTACCTTGTCTCAGAGTGAAACGGGACGAGTCCAGAATGAAAACAATTGTTTAAGTATGTCAGGCTGCCTCCATTAGGGTTTGGTTTTTTTTCTGTTCTGCAAAAATAAAGATTCTGGACGTTTTTCCGGTTTCTGCACATTAATTGATTGGACGTTACTGTTTCTGAAAAATGTGTCTTTTTTTCTTTTTCTTCACAATTTTTCCCTCTGTTTCTCCCCAGTGTGCAGTCAGTGCACCACCTACTCCAGAAGAGCTCCTTTACAGCCAATATATTTATCTCCCCAAGCTGCGTATTTATGAAGAAGATTGCCAGGCCCTTTCTCAGAAGATAGACGAGTAAGTGCTTATTCAGTCACAGGGTATATTAGTGGTTTTATTGTTTCAGCTCTGGTTGCATGCAAAGTGGCCTGAAGAAAGTTAATACATTACATATGGGAAAAATAAAAAATGATCGTTAACCTACTTTAACCTGGTAGCCAATTTATTACAGATTTAACGGTAGAGGGCGAACTCTTGTGGAGGAGTTGTAGTTACGGAGATAATTAAAGTTTGACTTTCCTCAAGTAGTTTGTCTTTTACTAATCAAGTGTTTCAGTTGCACATCGGAGGAGTCGAGTAAAACTTTTTTAATTGTATCAAAGATGATCAAACATAGAAAGCAGAATCGTAGCAGGTTCCAATCTGTTGTTTGTTCCAATCTTCCAGTGTTTATTAGATGGAAATACAGTTATCACAGTTTGTTTTCTTATCCGAAGGACACTTCTGGTCTGATTCATCATGCCTTTTACAACTTATGTGCAAAATCAAGTTTTCTGATAAAATTCAAAATCAGCAGTAAGATTTTTCACAGCCTCATTAGCACCACGTCCTGTTCCTTTGGCTCTCTTGCTCTCCACCTCCTGTTGAGACCTGCTCTCAACAAAAAGACTGTAGGAAATGAACTTTGTATTACCTGCTAGAGTCTAATAAACATGGCCCCCATTAAATCAGGCTTTAGAGGGTCTCCAAGATGTAGGACCCAACTAAATGAAAATATTTACATTTCCATGTTTAAATTAGAAAAGGGGAACGAATTGTATGAACACCAATGTGCTGCTTTATGTGCTCAGTGCAGTTGCAATAAGACTTTCTTTCAACGTTTTTTGCCCCCCATTTCAGGTTAAAACCGTACGTCAATGTCCAGGATCAGCTCCTGGTGAATGTGAACAGGAGTTTGTGGGAAGTCATGAGAACCTGCTCTGATGAAGAGGTAATACTGCATGAAGAGATAATGTTGTTTCTTATGTAATGAAGAAGTAAGGTTAATTTATGCATTCAAATAAGATAAGAACCAGAATGGTCACAGAATAACAGCAGGCAGGTAGGTAATACAAGGCAAAATATTTTCTGAGTGGAAAATTGCTCTGAGAACTTCCAGTATGTCAGAAGAATGCCAAGGATACGTGCCCTTTAAAATATATTAAAGGGAAGATGTTGCTATAAAACAGAAAAACTTGATAATTCAAGTTGATAATTCAGGTTAGTTGAGGAGAGAAAAGAGAAGAGAAACATTAGATGGGCCTAAGCAAGCAGTGCCATTTTGGAAAGAAGAAACGAACTGCTCTTACTTAGAGACTTTGTTGCTTCATTGGTGGAACCAAATTATCCATTAACTGAAGTGCTTATTTAGTTCAGCAAGACATGAGATGTTTCAAGGCACATAATGAACAGAAAATATGTGTCATTACACAAAAATAAAACTGCCTACAGGATCTGGAGTGCAACAGTGTGTCACACGCCAAAACAAAAGATGAGGCCAGAGGGTGTTTAAAGGAGAACGCTAATGATAATGGGCACGAAAAAGCACGCCACAGACATCTGCATTTAAAAACCAGAAGCATTATAGAAGTATCCCGGCCAGAACTGAGAATGTAGATCAAGAGATTCTGTTTTCCATGGTTCTAAGGCCAAGAATAAAGGTTTATTCAATGAAAATAGTCAAAGTTGATAAAAGACAGTATTTTTCATAGTTCATAATGAGATTATACAAGATATCACTGAAGCTAGGCTAACAACTAGATACAGGAACAATTAAGAACAATGAAAGCACCTAGAAGTTTAGTTCTTGTGGTTTGGGTTGTGCCTGGGCAGTTTGTTAGCCTCCATAACTGCAGTGGGGCAAGTGTTCTAACTACGTCTCCAGCAACTGAGGTGAGTGCCATCTGGTGTACCTAGTGAAGGTGCTCTGGGTTACTTGTGTGGCTCCCTCTTTGAGCAGAGATCTCGCTGGATCTTTGCACAGAAAATCAGTTACTTTAGTAGGCAGCTGTACTTGAATTAACAAGGATTGCCCAGTCTGAAATTTGATTGTATTTGCAAGTGTCATGTGACACTGCTACTAGAGATACGGGATATCGGGACGAGCAGAGAAGGGAGAAACAGTGTGAAGGTCGATCGAACAATCTTTTGATGCACATTCCCATTCACTTTCTCTTCTGTATTTTCCATTCATTGCAGCTGAAGAACTTTGGAGCAGAACTGAACAAAATGAAATCCTGTTTCATCAAGGAGAGTAAAATCTTGGCTCACAATGAGAAAGTGACGTTGTACACCAAATTGCTGCAGAGTGCACAGGTAATGTGTCACAAGGCTGCAGAGGTTTTTAAAAAGGGAACTTCTACCATATTTTATCCCTCTTTGATTGTCAAGTTTAGGAGCCTATCTACTGTGTGTGCATTCTCTTGAAAGTGTCCTTATTAAATGTACTTCTCTTTTGTTTATATGCAAATGTCAAACATTGGGACAGTGACTTTCTTGCACTTACACTACAGGAACCTTCTGCCTAAGGGTTTTGGCAATTAAAGTAACAGAGTATAAAAATGGGAGTATTAAAGGAAATGCCATCAGAAATTAGCTCTTTGTAATGTAGTAATGTCAGTATTAGTAACTAACACGGAAATGCAGAAGAAATGCATTGTGATAGGTATTGGAAATTTGTACACGTTAAAAGCTCTAGGAATTTGTTTATTTCCATGTCTTATCCCTTCATAAGAAAAGTCACTAGGATGATACGTTGTTAGGTATCTAGTACTTTCTTATGCATGGCTATTGCCTGAATGTTTGCCAGTCTGCCTCTCCGTTCTAATGACAGGTTGTATCAGCTTCTTTAATTAGTTTCTTAGCCAGCAAAGGTCCAGGTGCTGGTCCCAGAAGTCAATTCAGCTTTTTAAAAAATGTCATTGACTTGAGTACAATTTTCCCATGGTAGGAGCAACAGGGAAAGCTGCAGTCAAGAATAGAAGAGGTGGATGAATTGCTCAAGGAGGCAGAGCGCTGTCTTGTTGCCCTAGAAGCAGGTATGTGTTTCCAAACCAGTGACCGATATGCTGATTTCTCTATTTTTCTGCAGAGCTGCTGTTCAAATGGTCAGTTCAAGAGTCTGTGTTTGGTGGTTGCTTGGAATTTTACAATTCCTTTGTTACAAGTATTTGTTAGGCCTAAATGCCTTTATTTGTGTCTGAAAACTTGTCTTGTGGGAATCGCTTACGCATCACTAGGAGTATATCTGCGCTGAGATACAGAATTATAATTGTAGCCTACGAACAGGTAACCGAGCTGGCCAAATCTGCTAGCGATGACAGTGCAGCTGCTGGCAGCACGCAGCTCGGGATGGCTGCGAAACCTGCCAGCGAGCCTGCAGGTAGGCGAGACTCAGCTTTGCGTGCCAGGATTGTGCTGCTTTCAGCATCGCAGCTGGATGGTTTAAAACTTGTTCGGCTGTGTTCACATGAGCTGCGGTCAGTACTTGGCATTGCTGCATAGCCATGCTCTGTGTATTTTCACTTCTTCCAGTGCCTTGGGTAGAAATCAAATTGCACAGTAGCAGCTTTGAAACAGTGCAATAAAAGGAGTTTTCCTTGTTATCTGTATACTTTTTGAGAGGTTTGGTAGATACCCTGCTGGCTTTTTGTACATTTTTCTTTAGTTAGCTTTGAAATACTAAAATTTATAGAACCCACAGGCAAATAAAATGGAATGCAAGTACTGAATCTGGGCGTTCTGCAGAGACCTGATACCTCTTTCCCGTAGATTCTGACTCGGATGACTTGGAAGCAGACGGCAGTGATGGAATGGCAGAAGGCAAAAACCTAAAGAAAGGTAATGGTACCGGCGGAATGGCACTTTTTGGTTTGGATTTAAGTTCTGGAGAGGGTGATACTCAACGCCCATCCTGATATATTAGTTCTGATAGGGATGCAAACACTGCTGCTTTCTTTTCTGCACTGGATATAGCTAATTACCTAGATGTTAGAGTACGAAAAGGACTGGTTTTCCCCTGGATAAGTGGAGTTTATAAGTTGGTACAGTGTGACTTGCAGAGTGTGTGCTGGCTATCATATTCAGCACTTCAGGTGTTCAGTGATCACTTGGTCTAGATTTCTTGACTGCATATCTGTATCCAGGTAGGAGTAACAGCCATCCAGCTGAGATCTTTCGTCTTGTTAAGAACAGCGACTGCACAGCAAATTAGGGCTTTCTCTGCTGCTCTTTTCTCTCACAGCTTTTTTCCCTTTCTCTTAGAATTGAAAAGCCTCAAAGCCGAAGAAGAGGCGCTTCAAAGGTAAGATGTCAAAGAGGATCTAAAGACCTGAAATAACATATGAGCATTCAGGCTTTAGAGGGTTGGTGGTTTTTTAACCAGTGCGCCACGTATCATGGGGTTGGTTTATCTTTGCAGAGAACTGTCAGAACTGGAGACTGAGAATGAGCAAATGCTTGCTCAGATGAACCAGCTACAGGAAAAAGAAAAAAGCTGCCGGGAACTCCTGGAGACATACGAGTAAGGAAACGACCTTCAGGTTTCATTTTTATCAACTTGTTCTGGGGCTTCACGTTTGTATATAAACGTTTTTTGATTTTGTTTTTCCTTATTCGATTTGGGAAATCTTTGGATGCCCATCTCCTCGTGGCCTAGGATAAGCCATAAAGCCACGGTGAACTTCCGTGCGTGACGCCCTGTTTTTCTGTTAACAGCTTTGCAGCGATACTTTGCACTGTCTTGCAATATCCAGCTCTCCTCCAATTCCAAAATGAGCATTTATGTAAAATAAATACCATTATGCTTCCTTTCCCAACAGATTCTTACATTCTGTTGGAAAGTGAAAATTTCGTTGGTATGTTATGTGGTAATAGCTGCAAGCGCACTTAATACTCTCATCTTTGTCCTACAGATAATTGGGTTGGTTGGTTGGGTGAAACTTGGGGTGATGGTGTTTTTTCCTCTCCTTTTTAGCTTCACTGAGTGGGAGATTACTGAGTGGAGCGAACAGCAGGCAGTCTTTAGTTTTCTCTACGATTCTATTGAACTCATCATTGTGTTTGGACCCCCAATAGGTAAGTCGCAAAATGGGTACATTTCAGTTTTATGGATTGGAAATATTAAATAGTTACATAATAGAAACCTAAAGTTTCTGTATTTGTGAAGATCTGCTAAAAGGAAATAGAAAGTACACTACAGCGGGAGCCTGTAAGCTGAGAGAGGTGTCTTTGAACATGTTTGTCAGTGCTTTCTATGAAAATTTAGAAACGTGTGTAATGAATGGCTGTTTCTGCAGAGGGAGAGCTGTAACTCCAGAACCAAGTACGGAAATAACTACTGTTTGGGGTTCTTTCCTTTCCTTCTCAGATGGTGATGATTTCGGTGAAGATCCTTCCAGAAAGATAGTTAGCCTGAACTTTGAATCTCTCTTGGATGGTAAGATTTTTCGAGTAGCTTGAAAGTAGCTGCCCTGATAATCTGTTCTTGGGAAGACATCTGTAAATTTGTGGTTTATCTGCTGATGCATTACTATGTGACTTTGAAAAGACTTCTGGCAGCATGTTCTTCTTCTGCGTTACAGAGGAAGAAGCTCCACCCTCCTCATGTTTAGTCCAAAGACTCATCTTCCAGTTCATTGAAAGTCGGGGATGCTGGCAGGAACAGTGTCCCACACTGTGCTACTTGCCCCAGGTAATGTTCCAGGGAAGTCTCTAAGACTCTGGAAAAACACTGAATCTTTTCTGTCACAGAGAATAGCACTGAGAGAACAAAGGCATCTTAATGAATGCTTCATCAATGCAAATCAAAATCTGCTTCATGAATGTTCTGAGGTGCAAGGGGAAGTACCTGTCCCTGAAAGCAAGAGTCCTAAAAGCTGTGGTTTCTTCCTTGTTTGCTGCATTAATGTCTGCCTGTCTTGGTCCAAGATTTCTTAAAATCCTTTTTTTTTCTGCTAGTAGAAATTAAAAGAATTGAGCTGAATGCCATTCTGCTGTCTAAAGAAAGAATGGTTTAAATCGCCAAGCCAATCTTGGTGTTCCTGCATGGCTGCGTACCCCTGTTGACAAAGCTGAAGGGAGAAACTTAGGGCAAAGAATGCATATTTGTTGTTCTGCTTGTACAATTGCATTTTCACATCCAAATTGAGAGAGCAGCTAAACTACTTTTTTTTTTTTTTTTAAATATACTTTCTAGGATAAACTGTGTTTTCAAGCGTCACGTAGTTGACCAGCCTGAGTGCCAAGTGATTGCTTTTCTGATTGTCCGCTTAGGTTCTTCAAGATGTCTCTTTGGTGGTGAGTCATTGCAAGATCTTAGGAGACGAGATTGAATTTCTGGAGAGATGGGGTGGAAAATTTAATCTTCTGAAGACAGAGATCAGTGACACAAAGTGAGTAACTTCAGATGGAGTTTACACCAGTCCTTCAGAGTGTGTCTCTAGGTAATAAGGAACAAAACACTGAAATACTTTCAATTTGGTTTTCTTGAAACGGATTTCATGCCACTATTTTTAACTACAATCTGATTTATTTTAATACGATTGCACTATAATATTCAAATACATGTAAATTAAGCTGCTTTTAAATTCATCCATTTCCTTACTATCATAGGACCTCTCCCTCCTTGCTGCTTTCTTCTTTGACTTGACTCTCTCACTTGAAGCTTTAGGCCCAAGCGTAGCAATGCAAAGGAAACAGAGCCCAGAGTTTACCTTTAGCTTACTGCTTTGTTTCTTTTAATCTTCTGTTTGCTTAAGCCGAGTAGAATCAGCCATTGAAGGATGGATGCCCTTAAACTAAAGTTTATTTTCTTTAGTTTTCATTTTCTCACACTAATTCCTGATTTTGTGGCATGTTCAAGTGGAACAAGATAACTACTACTTCACCTTATCCTCCTATTATTGATATATATCCTTAAGTAAGAATTGCCCCGTTAACTTTGCTCTGCATGCCTTGATGCTGTTCCCATAGGTTATTCTAATTTTGTAGTACCCTTTGCAAGAGTGGTGTTCTACTACATGCCAAAAATCCCATAAAAGCTATATTTAGCTAAGTCAACAAAAGAGATCCAAGGGCAGCCTGTGCTCAGGAAGTTGCAAACTGTGGGAGATTTACCTGGAGAAGACCTGTATCATGCTTGTGGTAGTTTACACCATCCCAAAGCATCTGCTTCCTGGGCGTTGTGTCCTTGGTGATGGTCTTACCCATATTTACAAGAGAATTCAACTCCGGCCTTCCTGCACATTGTCATAGACAAGAGTCCTGTGCTAGACAGAAATTTGGCCGGATTTAAGTAGGGTTGGATTCATGAAACAATCTTAGAATTACGGCATTGGAGGTAAATCAGTCCTGCTTAAAACTTCAGCTACCTAGGAAGATTTTATGTTAACCAGAAAACGTTTTTTTTTATTGTTTTTTTATATTCTCCCATAATTTTTGAAAGGTTCTGTGAATTATGTGTGTGTTAACTTTTTTTCTGTGAGGATGGCTGGGGTTTTGTATTCTAACTCGGTGTCAGAGTGCTGACAGTATTAGAGTGAAAAGGTTCTTTTAACCTTATTTATGAAATTGCTGTTAGTCTATGCTGGAACTCTTTAGAAGTTACGGAGCTTCTTGCATCAATTACGACATTTATTTTTGCTTCTGGAACCGAAGTCAAAGGCAGTAGCAGTACATTTGCATATTTTGTGTTGATCTTTTTGTTTGTGTTTCTTTCGCATACAGAGTGAAGCTTTTGTTCTCCGCTTCCCCAGCTTTTGCCAAGTTTGAGTTGACCCTGTCTCTATCTGCCAACTACCCGTCTGCTCCGCTGCCTTTTACTGTCCAAAAAAAAATTGGGAATATTGGGTGAGTTGAACAGAAAGAACCATTCCCTATGACTTAAGTTTCAAAGCTAGGAATGGGGAATTAACCATTTCATATCCTCTCAAACACGTGTGATAATTTTGTCTTTCCCAGGGAGAAGGAGGTTTCTGCCGTTCTCTCCAGTGTACCGGTAGGTTACCACTATCTGCAGAGAATAGTCAGCTCCATTCATCAAAATTTGCTTCAGGATCCCAGATGATTCACTAGATCCACACACAGGACTGAAGAAGTCAGACTGAATATTCTTTGCTTTTAGTCTTGTGAGAATTCAAGCTGTCCCTCACCAGAATGGGAATGCTGTGAGCTGTTGGCTCTTTAGTAGTCTTGTCTCAATAACCAGTTGGCATCCAGGATGCTGTAGGCCACAAGTTCTTACAAAGAGCAGAGGGCTCTAAAGAGAAGGAATAATTTCTTATGGCTCTTATAAATCCAATCTGCATTTTGTCTTTTTTCAGTCACCGGTGGTCTTGGCCTGCTTGTATGGTCTTTCCTCGTATGGATGTGCTTCTGACATAGCCTGTTAATTTTGTTCTGGGTTGATTTTCAGAGCTCTTGTATAAAACAACGATGAGTGTTTTCTAAGTTAACACTATCATTACTAACACTCACACAACATATCGCATCACGTTTGATTTTTACCAGTTTCCTGGAACCCCTGCCAAAACACAGAAACTATAGTCCCGCTTCTGATTAACTAAGAAGCCTGAAATAATTAACCAGGTGGCCCAAGTCAGAAGTGCTTTTGTCACGGAGAGTAAAGATCCCGGTGCTTGACCACAGACTCTGCGGTGCAACAGACTCAAGGCCGTCAGGATCCACCTGTGCGATCCCCTCCCACCAGACGTTTGTTCCGATACTCGGTGTCTTTGTGCAGCACAGGCTGCCTCCCGGTCCTGGTGCATTGTCTGAGTTTGTGCTGCGTTAGAATCCTAGTGCGGAGACGGGCGAGCGGAATTGAGGCGGTACCTGCAGTGTCGTCAGTGCAGTCTGGATTGCTTTTGTACACATCTGCATATTGTGCAGGTTGAGCTGTTGGAACTGATCTAACCCTGGCTGAGTTTACCGTGTAGAAGTGCCTACCACTTCGCAGCTGTCCACTCTGTAGGCAGATGCAAATATTTGTACCTCTGTAAAATATGCTAAATTTGAAAATGTTTTCGTGGTTTAAGTGTTTATATATTTTTTTTGTCTTTTTACAAATTTTCCTTCTATTTGGAAGGTGGAAGTTCATTAAACATTTGAATTATTGCTCCTCCTTCTTCAAGTTGTGATTATTGGCTGCTCTGTTTAAACTTGTAACTGAAAATTTACCTACTACTATTGCAAGAAATTTGATAGCTATTTGGGAGGACTTTTCGTAACAGGAATTTGGTTGTTTGGGGTTTTTTTTCCCTTGTGTTTCTTACTGCTAGCTTTCTATGGCCTGGCTTTTGCAGAAGAATTTTTTTTTTTTTTTAATTAGGAAAATAGTGCCTAAGTTGCCAATGACTTGGGTACTACACCTGGAATTACTTTTAGGTTTGCGAAGGTCGTTGTATCAGCGTTATTAACCCGCGGAGGGTGCTGCAGCAGTACTTCCTGAGCATTAGCCAGCCTGGGCTTTTCTGCCTGTCTGGTTTAGTTTTCTCTCAGCGTATTCACAAGCTAAAGAATCTGGTAACTGTGAAGACTGAAGTGAGTTTTGGTGGAGTTTATTATATTGCTCAGGATATTGAATGGAAGTAGAAGATGAAACAAAGCAAAACGAAGCCATGCGTTTGCAGGAGAAAAAGGGGGTTAGGCAGAAATTAAGCAGTTCCAGTTTTATATTTTAATGTATATTTGTATTTGACACTCTTATTTAAACTTCTCTCAGGGCATTAGGACTATCTGTCATCTGTAGGACTTGATGTATTACTGTTAATATCTTCACAGAGATAACATATTTACAAAACCTGTATTATTTTGCAAGCCAAATTTGATGAGAATGCCGTTATTAAAGCTTTTCGCACGCAGTGCTTATTGTAACCATTGCTCAATCATCAAGCTGGATGTGTAATATTGGAGATCTCATTTCCTTCAACAATCCACTGCAATTCATGGAGTAAACCTCAGATCGGAGCTCAAGTTGCGGCTTGTACCGCTTTCAGGGATGAGGAAAAAGGTAAGGTAGAGGAAATGAATTACATTTCAAGAATTCATTTACTTTTCTAGAAAAAAATGTATCGATGATGATACAAAGTGAGTAACTTCAGATGGAGTTCACACCAGTCCTTCAGAGAGCGTCTCTGAACGCTGTCGTGTTCTCATACTAACACAGCTGGGATGCTGTTTTGCCTATGGCTTTCTTTAATGATTAATTTACGGGTGTCAGTGCACACTGGTTTATT
>Ga0181612_124582_pt1 | contig 20668 bp, 7 predicted proteins | sample HoacroProtozoa21_FD_119630 | JGI IMG/M metagenome (GOLD analysis project Ga0181612, IMG submission 119630) | Hoatzin crop microbial communities from Cojedes, Venezuel. Combined Assembly of Gp0051906, Gp0051904, Gp0051908
GCAACCTGATCTAGTTGAAGATGTCCCTGCTCGTTGCAGGGGGCTTGCACTAGATGACCTTTAAAGGTCCCTTCCAACCTGAACTAATCTAACTGTTCTATAAGGAGAAGAAGAACATACAGTGATACGCCCCTTGACTTAACCTATGAACTTCAATCATTCACTGGTTTAACTCGTTTATGATCCAGGTGTCACATCCACAGCATCATGTGTTATAGACCATGGGTTTAATAAATGCATCTTCCATTAACTTCCAGTATTTAGTTGTGCATTATATTAAAAAATACTGTTGTTTGTTTCAGACTTTTAACGTAATTATTGTTTTTGACATTCCTAGTTCTTTCCTCAGGAGTAATAAGGAATCATGGTTCCCCAGTTACCTTTTCCAGGACATTCAGTATTTTGCAGATCCTCATTACATCCTTCTTCAGGAGCTTTGCAGGCCAGATATCCTGGTCTAGCTTGTCTTTCCTTGTGTTATTCCGTACCCTTTATAATTCTTTTTCTTTCTGCATTTTTTTTTATTTTCATTGTTTGGAATGCTTTGGGGCAAGGTTAATTTCTGAAATAAGATGACTAGAGTCACATGAGTATTCATGGTATGAACTAACAAAAAAGTAATGGTAACATAATGAGGTTACTTTGCTTTACCATTTTTCGTTAATACTTCCTAATAGTGTTTTTGCTTTTTTGCCTGCTACAGAACAGCGAACTGATGTTTCCAGAGATGCCAATCTCTCTTTGCAAGTGGTAGTAAATAATAGAGTCCAAAACTGTGTAGTTAAGAACATTTTCTGTGTATGCCATCCTTTTTTTTTATTGGCATCACATCCCTACTGACCGTCTGTCATGTGATCAGTCACTAGCATGTATTTTTTGAGTATGCTGAAGGGCGTAGATGCCAGTATAGAGTCTCGTAGCACACTCTGGTAACCTTCCTTTCACACTCTTTATTTTATATCTTTGAATATCCCCTTAAGTGTCTTCCCTTTTATTCCATAACAGCTTACTTTCTTTGGAAGCCAATGGTAAAGGACTCTGGGTGAGACCCCTAGAAATTAAAGTACATTGTATCATTTTGTTGAAGCTTACTCATACACTTGCTCATACCTTCAAAAACTTCAAGCAGCTCTTTAAGGCATGACTTTCTTACAACAGCTGCATCAACTCTTCTTGAGTTTACCATTAGGTTTCATTGCAGTTTTTAACAATTTTCCAGTGCTTTCTGTTGCAGTTCTCTAACACATCCTTAAAGCCAAGGATATTTTGTATCTTTTATTCTTCCAAATTTATTTAAGTTATAGTCTACATGTCACCAGTAATAGTTCAGATACTTAATACCTGAGTTTCTTTAAGGCTCTTGTGTAAATACCATGTGGTCTTGATGGCTTTTGCTGTTTTTACCGCCCTGTGGAAGGGTCCTTGATGTTGATATTTTATGAAAAAAGGTTTTATTTTTAGTTATCCGCTTCAAGGAAGTTGCTCCTCAGTTACACGTTGTTAGTTAGCTAACAAAAATTCTTCTGTGTTCCAAAGTCTCATAACCCAAGTCTTAAGCACACTCCATTTCTCCATTCTGTTCTGAAAAGTTCATACTTCATTAGCCAAAGTGCTAACACTGAATACGTAACTGTAAAACATTAATCCAAAATCCAAACTCACCTCCAAGTGTGACATTTTTCAACAGAAAATCCTTCAGTTATTCTATAATACTGATTTCTGAAAAATGTGTGATTTTCCCCATATGCATGAACTTTACTGTTCACAGAATAAAGCTCATCTTTTTCAAGTCTAGAAATGAGTTGTAGAGGGGGGAAACATCTTTTGTGAATAGCTGATACACAAAAGGTCAGTGGATTCCTTGGGTATTTATGTGAAGGCAACAGGATGCTAGCCATCAAAATTCCTGGTTTCAGCCTTGAAGCACTTCATGAGTGTTTATAGTGTGCGGTATAGAACAAAAAGATATGACTGTTTCTGATTTGCAGAGGAAATTTAAATTAGGAACTCAGGATAAAAAGGTATGAACACGCTCAGTGTCTCATAACCATTTTTAATGCAGCAATTCAATCTATTTGGATTTGGAAAAAAACCACCTTGTGTCACGCTGCTTCTGTTTTTCACTTAAAACCAAACGTGTGTGAATCTAGGGACTCTTATTGTTTATCTTCCTGGCAGTTTTTTCATGGGTTGTTTTCATTTAGATTGGTGGTATTTCATAGACCAAAGGATGAGAAATATCAGTCCAGTTTATATAAAGTGACACCAAGATGCAGCACAATTTTTTGCAATTATCACACTCCCGGCGTTTCTTTTCCGAGATGGGCAAAGTGAGTGTGGTGCTGCCGCTTCAGGTGTCAAGGTTCCCTTTCCAGATATGCCTCAATTAATATCATACAACATCATAGTTACAGGAAGAAATGATAGATTATGTTGTCATCTGTGCTATATCATCTCATTTGTATGATGACTCCCACTATCAGCACAGGATTAGATGAGTAGAGTGAGGTACCACATAACCAAAGAGGAACATGGATAGCTGGGAGATTTACTAGGGTGGATGCAGATGTTGCCACCAGTTTAAATCCTAGGTGAGAGTGGAGTAAGGATCAATACAGTCTCCCACATGCTGGGAGATCTCTATCTTCCAGCTCAGTGTTAATTCCTCACTAGTGTAACATTGCCACTCCAGCCAAAATATCAAAGCAGATGGCTAGTGCATGGTCAAGGATTACCTAGCCTGTGCTTCGAGGCAGATTTCTGCCTTGTCCATCTCCCTTTACTTGTGTCAGATGATGCCAAATGGGCAAGACAGCACCTAGCCCCTATCTTTGGAGGATGCCCAGTCAAAGGTAGAGCTAGTCACCGATCTGTGATGGCCCTCTTCTCTCCTCACCTAAGACATGGCGCAGGTGGCAGTGACATTCATTGTTTGTTGCTGGGAGAGGTGGGCTGATGTTTGTTGGTTAGTTCATGGGCTTTTCTCAATGTTTGCTGTGCTGCCATACGTGCAGCTGAGCTTTTGCTGAGTTCCTGCTTGCTGTTGCTTAGAGTTTCAGGGGGGCAATGCAACAGACACAGCTGTTCTCTTCCTCACCCCACAATGTACTAATAGGCAATTACAGGGATAAGGGAAATGCAGGAAGGGAGATCTGTGGGGTCAAACACTCTCAGTTTGGACCAGGGTATTGCTGCCCCCTCACAGCTGTGTTCCAGGGTCACTGCACGGAGACTGCCTCCCACCCATTTATTACACACCACTAATATAAATTACTTTTGCATGCTAGGCAGTTAATGCTTCCTTACAGAGAGAGAAATCCAAAATAGGCATTAGCACATTATTATTAGTAGTAGAATAGTACGTTATTACTTATAGGTCCATATAGGAAAAATTCAGAGAGCTGTGCAGATCTTTATTTATATGTGATAATCTATATCATACATACTCACAGATATGCAAATTGCAGCTTTACATCAGAAATTCACAGGAAAGCCTCAGGCTGATGTTAATTCCGTCATTTAAATAAAGAATTTCCCATTGTTACGTGGGCCTTGGAGTGCTTCTCTGCTCTTTCTATTTACGTAGTGATTTTATTAGTTGAACCAAATGTATAGTGATACAGGCTAGTAATACTCTTATATATTGAATTATTCATCATTACAGGAGATTTCAACCAATACTGATTAATCATTTCTCTTCTAAATACTGTTTTTGTTATAAAGCTTCCGCTAATTGTCTTCTCTTGCCATTATACATGATTTCTATCTGTTATCTGAGTAGGTTTTCAATACGGTATTTAAAAAGTACCAGAACTGTCTAAAGGCTATTCAGTGAAACAGACTTTGGAAAGATATACTGTCAAGGGCAGAGTATTGAACAAGGCAGTAAGAGAAAAAAGAAAAACCTCGACAATATAATGATTCAGTTACAGTGATTACACTTGTAGTAAGCATTACTTTCCTGGAGAAATGGATGGATGGCCCACTTCCAGAATAAAAATAGACGGTTCTTAGTCTGCATCCCCCACAACTTTCTTCCAATGTTCCTCATGTTAAGACAGGTGATTTTTTTTCGTGTCCTTTTAAAGAATAGGTAGTGAAAGAGATACTAAGGATCTTTCATTTGTGCTTGGGGCTATCAATCAAAAATTAAGACAAAGATATATCTGTGCAATTATGTGACCCATGTCAGGGGGTTTGAATTCTAGGCCAGGTGAAATGAGATGGTGTTCACATTATCGTCACTCAAGGTAGACACTGGCTAGAGGTGGACTGGTCATGATCTCAAAGTGCCTGAGTTATCCTCATGGCCTGGTTCAGTATCTATCCCTACGCCCTTGCATTTACTCACCCACAAATCTGTCTAGTGTGCTCTGTTTCATACATAGCATATGACCACACAGATTAGGAAACCATGGGTGAAATACATTGGCAGCCTTGTATGAGACAATGTGCTGTCTTCTGAGTCTACCAGCTGCTTGCCATTTCTGCTGTCCCTGCCTCCGCTGTTTATGCTTGAGAAGGCATAGCAGCAGTGCTATGCAAGTGTCCACTGTGTGCATAGATGTCATCATCCAGGGGGAGTTGGTGCTTCAGAATATTAAACGAAATTGTTGCCAAAAGTATGAGCAAATATTGTAGGTCTATGTTATTAGCCAGGGATGTAGTCAGGGCTAGGACTTTGAGCAATCATCCCTTTGTTGACAAGAGTACAGAGACGACCATGTGTTAGTGTGGCCATTTTGTATTCTGAGATGACCAGCAGCAAACCCAGAACTTGGGGATGAGGATCTGAGGCCCTCTGCTATTACCACAAGCCACTTGAGCCTAAAAATCCACCAGTAGGAGGGCAGCCAGTTTGGGATAAGGAAGTCTGCCACAGTTATGATCATGTAGAGGTCTCCAAAGCCCTTGCAGTGATTGTATATGTATGTGTGACCTGCATAGACAACATCTCACAGGCCGTGAAGGCCTTCAGTCTTTGTGGATTGTACAATTGCACTAGAAGGAAGATGTGTCATGCATTCATCCCTCACTACGGCTTCCATACTTGTAACAGCACAACAGCCACCACTCTGTAATTCTGAGGCCTTGGCAGTAGAAGCTCCATGCATACGGTACCACATTGTACTGTGTGCATGAGTCCTTGATTTTCCACCAGAATGAGTCCCTTCTCCCAAAGTGATACTGGGCTGTGTTGATTCAATAGATGCCATGGCTGACACTGTGTGCCTTAAGTCTGTCTATAAGGAGCGGATTCCATAGAAAACTGTCCTCTCAACCCTACTGAGTTTCCTTTAGGAAAGAAATGGTTTTCTCCGGCTCAGCTCAAATCTGGGCACAGAGTGAGTTATGTAGCGAGGATGATTGGGATTCTGTAGTCAAACAGGGACTGAGTCACACTGACAGTGCAGACACAGACAGAACCCTAGATTTGGGAAAACACCAGACTAGACTGTTTAGCCATACCTCTAATTGTCACTTGCATCTACTTTCAGAAATTTGTAGATCTGTCCAGATCTATCTGTGATTCTAATTTCTAAGCCCATTCTTCAGGAGAATTTACCTCCTTGGATGACAAGACAATTAAAGCCTTCTTAAAATGGTAGGACCGCATTTTGCTGCAATTCTGAGACATCTTGTTTCTCTGTTGTAGGTCTGATTTCTGACATGCATGTTAAAACTCAGTTCTCGTACATCTGTCACAAACACTTCTCTACGTTAGTGTGGTTTTTTTCCTGCCATACCTTCTGACTGTTTATTTAGATCTCTATATATGTAAAATAATGTTAAGTGCAAGTAGTAGTCCACAGGTATAAATGAAAACACTCTGAGAGGCAATATGCAACTGCCGAATCTGTTGTTTTTCTCCTAAATTCTCTCTTCATTCCCCATTGAAGCTGGAAATTCTGTTAATGCAATGATATCCAACAAAGATGAGAAAAGAAGTAGTAGCAGTATTTTATTAAATAGTTTATCTTCTAAAACTACAGAAAACTAATCAGTAGCATTCAAAACTATTACTGACTACAAGTGTAAGATATAATAGTGTAACAGAATGGAAGACCTAATAAATACTTATAAATATCTGAAGGGTGGGTGTCAGGAGGATGGGGCCAAGCTCTTTTCAGTGGTGCCCAGTGACAGGACAAGGGGCAATGGGCACAAACTGAAGCACAGGAAGTTCCGTCTGAACATGAGGAGGAACTTCTTCCCTCTGAGGGTGACGGAGCCCTGGAAGAGGCTGCCCAGGGAGGTTGTGGAGTCTCGTTCTCTGGACATATTCAAGACCCGCCTGGACAAGGTCCTGTGCAGCCTGCTGTAGGTGACCCTGCTTTGGCAGGATTGGACTAGATGACCCACAGAGGTCCCTTCCAACCCCTATCATTCTGTCATTCTGTGAAGTTTTGGTTCCTAGCTTCCAGCATGAAAATCAAGATCCAGGGTTAGCTGGTCAGACATCCAGATACTGCAGAATGATGGTCCAAATAGGAACCACAGAGAACTGTCTTCCTCACTTTCTCATTTTCAGAAACAAAATCTTCAGTTTAAGATCAGGATTTATTATTAAAGTCATTAAGTCAGTTGGTTTTGTTGTTTGATAGGATATTGCAGTTTGAGGTGCATAAGAACAGTATTGGGAGATTTGAAGGTATATTCTAATTTACTGAGAATGACAAAATTTGCAAGGTTTTATATCTCAGAATGGAATATAAATTCAGTGTTTAGCTCAAGAAGACACCATTCTTATTCTTAATTTTTTTTTCTTATTTCAAGATATAAATGTCTTTATTAATATGTTTATAGCATAGCTTTCCATCTAAGGAAACCAAATAATGTTAGGAGGCATTTAAAGATCTTTCCTGCATTTGTCCTCTTTGTGCTCCCTTGTGTACTGTTTGCAGTTATGTACAATACTCACTACTACACAATATCCTTGTTTCCCTCAAAGAGCAGCTGATAGCTGAGAATGCACAGCTCCAGTTGACTGACACTGAAGTCAGAAATGCTCAGTAACTCTCTAAATTAATGTCCCACTCTCTCAGCATAGACAGCTAATATTAGTAGACAATTTGAAAATTTGGACACTTATCTTACCTCACCAGCTAAAGAAAAGTAGAAAATAGCTGTATTTCATATTAGTCATATTAACGGCACAACCCAGCTCCTGCTTCTGTTGGCTCAAGGCTTTGGGAGGCTGGTACTAAAACTTTTGCTTTGGGAGGAAGGGTGGCTGTCACAGCGTCTGAAGATGATGTGGATAGATAGCAACGGGGCACCTAACTGGGCACATTGAAACATGTACACTAAAAGTTGGTTTTAGAAAAAGATGACTTTTAAGAGCGTTGAAGTATTCTGCAGGAACATTTTTTTCAAAACAGTAAATAACTGTAATTTCTTTTTAATCTGATATTTCAAGTTACTTTTGAAGAATCACAGGTTTTTTTGACTTTTCAGATTTGGAGGTTTGTGTGTCCTGAAGTAATGCAATGAATAGTTTTTCCCTCACTTCTTAAAATTTAGGTGACTTATTTTATAACTTAAAAAAGTTTTGAAACTTTGGAAGAGTTGGTGGAAAAAACAGCTCTTGTAGAATTGGAGATGTTTTAAAAAATTAGAATGCACTAGGAGATTTTCTAATTTTGGACCCTTATCAAGGGTGCAGTAATAGGGAAAAGCTCAATTTTAGAAACCTCCTTGACCTCCAAAAAATAGTTCAGTTTGATCACTACAAAGTGGATGAGCTTCAGTATTTCGGTTTTCCATGTTTTTAATCAGCTCTGTTCTGACAGAACAGTTGATGGGACACTCATTCATTCATTCCAGATAACTGAGTAAGATGGAAATGGAGGGAAATACTGAATTCCAAATATAATTCTGAATGTGCTCTTTATGGTGAGTGTCTAGGCAGGAGAATAACTGCAGAGCCTTGGCAGTAGGTGGGGACAGGGTGCTGTTCTTTGTGGAAGTGGTGGATCAGTTGACATTCTGGGCGATGGTAGCTGAATTCAGACAGGTGTGCCGAATCTGAGGGAAAGGATGATAGGCAAGATTTTGGAAGCATTTTCTGTATTTTCTATACTTTTGGACAGTATCGTGTAGTTCTGATGGACTGTTGTTAGGGCAGCTGTGAGTAAAAGGCTGTTAAATGCAAGAATTGTGGGCAGAAATGGACCTACCTACAGTTTGGGTGGAGGTCTTCAGTATTTGAATAAATACTTTGTTATATGCATTGTTGTTCAGACAGTGCTACAGAACCTTCAAGGGTTTTTACGATAATAGTGTTTTGGAATGTATTTCTTTACATTCAATATCATTTTATTCAGTTTAGCTGCAGTGATTCCTACCTATTATTTAGGGATGTCTTCCTCTGTCAGTTCAGTCTTCCATGTTTTCCTCTATATTGGCTTTGGTCTGTGGAAATGTGCTCTTCTGTTGAGGTTACAGTGACACTCCAGAGCTGGCTAATAGCATTTCCTCTGAAGCAAACCATCTCACATAGCTAGGAAATCTTCTTTCCATTAATAATTGTTCTGCCCAAATACACATTTAATTGAACAAATTATGTGCAGCTAAAGTAGACTATGGTATGGTTTATTAAGATATATAAACAATTTATCTGTATTCTGTGAAGTTTATTTTGTGACATTTTTGATCCACTTTGTTCTTTCAGGGGAGTATTTGACTGTTATTGCAATTATTATTTTATTATAATTTGCTTTGTCTTGTTCCTCTTTCAGTGTTTTTTCACGGATTTGTTTTTTGTTTAATATCATTTTGAAAAAGTCAGTATTCTTTGTGTGTTGGTGCTCTTTGCTTCATTACTGCATTCCGGCTGCTTTTTCAATACTGCATGAAAATGTAACTTGCAATGCTTCTGCAGTAGTTAGGTTTAGAGACTGATAACACGACTAGAAGACTGTGAAAATGGATACAGGTATAAAATTACAATATTCCATTTTTTGTACTGGTGGAAATTCTGACAGAAAATGGGTGTCATTTATAAAATTAATCTATTTCCTTGTACAGTTGAACCACAGAACTACTTCAACAGATTTTCCATATATATTAATTTCATAAAGCAATAAAAATACAGGTGTATTAATAATAGTTGTAATATCTGTAGCATATTAGAAAATGGATATTGTAATTGTGAAGGACATAATATGTCAGTATATTATTGGGAGGATGAGGTCAAGTATGAGACATGCTCTCCTTACCCCTTTCACCTTCTCCCCTTTCTATTCTCCCCTTTCTACCTCTACATAAGTAAATGGCTATTGCTCTCATGTCAAAACCTGGAAAGCTCTAGGTGGTGCACACAATGTGCTAATTGCTCTCCATTTCCAAGGGAGAATATGGCAGGTGAGGGTCCTTGGTTCACGGTGGGAGATATTCTATCCCTTTTAGGATTGCAGTATTCTGGAATATCTGTATTTCTTTTGTAATATGGAGCAGAAGCAAGCTGAAGATCTACTTTTGTAGTATGTGAGTAGGTCACCTTCTGGCATGCGTACACTGGGTTGTGCAGTCCTGCCCCTGCAGAGTGGGGGGCAGCGTGCAGCTGCTGTACCTCGCAGGGCAGAGACAAAACCCATGATCCAGACTGTCAACTTGTCTTATATATTCTCTTGCTTTCGTGTGAGAACAGACTACTTCACACATTTTATGGAACAGATTTCTCCAGCATCTGTGCATGCCAAGTAAGCAAGGAGGGTGACAGAACCATCATCATACTGCCTACCTCCGTAATTTGGGTACGTTTCTTACGGAAGGGAATATCGAGTAGTAGCTTCTTTCCACCACTTTGACATAGATCAAGAATCTCAGGAAAACCGAGCAGGGAGGTAAAGCAGATTCAAGTCCGTCAGATTGCTGTGGTTGTTGTGACCTCCTCCCATGCTCCTGTTCTCCCACCCACTGGCCCTCTGAGGTATCAACACGCTCTCCGGTTCCTGTCCATTCCCCGTGCTCGGTACCCTTTCTGTGCCGCTCCACTAGCTGTTGCCCTAAACTGAAGGTGGAGAGTGGCTGGAGTTTGAAGCTACTCCTGGAACTTAGGGAGTGTTGCCTGTACCGATGCAGTCTTGGTATAGCCACCGGAAGCCATGAGGTTGTACGTGGTCTGAAGTGTTACATCACAAAAAGAAGAGTTATAAATGCATCTGTGCGTTACTAAGTTTGCGAAGTGCTCTAGATCCCATTTCATGCCAGGGTTTTCTGTATATACCACATGTCATTTCTGTCATGATTGCTAGAGAATTGAAATGCATCGATTGTACCTTCCCCCATGTAATACTAATACTAGATAGCACTAACTTTCTTTTAATTGTTTTTAGAGTATTTTGGAGGGCTTTTTACAGAAATGCCTCTTAAAGTTGTAGAAAAGAGAAAACCTTTTACTTCTCTTGCTTTACTCTAGAAAGGAACCAAAGCTGTCAGTGTGTGAACTGTACTTGTTTCTGTCTCTGAACATGCGTCTACAATCTTCCTGAAAGAGATGATCAAGCTGAACTTGTGTTTCCTACCCCACTTTTAAATCACACTTTGCTTACCTGCTCCTTTTGTTAATGTTCTTTCTAAATCTATTTTAAATGTTGTCTGTAGACCAGTAAAGTGAAATGCTTGCTCCTGGGGAATCAATAGCAAAATTCCTGCTGAATTCCCTAAGGCCAGAATTTCTGTCACAGGGTTTTGCTATGATTTCACGGTAGATTTGCAGATTTAATTTGTGCATTGCATTTAAATACTTTGTGTTAGATAAATACGTCGTTGGTGTAAAGCTGTGTTTAAAGTAATAGTTGTGTGTCTTTGTTTTTACTTTTGGTCTTTTAGTTTCCAGCGTGTTGTCCTTTTTGGTTTTGTTTTATTGCTTTTTCTTTAATTTTGCTTACCAGAGCCAAAGCCTTAGTAGAAGAACAACGCCTTTTGTTCCTAGGGTTCAGGTAAAGACTTCGTCTGCCTGACAGAAACTAAAGTTGTGGTTTTCTTTCTTTTGTTTGTTATGGAAAATGCATAGTAGGAAAACGCTACATTATAGCTTGTTTTCCCATATTTTTAGTGTGTTGCTTTAAACCATATTAACAAGTTTCATGTCATCTTGTGAGCAGCTTGTAAAATTCTGCATGGGGGTTAAAATATTAAATCAAAATTTAAAGAGACAACTACTTTTGTTTTGCTGTTTACCCAATATTAAACTTGTATATGTTTCAATAGTGATGATGGCTCTGCATCCCACATACAAATTGTGTGCACTGTTTCAGCAATAAATAATTTCGTGCTTGAGGTCATTATATGAAGATGAATGTCTCTTTAAATCATTCATTATCATTACTTAATACATCCTTTTTTGCATTTTCCAAGTAATAGTAGTGCCTTGAGTGGAAGACAGGCAAAAAATTTGTACCTTGTCTAAAGAAACGAATTTCTTGTTTATGAAACTTGTTTCTTGCATTTTGAAGTTACATCAAAATAACCAAAACTCTATTTAAATAAAAAATAATTATCCCATTGTGTTACTGAATTTATTTAGCTTTGGTATTCTCTTTAGGTACAAGTTGTTTGCCTTTTTTCATTAGGAAACTCTGAAGGTACCATAGATTAACGCAAAAGTAGGTTTTACTAATGTGTTACAATGCTTATCTTGCTTTGCTGCATGTTTTTCAGTTTTTGTAAATAGAATATTATCTGCTTTTCTTACAAAATATGATTATGGAGATGTTAATCTTTTCTGTGGGAACTGTATAAATGTTTCTCTTATTTGATCGATTGCTCAAGGAAAGATGTAAAGGATCATCTAAATGACCAGAATAAGATGATTAAATTTCATATTGAAATTGAAAAAAGAATCATATGTATATATTTATAAAGAAATTCTAAATAAGACTTCAGGAAATGGTTTGGTTATGACTCATATTGATTAAGTACAACTTTTTCACAATATATTATTTGCTGAAAGTAGTCCTTTAGAACTGCTTAAATGTAAATTCAAAATAAAAATATGTAAGAAAAAATTTGAGATTAAAAAAGTAATGTCTTAATAATATTGTTTTAGGTTAATGCATTGTTATGTACTACTGGCATAAACTGACTTTCTATTAAAAATTTAAAACATCCTTTACCATGATTAAGAAAGGTGGCTTCTGCTTATGGTAATGAAATCACAGAAGGGTACAAATTAAATCACAATTTTTTAAATAGTTCATAAAGGTAAATATTGTATATGACATAACTAGTCTTTTAATATTTATTTTCTTTTTAGATATGTGCAAAATAAATTAAAAAATTATATGAAAATTGATTACTCAATTTAAAAAGGAAACATCTGCCTGAAATCTGCATGTTTCATTAAATGGTTCATTAAATACTGGAAGTAATGTGGAAGTAACATATAGCAGTTCCTTATTTTAATCAGATTATATAAACCACAGAAATAGACATAAAAATTATCAGTTGTACTTATACTAATATCCTCTAATGAAAAAAAAATTAAAAAATTTACTTTGAGCAAGTCATTTAAGAAAGTAAAACAAGTGTCATGCTTGGTAGAGGATATCCAGCAAGAGATGAAAGCGTATAAGGCTTATTCTCTCATCTCTGGTTGGATTATTTTGGATATTCTATAGGAGAATTTTCTTTAGCCCCAATTTTGTTGCTGCGCAATGTCTGTGGAATCATTGTGGACCTCTCTTAACAGTTTTTTGCAGAGCTCAGTAACAGTCAAAGCTAAACACAAAGTTTGTGACAAGAGTTCCTGAAGAACTCAAAATTACAACCTTGGTAACATCTTTACAACTAGATGGAAGCAAGAAGTCCCACATCTGCCTACTTTTAGTAGGGATGGTAGATAGTTTAAAATGGATTGATTTAAGATATATTTACAACTCAGGCTGCAGGGAAGAACAGAAAATCTCCAGTGATCTTCAAACAAAAAGCAGTCAAGCAGCAGTGCAGAACTCTGGTTACTTTTTGGCATGCAAAATTAGCTAATGCAGAGCTCTGAGCTGTTGTTGATGGTTATCAGGAAGTATACATTGCATTGTGGGCTGCGGTATAGCTGTCTCTGTAGAATTCCCTACAAGAATGAGGATCTCCACACATTTCCATTTATACCTATTTGTTGCATTGCTCTCAACGGGAAACACACATCTTTATTCTTGCTTGCATCTTCTTTACTTGTTTGTCTGAAACTGACCCTGGTGATACATGTCCCAGGCCATGGCACAAATTCCTCTTCCACACTTCTTTCCATGTCATGCCATTAATTGTCTAGCTCTTGAATCACTGGGTGATTTGAAAGCTACGATTGCTATTTTCTTGGGAAGAAAATCACTCAATTTCCTTTTTGCCCTTACTATGCACCCTTCTCCTGAACTTTTACTAATTCTAAAGTACCTGGGAAAGTGCATATTTATTTCCTGAACTTTTAGATTCAGCTTAGCATACCAGCAATTTCCTAACTTACGGATTGATGCTTTGTGATATCTTTGTAGGGAATAATCTGTTCTTAAATTTATGTTTTCCATGCATTATTTCTTATTTCTTATTATTTCTTATTTCTTATTTACCTGGTGGATCCTCCTTTTGAGCCAGAGTGCCATGAAACCACTGGGGTTTTTTCCAACTTCAATAATTTCAGCACCTTTTTTTGCTTTAATACAGAACATCAATATATTTGATCATGTCTAAAAATATATGCACATGTCTATTTGGCGTTATTGAAATCAAGGTGAAGCCCCTAAAATAAAAAAAATTTAAAAGAAATCTAGATTAGGGTAGCCTAAATATCCTAGAAGCTCTTCAATTTAACAACTTTTTCTGGTATTTATTCTAGTTTATCAGACAGCAACTCAAGCAGACGGCAATAACCGTTTGGTTTAGCAACCCTCAGTAGTCAGGATTTGTTAGAGTTATGTTTATCAACAACTAAAGCCCACCTCAGCTATGCCAAAGACTTTACCGTCTCCAGGCAGTGTCTGCATCTACGTAAGCTTAAGTCTAAATAAAACAGTTGCTGTAAACATTCTTTAAAATAAACTGGGTTTTTTTTCAGCAACAGATCCTGCTGGTGCATCTCATCATTGTATTGTTTCAGAATAATGCAAGAAATAAAGAAAAGTAGTATCTCAGTTTCAAAACATTACTCTAAAAAACAGCTATGTAGGTTACATGAAAAATTATAATGAACAACACAAGAACAAAAATGCCAGACCAGTTGTCTCTCAAATCTAGTGATGTTTGAGTAGGCTGTGGTGGTAGAAATCAAGCTGCAGGGCAGACAGTCTCTCCCAGCGGCACAAGTTGTATCTCTTTTCCGTAAGATTCATGAAGCAACCCTTCTATAACACACAAAGAAGTAAAGCATAGCATAGAATTCAAAACTTCAAATATTCTCCCTTTTAAATCTAAAGTTATCACTTAAGATATGGTGCACCTGTATGTCCTGTACTCAAAAACACATTAAAATTGTATAGTTAAGCAGTCAAGCATGCATGAGATAGGAATATAGGAAGAGGCAATAATAATAATATCCAGATTTTCTTAACTGACTTCCCTTATGCATATGTATTAGACTATGGGTCCTAACTGCATGATTACTTCTTTTCTAGAGCTCTGACCTCAATCAATGCTCTGAATAAAACTTCTACTTAGGATGAGATCTAAAAGAAAAAGGATGAAATCTAGCAAATCAAATTTGTGTGCTTAATTTCTATAACTTAACTTGTGCTAATTTCAGATAAGTCTGAGGTGCCTTGGGGAGGAGCTTAGACTTGTACAGTTGAAGGAAAGAACTAAGTACCGCAATATCTGCAGTGAGAGATCCAGCCCAAATAAAAGACACCTATCCCCATCATCTCTATTTGAAACTTAGGCTACTCTGAGGCTGAGTCAATTCTCCAGAGGGCGGCATCCACTTTGGAGGCTACAGAGGACCAAACAGGAATACTAGATACCTGCATCCGCACTTTGGATGCAACACCAGCAGTCAGCTTTTATATACTGTTCTATGTGTAGGAGACTCATTCCAGAAACAGGACGTCTGTGGTTTAAGCCTTGTTTAGACTGAAGAGATTGAACCTGTCTTTCAGAAAGGTGCCTTTATCATCAAGCTATTGCACACCCTTTTCTTCTCATCTGAAGCTGAGATACTGTGTGGCTGGGAATATAAGTGTGTGGTGATAGCAAAGAAAGCTTAATTTTAGTGTGGCGGATTCCAGACCTACTACACAGAATGTGTATGGATCTAGCATTAGAATACAGTTGGTTAAAAACGAGAAAGAAACCTCTGAACCTGGGGCCAGACCCTCATCTCTGTTTCCCCTGATGACTACCTTCATCACCTGACTTCAGAACTGTTCTTGTTTCTGGCTATCTGCATGGCAGTTATTCTTACCTGGAAGCCTGTCTCAAGGAGTGCAGCAGATGCACCGCTCTGCGGCTGACAGACTATCTCACAGTTTCAGGATGCCTTGAGTTTATACACCTGTTTGCCTGAATGTAGGTTACAACAGAAGTTTAGTCAAGAATTAGGTGCACATCTGCCTAGGGGAGGGGCCTAGGGAAGGGAAGTATACAACACTAAGTGGAAAAAGATTTGGAAAGCATTCAGGTTGGATCATTTTCTAAGTGAATTTTAGGTACTTACATCCTAAATTATCAAGGTAGGCAAAGTCCTATTCAACAGATTTTTTACAGGTGTTAACTTCCACATTAGCATCAGCCAGCATGGTTTTCCTGTGACGTATTTTATGTGTTGGAATTTTAGCCTTCCCTTTCCTTCCTTTAGATCAGGATTTCATCGTTGCAGTTTCTTAGATGTTCTAAGCTTTTAAAAGTGCCATTCCTGCATTTGTAATAAAATGCTGCATGGGGGGGTTGTAGATTCTCCTCTGTTAGTCAGCTGCTTTAGTCTTTCAGTGCTAAGCATCACACCTGTACATTCTTGTGAGACTTTCACCCTGTGGATTGAATAATTCAATGTTCTTCACATTTTGATGTTAAGAATCTTTTCTGCATGCTACTCAAGAAAGCCATAAATATAAAAATATATTTCCTCATCAGCTTTTCTGTTATACATGTGCTATCCCATGTTTATTTCACAATATAAACTATGTATAGTATTCTGTGAGGTGTTGCGGGATTGTCCTGCATCTATTCATAAAGAACTGAGAAACTATGATCAGAGTCTGAGACAACCAGGTTCTGTCCAGGCATAATACATACCTCAGACTTCAGTTACAGTGCTTTACTCAGCACTACAAATCAGGCTCCAGGGTCTTATGCCAGGCTCCCAGACAATGAAGAACATGCAATTTGTAAATACCTTTCAAAGTGTTTTGAGGGACCCACCCCTCGATACACAAGAGCTCTGGGAAGGAGGAATGGATGGAATTCATTCCTCTTGGACTGCACCTGGCTGTCTTAAATGGCTGTCGTTTCTCTCCTTGTGAATAGAAAAGACAAGGTTCTTGTGGGAAAATACCATATCATCCAAATAGTGTCATAATACTTATGCACAGGAGAGTCAGAATTAGATCAGTCTTTTTCCCAAACTCTTTCTCCATGTTCAGTATGTTAGTCTCACTCCTTGTTTCTCATTTTCCTTTCCAGTTTCCTGCCTTGACTTCTTGTGAGATTGTCTTTCATCCCAATCTCTCTGTGCAACATATTTTGCGCCAGTTATAGAATGGATGGGTCTTTTGTCACCTCACTCCATTTCTCTCATACAATCTGTTTTTGCCCCTCTTTTCTTTTATGGTCCTTGACATTAGTGGCTCCGTTCTTCCTGTGTTTCACCATGAAGCATCCTGTATCCTTTTCTTTCCCAGTAACTCTAAAGTATTTTCTGATTTGTCACTTCTTTCTTCTTCTAACCCCATGGGAATGCAATACCATCCTCCCCTCCATAGGGTTCTTTGTCCATTCTTTCACTCCCAGTTTCTTCCATTCGCTTTGCATCCAAGTCAAATGACTTCGGGGATTACAAGTGCCTGTGCTATATATTGGAGTGCTAGCAGAGTGAACACAGGAGTGAGCCTTCTGGTCATATTTCTTGCTCCCGACCTTTCCTCTAACAAGATAAATTACAAGGAATTACAAGGAAAATGTGCCCATAACGTGGAAGTTTTTCTATTTTTTTTCACAGCATTAAGAGAAAAGTAGATGTTATAAATCAATATCAAATTTATAAGTTATAAGTCAAAGTCAAATTTCGAGTTCTTGTTCCAAAACACAGAGGTTAAAGCATCTCAGACAACTAGTGTCAGATGATTTAACTTTCTGCTTATAGTCATTCTTCAAACATTTAGGCTGAAATTTTCTGGCAAAAATACAGTCTGTAACAAATACAATGAAGAAATATTTAGCCTGAATATGAATGAATAATTCTGGTTATATTTTTGACACCCTGGCCTGGATTATCTCACCTTCACTCAGTCACTGTTCATGATAGTGTCTGGATCATAAATACACTGCATTCTGCGTAAGCAAGGATAAATTTTCCCTATAAGGTGGATGAAAAAGACTGTCTTCAGTGCTACTGCCCTCGGGGTGTGGGACTAGCCAAGTCTGTCCTTTGACCAAGGAATCCCAAGGAAGACTGCGGGTGGATACATTTAGTGTCAGAGAACATTTAAGGTGACTTGCACTTCAGAGGTCGTTAAAGCTTTGCTTTGGACTCATACAGTTTGTGCAAAGCTTTCTACTTGTGATCTGTAGCTGGATGAAGATACCTATGCTCCAGATAATTCTCAGTTTGGAAAAAATAATGACAAAGCCCCTTGCTTTGCAGGAATGTAGGAACAGCATCTAGAACTCTCTTAAATCTAATGTATTAAGGATAATTTCTCTCATGCAGTTTTGTGCTTTGGTAGCCACAGAGCCCTTTAACTGTTGATGCCAGAAACCTATAAAGCCAGTAATAAGGCCAATGGCATGATAATAGAGGACACGTATCCTCTCCTTTTTAATATCCGTTCAAACACTTCTGGTTGGTGTCTAAAGGAGTTGCAAGATCTAAAGTAATGGGGAAAGAAGTAGTACACTGCCACCATTGATGGTTTTGGTGTATCTTCGTGTAACCTAAATGAAGCATTAGGAATGTCAGAAAGCTAGATCAGCCACTTGTTGGTGGGTCAAAAGTCTTGAGAATTACATCAAGACCTTTCTTTAAGTGACTGAAATACTGACGATGAGGAGCTATGACAGCAGATGGAGACCCTGTCTCTGAAATTATGTGAGATGGGCTTCGCGGAAAGTGCACGTTCCCCTGGTTCTGTTTACCCTAGCTAGGGTATATTCATGCCTAAAGGCGCACTGCTTGGTTAAGTATGGAGCTGGGTATTAACCTCTTTGATTCTCTTAGGTTCAGGCAGGGTCAGTGTTTCTTTTAAATGTCCTAATGTGTCCTCTGCTTCGGGCAAACTCCCCATGAGGAGAGCCTCCTCTGTCAGCTGTAGTTAATGATATTGCTGTGGCAACACCGTGTAGTGGCTATTTGGAAAGCTTGGTTTTGTTCTAACTACACCATTTCTCCCCTCCACAGTGAGTGGTCTAAAGTAGGTATATCCTCTCCTCGAATAAGGTATTTGCAGCTATAGCATTTAAACTGTAATAGCTAAATAGCAGCTTCTAATGACTGTAGTAAAAAATGATAGCAGACCAAGTCTAAGACTGATTAATAATAATTTCTGCAGATGAGTAATAGTAGTTTTTGCCTTGTTGTTGCTGAGTTGGACTGTGAAGAGTGTTGGACTACTGAGCCTTCCTCTCTTACAATTTCTGGAGGGCTTATGATTTCATTATGAGTCTCTGCATCTTGAAAAAACATTTAGAGATTTGAAATATTTATGGTCTTATTCCATAGTCTTACCAGCACAACAGGACATGAAAAATTCATTCATTCAATGTGCATAAACTCCTTAGAAATGTATATGAATACCATATATCAGTAATGCAGGTAATACAATACCACTGCCAAGAGAGAATAATCCTAACCAGGGTGCTATGTGAAAAACAATGAATATGAAATAATGTATATACAGGGATTTTTAAAATCAGTAACTCCTGATACATACTGAAACTATTATAGTATTAATTTATTTTTATGCTTTGTTATAAATACAAAGTAGAACACTGTCTTTTCTGTTGAAGTAACCAATATAAATAGAAGCTTGTAAGTAAAATTAATTTTAAAGATTAATATGCTACTTTGTTGTAGAAATGAGTTCACTAATTAATATTTTCTCATTACAGATAAAACTGTGGTATGACAAGGTTGGTCATCAGTTAATAGTGACAATACTGGGAGCAAAGGATCTTCCTTCAAGGGAAGATGGGAGGCCAAGGAATCCTTATATTAAAATTTACTTTCTTCCAGACAGAAGGTAGGGTGGTCACAAAGAGAAGGAATATTTGAGTAAGAATTAGTCTGATACTCAGATGACATGCACAGCTGAGTTTACTGGTTATACATATACAGAAAAATCTTACAGTTTGGAGTTTCTATATTGAATGTGCTATGTAACAGCAATGTGTTTTGAACACTAAACACAAACTCACTTTCACTGGATATTTTATTAAATACCGAATAGAGTAAGAAAGGTAAACATACATCATTGTATGGGGATCTGTTATTTGCAAAGAATGTTGCTAGTGTTTTACAATGCCCTTGTTTCCTATGACAGTTATTCCTGTCTAGTGCAAAGAAAATGCTACGAAGTTAGGTTCACAGGTTTATGGGCTGATTGGTCCAGCAGTTTGGTTTGCCCCACCTTTACACAGCAAAGCAGGAACAGGTTTGACATCTGAAACCCGTGGATTTCATATCACAGTATAAGTGAGTTATGGTTGAAGGGGACTCAGTTGAGATTTCCCAGATGCACCTGGAAAACTTCCCCTAAAATGAAGGACTGATATTAATCTGGACTGGCATTACATATGCATTTTGAGAAAATTAAACTGTGGAAAGGACCCAGCTGTTTCTGAATAGCTCTTTCATTTTTTAGCCCATGATTTTCTGCCATTTCAGCTGAGGTGGTGGGAAGAATAGCAAAGGGGATAGTGTGTTCCCCAGCTGATTTTTCATATTAGTATTTCCTCAGATTATGTCAGTAGGGGAACATATGTAGCTTTACTTTGTAGTATATCAGCCAAATAATTCAAAGATTTGACCTGACTCAGTATATGAAAAATTGACCAGTGGATTACTGAATTTGTACATGTAACTTTACAGTTAATATTCTTGCATCCTTTGCTTTTCCTAATAGCTAAACTGGGAAGACGCTAACTATCTCCAGTACTAATTTACTTCAATAGGAATTAAAGCTATTCAGTACTTTGGAAGACACTGCTTTTCCACTTTCATCGTATACTCTATGTTGACAAGAAAATTTTCTGTGACTGCATAATATGCTGTATCATTGATGACAAAAAGTTTCTGGATGGACTGTCTTGGGCTCACAAATATTTGAACTGTTGGACTAGATTCTTAGTTTATTCAAATTGCTGTAGTGTGTTTGGAGATGCAGAAGCTGTGCTAAACAGAATCAATTCTGCTTAAATTATGTTATCTGCATTTTTAAGATTAATAAAATTATCAAAAATGTCTGCATTCAGAATGCTTCACAATGTAAGCTGTCATAACTAAAAATACATAGAAGGAAAATAC
>Ga0181612_122594_pt1 | contig 20667 bp, 16 predicted proteins | sample HoacroProtozoa21_FD_119630 | JGI IMG/M metagenome (GOLD analysis project Ga0181612, IMG submission 119630) | Hoatzin crop microbial communities from Cojedes, Venezuel. Combined Assembly of Gp0051906, Gp0051904, Gp0051908
TGCCCAAAGAGGTTGTGGAGTCTCCTTCTCTGGAGATATTCAAGACCCATCTGGACAAGGTCCTGTGCAGCCTGCTCTAGGTGACTCTGCTTTGGCAGGGGGGTTGGACTAGATGACCCACAGAGGTCCCTTCCAACCCCGAACATTCTGTGATTCTGTGATAAGCCTCTCTAACCAGCAAGAAGCAACTGAGGCTGTTCATCCCTTGCATGCATTCGGTCATTGAGGTCTTCTCCAAGTTACACCTGGAACTTCACACTCAGAACAGTCACTTTTGATATCCTTTAGGACCTGATGCTACCAGCTCAACATGAAACAGCCCATCAAGTACTTAATCAGAAAGAGGGTAAAACAACACTACCGAGAGTCAAAACATGGCTCTGTTGAAGGAAATACAAGTTATGTTTGTCCAAACCATCCAAGGTTAGACCTGGACAAACACACTGTTACCACCAACTGTAAAGCTGTATAGTTTTAAAATATAACTGATCACGTCTACAGAGAATTACACTGTTTGAGGAAAGGAATTGCTCACCAAGACTTGCACAGAAAAAAACTGAGTTTTTCACTGCCTCTGTGGCTGAATCCCCACCAGCAGCCGTTGCACTTGGCAGAGACAGTCCTCTCCGCAAAGCCCTCTGCTCCTCAGAGGAGCAACAGCAGCTTGAAGTCTTTCACCTGTACCTCATCACCAGGATACATACTAGCACAAATCGGGGGATGTAAGCACTGAAGCTAATTGCTCTTAGCGGGTTTGGCTCACACCTGCCTAGATTTTTTACTAGGTGAGGAGAGCAGCTAACTTCAGAGCATGAGCCACAACACAGCAAGGAGCGATTCCAGTGGGGACCCCAGGCAGAACAGCCAGGAAGCAAAATCACCATGCTTATAGCCTTTTCAGGAGCTTCAGTGTAATACACTTGCCACATGTGTTCAGAAAAATTTTAGACTTACCATTTCCATCTTCCTTTTCTCCTTCCCGCAGATGATACAAGGGTTTTCATGCAAGCCTGGTGCATGTCAGTGCCATCTGTAAGGACCCTCATTCCTGGGTATTTACAAATGGTTTATTACACAGCTGAAAAACATGCAAAGAAATAAATTATAAAGCATCTTGAGTGATCATGCACTCCCATGAGGCACTTAAGATACAAGAATAATTTACAACTGCATTATAAAATCCCTTGTCCTTTAAAGTGATGCTGATGCTGCAGAAAAATATAAATCAGTACTGCAGAGGGCTTTCAAAACGGCTGTTACTTAGCGTTTATGAGCAGGCTACGATGTCCAAGTTAAACGTGGGGGTTGCATGCCTACAAACCAGCTACATTCTTCCCTTCTGTGGGCTTTAGTCTGTCAAATCAAATGCAGAAATAGCTTCAAAAAGGGTTCAGAAGATGTAGGTGCACCCCAAGAACCTGCAAAATTGTGCCTGCTCTTACAGACACAAAGCCATCTGAACTACTGAGGAGCAGGAAAGCTTTAACACATGGAGAGTTATAGGCTTTTGGTGACACAGAGCCACTGGCAGCTGCCCAACTCATTATGCCCAGCCATCCTTTGAAGGCTATCGTTTTGTGAAACGGAAATCAATACCCCATGTGCTGCTACAAGCTGAGCCAGGGGTCCATGACATTATATCACCGACAAAGCAAAGAACGAAAGGATATGTCGGCAGCCCTAGGTGCAGCCGGTTCCCCCTCAGCGCGGGGCAACATGTAGGTAGGAAGCACAGCGTTAGCTGGCCCTGCAATCCAGACCTCCAACCACAGCACCTCCAGGTTCCTCCTGGAGATCTGGGTAGCATCAGGGAGCCTGGATTGCCGTCCCTCCAGGCTAGCACAAAGGCAGATGCTGCCGATGGGTATTTGCAATAGCCCTGCGTGGCCAGGCTGACAACATCAGCCCAGTGTCAGACCAATGACTCTCACAAGCACTGCCTCCACTCAAAAACAACAGTAACTTAATACAAGAGCATTCCTTTATCCTGAGAATATCCTTAAGAGTTGCAAAGGAAATGCACTTTTAAGTGAACCATTTTAATATTGACCACCCCGAGGAATCTGTGTCAGCGATGGATGAAAAAAAAGCTATAACCACATCCGACAGGATCACTGCTGTTCGAGTCTTTGGATCTCTTTGTTGCCCTATCAAGACACTGCACCGACCCGGTGGGCTCGAACCACTCGATGCTGGAGGCCGGCTCCAGCCGCTTTTCCTCACCGTCTAAGAAATTATCACAGGAGACTTCACGCAATTAGGCCTCAAAAATGGGGATGTCAGTCCTCCAGGGGAACTAAGCCTGCCTGATAAAAGCTACTCCAGCCTTTGCTTTCACTGCACAAGGTGTTTTTTTACCTTGAGGATTTATATCAAAGCAAGACACTAGTAAAGACGCAGCAAACCACTGTAGTTTTTACCTCTTTGTAGCTTGCAAGGTGAATGTCAGTGGAAAAAAAAAATCTCAGAGGTGACCAGGTACAGAGATGGCCATCTAAAGTTACATAGCTCGGTACAAGAAAAATAAAAACCCCACCCCTGTGTTTTTAGTAAAAGCAAACCTGGTCTCTCTCAGCGACAGGACTCCATTTAGAAATCAGCAACAGGAGCGTAATGAGCTGCACAGAGCCAGCCATCTCACACCTCGCCATTTCTCCCTGCGGAACAAAACCTCTCTCAGGATCCACCGCCTTTTTATGACCTGGCTGAAAACTGCCCAGCTCAGGGACATAGTACCATTTGCACTTTCCTCTTAGCTGGCCTGGTGAAGGATTTTTTTTTAAGGTGCTGTTTCCCAGGGTAGCTCTAGCATCTTATGGGACTCAAGGTACATGCTGCAAACTGTTGATTCTGCATGCAAGAAATAACAGGAGGAGGATGTATAGGGATAATATTTGTACTGAATGTATGTTTTTCAAGAGCATACTTAAAAAACAGCTGTGTAAGCAAAGCGAGTAAGGGGAAGTATCTCTGGTGAAGCCCAGCTCTGCAGTACATGGGCTGGAGGTCAGCTTGAGAACGAGGTGGATGGTGGACGAGGGAAATTGAAGGCTCTGGACAGGGCTCTCATTTTTCCTGACCCTCCCTGATCTGTGCAATCTCTTAGCTTAGCTCCTTGCAGAACAAAATGAAAAGGCTGCAATGGCACAACTGCTTTAAAACAAGCCAAATAAACACTGAATCCAGGCTGCCACATCTAGCATGTTCAACCCACCTGGATAGGAACTAGTGCCCCAGTGAGACACACTGTCTGAATGGAGCTGATTCTTCCACTTTAGCAGCCACCTCTTACTAAGTCCATGTGGAAATCCCAAGGCTGACAAGATTAGGGAGAGGAGACGCCAGTTCTCACTTCACCACTCCCCTTAGTGTCTTCCTCTGAAAGTCTAAGGCTTATAGCTTGGCCAAAACACATCTCGCATTCGCTCCGGTCATGAAAAGCAGCAAAAAAAATGAGAGATGGAGTAGAATGGAGGTTTTCTAAAAGAATCAGCCTCGCAAAGCTTTCAAAAGTTGCAGCTGACGTACCCACCGGCTAGATCCAAGGCAGTCCTAAAAAAGCACTCGGAAGGCAAGCAGTTCCATCTAGAGAAAAAACTACACATAACATTTTGGATGGGCTGGAATCCCATAGCATATGTTTCACAGGCAATTAATGCATATGCAACGGCCATTCACCTGGAGCATCCATCACTCCTCCAACTACCCAAGTGTCCCAGAAAAGATCGTCCAATCCCTCCTTTTTCCTCCTGGATGTGGCATCTATTCTGAACTGAAAACAAAGATAAGCTAAATATTTCCCAGCTTGAATGACTGCAGAGTTTCACTGCAGAAGTTTTATGCAAAACATTTCCTAAACATCTTAACTCAGCAAAACAGGTCTGAGGTTTTAACTTCTTATTGTACTTCACATTTTTATTGTGTCTCTGAAATGGAGACACCATAAAAAAAGCTAGACTTAATTCATTTCTTCCTTAACTCTGTGCTCAGGAGAAAATACAGAAAGAACTAAAACAAGAAAATACATATTTAGCTTCATGCAGGAGAAAAGTTCTTCATTGCTAGACAACTATTTTGACCAAGATGTTTCCCTACTGTGGCTTATCCAAAAAATATCTGCAAATTTTCCGCTCATTTTTAGTCTCGATATGACACAGAGGATACCAACATTTGTAAAATTTCCATCCTTTCTAGCTCTCACCAACAAGCAGAAATTGTCAGAAAACAAGAAAGAAATTGAGAAATTGATTCTTGGCTGAACTACAATGAAGTTGTAGCTTTCCCTTAACTTCCAGAGCTTTATTACACAGATTTCTTTTGATGAAATCAATTATACGGTACGCTGGAGGTAAGTTAGTGAATTAGCTTTGCTTATGCTAGCAGCTATCACTTTGGGGTGGGTTTTGCCTGGCAGAGAGGATGGGGAGAAGGTGTGGTGTTCAGTGTGATTTCTTTAGGCAGGAATGTGCCTCATTATTCCAGGATGGGAAGATGGCTGCAGGAGGGACTTACACGCAGGAGAGCAGACGGAAGAGCTCCTCACAGCCATCACCTTGGATGACGATCACCATGTCAGGGACATCTGGATGCAAGTCCTTGCACAGACTAACAGCAGCAGGGCTCGTTTGCTAATGTATTTTTCCAAAGCCCACCATACGCAGAAGTTTTCTGACATCTTGAACACTGGGAAGGGGGGGGGAGATGTCAATGACTTCTGGAGCTTTTGGTTGTTTTTGGGGGTTTTTTTTTTTTTTTGCTGGGCTTCTTTTTGGCCGATTATTTGATTTTATTATTAGCAGTTCTAGTTAATAGAATACAGCACTAGAATGCTGCAAAAGGGTATGACAAAGCCAAATCTGCTTGTGCAAGTAGAGAGCAATTGCTTTCCTCTCTTCTAAAAACGGTGCATCCACTCTAATACAATATCAAGCGCTAGAAAAAAAGAAAGGACAGATTTTCACAGTTACTATTAACCTATCTCAAGAGAGGAGATCCTTGGGGATTAATCACCTCGGGACAGGAGGAAGAGCCTTACAGTACTCATTTGACACCGGACAAATCAAAGGCAAATCCAAAGGATTCACCTGATTTCAGAAGGGGACAATTATCTGCTAATGATCCTTGCTGCAAGGCACACAGTCACACTGAGCTGGACACAAAGCTTAGGAAGCACAACAGTGGTGGCCCTGGAGATAGGTGTCACCTCTCCTTTGAACTTCATCACCCAGGGACTGCTAATAAACTGGAGACCAGGGAGAGCTGTGCTCTCAAACCCCGTCCTACAAAACGCTAAATACTGTGGATCTGATCCAGCAAACATACATGTGAAACAGCCTTCTCATGCCACTGCTGCTGGGTAAAGCGATGGCCACCATGCAAAACATACTGCAGGATGACGTCGTTGATGATACCAAGTGCCTCAATTGCTAAATCTTTAAAAGGGTCCAGCAGTCCGTCCTCAGCTGACTGGACCTGACACAGACATCTTTTAAAAAAGAGAAGAAATTGCTCGAGTGTCCTATTGCAAACCAAGTTTTTGGAGGCTTCCTTTCCCGCACTGCTTGACAAAGCAATACATTTCCAGAAAAATAAAACCAACTGAGCAAAGTCAAAACCAAGGTTTTATTTGCTTTAGCAAAGGAACAAACCCCCAGTAGTGAAACCTTATCCTGTGCCTCTAACGGGCTGAATTCCTGTCTTCGCCTTGCTCCTAGACTTTCCTCCACCGAGGCTGGCTCTGGAGGATCATCCTCTGGCCACATGAAAGGCTTTTCACACCCCTCTATGGCACCAGCCTTTAATACAGCCTAAAAGTCAGACCGATGTTTAGATCCCTTCCTGCTAGACCCAAGCTCAGGCTGCTGAGCTTGAAGTCTGCAACACAGACACGGAGCCTAAAATTACCGTGAAGAGATCTGGAAACAGAGGCACTTAAGAGTTTTCACAAATGGAGATTTACTTAATTTGAAACTCAACATCAGATTTCTGCCATACCTAAAGTAAATACTACGCATTAATGGAGGAAACGTGGGATTTATTTTTTTTTCTTAAAAATAAACACAGAGGCCATTTAAAAGCTACAGTCCTTAGCTTTCTAAGCATTGTTTCTAATAAATTGTACATCTACACATTTTCAGGCATGAAAAATTGCAAAAAAACCCCACTATTTCAGAGCTTTTTTCTCCAGCTTCATAGAAATGATACTGAATCCAGACTGCCCAAAATGAGACACGTCAGGGAAGTTCCTACAGCTTGGCACTGCGCAGGTCCCTGTGCCAAGCTAGCGCACACCTACCCACGGGACACTGCTGGGGCACGTGTTGGTGAATGAACCAGACAGACCAAGCAGAGTGTGGGGGACAAGCCTGAGAAGGTGGTGAATATTTGGAAAATAAAACAAAAAAGAAAAATGAAAGCTTCCTGACCAGGTTCCCAGCTGATATCAAATACCAGCACCAGCTGGTTGCTAGTGGATATAGTCCATGCGAAATTGAGAGGTCTGGTTTCTGTAATTCACAGCAAGAGCAAATGGGCTAAGCCCCACAGACGCAACCACTGAAGCTGTCTTTGGGGAAAGCATTTACAAGGCAAGCTGACTCTTCTTTCCACATGCCGGCAAGGGACGCCTGCTTATCGGCAGCACTTCTGCACTGGCCAAGGACAGCGCGTGATGGCACGCAGTGCCAGAGGCTGATGCCCGCAGACAGGGAGCGGGCGCTCGCCTTTCTCCAAGAGCAGAAAGGAATATAAAGCCCCATGGATTGCACCCATCTGCACCCATTTTTAAGTGTTTTAACCTCATCTCATCCACTGCTGCAACTTATTCTTATGCATTTCACCACCAAAGGCTTCCCCACCATCTACAAAAGCATTTCTCACTGGTCCCATCCCCCTAACCTTTCTGTTGTCCTGCTCACCCACCTGAATTTATGGATGTCACCTGTAAAATACAGCCTCAGGCAGATCTCTATGACCTATCTGCACCATACAAAAATTCCTCGTGCTAACATTAGACATGCTTGAATTAGCAAAGAAATGAAAACAGGCCCCAGGAAAGACGTGGGCTGAGGGAAAAAAGATGGAGACGTAACGCTAAGCAACCGTGTCAAGTCGCTAGCCGTGTTTGAGGGTTCCTTATGTCAAAATAGCACCTCTATAGCAAAGGAAGGATCCTGCACACCCAGTCCTGCAGAATTTTGGGCTCTTTTGTTGGGTACAGGCTCCTTTGAGGCATCGGCAGCCGGTGGCTACAGGTCCCAGAGCTCCAGGGTTCCACTGCTTTGCACCAGGACAACTTGGAAACCACCAAAGGCTCAGTCCTGTAAAATCAACACTTTCAAAGACACTTTACAAAGTTACTGTGCAATTCTGGGAAAGGAGTTCGGATAGGAATTAATGAATTTTGTTTGGTGTTAAAAAATTGGAAAGTTCTGATAGAAGTCACAAAAAATCCTGAAAAGAATCAAAAAAACAAAACAAACCCACCCATCCACCCACACCCACCCCCCTCGTTTCCAAAACCAGCTTGTTTTCCCCGATGCTAGTTCTAGCTCAAACACCAGGAAAGATTCCAGCACTGATACAAGCAACTCTCTTGCCCACCTCATAAAAACATCCAAAAGCAAGAAAATAAGTTCATTTTCTTTTCTTCTAATATCTCCTCAGCCTCCTTTTGTGCTTGAGGATCTCAGAAGACAGCACAGAGGTGAAGAGAACAACAATAATCCCCTTTTAAGGTTGATTAAATTGAGGCATTGAACAGTTTCTGTGATTTACCCAAGCAGAACCATAATCCCAACCTATTTGCAGCCTGCTCTAAGTGACCCTGCTTCAGCAGGGGGGTTGGACTAGATGACCCACAGAGGTCCCTTCCAACCCCGAACATTCTGTGATTCTGTGAAATACTGTCTCCCAAATTAACCTAGCCAGCTGAAAATATGATTCTGTCAGGTACAGGGGGGAACTCTCATGCATTATATGTATATTGATATTTCCTAGCTCAAGGGGGTATAAAACTATTTCCAGTACTCATTATGCCCATTTCTGTTTTCATGGTTAATGCTCTTAATAGCCCATGTCCTCCAAGCACCCCTTCAGAAGAACATGAGCTACAGGAGCAAAACCCACAACTAGGAGAGCTGGGATCCTGAACATGCAGGTTGGGCTACAACAGCAACTCTGCAGTGGTCAAAAAAAAAAAAAAAAAAAAGGAAACCTTTGGCTCTTGGTAGGTTAATTAACTGAGAAATGAGGAGGACTTGCTTCCCAGGAGAGACTGTTAGCTCCCTGCCACATAAACTAGAAGGGTCTCTTATGTTAGGGGACCTTCTATCAGTGTTCCTAAGCTCTCCAGATCTGACCACACTGCCATACTGTTGTCTTCAACGTTGTATGGAACGAAGTGACCACCTTTGAAATAACTCCACAGATTATAACCCTGGGAGAAGACACTCAAGAAACATTAAAAGTCAGATTTAAATCTAGAAATATAATGAAATGCACAGCTATAGATGAAACTTCCTCAACAGACTGGACCAAATTCAGCCCTGCTACAAACCACCCAGCAGATGAACCTGGCCCAGCTATGGCTCAGATCTCCAGCCATAACGAAAGCTTGTCCATGATTTGAACCCAGCAACAATTAATCTTGACAGGAAGAGATAAGATTCAGGTTTCAAAGAACAGAGTTTACTGGGGTTTTAAATGTTTTCATGAGGATTTGATTATTATTTTAATGCAGTTGTTTGTGGTTTAATTTCCTTTTTTTTTTTTTTTTTTCCTTAATGGGCCATTTTAAAAAAAAAAAACTTTTCCCCCTGGGGGGGGGGCCAAAGGGGGGCCCAAGGCCCACCCACCCCCCCCCCCCACACCCCCTCTTTAACCTCTTCCAAGAAGGGGGAAATCAGACAAATAGATGCTGTGGATAGTTTGGGACTGACTCGCCTCAGACTTTTTGGAAGAAAAACTTATTAGGCTAAAAGGAAAGCCAAAAGTAGTTATGAGAGTGCTTTTTTAGGGGGCTTAAATAAGAAGCCAACAGATCTTTACATAATTCCCTGCAGGAAGCCTACAGTCATCCATAACATTGCTGACAGCCCTCCATGCCTGGCAAGGTTCCCATTCAACCATCTGGAGCTCATCCATGGAGGTGCAACTTTGAGGAAGGAGACTGAGCGCCTGGCAAAGGTGTTCAGTTAGCAGCTGGGAAGAGGGTTTTGGCTCCCAAGCTTCAGTGTAGTTTCACTTGACAGCAACTGAGGGTACATCTCTTCTGTCGATGGTGCAGCTGCAGATGGCACAGGCAGTCCTAAGCTAACTTTAAGATAACTGGCAGTCACGGCTGACAGCGGCAGCACAGTTCAGCATGTGCACTGAAACCCTCCCGAGGGGCTAAGCAAGTAGCTGGGCCGTTCGCCCAAGTGGCTGCTGCACTTTTATCGGTACCAAAGCTAGTTAAAACCAGTCCACCTGGTGTCTCCAGGAACCACAAAGCCACCGCAGCTCCTGCATCATAGAGGAATACCTGCACCACTTCTGTTCTCACCAGCCGACGTTTTGATCTTGCTGATGCCTTCAGCAGAGCTCCATCCGACTGAGGGCCAGGAGTTTGCTCTGCAGCTCCATCTCTCCTTTGAAGGTAGCAGCGATATTCACCCTCCTCGAGGGCTGTTAATGAGAGCGTGTTCTCTAGTTAGGGGGAAGTACAGCTCTGAAGCCTCTACCAGAGCTGTTCCAGACAATGCAGCCACAGGAGGTCTTTAAATAAGAGGAAAGAATCAAAGGTGGGGAGTGACCTGGTCAAATCATCTAGGGAAGAAGATGTAGGGGGGAGGTGGGAGAGAGCAAGCGCACTGGAAGCATTGCAGTTTTCTTCCCGTGTCCATCAGATGGCAAATAGCAGTGGCATAAGAGTTCACAAGTGCTCTCAATATTGGCAGATATCACATGGAAGGGCTTGTCATCTACGCTGCCAGAGAATGTGCCATCACATCAGTGTAAGACAAAAGCAAACTACAGTGAAATATAATGCATATCTATATGCTATTTATAGCCTCTCCTGACACATATACACACACTTGTGTCCCCACAATATTTTCCTGGCTGCACTTACGATCCCTGCTTGCCATTCTCACAGCATGCACTGAAACCAGCCATTAATATAAACACACAGACTTTGCTTCTCATCCTAAAGATAACTTGGAGGACACCTTGCTGGAGGTGAGGAGAGCAGGGGAGGGGAAAAAAGCAGAGGAGTGAGAAAGGGACAAGTTTTTTTACCATGAGCCCACCACTAAAGCATGTAACAGCCTCCATCACAGCAATGAAAAGATAGCCTAGGCTGAGCTGCTCGTCCCCAACACTCACACCTCCGCGTTAAGATGAAGCTGCCATGCTGCTTCACTGCCACAGCCACCCTCTTCCAGCCCATTCCCATACCTCCTCCATGTGGAAGCCCTCAAAGATGCAACTCATCCACCTTCAGTAAGGCTCAGTCCTCTCTTATCCACAGCAGCTCCTCGAGAATATTTCCTTTACTTTTAGGTATCTTGTTCTTCGTTAGCATGCTGTAGGCTCACTCATTTACCTTCTTAAAGCTCCTGCAGCTCTCCGGCCTCGTGCTAGGAGTGACCACTTACTCTTTGATGACCACATTTGGCCAGAACCTGGGAAGCTCTTTTTCCAAGGGCCTGCATATAGCCCAGGACTGCAATATGGCTTTTAAAGCATGTTTCTTTCACTGAGACCACTAGCCAAAGTTAAAGCAGAGCCCATTTTCTAATTAGCAATCCTACAAGGATCTGCTACTACAATTTAAATCACCCGGCAGAGAAGACTGGGGGCATGAGGAGGGCAAGACCAAGGGATGCACCTGGTCAAGCCCTGCAGAAAAGATGCACCTACAGACAGAACTCAGCCTCCTCCCAGAGCCCAAAACAGCACCAAACCCACAGCTGAATCGTGTCTTACTTCAGATTTTCAGCCACTAGATCACGGGACAAAGGCACAAGGGCACAGCAATAAGCTGCAGTCTGACCCGCCCTGGATTTTTTTAATCTACCCTGGAAAGCTCCTGCAAGTGCTTTAGGGAAGGAAAAAAAAAGCACCCCTCCCAATAACACAGAAGAGCCAGGTTTTAATATTGTGTGTTTCATGGTCTGCCTTGCAGCAGGTCACCAACCTCGGACAAAATCTGGTTAGAGGGGGAAAATCTTTCTAGTGGCCCAGGAGCCTCTATAAAAAGGGAAAAAAATAAGGCATCACACCTCCACAAAAACAAGACACGCTAACAAACTGACTGCACACAGCTCCCAAGACATAAACCAGTCATGGGCAGGCTTGATTTTTATGAAGGAATCAGTAATTGTTTAGTACAGACCTAAAGAAATAGCTCCTGGGGCCAAACCACCAAACCAGGACTACTTAAATATACCACAGCTTGTGAAACCTTGCAGAGCAGCGCTCAGACCTGCTGCTGAGCACGGGATGATTCAGCCTCTGCCACATCCTCCCCTTTGCAGCTTTAAAGTGCCATCCGAGCACAGCTTTTTTCCTGCTGCTCGATGCTTTCAGATCCTTGACCTGGTATAACGATAGCACATCTGCTAGCTATTATCAGAGGAGGAGAAAGGCTCTCCCCTCCTCGCTTCCCCCCATACACAAGCCGGTATGAACCCAGCGCAGCACGGTGTTGTGTCTGTGAGAGCTGAAAGCCGTCAGGCTATAATTCAAACAAATCAGATCTAATCACCCTTATCAGAAGGGCGACAAAAATCAGCAAAATTGAGAAGCTACGAAAACACAAGCCAAGGGAGCCAGTATTTGGCAACCGGCACAGAAAGCCAACACCTCTGCAGAGCTGTTTTCCCGTAGAGATCCCACCCTACAAAGGACATCAGATCACAGTAGGACATTGCTGAGATCAGTGTCTGTGCAGGTTCTCTGCCATCTTTTACAGACCTAAAAAAACGTCATTTCCCAAACTCTGCTGCTGGAAGGTATGAGACATAGAGGGCTGTGTTCCAGAATCCCCTGTGGCTCCCAAATTTTGGACAAAGTGGTCACAAAACCGCTACAGATGGACAGATACCACAGTGGTCAGATGTTTAATAGGTGTGATGATGTCCCAGCAAAATACAGAGACCGATCCAGGTGCTGCAGAGGTGACCACAGGTCTTACTTTCTTCACACACCTCCCCAGCCCAGAGCTGGACCCTGGCACAGGCACACAGCTGGAGATGAGTGTTTCCTGCGACTGGGACCCCCCTTTAGAGGACAATACAGACCTGGATGTTCAGAGAAGCACAGTGGGGCTGTAAGCATCAATCCTCTATCTGCATGTAGCACTATCCCACAGCTGGTTCTCCTTTGCCTCGTCAGCAAGCCATCACCAGCCCGTATCCCGAATCAGCCAGCTCCATGGCACCGTACCATAACAGAAACCGTCCTTGGCAGGTTTCCTGCCTTGGGCTGCCTGTACTTTGTGAACCAGGGTTGTGATGAGGTTTTTCTGGTTAAGGTCAGCTCCAGAGGAACCACCTGGAGTCCTTGGCCAGCTAAAGGAGAACCTCTGCCCTCGTATGACTCACCTTCCCACCACAGAAAAGCCTGAGAAGCATTTAGGGGAAGAGCATTTTGCAGAATGAGGAGCATACAAGCACGCAGACGGACAGGGAACTTCCTGACACACACCCCGTAACTGTCTGTTAGTCACGACGGCCGCTGAGCCCTGACCTCCCTCCAGCGAGCGTGACGCAAAACAAAGCTCCACTTACCAATTTCAACACTAGCAGCGAATGTCATGCAGCGACGGAAAAATAAGGGTTGGAAAAGACCTCAGGAGGTCACCTAGTCCCGCTCTGTGCCCTGTGGAAGAGTCAGTGCTGCATTACCCCCATCAGGCACACATCTAACCTATTCTGAAAGGCCTCTGGTGATAAAAGCAACATATTCTAGGCTTTTGCTATTTATATCATGATTTTGAGCACTACTTGAAGAATGGAGGGCACAGAGGGGAATAGCTGCATAATACCTGAACATTGCGTTACAGAAATGTTGCAGGACCTGGGGGGAAGCTGCTGAACAGATAAGTGTATCTCAGCCATATGTCAGCGCAATGCTTAAGGATGGGATCACCAGCAAGGTAACAACGGCATGAGAGCAGAATGCCCCAATCTATCTGGCCAGGCCACCTGGCAGGGTTGTGACATGTGGCAGAGCCGGCGGGGACCAACCCTCCTTCACTGTGCAATGCGAAGGTACAGACCTCGGCACTGCCTGGATTCCACAGCCGCTGCCTCTCGCAGAAGCTGGTCCAGCGTCCTACTCAGGGATTACAAAACAGATAAATAAAAAATAAAGCCGTGTTCTCAGCTGCACGGGATTGGGTGTCTCAGCAAGATGAGGGTCTGGGCATATTTACACAAACATGCAGACTGTTGAAAAGAACAGGGGAAACGCTTTGCACAAAATCCCATTAGCAAATAACGGGATTTCTGGGAGCACCATCTGTGCACCACATTGAACACTCGCCCCAGAGCACGGAGACTAAAGCATGTTGCATACAGAAACCCAGACAAAAGAATACACAATAATACACAAAGGCACGGAGAGCACATATAGGATGGGGAAGGAGCCAGAAGAGCTGTTTTCCTCCCCATCCTCACAATACCCGAATCACATTCCCTCCACAGCCTTCCTACAATGGTTCCTGAGGCATCTCACGTCCCTTCTGTGCCCACTGTGAGGCCCCATGATGTTGCCACAGAAGGGGAAAAAGCCTTGTTATGAACGAGAATCAGCTGGTAAACCAAAACCATTCAGTGTGAGGTGACACAGAGGTCTAATATTGGAAATGTTTCTTTTCCCCGTGTGTTTTCCAAGGAGATCTCCCATATTTCTAAGCCAAGAGGTTATCTGGAAAAGGCTCTGTCTCACTTGCGAGCTTCTTCAGCTCCACCTCAGTAGAAAGGGCCCTGAGAAAAGTCCAGGGGTAGCCACACTGGGGTAACTCTGAAACAAAGCAAAAGAGCATTTGGTGTGAGTGGGTTTTGCAGAGCGAAACAAACCCAACTTTACAAATCAGCAGCTTGAATGAGCCATCTCCAGTGATTCTCAAGCACCCCTTCCCCTTCGCGCTTCCAAATGTCTCCCTCTTTGTCCGCCCTCCCAAGGGCTCTTCAACAGCATCCTCCAAAAGAGCTATTACAGCAATTACTGCAATTAATTGCTTTGCATATCCCCAAAGCCCGATCATTAGTGTAACACAGCCAAGCGTGTTAGTGTTTAATAATATCAATCAACAATTATTCATAACATCCCGCCCCAGCAGACCTAAATATAGAGACAAGCATTCATGCGAAAACAAAAAGCAGGAAAAAAAAAAACCCCAGCAGCTAAACAAAAGAATTAATTTAGAGCAGAATTAGGATCATAGAAACAAGACAGACAAGAGACAAGGTCAGATGTCTCACTCCCAGCTCACGTGCGACTCTCCTAACCTGCCTCCTCTCAGTTAGTTAGCTGGCTGCAACGAAACAAAGTGATTTTCCCCCTGTGGGAAATAGCCAGCGAGCACATACGCAGTGGGGTAGAAACAACAGGAGACAACTTTCACAGCCTGCTGGCCCCAGTTCAGAAAAGCACTTCAGCAAAAGCTCGAGAGGGTCTCCATTCAGGACAATGCTTGAGCTCATGCTGAAATTTAAGTACGTGCTTAAATCCTGCTCCTCCTCAGGCCAGGCACTAGTAAAAGGGAAAGGCTGCTACCCAGTTTTCCAGGCATTTTTAGCAACACAAGCTGCCCCTCTCAGGGACCATATGCTCTCTGCTAACCTCCAGATTTGGAGCCAAAGCCCATTTTCTTAACTCGTGAGCCCTTTGGGACACAAGCAGTCCTTCCACGCCGGGATGGGAGAGCGCATCGCACCAGCATCGGAGCCTGGAGATGTCATCTGCATGGACATAGCATACAACATCATGAGCCAACAGAAAAACCATCATCAGGGCTGCTGTTCTTTATCATTGCGCTTTTTAAACAATCCAAAATGAAACTAAAGCTTTAATTAAACCTGGGACCTTGCTCATGAGACGGGTGATTCAGTGAGGGCACCACATCTAACCAAGTCGTAGCTCAAAAGAGCCAGAACCCCACGTTAGTGATACAGACCTGCTGCATTTCACACATCAAGAGGGAGACACAACCACCTCAGCCTGATCTCCCTTCCCTGTGATGCAGCACCCAGCTTTCAGGCATTTGACATTTCTTGTGGTCCCCTCTCCTCTTATGGGGCCTCCTCCCCTCCAGTGCAGGAAGGAACAGGTCCACAACCTGCCCACACACGACATGCACCCTGGACCAAGGTACTCTACTGTGGGAGGGTGAAGACCTGGACAAGGAGCCTGGCCAGTAGGTACCGTTACCAGCTGCAGTCACACAAGGAGATGCAAGGGCAGTATGAGGCCACCATCACTGACACAACTCAGCACGAGGACGTCACAGAGCTGACAGATCTTCACCATCCAGTGTGTTTCGCGCAGCTTCGATGTGCCCAGATCACCCACCCTCTGATTCCACATATGCTGCTTCATCATTCATTGCAGTGAGGGTCTCCATCACCACCTTCAACAGCAGGAGGAGGTCTTTGCAAGAGCCCAGTGTCAGATTACATTAACATAATTAACAGGCATGTTAACGCACACGCTGATGGAGCAAAGAGAATGGCATCTTGCTCTGAAAGAGCTGCCAAGCAAAATTCAGGTGTTCAGCTCCTCCACTGGTGTACATGGATGAGTACAGCAGGCAACAAAGGCAACGACTTAGTTTGCACCACCGGAGGAGCTGGCATAACCATGGCGATACAAAGGCACAGCCTTGCCGCAAGTCACAGCTTATCACCAAGCTGGTGGTGTCCCTCTCTGACAACATATTTATTAAAGAAATTAGGCCAGGAGGGGCTCAGTAGGTGCTCCCCGCTCTCACAGATGCGGCTGGACAGCTGGTGGGGCAGTGATGTCTTCAGCCTTCATCACTCACTACATCCTGACCATCCGGCAGCGCCCCAGGCTGTGGCTTCAAAGCCATCTTAATCTTCTTTCAGCCTCCCCTGATGCATCCCGAGGTCCCACAGACAGCGCTGCCAGCACAACCATGGGGCAGCGGAAAGCAGGATCTGGCCATCCAGATGAACGTCCCTGCAAGCCTGGGCAAGGGGCAGCTCTGCCTGCACGTCTCAACCTCTGGCACTGAGACAAGCTCTCCAACACACGCTTCCCTCTGCTTTGGCTTTGTAGACCTATATCCCAACACCATAAATCACATCAGCTTGAGAAGCAGGACACCCCACTTCCCAGCTTGGCGCCCCGGGCTCACACCACGAGCAGCCACCAGCCACTAACTGCAGACTAAACAATGGTTTGGTGTTTTGGGGGTTCTTTTTGTACTGCCTGCAGTCTGGACCCCTAATTGGAGACTCACCCAGCTTGAAATCTCCTATTCCCAATTCTTTCAAACCCCTCCCTACCTCCATCAGTGCTCTTACTGGGGGAGATATTGCTCCTTCATGGTAGGAAGGAATAAAATGCAATGTCTTGTTAGCAGGATTCTAAATAGAAAAAGAAATCAGCTTTTAAAGCCCCCTTGCCTCTTGTTGGCCTTCCAACTTCCCCCACTGCCTGTAACCACACACAACATGCCGGGAGGTGTGCCCAAGAAATGAACTGCCAAAAGCATGAGCAGGAAGCAAGGCAAACGACGACTGCAGTAAACCACTTCAAAAAGTCTTCAGAATCGCTTGAAAGGAAACTTGCTACTCATGGATGTTCATCCTTCATCTTTCACCCGTTTTAAAAGAAATACTAGTCTGATCGTCTCCATTTTTCTTGGGCAAAAAGGATTTCTGGAAGGAAGGGTCTAAAAGCAAAACATAAATAGGAAATATAAACACTTCCATAAAACTGTATTTGGTTTGCTTGTGAAAACACCCGGCAGCTTTCACCGCTTCCCAACAGCAATTGATAGATTTTAGGGGAAAAGTAAGACATTAGTGGCCACAATGCTATTTTGCAGAATAATGTGGAAGGGGAAATCCAAAACAACTAGGCACACAATGCTGAAGACCTAGAGAGAGGTTTGCCTGGGGCAAACATCTCCTAACTGCTGTAATTACCGTGAAAGGTCATCAAGGACACCTCCCTGTGCAAGCCAGAAAAATTCTTGTAAGCATTTCGTGTGGTTAGTGCAGCTTTTTTAGTAAACGCAGCAAAGCTCTGACATTGAGCCATACAAGATGATATCAGCAAACAGGCATTTTTCTCTGTAAGCACACTCATAAGAGGGCTGAGGACATTAAGCCCACCCCAACTCCTTCCTATCTTGCTTTTAAACACGGCCATTAAAAAGAAAGTTCAAACCAAGGAAAATACCAGGTAAAAAGGAAAGGCTGCGCACACAGGACTTCGCAATGACAGAGCCACGTCCCGAAACAAGTACAAAAGAGTTCAGTCTGCAAACATAATTGGATTTAAAAGCCAAATTCCTCCTGGGTGCTGGCTGTTGAGGGGTCCCCGTGCCCTCTGTGCTCCAGCGAAGGTCGGCTCGTGCCAGCTCTCTGGCCCGTGGTGCCTAAGGGGCGGCATCCTCCCGCAGCCGGATAACGACACGCAGGCTACGTGCCGCTTGCTCCGCAGCCCAGGGACAGCGTGTGCTCCTCTCGCACGCCGACGTCGACACACGCCAACATGCTGCTTTGCACTTTGTGGCTTAATTAAAGGCAGATGCGAAGGGCGGTTCGCACGAACGTTTATCTTTAGGTGCTTCCCTCTCCGGGACCCCATTGGCAGGATGAGGGCCAAGGAGTGAGAGCGGGAGGACAAGCCCCCTCCCCAACAGCCTACTGGTCCCTCCTTGGCTTCATCCCATGGGTGGAGCAGTGCCCTCCCTCCTAGGACACCCCTACCAGCCCCGGGAGAGCAGGAGGACACAGGGGATGCTCCGAGCGAGTAGTCCTTCAAACCCTCCCCTCTGCTCTGCACATCGTCTGGGGATGCCAAGGGGCTGGCCACATCTGTTGGGCAGGGGGAAGCCACGGCACATGAAGGTCTGGCCACCCGATTTCACCTGTCTCAGACAAAATTATTATTTTCGGGCTGGACTGCTTCCTTCACAGTCCCAGATCTCATTTTAAGGCAGAAGGAGAAAGCCTTTGACCCATTAAGTGCCTTTGTAAGGACTCTCTATTGGCATCTGACTCTCTCGGCAAGATAAATATACAGTAATTTAGGTTGGAAGGGACCTTTGGAGGCCATCTGGTCCAATCCTCTGCTCAAAGCAGCAGTAAATAAATCGCAGCACGTCTCCTCTGGTCATGCAGCCAAAGGCACAGGTGGGGGACGCATGAGAAGCCAGGAAGTATGCAAGAAACCTCAACACAAGAAAAATCTCTCCCGCTCTGAACACCGCTGTGTAAAACAAGTCTCATATCTGAGGAGAGGCTGCTAAACCACACGTTGCCCTGACCAACCACCTGAACCCTCTGACCTCTTGCTCCAGAGCCAGAGAGGGTTTCCTCTCCCCAAAAAGCACGGTTTGGCCCTCAAGTCCCAACCAAAGAAACATTCAGGTGCATAGAAGGTGCATAACTGACCTGTGCCTGCAGAAAAAAGTTTACTTGATGGCTTTGTCTAAAATTTACCCCTTTCTTCCACGGACTGGTGGCATTATTGCGCACCTTGTAAAGCAGTCCTGTCACAGCATGGGTCCATCTGATTTTATTTACTTGATATAGCCAACCTGGGAAGAGCTGTAACTGCAGTCTCGAAGGTGTTACACCACTGTAGGCTAGCATCAGATACAGAAAATGCTGCATAGCCTCTGCTTAACTGAGCAAATTCACTTCTTTCATGCTTTGATCTTGGTGGAGGAAGCAGAAAAAACCTGTGCTACCCTTCTTCAACCCATACAAAATCTTTCCCTGGGCTCACTCCCAGCTACAACACCGCAACAGTTAGGAGCTCTTTTCTCTCTGGCCTTTTTACTTCATCTGACCATACCAAAAGCAGAGACGTGCCTGTAAACTAAAATTGCAGCCACCAGTTTCATTCATAAATTTGTCTGCATCCTTGCACAGTGAGCTATTGTTGTTATTTCTCACTGTTTACCACCTCGAAGCCAGAGAGTATTGTTTTTATTGCTATTGTGAGAATAAGAGCAGGGGAAGAAAATAATCTTGAGCTTCCCTTCCCCTCCCAATCAAATATAATGGGAAAAAAAAACCCCAGGGCGGATGTCAGATCCTCAAGGATTTTTTTTTTTTTACTTTTGGGTCTATCTACAGGAGCTCAGCCTGATGCTGCAGGTTTCTGAGTCTGAATTTTATCAATGGGCTGCGTTGGGTCCATTTGCAAGGACAGCAGGTGTTTGAACAATTAACCCAGGCTGCCTCTACATCTGGGCTACAAAAACCATCGCTGTGTTTACAAGAAACAGGATAATCAAGAAAACATCCTGCTGCAGGCACCTAAAAAACTACAGCCCCTTGTTATTCATTTTTCTCTCACACTGCGCCGTTTATTTATAGCATGAGAAGTTGAACCGAGAGGAGGAAAAAAAAAAAAATTGAGAAGTTTCACACTCATTTCCACACAGAAGTGACGCACGTGCAACGTGGAAGGGATGGACGGCCAGGCACTTGGCTTGTATTGTTCCCTCAGCTCTAGGTAGGATATCATTAACCCTTGAGCTCTTGCTATAACTAATAAATTAGCTGGGCATAAGTTTTTGGTTTTGCTTCAATAATGCAACCACATCAGTCGAATGTAACTCATTCTGGGACACTCCAGATGGAAACTGAGTCCCCGCATACTGGATATAATGCCCCTAGAGCCTAAACACAAAGAGATGGGCATTTACCGGGGAGGGATCATGGAAATCGCTCATCCATCTTAGCCTTCAGCACTTAAGGTTGGATCCTGATGGGCAGCAGAGTAAGAGAGGCTCTTCCAGAACTTAGAGAGGACATGGAAGGTCCTCTCCTAAGATATCCTCTGGGGAAAGCTCTTTCCCTCCACAGGCAGCACTGGCTGCCCAGCCTTTGGGGTCAGAATACACAGTGCACCAAGGACATTTGCAGAACCAAAAGCTGCCACCAAATTTCAGCTGCTGATGGCTTGTGGCTCCCTGTAAAACCACTGTATTTTGGGGTTACTTTCTGCTGACATTTTGTTCTGCTTTCTTCTTACTTTTCAGCACAAAGCAGGATGCATTCAATTTAGTAAGAGGCTTTTTTTTTTTTTTTAAATCAAATTATTTTTCATTAAAGATGCAGAATGAAACCTCTAGAACAGTTCTTACCATCCTGAACAATGACCTGTGAAGCTCCAAGGTATCTCCCCTTTCCAGACTAATGTTACGTGACTCAGGTCATCCTTATATCCAGCAAATTTAAGTATTCCCTTCCCTCATATTCTCTCTTCCCTGCTTTAATAGATTTGCTTCTGGAAGCCTTCAAAACGTGCCAGCTAGAGCCTCCCCCCCCCCGAAACCTGGGGAAATGCGAGTTGAGCTGCTCAGCGTCTCAAGGAGTTTTACTTCCTTGCTTTTGAGTTGAATAAAAGAGAATTAACTCAACAGGTGCTTTTCTTGAGAGTGGGAGGGAAAACAAAACAAAACAA
>Ga0181612_169044_pt1 | contig 20667 bp, 11 predicted proteins | sample HoacroProtozoa21_FD_119630 | JGI IMG/M metagenome (GOLD analysis project Ga0181612, IMG submission 119630) | Hoatzin crop microbial communities from Cojedes, Venezuel. Combined Assembly of Gp0051906, Gp0051904, Gp0051908
CAGGTGGAGATCTGCTCCTCTGTGGACCTCCATGGGCTGCAGGGGGACCACCTGCCTCACCATGGTCTTCTCCACAGGCTGCAGAGGAAAAATACCTGCTCCGGTGCCTGGAGAACCTCCCTCCCACCTTCTTCAGTGACCTTGGTGTCTGCAGAGTTGTTTCTCTTGCATGTTTTCACTCCTCTCTTCTGGCTGCCGTGCACAGATGGGGTTTTCTTCCCTTCTTAACTATCTTATCCCAGAGGTGCTACCACTGTTGTTAATGGGCTTGGCTCTGGCCAGCGGTGAGTCCATGCTGGAGCCAGCTGGCATTGGCTCTGTCGGACATGGGGGAAGCTTCTGGCAGCTTCTCACAGAAACCAACCCTGTAGCGCCCCCCCCTCCCCCCACCAAAACCTTGTTACACAAACCCAGTACAGTGGTGTAATCAGTACAGTGATGATATTTTACATTTCTTTTACAAAACAGTCACTTTACACAATCTTGATGAAACGAAAATATTTCTTGTAGCTAGGAAGCATGGAAATCCTAAACAGTGCTGTCCTTGAGTCAAAAATTGCTGTATAGTTTCAAAAATAAATGCAAGAAATGAGAAGTAGCCAAAGCATTTTCTGGTAGAGTGCTGAAAAGCAGAAGTGAAGGCACCACCTTCAGCTCCCCCATAGCATTTACTTGATTTGAATTCAGAATGTTATCTAATGACTTTTTGCAGGAAGTGTAGGTTTGCTTTTTTTTAATTTGATTTTTTACTTACTATTTTGCCTGTAATGATTACTGAAGCCATTGGTCTAGAGAACTCAGGAGTGTGGTCAGAGTGGGATGCAGGGAGCTGTCATATAGAGCTGTACATACTGAGCACTGGTTTTAGTAAGGAGAGGGATGACAAACTGCTTGATGATCCAGAAAACCTGCTGAAGGTTAGCAGTAGTCCACTGGAAGTTGGTGTCCTAACTAAAATCTGAAGGTAATGAAGGCATTTTCACTCACTACCAGTGTCTCTTTAAACCAAGACTTTGCACTTTATGTCAAACACTGCTACTCTTTCATTAACGTGGACTTAATAGCACCACATACATCTCACTAGATGAAAATAAATTAATTTTGCTTGTTTGATTTATTAAGACTGTTTCATGGATAGGAAGAACTATATCTATCTGACCCAATGGCTCTTAGTTCTTACATCCTTCCTCAAATAGTGTATAAATGCTTATTACTGCTTCTAGCTGATGTTGCACACTATGTCTTGAAGTTAGACTATTTCCTTTCACATAGCAGCATGTTTTGCGTACATGTGATATCCATCTATATAATTTCGTGCTCATGCATCTTTCACATATATGCAACGTTATTTTTATCTTTTTATGGCATGATGCCCATGGTTTGTGAAACGGTGTTTTCACAGGTACTTGCTTACAAGAGAATATATCGTGCCTAGGAGCCTGGGAGAGAATGACTAAACTGAAACACAAATGCAAAGCCTTCTGATCAAATTCTTTTCACATGGAACATTGTGTCCTTCCTCAAATCACACGTGACCAGCTGGAGCTCTTGTAAAGTGATGCCTCTGTAGTGTTCTGCTTTCACAGTGCTACGTGAATGCATCGTGCAATTTTTTGTTGATACTGAAGATGCCCCTTTTCCTTTATCCAAGCCTATATCAAAGAGATGTGAGCTCACTGCATTTATATTCTGATAGTATGTAATTTGTAGTTAGTATCAAGAACTACACTTCGAAAGAAGTATGCATTACTATGAATTAAGAACTTAAGTACATAGTTATAAGTGAGATATGAATGCAGCAAAGTTTTTAAATAAAATCTCAGTCAGGAATACGTTGAGGATGATAAGGAGTAATGATACATTTTTTTTTTTAAGGAGTAGTCCATACACTTGCTGTCCTGTAATTGGCTTCCTTACTTCGTTATCACAGACCTGTTTGGTTATTAAGCAGGGTGTGTGTGTGTGTGTTTATTGCTTGCTTAACTACTATTGATTTGTTTTTATTTTTATTTTTTAATTTATTTTATTTTTTAAATTACTTCATTAAATACTCCCCTCCTTGTCAGATAAGACTTCTGCACTTATTTTCTCTTTGTACCATGGATTTTAAAGAAGCCGAAATAGGAGTTTCTGAAACTGTAACCATTTTCAGCCATAAGCTTGCAGAAGTTTTGAATACCTTTTCCTGTGATTTTTTCTGTCATACTAGCATGTTATCTTACAAAAATAAACATCTGTAATAGTAGCTGCTATTGTTAAGGTGGGTGTAGTTACTGTATGCCTGGCCTGTGGCTAGATTATTTGACAGATATCACCAAAAGGTCTCCTTGTTGCAGAGGGAGACAGTGCTCTCCCTGTACAGCACAGGGCACTCGTGTGTACATGCAAGGATGTTGTGTGCATGAGGAACTGAAGAGCCTAAGTCTGGGTCTTCATGGTGAGAGCCAGTTTGCCTTCAGCTTTCTGCTGATAGAAAATACGCTGTCGACTATGGATCTGCTGTAAGTGGGTGGAGGGTTCTAGTATGTTGCCATAGGGTTATATTTCTGCTGTAGGGTTGTATTTCTTCACCTAGCAGTTACTCAAAATAGGCTTGCAAGGTGTTTTTTATTTTATTTCTGCACCCCAGGAAAGCTTTTTCTTGCAGAGCCAGAAATCTATGTGGAAATGTTCAGTGGTATTCAGCTATTGGAGCAAAGTTCAGCATATGAGTCTTCACAGAACAAGGAAGTTTTGAATGGGTCTCAAAGTGTCAGTGAGCAAGGCAGTTACCTCTTTAGCAAGATTTAGTGCTTATTTAGTACAGCTTATATCATAAGAAATCATATTAGTGATATTAATTCCCAGAGAAATTCAGATGTATGGACAAGAATAATGAAAAGAGAAGAAAAAACTAAGTAGAGCAAAAGCTTAAAGGATTGGTACCAAATAACAAAACCAGACTACTACTACTACTACTACTCCTACAACTAGTAGATGACAATAAAAATTTCTTATAATTGTCAGCAGTGTATGCTAAGACACAAATATAACCCTGGTGAGAAATAATGGGTTTTGTCAGGGAAGCATGGCAGTCAAATTGTTCTTCAGAAAAGAAGTGAACCTGTAAAACATCTTTCTGGGTCTCGGTCTCCTCCTGTAAGGCCAGAGATTGCTGGGTTTTATAACACTTCAAATTTAGCTTTAAATCGTTGAAAGACTTAGCTGTTTTGAAAAGAGTGAGTGGGGTTCTCCGTTTGCCTTGCATACCATTTACTGCCTAACCAGTCATTAAGACTTAAAAATTGCAGAGTTTATTATGTTTCTTTGCTAGAAATAACATGTTTATAAGCCTTTATTTTTTTGATTTGCTTTATGTCATTTATTTTTATGATCATCTTTTGCTGAGAGCACTTTAAGAGTGCTAGCAGCACTCTTCGAACTCTGCTAGCAGCAGTCTTTGAACACTTGGTATCTGCTGATAATTCTGCTGTTTTGAACAGTGCCAGAATGGTCTAAATTCCCTTTCTTTCTTACAATGCCTCCAGATATTTAGTAGGTTTTAGCTTTTGAAAATCTACATAGCTCATCCTGTCCAAGTTATTTGTATGCTAGCTTGTTTCCACCATTCTAATAGGAGGTGGGGAACGTATGCACGATTCTATCTGCTTATCCCTATTATCTTAAGCTGATTCAAAGGAATTTTTTTTGTATATAATATCTGCTGTTCTTCTCTGTTGGGGATAGGGGAGTTAAATTGTCTAAGAAAGTCTTTATCCTGTGGATTATGTGTGGAGACATTTTACTCTGCTCTGACAGTCGTCCAGTATGCAGTGAGCAATTTCGTGTTTAAATGTAGGGCAGACGCTTCACTCAAAACAATATGAAAGTTCTCATATGCTAAATATATGGACATATAAAAATAATCTGCAACGAGAACTTTGTTTTAGGACTTCTGTTTTGGGTTTTGTCATACTTCTAATCGCATCTTTCTGTTCACGGCTTCAAACTTTCACACAAACAAGGACCGTATCTGTTCTGACCTGATGCTTGCTACATCTCAGCCAGTTGCATTTCACCTCATACTCTTGTTTTGGGGTGTGACAGGCTTAAGGATTCTGAGTCCAAAGTTCAGTTTGGCACAAACTGCATACTACAAGTGAAGAATTTTATTCTGTTAAAAGGGCAGTTGACTTAGGTAATATATGACCAAGTAAAATCTTGATCTTATACATCAGCAAGAAATAGAGGAGGGCTCTATTGGGCCAACCTGGGGGAAAGAAAATCCCCAACACCTGCGCTTGAGATCCTGTAGCCTGGTGCAGATGAACTAATCACATGGTTGACTGTCAGTGAGCACTTACATTCGAATCTTTTTTTTTTTTTTTTTTAATGGCATTAACTCTGTTCTTAGAGTAAGGCCCAGTGGTATGTTGCACCAGGTTGGGGCTAGGACTTGTGTATTCTTTTCAGCTGCCGTGTTGTGAACTGGGCCTACTGCATTCTTTTCTCTGTTGGGATACTGAAGTTTGTCATACAGTAATAAATTTACAAATTGTTGTCCAAGCTGTATTATCACACTTCAGATACATTAGTGCAAACACATAAAATTATGAAAACAATTAAGCTGCACAATTTTTAGTAGCTTTGGGTCTCATATATCAGTATAAGTTGTCTACTTCCTGTAATTTCTAGAAACTCTGCTCAGTAATGGCATAAACTTTTGGTTTTGTAGAGATAAAATACTAGATTCCCTCTGCAAACCTTTTAGTATGGAAATGGGGAGTGTGAGAGATCGTGTAATGTACCTGCTAAGTTTGCATCTTGAGAGTACCACAGCATGTGTATACCTTGATGCATCTGAGTTGGTATGGGGAGACTAAATAACAGCAGGAGGGTTACAGAGCCCTAGGAGCTTTTGCAATACTTTTTAGACGACTGCTAACCTTTTTAGGAAATATACAGAAGAGAGAAGCCCATTTCATTAGCTTTGCAGCAAGCATCTCTTGCAGAGGCAGATATTTCTTGCCTTGTTTTGTGAGAGGACTTATTTTCAGCAGCTGCTGAATAGTGCCAAAGTCTCAAAGCATGGGTAGGTGGCTTCAGAGCAAGCAATCCAATCAATGTTTTGCATATTTCAAGTAGGTGGATTTTACTTCATAGGAGCTAGAAAATCCAGACAGGTATTTTACTTCTGTAACTGGAGGCATCCATTGTCAGAGATTTGAGCCTGTATCACCAAGGGGATGATACTTCTTGTCCAGGGCCTCTGAGGTTCCATTGAAGGTGATGGCTTAGTCTGTGGAGTTAGAGCTTTGGTTGTGAATATTGTCCCGTTAGCAGTGAAATATTCTTTTTGACAAATGCACTTTTTGACATACCAGTCTCCAGGAGAGATGCTTAATAAAATGACTTTACAGGGAGAAAAAGCAAGGGATTTATCAAACTGGGACTAAATAATGATTATTATCAAACTAGTAGAGGTGTAGGCTCAGTAGCTCTCGTTTGATGCAAATAACAGAATGATTTTTCTTTCGTGTTTTGACATTCTGTACAGGTTTGTTTCCCTTTTACTGAACAGTGTTGAAAGAAATGGGAGATGTTTTAGCTTCTAAAACTACTTTCATGTCAAGATGCAGTGGCTGTCACCTGGTGGTGTTTTGCAACAGGGGCTCTCACAGTGCAGCCTGGGATCCCCAGGGCAGCAGAGGTTCCACAGGAACCTGCTGGATGTTATGTTTCTCTGTTTCATTACTCGTGGGTATCATTTACGTGCTTTCTGTATTTTTATAACATATAAATGTATTTATACTTTTAAAAGCATGTTTCAAAATGAATGTAGAAGATACAAGCTCATTTGAGGTAAATAGAAGGGTGCTTCCAATGCAGAATGCATTCATCTAAATTACATAAGAAAGTGGCAATTTTTTAATGTGAGTGAAAGACGAGCAGTGGATGTAGAGTACCACTCGGTAGATACTCCTTGTGAGCCTCAGTGGATGGTGTGTTGGCCAGATGAAAAGAACCTGTTTTATTCTGAAGGGAAGATGGTGAAGAGCTATTGGAGAAGCTAAGTCAGCTAGAAAAAAGAAATATGGTGATTGTTTTCCCCTTTGTGTTTGTTAGGTACTCTAACGGAAGAATGGAACTTAATTACACACTTGCATAACATTCGGCTAATATCCCTGTAACTGTTTCAGAAAGACAGATTCATTAGTCTCTATGAAGTACTGTGTTCAGTGCTGTCTGTAAGTGGCAGTTTAGTACCACGTTGAGAATGTTCCTTGTTAAGTTTTTAATTTTAATAGAATGTGGCATACCTGATCTATTGCTTTGTTAGGATGGACACAAATGGTTAGATGATAGATGCCAGCAGTAGTGGATCAGGGGGAGAAGGAATGGGAGACTGACAGGAGGACAGATCGTGGTTTGCCCATCTTGATCTGGAGTTCTACCTGATCTTCATGTCATTAAAAACACTTCACGGCAAAAATGAAACTACGAGCACTACTGGAGCTGTTAGTGGCAAGAAGTTATCTAAAACACCAATAGCTGACCTTCTCAATCCAGGGAATGGCTAACCCTTTTGTCCCTGCTCCCCACACTGAGCACTGCTCCAGCTGACTATCCCAGTGTGTTTGGGACCTGTTGAGGCTTGGGTTGCAGGTAGCTGGATGCCCATATTCTTAATTCTTGCTTAAGGTCACCAAAATGAGCTCAATACATCCCATCTAAGCTCGCCCCCTATGTTGGTTATGACCATATGTGGCACTTGCACAGAGCAGGATATGTAATTTCTTCCATATTTGTTCCTTCTCATTCAGTGCTTTTCCATCAAACCTCAGCCTCTTCTCCTCACAACCTGTTGTTAAATGCGTTGATTGTTCTGATAGAGCTGCGGTGTGACCAGTTTTGTTCATGGATGTTTTCTGTGGTTCCCCATAGTTTGACCACTGTTGATATGCAAGCTACCTCTGCTAACTTGCTTCAGACAAATGTGGAAAAAAAAAAAAACCCCAAAAAAAACCCCCACAAAAAACAACCCCAAAAAACCCAAAACAACAACAACAACAAAAAAACCAGAACAAACCCCTCGTAGTAGCTAACAACTTTTTTTTTTTTCTCCCCGTGATTGGGTATTTGTGGATAGCAGACAGAGCTTCCCTTCTCTTGGTGAACTGACTCTTTCCTGAACTTGCCTTTTTCCTGTTTTCCTGCTGCTAATAAAATCTGGTCCAGTGTGGCTACTGGATAAAGCTGTTTGCACAAATAAAATAGCAGGGAAGCCAAGACATCTTAATGTTTAGAAACAGTTAAAAGCACAGGAAAATGAATTGGAGCTACAATTCAGCTTTCGCATACCATTATATGCCCTTTGTAAGAAAAATACTTGCAGATAATTAATATTAAATTTGCTGAGCTATTCAGAAGCAAATCTTGCTTGCGTATTTCACAGTAGTTTGCTAAATAACACATGTATTGCATGCCTTGCTTTAAAACATTGAATCATTGATCCATAGAGAGCAAGTTACTAATAATCTAACACTCCAGTTACTGTTCGCAAGTCTTCAAAATTAAGACACAGAAACAAAGGACAGTGTTTTGCTTCCTCTGTTGCACAAGATGTTGCAATAGGCTGTTTCCGTGCCATACATTAATCTTACTGTATGCCGTACATTAATCTTATTGTATTTAGTTTCATAGACTGTGAAGCAAATAATCCGAAGTGAATAATGTAGTTATTAATGTGCAGACCACTGAGTTTAGGCATTAAAAAGTGGTTGTAGTCATACTCTTAGGCTTGCTCAGTGCTTCAGAATTACAATTTGGATCAATTTATTTGGAATTTCTTCGCTAACAGTACAGGAGCTGATGTCTGTTGATTTAAAACTACTAATAAAAATAATTTAAAAGATCCTTTATGCTGCCATTGTTTGGGGGGGTGGGGATGGCAAAGTTTTAAGAGTTAAAATTTATCTGGAAAAAAGCCTAATCTTTTTTTTGCTTGATTCCTGAAAAGCTGAAACATTTAAGAGCAAAATCTTTGCTTCATGATGAAGCAGAGGGGTGGGCTGCTGAGAAATGCCAGGCTCCCTGGTCCAAACTGGCATGTTCTCCGAGGTTTGTTTTTTGGTCTGCTCCTTAGCTTTGTCACTGCTGTTCAAATAAAGCACCACCTGGCAGTCACTTAAGCACATCGTTACTGTGACTCATGAGTAGGTTTTGCTGTATGAAGATGAGAATGCTCTGTACCCTGCAGGTTCAAGTCCTCGGTGGAATATGCTCTGGATTTATTATTTTGATTTTGTGCTGAGGTAGAGCGATATGGAGACTGGTGACCTAGCCATTGTCATGTAGGAAAACTTCAGCTTGCCTGGAATATATGAGGGGGTTTGCTTTAGGTTAAAAACATAATAAGAACAATAAGAAAACCCCTGCAGCTTCAGCGCCACAAAATGAGGACATCCTGCAGTATGCAGGAGCATTGTGCAGTCACAGGAAAAATATTTTTATTCTACAGACCCAACAGTATAAGAATATTTAATAAATATTTTAGCCAAGCTTGAGTTAAAATATGAAATTCTCTTGAGCACTTCAGAAACTGTGTTCTGTAAAAATGCACATAATACTTAAATTCTGTGAAAAGGTAACTATAGTTTACTAAGTAAAAGCTTTCAGGCTTGGTTGGCCTTTCCCACCTGCGTGGAGGAAAAGCACAAGAGTTCTTTGTGCAGGCGAGAGTAGATTGGTTTAGCTGTCACATGGGAGGAAGATAGTTGCTTCTGCTTTTTAGAGAACAAACAGAGATTGTGAAGCCTCCACTGTTGTATTACATTGTTCCTGAATTCAAGTCCAAAGGCCTCTAAAAGACTTTTTTATATCAGTTGGGAAGTTAATCATGGTTATATGAACAAATGAAATACTGTGTCATTCTTTCCCTGATGGGATGTGTTTTCTGTCTTGTGTACAAAGTATTCGTCCAACTGAGATAATTCATGCTATGAAATAACTAATATAAAAACCAGAGTAACTGTATTTTTAACTTGCACCTATATTATTTTGGAGCGGTACTGTTCTTGTGCAAAGATTTTTGTCTTTGAACTGACTTTTTTGACTGAGGAGAGAATATAAATGTGACTCTTCTTATACAACAGTTTTTCTGCTGTTTTAAACCTTAAGGCACGTTCTCCATTTGGACTCTACCCGCTGCTACAATATCTTTGCTTTTCATGAATTCTCACTAAATTTTTTGTCTCTGTTTCCAGAAAGCAATAATGTGGAATTGAACGCTGGAACAAAAATAATTTTTATGTCAGTTGCATTAGTTTTGAAGTTAAGCAAGCATTAATGCTTAACCTCTGAAAAAAACATCCTTAGGTAGATAGTGTTTCTATTTATAAACATTTTAAAGTATTTAATTGCTAGACACAGTTCTGAGCATCTAAAATTGGTTATTAACAGTAAGCTTTGATGTTGCTTGAAAGAAATTGTATTTTCTTTACAGTATCCATCTGCGTATTACATTTGAGCACTGAACAGGAAGAGTTATTTCCTGCCTCGGAATACTTTGCTTCCTTTGTCTCTACAATGAGAGGGGGGGAAAAATAACAGGAGTACTCCTTCTGATCAGATAAAACTATTCATTTTTCTAAGTAGGGGTGTGTGATAAATGAACCTTAGTAATACATTGCTGGTGAAGATAGGAATTGTAATTTTAATACCATCCTATTGCAATGAATGTTACAGGGAATATGTTGTACGTCATCATACATTACATAAATGTAGTTTTAACTGCATAGCTAAAGGTTTCAGAAGCTGAAGACTGCAGACATGAAAGCAGCGGTTGTAACCTAATTATCATGTAACCTCATCTTCCACTTTCAGTTGTGATTTTGTTTTTCAAGTAAAATTTCATTAGCTTAATGAACTTGCTTGTTTTTAAAGACAGCTAACTTCAAGAATATGGGTGGGGATCATGTGCTGCTGCTTAAGAATGTGGGTTGCGTGGTGACTTAACAGATAGCTCAACAGAATCAGGAAATCTTCCAGACTGTTCATATTTGTTTTTTGGTGTCTGACAATATTTTTTGCTTTTTTGTTGTTGCCAGCAATCACAAGCAACTACTTTGCTGTAGGTAAATAAAGTACAAGCCCAGATGGATTACAGTTTCATTTTACAGATAGGAACTTGCTGTGAATTTTGCTATAACTGTAGCTGACTTGAAGAGCTTTTGAGTCATCAGTCACTCAGAAAGCAACTCTCAAGGCCACTAGCCTTACTTTCGTTAACTTCTGTGTCTAGTTTAAACATATTTACTGTGTATTAGTTTACAAGCTTCTTTTTTGAGGAAGAGTTCATGTGTAGGAAGAGGTAGTACATACATAGTTTCATGCTTGTGCATCCTATGAAGATAGAAAATTTTCACCATTAATTGATATTCGTTTTGTAAATTGTTTTAAAACAGAGATTGTAAGCTTTGAATTACCAAGGAACGCGTGAACCATCACAACACCTGTGAAACCTTTGGTGAATGTCATGACGCAGGGTAGTTTTTGTATTGGTTTAATATTTGACAAGGCCTTTCTTTTTTTGGCTGTCCAGTGTTACAGGAAGTACACACGTTTTAAAGAAATAGCCCTCAAAACAGCTATGCTGCACATGGCAGACTAGCAAATTAGCCATAACTCTTCAAAGGCTTGCTGCAGCCAGTTGGAAGTCGTGTTTTAGCAGCTGCGTTGTAAGGAGAGGGAGAATGAGATGGCACAAAGCTTAAGAATGCTGTGGTATTATACTTTCACTAAAATTCCTTGTGTTTATGACTTTTTTTTTTTTTTCTTTGCTGTAGTCGTGACATGGAGAATAAAGAAACCCTCAGGGGGTTGCAGAAGATGGATGACCGCCCAGAAGAGCGCATGATTCGGGAGAAACTCAAGGCGACGTGTATGCCAGCCTGGAAGCATGAATGGCTGGAAAGAAGAAGCAGGAGAGGCCCTGTAGTAAGTGGCACTGATGGAAGGGCAGTATCTGTACAGCTATTACAGATGAAAATACGTTAAATTTCTTTCTGTTAGAAACCACTTTTTCTCAACAATTTGCATACTTTTAGTTATGGTCCCCTTGTTCATTTTTTTGTGAGTTGCTTAACAGGAAACTGTCGCTTTCTGAAATGTACGCAATTTGTTAAGCTTTATTTTTAAGAAAAAGGCATATAGCTGTGCTGCTGCTTTGTGTGTTATAAAATAATACTATGACAACACTGCCCTCTAATGTAAACAACAAAACTAGCTCCTGTTGCTTATGTAAAAACTTAAGTTTGATGCAAAACTGCATTATAGTGTTCTGTACTCCCTTGATTCTTAGGGGTTTCAGGACTTCAGTTTTGCTTTGTTTGAAAATTTTGAAGTGGTCTATTCTGTGCACAGATATGCATGGAATTTTTGCTAAATGAGAAAACAAACTGCAGTCTTACTGGAACCAGGAAAAACCAAAACTGAGTAACTTCTTCACGCAACTCCCAATTCTGCTAAAGTTTGGCTGCCAGACTATTCTATTAGCCTTTTGGGTAATGCTTTTGTATGAATGGCTCAACTTTGATCTGCCTGCAGTTTCTTAAAACCACTTCTGAAATTTCTTATGCATGATTACAATTCTGTTTTCATAACCATTAGTTAGCTATAAGTGTCGTTGCATTGGTTGGTGTGAATCCCGTGTACCACTTGATGGGACTGCTAATTTAAAGTTAAGATCATCTGTTGCATTAAATAAGTGTTTGGGGACAGCCTTCCTAGAACAGAAATGGGAAGGTTCTGTAGGTAACTTTCTGTCATGAGAAAGAACATTGAAAATACTTACAAGTGCACCAAAAAAGCAATATGTCAAAGGGTCAAATAACACAAAACAGTTCTTACTTTAAAAATTTTTAAATGCATGTTGGTTACTGCATAGCCTGAAAGTGTTTCTCCTCTGAGTCCACTTCTCTTCAGGTTTCTGAGTTTTTTAATACAATTTTTGATGCTCCAGATTCTCAGTTAGTACCATTTTACATTTTAAATGTTTTCAGGTACTAGCAGCTGCTAACTGTGGTTTGTCCGTAAGCACACAAATTTGCATTCTGACCTTCCAGGAAAGAAAAAGCATTACTGTAATCAACAGGAGGAAAAAAAGGCTGCACTGCTTTTTATACTTCTCCTTTTTCCTGTTTACTTTCATAATCAGATAGCAGGACATTTAAAAACAATAGCAACAAAGGTTTCTGAAAATTTCAGGTTTGCAATACATTAAATAGAGTGGCTGCCTAAAGTAAAATGAGCAGTGCTCAGATCAAGACTCTAAATGCAGATTTTTCTTCTCTTATTCAGTGCCTAAGTGCTAGACCACAACCTCCTTATTGTCTGGTTCTCCCTGTAGCCTGCTGAAACTGAAATGGATTTCTGTATAGCGGGATAGCCTCAGTTGGATGAGTTAAATGCTTCAGTTTAAAATAGTGTTTGACCTTGTGGATGCAGTCCAAATCATCAGGTAGAAAGGCACTGAGTCTGGATGTCTCTTCCTCCTCATACCCTGAGCAGGGAAAGCCCTTTCCAATTTTGCCTAGATCAGAGACCTTTCTAGGAGAAGTCTGCTCTGTTAATCTGAAGTGTTACTTGGAGCTTCTTCCAGCTTTGTGTCAAGCCTCTAAGACATGGAGAAATGTAGAATTAAAACTGAATCTGCCTGCTGTGACTGCTTTTAATTCGATTCCCCAAGGGCCTTACTCTTCTCATGCATTATGTGGGTCTGAGAGGCAGGCAGCTGAAAGTTGTCTTGAAATATTCCAGTGTCAAAATTCAGTGTTCGTGCAACAAAGCACTGCATTAGAGGTGTATGTACTCACTCTGCTTGAGCCCATGTCTATTTGTGTAGTGCAGCACTATGCAGAGTGATTAGCTTGGGTAGCAGGTGTGTAGCTATTTGACTTGTATGGCAGGCAGAAAACCCAGATGTGGTTCTTATAGGGTGCAACACACCTTAATTTTGCTGCGTTGCCTCCAGGTTTAAAGTAATTTTGACTTTGCAACAAGTGTTGTGCTGTAGAAATAGCAACCCTAGTGTTTCTCAAGTGGTACTTACTATTTGCAGCAGATGGATCCAGTGTTATAGCTCTTAAGCAGACAATGCCTGCAGAAAAATATTCTTTTGGCTCCTACTGTCCAATTAGGGGAACTGCTCTCCCTTGAGATACCATGAATGACAATTACAGAAGTACTTTGAGAATCAAATCGGTTGCTGCCACAACTAACATAAGTGGCACAAATGGAGAGGAAAAAAGGCTCTTGCTTTTGGGTTGCCTGTAGATTAACAAGATAACTCCTATTAGATGTTAATAATTAGATGTTAATATTAGAACTTAGGGAATATGCAGACTTTAGATGTCTGGATAATGGCTTAATTGTATAATAAAAACAAGTTTTGATTAATTTGTTTTGCTTTAGTGTAAGATGATCGATTTGTAATTCTAACGTGTGGTTTAATTCCTGCAAGGTGGTGAAACCTATCCTCGGGAAAGGAGATGGATTGGAAATGAACAAACTCTCTCTAGAACCTCAAGCTGAAGGACAAAGCACTGCTGCTTCACCTACACAGAAAGGAAGACGTAGTCCTTCTCCTAGTAGCTCCTCCTCCTCATCTTCTAGGACAGTTAAATCTGAATCACCGGGCGTTAGACGAAAACGGGTATCTCCGGTGCCTGTAAGTTGCAAGCTGTGATTTAATTTTTGATTTCGCTATATTCTGCAATCTTTTGTGTATATAATCCTCCCTGTGTAGGGCAAGATGCGGATACAATGGGGTTATGACAAGGTATCACTTGAGTGAGATATGCAAAGCATATCTCATGTTATGTTTCTCATGTGTGGAATTTTATTCTCTACTTTTAGGTGTGTGTTTTGGTTTTAATTCACTTCTGCTTTCAATTTTTATTTCTAGGAGATAAATGAAGAAATACAGATACTGAGTCATGTAGACCTGTATGTTCTCTTAGCTTCATTGGCACAAAGAGGTGCTAGAAGTTTGGTTTTTTCCTGTAGTTTTGCATGTCGGTTCTCCAGGCAGGTATAGTCCGTTGGGGATAGGGTTGTTGGCTGGAGTAAGATTCTTACGGGGAAGTGTTACTGGTATGTGATTATTGATCCTCTATTCCAGAACTGATCTTTATGTACAGATCAGGGAAGATTTAGCTGTGTGCATGTTAATTTCTATTGTTACATTTGAGAAGGTCTGGATTAGAATGTTTTGAGGGATAGTAACTGGCTTCATTAAAGAAGATCAAGAGTATAAAGTCTTGAGCAATAGTGTCTAACAGGTTTGCTTGCTGTAACAGTGCTCATCCACAGTTAAGCTTCAGTTGACTTGTCTACAGCTTCACAGTGCAATTAGAGTAAGATCTAAATGCTTTTATTGTCCCATTGATCTAAACAAGATTTCCAAAATCAATTAAAATATGTACTGCCATTCCTCTGAATTAGGGACGACTGTCCCAAGGTACAGCATGGCAGCACAGCTCCTTTCCTCTTGACAAGAGAAACTGAAAGGTTAAAAAAACCAACCAAACAAAAAACCCCACAACAACCCACCAAACTATCTAATTTAGCCTTTGATCCATTTTTACTTGATGGTTTTTCTGTGTTTCATATTAACCTTTCATATGAAAAGTCTTAGCGGTTCAGGCTATCTTTTACTTAACTGATGGACAGTGAGTCAATTATAACCTGCATCACAACATAAAATACAAAGTACATACAAATCAAAGCAGAAGATTTGAAATTGGACAGAGACATTAATGTATCTCGTAAGGTTAGAAATAAACACAATTTTAATAGAAGATTTAGGCCATTGAATTTTTGATTATGGGGGAACAAAACAAAACATCCTGAGCTGAAAGTTGGCTTAATTGTGTGAAGGAGAAGAGGCTGTATCCTTTTTCTTCGTAATTTCTTAAACTTTTGCTCTTCATTGACCTTAGATTCCCTGTTATAAACTGTAGTCGTAGGATTTCTTCATTTATTAACTATAGTAGCATTGCAACCTTATATAGTAATTTCCTGTATTGATTCACAAGTCTGTGATTGTCTTCTGATCGAATCATACTTACTAATTCACTAGTAATATGGTAAGGCAACCAATGAAGACTTGAAAATAGAAGCAGTTTAAGACTGATTTTCTGTCATAATGTCAGACAATTTCAGTTATATAAAATTTCAGGTTTTCTTCTGTGCTGGAGTTCTAAGCATGTAAGAAAAGTAATCCTTTTGAAGTCATACAGTCTGAGCAGGTTGTAGTAGTTTCAGATTTTGGGGACTCCCTTATTCTATGTCCTTTGGGGCAGGAGGAGAACCAAACAAATACTTAAAAAATCAACACCTAATTAAACTTACTGTTGTCCTGGAAATGCTTGTGATGGAACCACTTATGTAGTTTCAGAGTGGACGAATAACACCACCTCGACGAGCCCCGTCTCCTGATGGCTTCTCTCCATACAGCCCTGAGGAAACAAATCGTCGTGTCAACAAAGTTATGCGAGCCAGGCTGTACTTGCTGCAGCAGATAGGACCCAACTCTTTCTTAATTGGAGGAGACAGCCCTGATAATAAATACAGAGTGTTTATTGGGCCTCAGGTAGAGAACATTTTTGTGTTGTCTGTATCTTTTATTACTGTTCAAAAAACTTGAAAACTGTTCAAAACCAAATTAGACCAATTGCCAACCCATGATAACGGTTCTATAAAGTAATGTTTAAAAGTTGTAATCTGTGCTCATGTAGTGTAATGATTAGCTTGTATTTTGTCAAATATGTAGCAAGTATTAGTTTTGTCTAAAGTTTCTCTTTTGGAAAAAACAAAACAAGCAACTCTAGTTTGGAAGTAATTACTGTTGCCCTGTCTTTCTCATTCCTAGAAGTGGCTCTGAGTTATATATCTGAAGTATTTTTGGCTAAAATTTAGCCACTTCATTGTCCTGGTGTCTCACTCTGAAAAACTTCAGTCCTCTGTTCACGGGATGTATATAAATGACAAGCACATGACAGTTCCTTTAATGGTGTGATAATTTCGTAAATACCCACAATGAGGTCCTTTTCATAGACTTTCACAATACTGATGTGGTGCTGCATTGAGGAGCATCTAGGGTTTTGAGTAAACAGAAGCATCTCATTTAAGTTTGCTGTCATGTTATGGATATACGATAATTATATACATAAATTCCTTCTAGTGTGAAGCATTGCAATAGTTTCAGTTTATTATAAAAAAATGTAAAAGTGGGGAAAAAGAGTTAGTTGAAAACTGTTGTAGTAATTGTCTGTTTTCCTGTATATTTTCCATATATATTCCTGAATATATAATATGAATAATATTTTGGGAATTCACATTATCTGTAAGGCCACATAAGAATATATTTATGCGTATATATGAATTTTTTTGCATAAACTACTTTGGGGGGGGGTAGCATGTGTTCTATGATGCACTGTAATGTGGAAAAGCTATCTATGTAATTGTCAGTTCAGTAGAGCCTTAGCATATACTTTTCTTTGTAGACTTGTAGCTGTGGCCGTGGGACATTTTGTATTCATCTGCTGTTTGTTATGCTGCGAGTATTCCAGCTTGAACCCTCAGACCCAATGCTCTGGAGAAAGACACTGAAGAACTTTGAGGTAATCAATTTCTAATAGATCTAATGGCAGATCTGAAATGAGCTGCAGGTATAAGTGTTTAGGACTTTATCTTGAAAATGCTGAAAACTGTTGTGTTTCAAAGCAGAAGAATGTATGTTTCTAATTACGTCTTTAATTCAGTCTCAGGAGCTCTGTAAGTAGAAAAAACGCTGCAAATAGAAGACAGAACTAAAGAATTAGTAGAGAGCTGTAGTTTAGAGAGTGATTTAAATCTTGGATTTTCTATTTAAATTTGTATATTTGATTAGCTGAAAGGTAAACAGAATGAGGTACAACAGAAGTAATTGTGTGTATACTTAAAGCTAGTATTTTTAATAAGCAAATAAGCTTTTGTTGTAAAGTGTTTCTTGTGATCTATTTATTAGCAAGACTTCTGAAATTTCTGCTGCTGCTACAGCTAATGCATTATTGTGAAGGTGAATAGATCTTTTTTTAGCAGTAGTTAAGCTTTAGTAATATTATTTTTCATTACAAGCTATTCATAGCATAAATACGACTGTTGCTATCTTTTTCTGATGTTAGGTTGAGAGTTTGTTCCAGAAATATCACAGTAGGCGTAGCTCGAGGATCAAAGCTCCATCTCGTAACACCATCCAGAAGTTTGTCTCACGCATGTCAAATTCTCATACATTGTCATCATCTAGTACTTCTACATCTAGTTCAGAAAACAGGTTAGTATTTTTCTAAAGGAATTAAAAGCTTTATTCTGTAGTTTTCTTCTAATTTTGTAGGTTTAGAATCACTTACATTCTTTTTGTTCAAAGCTGCTTTCATTTCAAGCCACATTAAGTCTCTGTATTTGCAATCGAGTCAAGCAGACATTAGTCAGCACGGTACCAAGTGGAGGTATTTGCTTCATAACTTCTGTTTGAAAAATGTTAAGTGGAGTTGTGAAAAGAATTTTTTTGACCCTTTATGAATTTGAGAAACAAACCTTTGAAGTGCAAGACTGAAGCATGTATTAACTTTGGAAACCTATTTGTGTTCATTTGTTCAAATGCAGCACTTGTGCAAATGTTGACAAATGAAGAAACATGATTTTTCTCTTTCTCTTGTCTTACTTTGGAGAAATGCTTGTGCCTATGACAGTATACTGAAAATTTCTTTGGTAAATTTTTGGTCTTTGTGTAAACATATATAAAAAATGAATATATAAAACATAAGCAGATATTTAAAAGAACACTTCATGTAAAATGGGTGATTAAATTATTTTAGGGGAGATATTAAACTATTACAATTTTTATAGTTCATACAATATTAAATGCTGCTTTATTTATCAATTTTAAGTGATGTTTCAGTCTTTTATTCCCCCTTGACTACTTCTACTTGAGTGCTTTTGCGTGTACTTTTCCTTAATTTTGAAAAGATATTGGTTACTTTTTTTAAAACAGGTGATTTGTGTGTGCATTAGTGGATGAACTAGTTATCCTCTAGAGAGGCCAAACCACAGAAGGCAAACTAAGCTGAGGCTTTCTTTTGTGCACAGTGAAGCGTAACTTAAGGAGTACCTTGCTATGTTACATTGTGATAATAAGCATATAGTTAGAGAGTATGTTCAGACAGGTTTATAATTCTGATGTACAGATTGTGACCTTTATTTTCCATCATCTTTTACTTATTTTTCCAAATTGTCAAATTGTGTCAGTGTAAACAAATTGCATAATCAAAGTAGTTAAATAAGCTACTCTGGAACTACGTATCTGGTAAGCCGGTTCCTATAATGTAGATACCTTGTGTAGGAAAATATCTTTTTTCATAGAATTGCTTTCACTGGATTGTGAACTTCACTGCATGAGATCTCATTTTTGACAGGATGAAAGAGTTTTCAGTTGTTTGCCAGTACACCTGATGATTAGTTCCTAGCATTACTGGTTCAATGAAATAATTTGCCATTTTGTGCAAGTCTAATCTTGCATGATACAACTATTGGAGAATATTGAGCATCAGATTCGAGATAGAAGTTTACTCAGTTCTGATAATTACTGGGACTTGAAATTATTTTTTGTTTACTATAATTCTTCAAAAGTCAGTTTTAGATTAGTACTTACGTTTCTGTACATGCTGTGGAAGTGAATTTTTCACTATCAGCTTAATTTTGTGGATTTTTCAAGAAAAAAATAGTGTCAATCATTTACAAGGAAACAGAAGTGAATATATATGTATAGAAACAATGTATACAAATTAATTTTATTTTAAAAATATATTGTTGGTGAACAAATACAGGGTTCCTGCAGACTTTAAGACACACCAGCTATAACTTAAGTTTTTGCTACGGGCAGTAATAGTTTTGCACATTTAAACAGTATTAAGGAAGATTAAAATCTGTGGGTTTCACTACATGTTGCTTAAGTTTAGAATAATCTTTTGGCAAAATCTCTGGTAATAGCCATTATTTTCTGCAATGGGCTAAAGACCACCTTATGACTCAACCCTCTGATAGCAGCATGATGGGAAAAAAATCTGAGTATCTTTCGAAAATACAAAAATTTCGTAGTCTTTCAAAACCAAATGATAAGTGAAAAAGCAAAGACTGGTTTGTAAAGAAGCTCTAGGAGAAAAAATGTAAGGACCCAAAGCTGGGTCTTTCAATCTCTAATTGATATCTGACCTAATTTGAAAAGATGTCATGTGTTTTGTGACTTTACCTTTCATTTCAACAAAGTGTTGTCCGTACTCAGTGCTTCTAAAAATTTGGTTGCTTACTTATACAGACCAAGGTTTAGGAGAATGATTCATGAATAGCCTATAGTTATTTAGAAGTGACTGTTCCAAACTGGAAGTTAATATTTTTTTCACGGTTAAATCCTGCTATGAATTCTGATACGCCACTTTTACAATCACAAATGTCTATTTTTATAGTATGAAGGATGAAGAAGAGCAGATGTGCCCCATTTGTTTGTTAGGCATGCTGGATGAAGAGAGCCTAACTGTGTGTGAAGATGGCTGCAGGAATAAATTACACCACCACTGCATGTCAATATGTATGTTGTCATCTTTGTCTTGTTAATTTGTGGTGACTCTAAATACGCAAAAGTATTGTAACTTAGTGTGTTTTCATTGGACTTCTTATTTGTTCAAAATAAAAACCAGAAACCTGCTCTTAAGTGATGACTGGTAGCTATTCATGAGAGTTTGGTATCCTTTGGGTGCTATTGATGTGCCTCATTTTGTTGATTATTCACAAATCAAGTTTGTAATTTGATGCTTTGAGAAAGAAGTTAACTGCAGGGCTAGAGGTTTGAACCTCTTTTACCCAAATGAAAAGATTATGTCCAATTAGAGCAAGACTAGGAACAAACTTTTAGCTCCCTGTGACTTGTCATTAGAATGCATGAAAGCCTTCTGCTATCAGCTAGGATTATATAGTGAATTACAGAGTATGTTTACATACTACATTAAATAAAGTACATAAATGATTACTATTTTCTTTAACAAATAAAATTCTATCTGCCATATCTTAATACTTTTGAAAAAGTCTTGCCTATGTTTGAAGTACAAAAAGAACTGCATTTCAGCTCATAACTTTTAATACTAATTGTAATGCTAAACTGAAGCATTTCTACATGCAAAAAAATGTTTAAATGCCCATGTTTATCAGGCTGCTGCAAATGGCTCAGTTCAGAAGTGTTTAACCTGAAACTAACATTTTTCAGTAAAACTTAGAAATAATAATGTCATCTTCTGGTTTTATACACTGTAAAACTGAAGTATGTGTATTATCCTGTTGCTGTGTTCCAGGGGCAGAAGAATGCAGAAGAAACAGAGAGCCTCTTATATGTCCTCTTTGTAGATCTAAATGGAGATCTCATGATTTCTATAGGTAAGGATTCAGTCTGTGTATAACAAACTATCTGTTTCTGGATCCTTAGTTGATGTTCCTAAATATGCTGAAGTATTTACTTCAGTAAATCATAGAATCATAGGTTGGAAAAGGCCTCTAAGATCATCAAGTCCAACCATCCACCTAACACCACCATTCCTA
>Ga0181612_105881_pt1 | contig 20666 bp, 21 predicted proteins | sample HoacroProtozoa21_FD_119630 | JGI IMG/M metagenome (GOLD analysis project Ga0181612, IMG submission 119630) | Hoatzin crop microbial communities from Cojedes, Venezuel. Combined Assembly of Gp0051906, Gp0051904, Gp0051908
TCTAATTTAAGTTTTTGTTTAATAAATCTTTTTATTATTCTAAAATATAATTTTAATTTAGATAATTTTAAATAATAAATAGTATCAGCTTCTTTTACTCCTTTATAAAATATTTCTCTACCAACATCTTCTATTATCCATGAGTCTTCCCTTAATATTTTATTAAATAATTTAGTAATTTCTTTATTACTTCTTTTAATACCTTTTATATCATCATGAACTATTTTATCTAATTCATAATATGGAATATCTAATTCTTTAGATAACTTTTTAGATAAAGTAGATTTCCCACTACCAACAGGACCTATTATATAAATTTTTTCCATAATAATATCACTCTTTTTAATTATAACATGTTTATTGTAAATAAATAAAAGTTATGTTAAAATACCATGCTTATAAAGGGATGATTATATGACTGGAAATAAAATATATAATTTAAGTTCTGGAACATTAGAAGTATATTCTCTAATACCAAATACACTTGCTATAATAAATGCAAGACATGAAGAAATGACAAAAATTCCTGATGATGAAAAAGTTTTAATTAGAAAAGATACTACTTATTTTTTACCTAAAGATGTTGTATATAAAAATCCTAATTATATTTTATGTAAAAATCAAAGTAAAGAAAATTATAAAATATTAAATAATTTCTACCAAGGAGAATTAAGTCATTTTGATGTATTTAAGAAAATAGATATAAATGATAATGACTTATATTTATTAGATATCCAAAGTGCATTTAATTATGAATATGATAATAGATATCTAAAATTAACTAAATTATTATATTATATTCATTTAATTGCATTAAATGATTGGTCTAATAAAGATTTACTTACTGAAGATTTAAAACCTTATATAAAATATTTTTATTTAAGTGATTCTCCTATATCTTGTTTTAATATGGATATTGTTAAAAAATTTTATAATTCTGGTTTAATAAATCAAAGTTATGAAGCTTTAGAGAAAAAAGTAGAAGAATCTTCTAAAATATATCAAAAAATAAAAAGATTTTGAAAAAATAAAAGCACATTTCTATGTACTTTTTACTTACCTAATTTAACATTTTCTTCTTCAGCTTTATTATATAAATAGTTAATATGATCTATATAATACATTCTAATCATATCAGAGCCATCCCCAATAGAATCTATTGAAGTAGGCATATGTTTTTCCCAACCACCAATAGCATCACTTTTTGAAATGCCTTCTTTAATACAATCTTGAACATACTTTTTAAAGTCTTCATCTTTTTTAGAATTATAAGCTCTTTCAAATACATGACCTAGTTCTAGTAATTCGTCTTCAGTTAGATATTTAAGTATTGTAGGACTTAATATATCTTTACATTTATATTCCCAAACTCCATCTATATCATCATATGTTAAAGAATAACTAGCGCCTTTATCTGCTACAATAGATTCAGCTTTTTTATATGCCTCAATATGTTCTAATTTATATTTAGTATTTGGTAATGTATTAATATATTTTTCCCATTTTATAATAGCATCTTCTTTTGATAAACCATTATTGATGCAGTTATCAATGAATCTTTCAAATTTTTTAAATCTTCCATTTTTAAAGCCACTATTAAATTCTACTTCTAATTTTTTCTTCTCATATTCTGTTAAATTATTTAATATTTCTTTATTATCAGATGCATCAATAACACTTTCATAAACCTCTTGAAATAATCCTTCAGAATCAAAATATTTTAATGAATAGTTTTCTCCTTCTTTTCTTATTTTTTTAATAAGATTATTAATTATAATTTCTCTTCTATTTTTATTATAAGATTCATAAAATTTATTTTTTAAATGTACATTAATATCAATATCAGTTAGATGTTTTATTCTTTCTTCACCTAAAATCACTTTATAAATATCTTCCCATAATAATGTTGTATTATTATAAGCAGCTTCTCTACCTTTAGTTATAACTATCTCTTCTGCTTCATAAAATATTCTTTGATTTTCTTTTTTTCTTTTAATATACGAAGCATCCATTGTATTTAGAAAAATATTTTCTAACTTATTTATTTTATCTTCATCAAATTGTTTTAACATATTTTTAGTTAAAAAAGCATATGCATAATGTTTCTTCCATATTTTTTTATTGTTTTCTTTATCAGCTATTAAGTCTCCAAGTGATAATGCTAATGTTTCGGCATAATATCTAACTATTTCTATAGCTTTTTCCTCTAAAGTAATAAAATAACTCTTAGAAAATATTTTATATAATTCATCCATATCTTCTTCATCTAAAATATATAATATATTATCATTAGTTTCTTTATTACCCGAAAAAAATACTTTACTTTTTTTATTCCAAAATTTATTTAAATCTATATCTTCACTAGCTGCAATAACACCTTGGTTTTTAGCAGTGTATCTAGCTTTTTCTAATAATTCTTCTTTATTTTTTACATCTATTTTTTTTAATAAATATTCTTTTTTAGCATTTTCAAAAGTTACTTTAAATATTTCACCTAATTTATTAATATCTTCATTATTTAAATAATTTAATATATTAGCATTTTTATCTATAAAAAAACTTTTATATCTTCTTTCCCATATATTACTATTAATTTTAGATTCATATGCACACAATTTTGCATTTTCTTTAACTATTAATTCCGCTTTTTTATACATCATATCATGAATAGTATTATTATATTCTCTATAAAATATTTCTTTTAAATACGCTTCATCTTCATTAGTTAATCCCTGATATATAGATGTATTAATACCATGTTCATCTATAAAATATGTTATATAATCTCTATTCCATGCTTTATCAGAATCTATTCCTTCAATTGCACTAAAATATGCATTAGCTTTTACTACTCCTACTGCTTTTTTAAATGCATCTTCTCTATTCATAAAATCACCTAATCAATATTTATAAGTTCGTATTCTCTTGTACCAAGACCAATTTCTTCAGCATATTCTAAAATATGTCTTCCTTCTCTTGTATCTATTCTTTCTTTTAATTTTTCTTTTCCAGGATCACTACTATTCCATATCATATCAATAAATGCTTGATCGTTAGCTACTGGATCAAGTGATGCTACAATACCTAAATCTTCCATTACTGGGTCTGTTTGATTTTTATCACAATCACAATCTACTGACAAGAAATTCATTACTGTTATATAAACAATTTTTTTATTTTCTTCTTTTATATAATCAGAAACAGCTTTAGCAGCTTCAGCCATTGATTCAATAAAATCTTTTTGTTCATATTCACAAGACCAACATTTATTTGGATCTTCTGTTTGTCCACAAGAATGAATATAAGCTTTTCCATTACGAGATGCAATTCCAATTGATTGATTTTTTAAGTTTCCACCAAATCCTCCCATAGCATGACCTTTACCATGAGCAAGATTTAAAATAGAATCATAATTTTTAAAGTTTTCACCAATAATATCATATTTTAAATGTTTACCATTATGAACAGGTATTTTAATTTCACCATCCTTATCCATAATATCAACATTACTAAATGAAGTAAATCCGTGTTCTTCTGCTACTTTAATATGATCTTCATATGTATTTCTTTCTCCACTATAAGCTGTATTACATTCTATAATAGTTCCTTTTAATTTTTTTACTAAAGGACTTATTAATTCAGCTTTTAAGTAACCGCGTGAACCTTTTTCACCAGTAGATACTTTAACACCTACTTTACCAGTTAATTCTACTCCTAATTTTTCATAAATTTTAATCAAATTTTCTGGTGTTATATTTTTTGTATAATAAACTTTTGCTTTCATATTTTTTTCTCCTTCATTATCTAAATTATAACTTAAACTATTTAATTTATCTATTTTTTTATTATAACTATCTATATTATTTATTCCATTAACTAATCTATCGTTAATTTTATATTTTTGTTTTAAAGCAACTATCTTATTAACACTATTATCTATATTTTCTTCTTTAATAATTCCATCTTTTACTTTTTTAACTATATAACTGATAATCTTTTCAGTATTTTTTAATTGATTACCAGCAAGTATTAAATTATTACCAGCATTAATAGCTTTTAAAATAGCTCTCTTAGTTGGATATTTAAATCTAATAGCACCCATTTTTATATTATCTGTAACTATTAATCCCCTAAATTTTAATTTTTTGATTAAATAATCTTTTACTACTTTCTCTGATAAAGAAGCAGGTACTTTAGAATCTAAATCTTTAATAATAGTATGACTTACCATTATAGCATCACAATCTTTTTTAATAGCTTCCATATATACTTTAGTATCTTCTTCTTCTAAAGCTTTTAAATCTTTTTTTATCTTAGGAAATTCAAAATGAGAATCTCCTTTAGTAGCTCCATGTCCAGGAAAATGTTTAAGTACAGGAATTACTTTATTTTTTTCATATTCTTTTACTACTGGTAATCCATATTTAATAACATCATCTACATTTTCTCCATAACATCTATCTCCAATAGCATGATAATTAGAAAATCTTTTTACATCTAAACAGGGAGCAAAATTCATATTAATACCTGATTTATATAATATTTCTGCTGTAATATTAGCAGTCTCTTTTATTAAACTAATATCTTCTGTTTTAGCAAAAGAGAAAGTACTTTTTAAATTATGAAAATCATTAGGTATTCTATTAACTCTTCCACCTTCTTGATCTAATGATATAAATAAAGGTATCTTATTATCTTGGTTAGCTCTTTTTAATTTGTTAACTAAATTAATCATTTCATCATAATTACTATAATTTCTTTTAAATAATAAAAGACCACCTATCTTATATTTCTTTATTATATCCTCTACTTTAGATAAAGGTATTTCTGTAGTCATATCAAATACTAACATTTGTGATATCTTTTCTTCTAAAGTCATATTAGTTATTTTCATATTATCACACTAACTTTCTTTTTTTAAATATTCATATCCTTTTTTTATTCTTTCCTCTATACTTATATTTTCATTATATATATTTATTATATCATGCATTAATTTGCCATTATTTATTTTATAAAATGATAAGTAAGCTTTTTCATCAATATGAATAATATTTTTAATATTTTTACTATTTATAATAGGATCTACTACTATTTCACTATATTTCCATGGAAGATATGGACTATTATATTCTTTGTTTTGAATATTAGGATATATTTCCCTAAATTTTTTAAACCATAAGAAGTGACATACTTCATGAGCACATACTTCTATTAATTTATCTTTATCTAAATTAATACTTATACTAAAAGTATTATTATCTATATCTCTAGGAAATATTGGTATCATACCAATATTACATATTATATCTTTATCCCATGATATATTTAAATACTTAGATAATTCACTTATATATAAATCATTATATTCATCCCATATATTCTGATATTTAATAATTTCTTTATTAATATCATCTTCATATTTATAATATTCTTTTTCTATAATATTACTTATTAATTTATCTGTTTCTTCTTTAGATTCATTACTAATATTTTTTAATTCTTCAAAATATTCTATTACATAATTATGAACATCTAAAGTTTTATCTTCTTCATAATAAGCCCATTTAATTATTTCTATATTATCTTCTAAAGACATCTTTTTAAATATAATTTTAGGTATCATTTTAATCTACCTTACCAAATGATGAAAAAGGATATATTGAAAAATCAGTAACACCTTTTATATCATCTTCCTTAAAAGCACCAAATACTCTAGAATCAGCAGAATTTTGTCTATTATCTCCCATTACAAAATATTCATCACTATCAAGTTCTATCTTTGTAAAATCAGATGTTATCCCTTTTATATAATCTTCATCTATTTTTTTGCCATTTACAAAAACAACTCCATTTTCACAAGAAATAGTTTCTCCTGGCATCGCTATAACTCTTTTAATTATTTTTTCATCTACATTATTATTATGAACATCAACTACGACAATATCATATTTTTCTATTTTACTAATTTTATTTAATATCATTATTTCGCCATTATTAAGAGTTGGTTCCATACTTTCTCCACTTACTATAACAGGTGTTGCTATAAAAGTTCTAATTAATATAACTACAACAAGTATTATTATATAAGGAATAGTTTCTTTAATAATCTTTTTCATATATACCACCTATTATATTTTAACATATAAATAAAAAAGAAAGAATTAATTTCTTTCTTTAACTTTATATTCTTTTCTCATTCCTTTTAAGAAGTTAAGTTTAGCTCTTCTAACTTTACCTTTCTTAATAACTGTTATTTTATCTATAGCTGGTGAATTAACTGGGAATACTCTAGTTACACCAATACCATAAGATTTTTTACGTACTGAAAAAGTTTCAGATACAGAGCCACCTTTTTTAGCAACTACTAAACCTTCAAATGCTTGGATACGTTCTTTTTTACCTTCTTTTACCCATACATCTACTTTTACAGTATCGCCAACACGGAATTCAGGAATATCTTTTCTTACATGCTTCTCATTGATTTTATCAACTAAATTTGCCATCAATATCATTCCTTTCTATAACTATATTACTTACCAGAAAATCATAAATATTATATCCAGCGGATTTCCTTCCTTGAAGCAATTAAGATTATATCAAAAAGATATTGAATTGACAAGTTTTTTTATGGTTTTAAAGAAGTAATTGGAATTATATACGTATTAGAATTTTTATCATATGCACAATAATCTATAACTCCTACAATAACACATTTAAATTTTGGTTTTACTTCCATATTGCTTTCTACTTTATTTAAACTTTTAATAGCTTCTTCAACACTCTTTGCACCTAATTTAACTTCAGCTATCGCATAAGATCCATCATTAAATTCTAAAACTTCATCTACTTCAAGACCTGTTACATTATCTCTTAAATGGTATACATTCCCATTAATAGAATCCATATATATAAATAAATCTCTATAAACGAGCGATTCAAATAAGATTCCCGTTAAATTCATATCATTCATTAATTTTTCACTATTTAAATTTAAACAAGCACATGCAAGTGATGGATCAACTAAATGTCTTTTTGGCGATTTTCCAACTCTATCTTTTGATCTATAATTTAAACTATATGATTTTTGATTATTTATTAAATGCAAACGATCTAACACATCTAAATAATCATCAAGAGTTTTAATATTTTCAACAGCTTCGCCATTAACATTTTTATCAGATATATCTTTCAAAATAGTTTGATTGCTAGTTATGGTGCATTCATTTCTAGAAAGACTATTTAAAATTAATCTCATTTTATTTTTACTTCTATTTTTATCATCATAAATATCTTTGTCTAAAATAGACTCAATATACATTCTAGGAATAATAGTAATATCATTATCTTTATTATTTAAATTACCTGGCCAGCCACCCATTAATATATAATCTATTATTCCATTAATAGACGTTTCTTTCGCTTTAAATGATTCAAATTTACCATTTTTTAAATCAGATAATGATACTTTACCAGATGAATAACCCATTTCGTATAAACTCATAGGATACATATTAAGTTTACATATTCTTCCTGCACCAGAATGAAATATTTTTTTATTTTCTTCATCAGTTAATTTTGTTGAACAAGTTAATATGTATTGACCTTTTTCAGTTGTTTCATCGCATTTATGTCTCACACTATCCCATATCGAAGGAATCTTGTTCCATTCATCAATTAATATTGGTTTTTCTTCCGAATTTAAAATTAAGTTTTCATCAACTAAAGCTTGATTATAAGTATTTTCAACATCTAAATAATGCAAAGTTTTTGAATGCTCTTTAGATGTCCAAGTTTTTCCACACCATTTAGGCCCCTCAATTGATATAGCGCCAAATAAGGTTAAATATTTATTTATTTTTTCGTCAATAATCCTTGGTTTATATTCTTTATTTATATTTTCCATATGTATTCACCCACTGAAATAATATAACATATTTTCAAATATGTCAATATTTTGCTACCATTTTTTTAAGTTATTTACTACCATTTTTTTAGAGTATTTACTACCAAATTTTAAACAAGCAAAAAGATTAGATAATCAACATATTTATACATAAAAAGCGAGAAATCAATCTCGCTTATAATCAAATTTTTTTTGAATATTTTCTCCAAATATTTATATTTTTTTATCGATGTCCTCCACCAGATGAGCCACCACTAGAGTGTCCACCACTATGAGATGACCCACCACCGCCACCAGAAGACCTAGATGAGCCACTATAACTATGAGATGAACTACTAGATGACGACCCATCTCGATATCCATTATATCCACTAACAGAGAAATCATGAATTGTTGTATAACATATTGTATCAGCAAGTTTAGTTTCTTCAATAAATTCAGGATTTATTTTTCTAAATTCTTCTCTTACTTTATCAGCAATTCCAAATAATTCAGCAAATATTAAATAATCTTCCCATAAAGAAACTTCTTCTGCTTTTCTTGTTTCTATCGCACTAAAATCATTTAAGAATTTTTTTAAACCTTGTATTTGAATAGCTTTCTCTCTAAATTTTTTTGTCACTGTCTTTTTAGTATATGTTCTATATCTTGTAACAAAAAATCTATATTTTTCCTTTTCTGTAGAAGTTGCTATTATGCCTTCACTTATATATTTTTTTTCAATCTCAAAATCTATATTATCAAACCATTTAGTAACCATACCACTATGTTTACAAAAATATTTTTTTAATTCTTTTTGTTCTAATATAAGATTATCTTTAGCAGCAGTCTTAACAATTTCAGCTAATTTTTTTTCTAAATCATCATTTATGGTACTAGAATCAAATTTAGTGAAATCAAGATTATAACTTTCTTTACTAAACAATTTTTTAGGAACTTCTATAACATCTATTCTATTTTCTTTTAGCCACTTAAGAAAATAAGCTCCTATAATATTACTTTTCAAAGAAGATAATGGTAATATCTTATATTGAGAAATTATATAATAAGCTTCTAATAAGTTACCATTACATGGTATATCACGATAATAATTTATTTCATCAATATCAGGTAATTTTTTGCCTTCTGGACCAAAATCTAATTTTGAACCATATAAAGATGAAAAAGAACTTGATGATGAACCAAAATACTTGCTAAATATAAAAGCTAAAAATAATACATATCCAGCAAAAATAAAAAACATAAAAAACATTGAAATAACACTTAATAAAAAAAGCCCAATAGATTCCCAAAAGCTAAAATTTGAATTATCATCAGATACAACTTCACTAGTATCATAGTCAGAGTCTATTGTAGCTTCATCATATACATCATCAAAACTATTATCAGAATTACTTGAAGTATTAAAATAGTCTTCTTCAAATCTAATTAAACCAGTCATATATTCATATGCAGATAAAGAAGATGATGTTTCAAGTACGATTTTATCTTCTACAAAATTAATATTTCCAGTATAACCAAAAGACCATATTCTAGCAGTATCTAAATTTAGAGGAAAACTTGTAGAGATAGTAATCTTGACATTATTTACTCTTTCTCCTAATTCAAGAAAGTTAAAGTATATTCCTTGATTATCAGTATACTGAGTAACTAAATTATTAATTTTATATTCTAATGTATATGTACGATTCCCATATTCAGATATACCCCAACATAATTCTAAACCATCTGATGTATAATGAATACCATTCTTATAAGCTTTATTTTTAAATGTTCCATTAATATTCCAATTACTTTGATATGTATATGTTTTACCACTATCATCTTTTACTTTAAAATCAGTTATACTTTTATCTTCTAAATCAGAAAATGCTCTATATCCTTCAGTACCAGAAGTCCATTTTACATTCCATATTTCAGTTACATTAGCACTACCATCTTCATTTAAATATACATTAATATCTATATTATTAATACTTTCAGCATTAACTATTGATAATAAAAATATATTAAATAATAAAAATGTTATATATTTAATTTTCTTCATAAAAACTCCTAATACTTCATTTTCTTATTTGGACCAGCCATTGATTTACAGAAAATAATAGCTACAAGTAGAATACCTGCTACTATAAATAATTTTTTATTTAATTCTTTTTGTTCTAATTTTTTCTTTTCTTCTTTTAATTTCTTCAATGCATAAGTACCTGCTGTATCATCTAGTTGAATACGCGCAACATATTCTATTTTTTGATAACCTGGTATCTTACTATAACAAACACCAAATTCTTCCATATGACATCTATCAAATATTTCACTTAATTTACTTATATAACTTCCTGTAGTCATATATTTTTTCATTTCATCCCATTTAGAAGATGCCTCAGCGCCCCAATATGGTACTAATTTAAGTACATCTTCATAATATATATGTTCTTCTAATAAATCTTCTTTTTCTGTAGATTCAAATACTAAAATATTACTTTGATTATCTAATTTAAAAGTAAATGTATTACTATCTTTTTCTTCTATCTCTTGATCATCTTTTTTAACTTTACAAGTTATATCATAACTAATAGTTAAAGTATCATCTCCATTTAATACACTATTAATTTTAGTATTACAATCATCTCCTAATTTTTTAATATATTCACTTGTAATATCTCCATTATTAATTACATCATTTACTTTAGAAATACTAAATGTATCAGCATTAACACTTAATATAAAAATAAATAATATTCCTATCATAAATAAGAATTTTTTCATATATCACACTTCCCTACTATCTTAATTTTATCATATTTAAATTTATTTAATAAAAAAAATATCTACATAATGTAAATATTTATCTTCTAATACTACTTTTTCTTTCATTTTCTAAGAAAATAGCTTTTCTTTTTATTTCAACTTCTTTCATTCTTAATTCATTTTCAATAAGTCTTAATTTTTTTAAAAACAAGATTTCTTTTTCATGATTTAAAAATTTTTGATACCTATTAAGTAATATTTGTCTTAATAATTCAACTTCATCTAATACAATTTCAAAGTCTCCTTCGTCTGCATCATCGTCATTTATAACATTCATTGCCATTTTAACTATATTTTGAAAAGATTTACTAAACTTAATTGATAATATACGCTCTATCATTTCTTTATCTACAACAGTTACTTCTGTTACTTTTAAATATTCATCTCTTTTAATTTTAGGTTTAAATGTATATCCATCAATATCATTTATTTTTTTTACACTATTATCATGATGTTTTTTATTAATTAAATAACTCACGGTATCATCTTCTTTACTTTAATAAATCTGGTCTTCTCTCTTTAGTCTTTTCTATTTGTTTTTGCTTTCGCCACTCATCTATCTTAGCATGATCTCCTGATAATAAAATATCTGGTACTTTCATTCCCATAAATTCTTGTGGTTTTGTATATGTTGGATAATCAAGTAAATTATTATCAAAAGATTCACTATCTAAACTAGTATCTGTTATAGCACCATCTATAAGTCTTATTACAGAATCACATACTACCATAGCTGGTATTTCTCCACCAGTTAATATATAGTCCCCAATACTTATTTCATAGTCACACAAACTTCTTATTCTTTCATCAAATCCTTCATAATGCCCACATACTAATATTAAATGTTTTTCTCGTTTTAAATCTATAGCATGTTTTTCTTTATAAGGAATACCATCTGGTGTTAATAATATAACTTTACTATTCTCTTTTCTTAAATCATTAATAGCAGCATATAACGGCTCTATTCTAAGAACCATTCCTCCTCCTCCACCATATGGTGTATCATCTACTTGTTGATTATTAAGTTTAGAATAAGTTCTAAAATCTATTATATTTATTTCTACTAAACCTTTAGAAATAGATCTTTTAATAATAGATTCATTTAAAAAACCAGTAAACATATTAGGAAATAATGTTAATATATCTATTTTCATAGAATCAATCCTTTAGTATTTTGTACCTCAATAATTTTATCTTCTAAATTAACTTTCTTTATATATTCAGAAACATTTGGAATATAGAAATTATTTTCACCTTCTATTTGTAATAAAATACTACCATTATTATACACAATTTCTTTTACTTTACCAAGATTCTTATTATCTTCTATTATTTCAAAACCTATTAGATCATCTAATAAATAATCATCTTTATCTAAATTTAAATCTACTCTATTAACATAAACATTCATTTTCATATATTTTAGTACTTCATTAATATTACTATAATTATATAATGTTACCATATCAAAATTTTTATGTTTACGATAAGTATTAATTATTTCTTTAGTATGATTTTCTCCAATATAAATAGGCATTTTATTTTTAAATACTAATTCTTTTCTTAAGAAATTACTTATTATTCTAATTTCTCCTTTAATACCATGTGTATTAACTATTTTACCTATATATACATATTCCATCTTAATCATTCCTATCTAATTCATATAATATTATACTAGTAGATACTCCTACATTTAATGATTCACATTTATTAGACATCTTAATATATAAATTTTTATCACATAATGAAAGTATTTCTCTACTTACTCCATTACCTTCATTACCCATTATAATAGCATATTTATTATTTAATTTAATATCTCTTATATCATACCCTTCTCTAACATCTGTTCCATATACTAAGTAATCTTTATTATGTAATTCTTCTATAAAAGATTTTAATTCTCTTCTAAGTATATTTAAATTAAATATTAAACCTTCACTACTTCTAATAACTTTATCATTATATAAATCTACTGTTTTATTAGATAATACTAAAGTATCTATATTAAAAGCTACACAAGAACGAATAATAGTACCTAAATTACCTGGATCTTGAATATCATCTAATATTAATATTTTATTACCTATTTCTTTTTCTTCTAATTTTTTTACTACTCCAATTATTTTTTGTGGTGTCTTAGTATTACTTAATTTTTTTATAATATCATAAGTAACAATCATTTCTTTTACATCATAACTTTTATCATAGTCTTCTGTCTTTATTACTTCTAAAAGTAAATTATTCTTTAAAGCTTCTTCTACTAAATGTTCTCCTTCTACTAAGAATTTATTTTCTATATCACGATATTTTTTATCAAGTAATTTACTTAATTTTTTAATTTTCTGATTATCTTTAGAACTTATTATTTCCATTTTATTCAACTCTCAATCTTTTTCTAGCTAGTTTATAATCTTTATAATGTTCTTCTACATGATACCAAAATCTCTTACTGTGATTAGCTTCATAAAAATGACATAATTCATGTACAATAACATAATCTATTAAAGTTATATCTTTTTTTAATAATTCACTATTTAATGTAATTATTTTTTTTGTTGTATTATTAACTCCCCATCTCGTTTTCATCTTTCTAATACGTAATTTAAATACCGGTATATTAGTAAAATCATTAAGTAAATATTCTATTCTTTCACTAAATATCTTAAGACATTCTTTTTTATACCATTTATCTAACATCTTATCATCTTTTACATAAATATTATTATTACTAAATATTACTTGTTTTACATCTTCATTATATATTAAATTATATTTAGTACCTAAGTAATAAAAATCATTTTCTTTTTCTATTCTTTTAAGAGTCTTCTCATACATTCTTAATAAAGATTTTTCATCTTTTTTAATTAATTCAAGTAGTTCTGTTTTTGTTGTAAAATAATTACAAGTAATATATAAATGACCATCTTCTTTAAAACGAAAATATATATTTTTATTATTTTTTTTAACTATTTCAACAGGTATTTTATAATCACCAATTTTAACTATCATAATACCACCTGATTTAATTTTATCATAAAAAAAGAAGTTTATTACTTCTTTTCTTTGTCATCGTCAAATGATACTTTAACATTTTTTCTTTCTTCAGTAGTTGCTTCAAAGAATTTTTCATTAGTAAAGTTAAAGATACTTGCAACAATATTACTTGGAAACATTTGAATTTTATTATTATAATTTAAAACAGTATCACTATAAAATTGTCTAGATGCTGCAACTTTTTCTTCAATATTTGATAATTCAGTTTGTAATGAATTAAAGTTTTCATTAGCTTTTAAATCTGGATAACTTTCAGCTAATGCAAATAACTTAGTTAATGTTTTATTAAGTTCAGTATCTGCTTTTAATTGATCTTCTTCAGTAGTAGCAGTTTGATATGTATTAAGAGCTTTAACTACATCTTCTAAAGTTCCTTTTTCATGTTTCATATACCCTTTAACTGTTTCAACTAAGTTAGGTACTAAATCAAATCTTCTCTTCAATTGAACATCAATTTGGCTCCATTGATCTTTAACTCTATTTCTTAGTACTACTAATTGATTATATGTTACAACAAAATAAATAATTATTAATACTAATAATACAAGAATTATCCCTAATACAATATTCATTTAATCACTCTCCTATAATAATTTTATCATATTTTTTTATTTTTTAATTATATTTTTTATTTTATGTAATAAATTATACACTTTACCAGTAAAAGATATTTCTATTTCAAATGATCCAAGTAGTTCTTCTACATAACCACCAAAACCTTTTTTAAATTCATATACTCCCCTATCTTTACCATTAGGATTAAAAACATCTTGGATACCATAGAAATTATATCTTTGATATTTATTATCAGCAGCATACTTAATTATTTCCCATTGTAAACGATATTGTCCACAATACTTCATATATTCTTCATATGAACCACTAAATAAATATACTATTTCATCTCCATATAACATAAACATAGCACCAGAAAGTGGTATTATATTGCCTTTTTCTTTCTTTAATTCTTCTACTTCTAATATCTTCTTCTTATTAGCTTCCAATTGTTTTTTAAATTCTTCTTTTTTCTTTTTATTAGATGAGGAATCAGATAATTCATTTATCTTTCTATCATATTCTTTTATTTCATCTTCTAAATTATTAATATAAGTATCACAATTTAATTCTACTACCATAAAAGTAACATCATCTTTAAAACAATCATACATTTCTTCATAATATTTTAATGTCTTATCTTTAAATTCTCTTCTATCACAAGTATCACTTGTTATTTTTTTAAATTCACTAAGTTCTTCTTTTTTTAATGTTTTAACATTTAATTTAAATTTAGATATTGTTTTATTAATATTATTTCTTGTACTACTACGAAAATCATTAAATAATTCATCACTTGTTTTACCATTTATATCTAAACAATAACACCATTTTACTTGTGCACCATTATGTTCTTTATATCCTATTTTTTCTAAATATTCTTTTACATTTCTATTATCAATACCATCTACTATTTCAGCATCCATATTACGAGATACATTAGGTATATAAGGATCTATTATTAATCTTAATCCATCTTTATCTTTTAAAAACTTAATTGTTTCTTTAGTCATAAATTCTACTAATTCTTTATTATTATAATCTAAGATAAATCCCTTATAAGCTTCATATGTTTTTTTATTCATAAATGAATGATTAGTTTCTGCTACTAAAGATGCTGCAATTACTTTATTATTTTCTTTAACACCTAGTAAATAAACTTTTAAATTATCCATTTCAATACGATGCTTCATCATAATAGTTTGGAAAAAATTCTTTTCTTTTTGTTTATCAACGAATTTTTCAAATTCTTTTTCCGTTAATTCTACAAATTCCATATCTACCACCAAATTAATTATATCATAAACAAAAAAAAGAAACTATTAACTAGCTTCTAATTTGTTTTTTCTTTATATTCATTAAGAATTTCTAAATACTCAGTATTATCATTTAATGGTATATTTTTATAAGATTTAGCATAATTTTCTATGACTTCAACAATCTGTAAATAAATTGTCTTCTTTTCACTATCAGTCTTAGTATCAATATCTTTTTCAATATTTTTAATATCTGTTTTCATTAATTCTAATACTTCTTCAATAATCTTATCTAAATAACTTTGAGCTTTTTCATAATAAGTATTACTACTAGATAATTCATCTAACATTACATAAGCTTTATTATAGTCTTTATTATTATAATATTCTAATGCTTCAAAATAACTATTACTATCTTCATATATTTCATCTAATTTTCCTTTTAATTCTTCATAATCTTCTTTACTTAAACAAGCTATTGTTTCATTTTCATATGTAGTAGTAACTATTGTATATAAACCATCTAATAAATCTTGATATTTATTATTTAAACTATTAAATTCACTTACTGTCGTAATATTTTCATTTTTAAAATCTTCTAACCAAGTAATAAATGTATTCTTAGTAGTACTTTGAATATTAGCAATTCTATCAGGATCTGTTTTATTACTTTCTAATACTTTAATTAATTCATCTGTATTATTATCTTTATAATAAGTATCTAAAGCACTAGTTAAATCAGATATATAATTATTATTTAAAACTATCGTAGCATTATCTTTATTACTAAATATATAAGTAAATGTAACTACTAAAGCTATAACAGTTAAAATAACACATATAAGTAATATTTTCTTCCTACTATTTAAACTTTCTTTACTTTCAAGTACATTAGTAACACTTTCTATATTAGGATTACCTTCTAAAGAATTTTCTGTTTCCAAATCATTTAAAATTTCATTTCTTGTACTTTCTTCTTCTATTGGTGATACAACATCATTTTCATAACTATCTTCTTCTTTAGGACTTTCTTCATAATAAGAATTATCTTCTTCTATTTCTGTAACAATTGGTTCTTCTAAAGAAGATTCTCTTTCTAAATCAGATAATATATTATCACTAGAATATTCATTTTCTTCTTCATTACTTTTGAATGTATCAGGATCTACTGGTTCATAATTAAAACTATCAGTATCTTCTTCTTTTTCATAATCATCTTTTAAAGCAGGAAGTTCAATAACATCTTCTAAATCTTTATGCCCTTCATATCCACAATTAGGACAACTACTCAAACTATCTTCAAATATTTCCCCACATCTTAAGCACTTCATACTAACCACGCCCTTATTATTTATATAATAACATATTTTTTTATTAATTTATATATTTTTTAAAATTTATATGCTATAATTTAGAAGAGCCTATAGTCGCTTTCGATTATAGTTTTTTTATTTGGTAAGGGAGGTAGAATTTATGGCCAAATATGTCTTTGTAACAGGTGGTGTTGTCTCAGGCCTAGGTAAAGGAATAACAGCATCATCTATCGCATTATTATTAAAATCAAGAGGATACAAAGTTTTCATGCAAAAGTTTGATCCATATATTAATGTTGATCCAGGAACTATGTCACCATATCAACACGGTGAAGTTTTCGTAACTGCTGATGGTTCTGAAACAGATTTAGATTTAGGTCACTATGAACGTTTTATTGATGAAGAACTTAATTACACATCTAATATGACAATGGGTAAAGTTTTCGCATCAGTTATTGAAAAAGAACGTCGTGGTGACTTTTTAGGTGGAACAGTTCAAATAGTTCCTCATGTAACTAACGAAATAAAAGCGAAAGTTCATGAAGCTGCACAAACAAGTGGTGCTGATATCATAATAACGGAAATTGGTGGTACTATCGGTGATATTGAGTCAGAATCCTTCTTAGAATCTTTAAGACAACTTCGTTTAGAAGAAGGTATTGAAAATACACTATTCGTTCATACTACTCTAGTGCCTGCTATATATGGTAGCGGTGAATTAAAAACAAAACCTACGCAACATTCCGTAATTGAAATGCGTGGTCTAGGTTTACAACCAGATATCATCGTCTGTCGTACACCTATTATGTTAGATAATAGTATTAAGAAAAAAATATCTATGTTCTGTAGTATACCTGAAGAAAATGTAATATCATCTCCAGATGTTACTAATATTTACTCAATACCACTTATCTATCATGAACAAAAAATAGATGAAATAGTTCTTAACCATTTCCATCTAGATCCTAAAAAACCTAATTTAAAAGAATGGGAAAAATTAGTAGATACAACAGATAATCTAAAAAAAGAAATTGAAATATCTCTAGTAGGTAAATATGTTGAATTACATGATGCTTATATCTCAGTAGTTGAATCATTAAAACATGCTGGTTATCCAAGTAATACTAATGTTAAAATTAACTGGGTAGATTCAGAAATGCTAGAAAATGATTCTGTAAACTTAAATGAGGTATTTAAAAATTCCAAAGGTATTATAGTACCTGGTGGTTTTGGTGAACGTGGTATTGAAGGAATGATTAAAGCAGCTGAATATGCTAGAGTAAATAAAATACCTTATTTAGGATTATGTCTAGGTATGCAAATAGCTGTTATTGAATTTGCTCGTAATGTATGTAATTTAAAAGATGCTAATAGTACAGAATTTAATCCAGTATGTAATACACCTATAATAGATTTAATGGCTGATCAAAAACAAATTATTAATATGGGCGGTACTTTAAGACTAGGTAATTATGAATGTAAAATATCTAAAGACACTTTAGCTTATAAAGATTATAAAAAAGAATTAATTCTTGAAAGACATCGTCATCGTTATGAATTTAATAATAAATATCGTGATTTATTAGAAGAAAATGGTTTAGTATTCTCTGGTATTAATCCTCAAGCTAACTTAGTAGAAATTATTGAATTACCTACTCATCCACATTATATAGCATGTCAATTTCATCCAGAATTTAAAAGTCGTCCAAATAGACCACATCCATTATTTAAAAGCTTTATTGATGCTGCTAATAAATATAAAAAATGACGAATTTAATTCGTCTTTTTTTATCTATTCTTCTACTTCTTCCGTAATAGTTCTTTCTTTTAATTCAGCATATTCAGTTTTTTCACACATTACTTTATCTTCATTCTTAGTATAACCATCAGGACAAGTAAATATAACTTCTCTTGTATCAACTATTTCACAGTTACTTCCATTTACTCTACCATATGGACAAACATATTTAGAATTCTGACGATATTCACTTTCTCCTGTTTCATCATTTACACATTTTCCATTAGTAAGTGTATAACCTTCATTACAATAATATTCTTTTTGAGCAGGAAAAGCATTAATATATTCACAATTTCTAGTTTCTTCATTAAATTCAAAACTATCATCTTCACATTCTATAGATTCAGGCTCTATAGAAGTATTTATTACACATTTATTATCCTCTACTTTACCTTCTTCACAATAATATTCATGAATAGTAACAGTTTCTATCTTTTTACCACAACCAGTAATAAATAATAATATCATCAATAATAAAATAATTCTTTTATGCATAATATCCACCTAATTTAAGTATAACAAAGAATATTTATAACAATTAAAAAAACTACTTATAATAGTGTAAACTATTCTTCAGTAGTTTCTTCTTGCATTGAAATTACTTCTTTTCCTTTGTAATATCCACATTTAGGACATGCACGATGAGGTTTAATTATTGCTCCACACTTAGGACATTTAGTTAATGTTGCCACTTCTTTTTTTAAGTGAGTACGACGCATTCTTTTTTTAGTTTTACTAGTTCTTCTAAAAGGAACTGCCATAATATCACTCCTTCCCTTCTTTATCAAGTAGCTCTAGTAATGGAGCTAATCTTGGATCTACTTTTTCATTTGTTTCTTCTTCTACTAGTTCCCAACCTTCACCATGTAAATCATGATTACTTTCATCTTTTTTAATACTAATTGGGACCTCTAATACTATATTTTGCCATAAAACATCCATAATATCAAGTATTTTTTCATCATTAGAAACATTTTCACTATCACTTAATACTTCATCTAAAGAAATATTAAATGGATAATCAATTGGTTCTAAAGTAATAGCATCTAAAAGAACCATTGTTCCTTCCATAGTACCTTCTAATACTATTTCATTAGTAATACTACTATAGATTCTAATATCTACTTTAACATTATCTAATTTTTGAATATCAGAATGTTCTAAATAAGTATCTGAAAATGATATAACATCATTAATTTTAATACCATCTTCACCTATTTTAGTAAGATCTATTTGCATAGAATCACCCACTAGCTCACTAATTATAACAACTTTTCTTGAATATTACAACTCTATATAATAAAATATCTTAAAGAGGTGATTAGATGGATATTATAGGTATTATAGCTGAATATAATCCATTTCATAATGGTCACTTATATCACTTAAATAAAATAAAAGAAAAATATCCAAATTCTTTAATTATCTTAGTACTTAATGGTTACTTTGGTGAAAGAGGAGATATAAGTATTTTATCTAAAGAAGATAAAGTTAAAATATCTTTAGATAATAATATTGATATTGTCCTAGAACTGCCTTTCTTCTATGGTACTCAGTCAGCAGATATCTTTGCCTATCAAAGTATCTATTTATTAAATGAATTAAAAGTCAATAAGATAATCTTTGGTAGTGAATCTAATAATATAGATTTACTTAATAAAATAGTAGATATTGAATTAAATGATAATAATTATGAAAATAAAGTTAAAGAATATTTAAATCAAGGAATAAACTACCCTACTGCTATGAAAAAAGCTTTAAATATCAAAGAAGATATAAATAATCCTAATGATTTACTAGGTATATCTTATATTAAAGCTATTAAAAAAATAAATCCTAATATAATACCAGAAACTATTAAAAGAACTAATAATTATCATGATATAAAAGATAACTCTAATATCATAAGTGCATCTAATATCAGAAATAAATTATTAAATAATGAAGATATATCTTCTTATTTACCA
>Ga0181612_154277_pt1 | contig 20665 bp, 9 predicted proteins | sample HoacroProtozoa21_FD_119630 | JGI IMG/M metagenome (GOLD analysis project Ga0181612, IMG submission 119630) | Hoatzin crop microbial communities from Cojedes, Venezuel. Combined Assembly of Gp0051906, Gp0051904, Gp0051908
ACAGAGCACTGGAACAGGCTGCCCAGGGAGGTTGTGGAGTCTCCTTCTCTGGAGATATTCAAGACCCGCCTGGACAAGGTCCTGTGCAGCTTGCTGTAGGGGACCCTGCTTCAGCAGGAGGGTTGGACTAGACGACCCACAGAGGTCCCTTCCAACCCCTACTATTCTGTGATTTATAATTTTTATGCATTTTTCATATAAAAAGAGATAAAATCCATGTCAAGGAGACTTATGTAACAAAGAGAATTCCAATGTGGACAGCACTATCAATTGCCATTACAAAGACCTGTCCATGCATTTTTTACATGAACAGTGATTTCAGAGAATTTTGGGCCTCCTCCTGCTTATTATTCATAACTCTCTCCTCTACTTCTTGCTTCTCATTTGTCTATTTATGAGAGACAGATACGACTTCTAAATGATTCAGGTTTTCTTCCTTTCCTTAACACCTCCATTCACCTAGGCAAGAGATGACCAACTTAAATATTTGCAAACCTTACTTCCTCAGACAACTGCCAGGGCTAACCAATACAACAAGATTACTACAGAATGAATTGTGGGAGCATGGATAGAGCATGGCAGAGCAAGTACTAGTAAAAAATAAGGAATATGCTAGGTAGTTCAGGAGAGAAACCCCAGGAAACACAACTTAGATCTGCTAGAGTTTATTAATTTCAACCCAGTATTAGCCCCCATTGTGGCTTCTCCTATATTTGACCATGCTCATACATTCATGTACCAGTCTCGGAACAGGTTACTGGATCAGGAACAACACAGGATCAACACAGACTTCCCATACTCTACACCATACACCCGTCGAAAACAACAATCTTTGAGCAGCACAAAGCAGATGATGGCACGGAGATATTCCAAGCCCACCAGATATAGTAGCCTAAACTGGATACACATCACTAGTAAGTAAGTGAAAAGAGGCGAGGAAAGCTCTATAAAAAAAACAAAAGTAGACCACACAACGTGATAGACCGGACCTACAGAGCATATAAATCAAGATAAATGATCACAGCATGAAGCTTAGCACTATACCAGCCACTACAGGAGCAGGCACCTTTTGACCCAGCCACTGGAAAATACAAAGACCCACAGACTCGTTACAAACAGAAGAAAGGTGGATTCTGCTACTGTTCCAAGACAGGATGATCAGCATTAGCACTGATGTGAGTACTTGTCTTTAAAGCAGTGTCAGGACTAGTGGGAATCAAAAGAAAAAAAAAAAGAAAAAAAAAAAAGACACCCAATGATTTTCCCTGAGAAACTTTACAGGAGGAGGAGAGGAATAAGTGGTTTGACAAACTGAACAAAGTCAAATGAAAAGCCCAGAGGTGTTGCATGATGAAATTTCAAATTGATTATTTCAAATTAAAAATTCTGAAAAAAATACGAGGAAGAAGAAGCTGAAACAAAACATACATGAAAGTACTAAAAAGAGAAGTTACAAAAATATAAGGAACAGACTCTCTATTCAGATGAATGGAAAAACCTAGGAACTGTACCATAGATGTTCACAGCCTGTTCATCCTAAATGCAGTTAAGAGTGCCTTTTTTGCTAAAATCTCCAGATTTTTCTAAAATGTCTGCACATTCTTAAACAAAAAGTATCTACATTTCTGCTTCCAAACATCAAATCCAAACTGAGCTGGAGTCCTTTACAATATTTCAGAACATACAATCATACATAAAAAGTTGCATAAAAGATGTCATTACTAAGCCTTGACTCTGGGAAAAGCTTAAACACAGAATGGAACTAAAAATAGGCCAGTTGTGCCAAAATCCAAATAGCATTACAATCTGAAAGCAATTTGACATACATGGTGAAAGTAAACACCTACTTTCAAAGCCGTGACCACTGTCCACTACATAAGACATTGCCCAGCTTGAACATGGGTTATTACTTAATGTGATTAAAATTAAAAAAAACAAAAAAACATCATATTATTTCCTTAAAAATTAACTAAAAATAAGCTAACTGTTAACTGAAGAGATAATCAAAGCTTTTTTCTTGTAAAGAAGAAAGGTTCACTATGAATGTTGCTTTTACTTTAAGTGAAGAGACTGGAATAAATACTGGCTAAAGAAGAGAATGTGGAACTTCATAACAGCCAAAAAATACTGCAACCTGTTAGCTGTTTTGTAGTTCACGAGCAAATTTGGGCCAGTACTTACAGCGGTAGGTGATTTAAGCCACAGTTTGCATAAACAAACTCCTCATCTTCATTTCTAAAATAAATGGAAAGAGTACAAAAAACCCCAAGTCCATCTTACCTGACTGTTCTTGTCCATCAGCTGGTTGATAGTTTCATTTTGTTTTTCTACTTCACGATCCAGTTTCTTACATTTCAGCTTCCACTGGCGGATGGTTTCCTGTGCTCTCACCTTCAAATCTTCCCTTTTTTTCTCAGTTTCCAGCCTGAGTGCCTCTGAATGCTTGAATTCAGTGAGGTACCGTTCTGCTTCTTTGGTACTCTCTTCAACCTGTTGAGCTAACTCAGCAGAGTGGATTTCAGTTTGTCTACGTCCATTCTCACAAGCCTTGTAGCAACTCTGTATCTCCTTTAGCTGGTCCAGCATTTTTTCCTGCTGCTTCTCCCTGTTTTCCAGGTCAGATGTTAACACCTAGAATCATCATAGCAAAACATGAAAACTCCAACTCTTAAAGATATACAATATGAAATTTTATCAAATAACATACAGTGATGTCATGTCACATTTCTATCTAAAATACCAACAGCATAAAAGATCTCCTTGACCACAAGGGAAGCCCTGTTAGCCCACAGAATCTCCCCCTCTGCAATGGTAAAGAATTTCAACACAAGATATAAAATACATGGTTATTCTATCCCATAATTTTCTTTCTGTATTTCTTCCTCTTCTGGTTGCTCTTGTTATTATTTATATTTTAAGTTTAAGAAGGAATCATTGACCAGGAGCCTCAGGTGTTACACACTGAAGAAACACAGAACAAAGCATATAGTAAGATGTAATGAGAGGAATATATACAGATGAGAGGAAGAAGGAAATTGGCAAGGAAAGAATAGCATTCATCATAACAAAAGTAACTGATAGTATATAACCTAGTTGTTACGCAGTTGTACGCTGGTTGCTTTTATGCAAGCAACATGCTTAATAAGGGTATTTTGGAAAGCACTGATGAATACAAAGAGAACAGAGCAGCTTCATAGATGTTTCTAGAACAAAGTGCAAAGAAGTCTGAAAATGTAGCAAGCATATTAGAGCCAACATTAGTTGATCTTTCAATACTGAATGAAATATGATAGGCATAGAATGAAAAAGGAGAGAGCGAAACCACACATTTCAAAAATAAAAAGCACTGCCTATCTCAAATCTGATGATATGTCTCAGGACAGTCTCATAAGCAAGTCAGGAAAAATGTTCTCCATAAACTTTCTGCAAGGGCATATTCAGAAACCAGTTATTGAAGCTTCACTACCAAAACTGAATCTTATTAAGATCATGATGTAGAATTTCACATTAGTATTCCGTAGTTCAGGCCTATTTAGACTGCTTTCACACTATTCAGTACTTTTAATGACTTAGATGAATTTAATAGGCCTGCTCTGCAGTCAGTCAAACATATTACCAAGCTTCAAGGAATGTAAATACTTTAGAGGAAAGGATTAATTTTCAGAACAACTGAAACCAATTGGAGATGTAGTCTGAAATATACAGGGTGCAGTTCAGAAGGGACAAGGTAAAAATACTTTGTCTAGGAAAGAATAAGTAATTTTACAGTTGCACATATATAATGACTATTTAGAAAAAGGTCCTGTCACACAGTGGGGGTTGTGGGCTGCACATGGCATGGCTTAGGTTTGGTGGTTGGGCTTTTCAGAGGTTTTTTCTCCCCCCTCCAAACCAGGCCATTACCTCCTGGGAAGCAATAAATTGTACCAGTCTTTTCAGGACAGCATTTGCTGTCCTGGGAAGACAACTGCATGTGCACTTTTGCATGTGACAGACTGTGGTAGTGCCAGAAAATACAGCAGATGGGAATGGACTGATGGTACAGACAACAACAATAATCATTCCAGCTTGCTACTCTTACCCATGATGCAAAACAGAGGTAGAATTATCACCTGGACAATCATTTGCTCACCTGTAGGATGAATATTTCTGTTCTAGACACAACTGAGATATAGATAATAAAACAATAAGTAAACACATTACTGAATAGTCGGGAGTAAATCTTACACAGATGGCAAAATGGAAACATGACTAAGTATTTCTAGATGTACAGTTCTATACATTAGAAAAAAAAAATATACATTGTGCTACACTATTATTTAAACATGCACTTTCAAGGTTGCCAGGCAAAACAACCAGGTCTAACTTTGTAAAAAGTCTTGATTCACACAACACAACCACCAACAAAAAAACCTCACAAGCTACAACTAGCAAAATTTTATCAAAACGAGCTTAATTTTAAATGAAAACAGAGATAACAATACCTCTTTAAAGGTAAGGATTTAAATTCTGAATGTAGCAGAAGTTAAAAATAGCTGATAAAATACAGCCAGACATTACGTTTACCCTTCACAGTTATTCTAAAATGGGTCAAGATTTCTTCAGTCATGTGATTAAACATGTTATTATTGCTTCCAATTTCATGTCTTCCTGGAGACACCATAGAGGATGTGAGCCTAAATTGACATACTATTCAATTCTGCATCATTAAAAAGATAGTTGTTTACGTATAATAATTCTCCCAGAGAACACATTTCATTAACACAACTACAGTTCCCACAGACTATACCCTAATTTTCACATTTCTGTCTTGGACCTTACCCTTCTAGGAAATTTAGAATGTAAATATTTTACGGATTTCTACAAGACAGAAATATAGAGGTGTTTTTTTTAATATTAATCCAATTTTCTCCTTCTCAATTGTGACTGTAGCAAACAAGAATGAGATAATCTAAGAGAATGGCCAAGCAATGTCACGAGGTTGCATGTACTAGAAAAAACAAGGAACAAAAGAACACATTCCTTGAACATCTGAGTTTCTCTTTCAAGTAACAAATTACTAAACCTGTGACTCCAGAAAAAATTCTGCGCAGATGAGGAATGTTGCTTTTACAGATTAACGCTCCAGATCCCAAGGAGCATCTAGTGTCCTTGGTGGCTGAAGGTCAGTCACCCAGAGAACCCAATGAGCTGCTCTGGATGCAACAGAGGCATGACAATATCCTGTGACATACCTTTCAACAGTATGGAGGTTCTCCTGGCAGAAGCAACCCAGGATATTCAGAACAGTTTTTTGTTAAAATGTATTGTACATATATGCACAGCAATTGTTAGCATGTTTTAAATTGCAGTTACTATAGAGTATCCTGATTGTAGCATGTTGTCTCTTCTCAGCCTTTACACAAGACAATTCTGTGTCCCAATTTTTCTAACCTGATTAATTTTGTTGCTGCATTTTCATAGTTTCACTGTTAACAGAACCAAGGGGAAGGTATTAGAATACTCCTGTCAATTCATTCGCCACCGACACAACATCAGATATTATAGACAGAAGAAGAGTATTTGAAGATTTTTATAGAAAAGAATCATGTTTGTGGAACATTTAAAAAATGCCATTCAGATTAGTTACTAAATCCTGTGGTACAGAATATGAAAAGTCTAGAGGTCTGAATGCAAGTAGTATTTTCAAAACTGATTAAAGTTTGCATCAGCCCTCAGACTGCAACACCATCACAGACATTTCAATTGACAGGCTCTGGCTAGAGATGACGCAGAACAGAGGTGATTAACAAACTCAGAAATGCATTGCCTTAAATAAAAGTGTCATGCATCTAGTTTTCTACATAGCCAACATCCCAATATGTAATCTAGCTTTCAACTTTCACAAGAAACTGGAGACAGAGAAAAAGGCCAACATCTTTCAATTAGAGCCCAATTATTTATCTGAAGTGTAAACTAACCTCCACAGGCACTAACACACAACTGCCACCATTCTGGTAACTCATGTACTTTGGACTTCTAGTGCCTAGCTTGACCACACATATCCTACTTTTGACCTGCATTTTCAACACCTAATTTAAAAATAAAATCACCACAAATTGCAAAACAAAGTTAATTCTAGGTATAGAAAACACAACACGCAACGTATTCAGCACAAGGTCCCTTAAAACTTTAATGAACATTAAAATGCAAGTGAGGATGACTCATTTGCTGCAATTTACAGAACTAATGCCTTATATCACAGTTATGTGCAAACATTCTACACTGATAATAATACAGAAAGCCACATTTCACCCCACCACGTTAATTACATTAGTCACCTAAAGTAGATCTATATGTACTTTTTTCCCCCTCCTCTCTCTTTTCTGCCCTGTATCTCGGCAGTGCAGTCACCAAATTCTAATGCTATGTAATCATACTGCTTGTCATCGATACTGTTTTCAACAATGCTCTCCAAATCATGCACCTAATTATTTCTTACTATTTTTTCCTGAATTCAGAGCTCAAATAATAATTTATTCATCATAATCTGACCTGCATCTCTTGCTATTCATACTGTATCCAGCCATCAAGAACTATTAATTCAGAAGGTTTAGATTTTTCATGCAAGCATAAATTCCATGAATTGAATAATCAAAGATGCATACATTTAATCAGTCAAGAAGTATATTTATTCAGTAAAAGGTATATTGTACAAAATCAATTTCTTCATGTCATGCCTTCTCCATATTTTCCCAAAGCATGAACTGCTACTTGTTCTGACAGGTAATGGTTTATGTAAATATGATACAGCTAAACCACTTTGTTTTTTTTCAGGCTGATACGATTTTAGATACAAACTTTATCAAAGTGAGTATCATCTGTACATTTTACATCTATCTATGGCATTATTTCAGCATTTGAACACCACTGACATGGTGAAACAGGATGGTCTGCAAAGGTATTGATTTCTTTTTTTTTTTATAAGAGTATCTCTTCAAACTTAGAAAAGTGTTACTTACTAATTTTCAGCTATCTTAATTGGCTCATATAATACAAATATTTGGCAACGAAAAAGCCATAAAATGAATTTAAATGAAGATAAGATCTTCATCAATATTCATATGACTGGAACAATTGCATTACTGAACAATTCTAATCATAAATAAACAAATCAATAAATTTCCCTCAAAAATTTTGAAATATTGTAACAAGCTGTTATGCTGTTATGATCTACTGGACAATACTGTAAGACTATTTTTACCTAATTAGAATGAGAACTAATTAGTAAATCAAACAATTTCACAAGCATAGAAGTCTAAACAAGCTTAGGAGAAACTAGGGTACTGCATCTTCATAATTTATTTCTTAGCCATAATAGTCAGGTCATAATAGCCATAATACCTCCGTATCTATACAGTTCCATACAGAAAAATATATTTAAGATAGTTGCATACATTTGCAAGATCTTACAGAAGCATCCTCAGTTAAACTACAGCAACTGAAATCAAAATTTTCTCTATTACATTTAAAACTCCATTTAAAATTAAGAAGACTTCCAATCATGAATTTAGGAATATGTTTATAATCTTTTTCATCCTCTCCCTTTTACATCATACTGTGATTTTATGGCAACTGACAGAGACTAAATGTACAACACACAAAACTCAAGTTCTTGAAAACAATGACATTTAAATAAATCAAAAGAAATTTCTATTATTACATGTACACCAGAGGTAAGTGCAGTTACCTCTTCCCCACTAACCAAAGATAAATACACCCAAGTCAAACATGACTGGTCACTTCCAGCTGAGAATCAGACTATCTGACAGGAGCAGCTGCTAGAACAGGCTTGACAATGTTCTGTTAGTACGTAAATTTAGAAATTCACATCCTTGCATTCCTTGATGTCTCATCAAAATAAAAGCACAGTAGCTATTTTCCTGTTACTGGCAGCGGGAAGCAGATAAGAAGTACAAAGTATTTTCTGTCAAGATAATCTGGGAAGTCAAAGATTACTAACTTAGAGCAATGAAAATGACCTCGGCTGAGCGCTCTTCCATCAATATTTTCACAGAGCAGGAAATTAGCATTAGAACATCATTCTGACCCTCAAGAATGCATGTTCTACAAGCAGAACTTTTAAAAAAATGGTTTTCTATGGGCTTTTATCCCATTAACTCCTGCCACCAAAGTAATTCCGCACAAAACAAAAAAACAGCATGTTTTGGGTTAGTGTGGAGTAGTATTGGCCAGCTAGAACACAAATGCTGCTGGGCATCAGGAAATGAGTTGTGCTTGCCTTATCCTTAATAGGAGCACTGTAGGTCTTTCTAAACCTGTTCAACAACCATTTTTCATAAGCATGTAGGAACTCCTTTTGAGACTTCAATTTTTTCTAAATGTAACTTGATGTATTAGTTTGACTTAAATCAGCACATAAGTTGACAAGGGAAAACAGCAACAGAAGTAAACTGAATAGTATAGTCCTGTAAATCCATGCAGAGACAAAAAAAATGTTCCTACTTTTGAATTTTCAAAGTGATACAACACCATTTCAAATAAAATAACTTCATTAGACAAATCAACACAAAATACAAACCCCCTAGCTTACTGAATGCCCCAATGCAAGTACAACAAATATTAAGTACTTGACTATTGAAATCTCACATACAGTTTTGAAAATATCCTCACTTGTGACAGGCCTGAAACACAGTAGAAAAACGTTACTGTTCAGGCATCTTACTACCAATGACAATTCTAGACAAGATCCAAAAATACAGAAACCTCCTGTCATAAATGAAAAGGTGACTGCCTCCTTATGTGTTATTTTGTGTTCAAGGTAGAAGTCTTCTAACTAATGCCAGTGTCAGAGACTGCTGTTATTCTTGTCACAGAGAATCACTTTAAATAGTATGTCTTTACCATAAATAAGAATGTTTATATTTATTAATACAGCTATTATATTATATTGCATCTAATACCTTAAAAAAGAGCAGTTATGATCTATTTTTGTTACTCTACTGCATTAGCTCATAGAAAAAGTATCCTAATTTGTTTGAAATTAAACTTTAGTTCTGAAGACTGATGGAATTGGGAATAAGGAAGTAAATACTAACTTATAAAATTAATTCCAGAAACCATTATTAACAGTAATTGCTAATAAAATCTCTTCTTTGCATATGGGAAAGAGAAGCAATCCAAACCATGAGTTCATGGGCAATAGCAAGTACTGTTTTTGGTTTATCAACAAGATAGGAGAGAAAAACCTCTGCAAACTCAGGTCACCTTTCAAAGTTATTTATAGAAGAAACCAAGAAGAGCATGACAGTTACTCTTAATTTTAAAAGTTACTCCCTAATCTGGCATGTCATCTACCTTAAATATATAGGAAATTACTAAAACAAACAAACAACAACAAAAAACAACTTACCTGTATGTGCATTACAAGCTGTGCTTTCTCTTTGTCCTTACGCTCTATGCATCTCTTTAGTTCTTCTACTTCTGACATTACAGTATTCTGACTCAGCTTCGCTTTAAGCTCCAAAACCTGTTTCTCCAGTTCTTGCTTCTCTCTCTCATATCTTTCAGCTACAAAAAAGTGGTGAGAACAGAACACTAGGCCCAGCAGAAACACCAACTTCTGGAATATAATTATTTTTTCTCATTTCTCTTTTGGCAATTTTCTTGTTTACTTGACACTATTCTACAGCTATTGATTTTGATCAAAGTATCTGTGAAAAATGGCTATACCTATATCATAACCTTTCACTGAATGAGACAGTATTTGTCTGTTTATCTAGTCATTTTAGGGGGAGTTTCCCCTCTATTAAAAAAAAAAACAACCCACAACAATAAATAATAAAATAGGGCAGAAGAAACAATGGGGAAATTCTGGTGTAAATGAAACTTGGTCACAATCTTGAAGGCCAAAATTTTATACCAACAGAGTAATACCTCCTGATTTGGAAGTCACACTATTTGTGAATTTTACATCTGAATCCTACAACAGAAATTCCTGATGAAAGCAAGCTGTAAATTTCCTCAACCAGAAACTAAAAGATCTTTAGTCATAAACTACTAGAGGCAAATAAAAATCTCCATTTCTATTCTTCCCATGCAGAAATAACACAGTAAGGAGAAACACAGCTACACAAATCATATAAATACATGTGTATATCTTAATAGCTCCAGTACACTTTTTTTTGTTTTCTTTATATTTTTACAACAGTTTTTTTATTATAAAACAAACAGAAAAATTAAAATACCCTTTCATTAACATGAAAGGCATACTAGTTCAATTAAATTCACTTTTAAGCAGATACGTTAATGGGACTAGAGAAAAACTATTAAAATTACTATTTTGCGTTATGTTTCTGAAGCTAAGACATGTACAAAATTTAGCTAATTTCCAGTGCTCTGTATGAGATTTGTAAAACAGAGTCAGAGCCCTATTTTAATAACCAACATAATTCAGTAGCTGAAGAATGGAAATATAAAAAGAAGTCATTAACCAAACCAATTAAACATTCACAGAGATACTGGACTTGGAGTCACTATTCCTCTACTATCACGAGTAATACATTTCTGTGTTAATAAGGAGAAAGATAAAGACCTCATCTAATGCCTTTTTGATTAGGTTTGAAAAGTTTAAATACAGATAGATAACCAAATGTAGTGAAGACATTGCTAAAGCAGTAATTTAACACACAATTACACCTTGAAATTGTTTAAAATATTTTTCTTCCAAACACCATGATTCCATCTCCAAAATTGTAACATCCTGCAAACAGAAGTCCTGATCGCATCACACTGGAAAATTTCTTAACCTCTCTGGAAAATGTTGTTACCACTTAGAAATTCCACCAGAAATTTATCAGTCTTATTAACCAGCTATGTAAATGATTTTTGCTATGATTTTCAAGATGGCAGAATTTAAACTGCAAATGGACTGAAAAGTAAAATTTCAGAAAAATTATTATTTAAAATATTTCAAATGTTTTTCTTCTGTAAGAACACAATCCATTTCGCTGAAGTTATCTCTAATAATCTTCATTTGTTTTAACCATGCAAATCATGGTATTTTGTCCTAAATTTTAACTCTCATTGCTATTTATTTGTTAATATTCAGGTGGCAGTACTTATTAACTTAAAGCTGAGGAGTTAAACAGCTGCTTTTGTTGGAACAGTAGAAGAATTAGACTGAAATACAAAGATATAATTAATGTCCTGGCTAACTAACTAATCTGCAGGCCTCTAGTGCAAAATTTGAGAGTTGTACCTGTTCTAATTCTCCTGTCATCATCTTGTACATCCTGGTAGCTCTGGCGGTGCATGGCAACTTGTGAAATTTGATGCTGCAACTCTAGACGGTCTTCTGCTCTCAAAAGTTGGGAACGAAGATCCTCAATCTAAAATGCATGTACAAATATCAAATGTTTCGTGCAAAACAGAATGAAAGTAAATAGCATACTTATACTAAACACTATAAAAAACCCCACTGTACGCAAGTAATATTTATAAAAATAAATGTCAAGAGTACTGCAGATGGTAAACAAAAAGATAAATCACTTCCTAATTATAGGCCAGAAAGTGATTATTCAAAATTAAACATTTTAATTTACATTGACCGTGGGTGAGCATTAATTTCTCTTGACCAAACAAAATGCTACCATTTTATATGTTGCAATTGTCTTTTCACATTGCTAGTGAAAATATCATACAAATTTAATAAGCAATGTATTTTATGTAAATTCTGCTCATTAAAAATATGATGTACTACTACAGAAACAGAGGGACTTTTCACATTTTTCATTTCTATCATATATAGTCTAGCACTTACAAAGATGACCTTGTGCATGTGAAAATAAAGGAAATATGACATAGTAAAATTGAACTTAAGGAAAATAGCTCTAAGTCATATTATCCATATGTAATATAGCACTATAATCCATGCATAGTGAGTTAAATTCAAAACAGCAACAAAGCCAACTCAAACTTCTGCTAGATACAAGTCAAACAACTAATGCTAACAGGTAAATATGTTAACTGTCCCCTCTCTATTTATTTCAGTCTTTTTCCCTAGCTCCTCTGAAAGAAGGAATTATTAGAAATGTTTAGGAGAAAGGAACTTTTCTAAAGCTATAATCCAAGTTCCTGCAACTTCTAGATTTAATCATACGTGCATCAACAGGTATTGTTTACAGCACGCTTTAGATGCGTTTATTTTTATGTGCTTTTATCACATGCTAATATACAATACAGCAAACACTTGTAGGTCACTGGTTTATCTGAATTCACCAATTATAGCATGCGCTTCGCATAACAATAATTACTAATATAGAAATTGTTCTAAAGCATACTATGAAGGGCAGTTACAAACAATGTGTTTATGTACCATAACTACTATTACAATTATTATACACAAACACATGTAAGTAGTTTAGAAAGCAGAAAAAGTATAATGAGAGCTCAGTCCACATGCTTTAGACTTTTAAACTTGTCTTTCTTTATCTCCTTCTTCCTTTCCCAAAACAATGTTATCGGAGTATGAGATAGGAAGGTTAAGCAGAAAGACTCAGACATAGCCTATTAGGAGAACTTTGGGATCTTCACCGCACCACATCAGTTACCTGATGCAAGAGTGCTTCTCTACTGCCTTCCGATTCATTCAACTTTTTCCGTGACTGCTCCAATTCCAGCTCAAGCTTTCATTACAGAATATGAAGAAAGAAAAGCAATGTAGGCATCATAGAACAGAAGTGTATTTTAACTATTTCATTCTGGCACAAATTAATCAATATAAGCAAGTATTTAAAATTAGGTATAATATATACAATACTCTGTCAAAAATTTCAAAGCAAAATTTCATTTGTAATATTTATTTAAACTACATAAACAATTTAACTTACAGTCTATAATTTTTGTACAATATTCTATATCACATAAAGATACAAAGTCGTATCTATAATACAAAACAAAAACAAAACACAAAAAAACCCAAAAGCAAATTTTTACTAGGTTCAAAGTAAAAGAAAGGAAGACAAACTTTTTAAGAGTTTCAAAAACATCGTCCCTGAATTTGAGACACACTTTCAAACTCAAACTAAAATTTATAATGACTTAACATTTGAAGTCACCTTTGTTACATAGTTTAGTCACAAAAGTGTTAAAGATGACATGCACTGGTAGAACTGGTAATTGGTAAATACTGTGCTTTTTCTGTATTGTGCAAGAAGATGTATTTGAATTATTCTGGAAATGAGATTTTTCCTAAAAAAATAATATTAAAGGAATTCAAAAATATTTAATCAGAAATAATCAGCAAACTGATGACCATTTAGAAAAACAGAAAACAGAAGCTACAAGATATTTTCTGACTTCTACCATAAATAGTTCAAAGGTCACCAAGATCCACATGGAAATATAGTTTTTGACAGCGTAAATTGTTATTGCAGAGATAGCAATCTCAAAGAGGATGTTGAGAGGCTGGCGAATGGGTAAACAGGACCAGCACTAATGGAATGGAGAGAGTAACATAACGTAAAACACTACATAGACAGTTTAGCATAAAGGGGTATAACTTTAAAAGTATTGACAAACAGGCTAAACTCAATATAAGAGGTATAAAGCTAGAAAAAGTGTAATATGGCCCTAGCACTCTGCCAGAACAGAAATATAAGAAATCTTGGTTTTCTATGAACAGAAAGAGAGCAATATGGCAACAGATAGTTCAGTAAGAGTAATTAATTAATAACCATGGTGCAAAATAACTAGCATCCATTAATTGCAGAGATGAAAGAAAGCTGCATCTTTGAGCTGCCGCAAGCAACAGCAGACTATATGTAAATTCAGAGACAAATCAGAGAAAGAAATCAAGGGTAAACACAAAGTTATAAATTTGTCCACCTGGCAGGACAGGAGAGCTGTTAGAAGTAACACACTAGAACTAAACAATTTTGAAGGAAAGACAGAAGTTCAGCATAGCTATATTCACAATGTCTGTGATGAAAAAAGAAAACAAAACAAACAAACGCTTGTTGTCTTAAAAATCAAAGATAGCTTTATCCTGCTGTTTTTTTCTGAAAAAGGAAACATATACCATAACTTACGACACTATACACTTATTCAAAACCAAACAAGAAAGAAGAAAATTAAGTCTTACTTGGTTCTTTTCGCTCTCATATTTCACAAGTTTGTTTTTCATGAGTTCTTCTGTTTCATCTACTTTAGCATCTTGCTTCCTCAAAGCCTTTAAAGGGGAAAAGTATATTGTGAACTTCATTATAAAAGTTACAGAAGTCTTCTTTGTAAGTCTGTTAAAATGAAAGAATCTGCTGATTTAAGAAAGAAGATCTAGACAAATGCTTTCTACATCTAATATTTCCATGTGGAGCCAATGTATATCGTTGTGAAAAAATAACTATAAGTCTGTGCATACATAAACACACCCATGCACAGAACTGCGCCAAATACAAAGTCAAAACTAGCACTAACATCCTTCCAAAGTCTAGAGCTCCAGACACTCAAGGCTAACCCCAAACACTTTGAGATGCAGGTCGAAGAGGCTCAGGAGACTCCCTACAGATAAGCTGTGAACATATCAGATGAAAAGAAAATATTCTTTTACATAAAATATGCATGACATGAAATGCAATGCACCGTAGTAAGGAAAACATTACCATAAGGTTGTATTGGAAGTCAAAAAAAGGAAAAAGTTATTTTTATCTGAATCTGGACAGACACTTAGAATCACAGTGTTAAGACAGAATCAACTGAATCTTTCCTGCCCAAAAGTCACTGACATTGACATGCCCTACTTTGAAAAATAAATAAAGAAATAAACAAATCCAAGGGGACTTTTCCTGTCCCTCACTCAAACTGAAGTATCTGAAAATACTTGCATGCATTTTCTAAAGCATCTTACAAAAATAAAATTGCCTTGAATATCAATTTCAAAATTTTTTCCCTCTGCAAAACAACACTAGTTGCAGAACACAGCCAGTCACTGGTGAATGAATGCATTAGACATCACAGACATTAATGACACATACAATTTGCAACTTACACAACCCAAGTTTGGATATTTCAAGCCACAACAATGTCACTGCCTCATCTTAAATATCACTTAAAAACACCAGCTGAGAGAGATCACTAGCCATCCTGATAGAATTTGCTGTGAATTTGAGTAACTCTGTTAATAGCTCGTTACTTTGCTGTGCAACACGACCAAGTGGTTTTCACACTAGCCACAAATTAATTATCACAAGACGATAGCATACACCTTTTACTTCCATCCAATAACATGAAATACATCTATTCCTTCCACCATTACTTTCTAAAACTACAACAGAACAACAGCAGAAGCACATAGCCTGTCCAGAAAGAAATGTTTTTCCCATTCTGTTCTTCCTCAGCAACATTTTTATTTCACATTTTAAAGGAATATCTCCTTAAACAAATATCCCTGAAATTTATCCCTGTAATTAGTGCAATTTCATTCAGTTTTTGAAAGTCTTCACTGTATACTGGGGAACAATTTCACTCTATGAAAACAGAAGGCAAGATACTAATCAACCTCAGCGAAGCCAGGCATTCAGCTTGAGAAGTTTTGCTTTCAAAAGTAGCTTTGTGGAGAAAATAAATGGATTTATATACTTATCTCAGTCTTGTATCGTTACCTCAGGAAACATCAGGGTTTCAGTATAGTTTGGACTACTCCCCTGCTTGAACAGCTTAGACTAAGAACTGAGATTGTGAAAGATATTTATCATAACTATGCCACTGAAAACATTATGCTATATAAAGAATTATGCTTTTAATCTTACCGATTCACAAACAGATACTGTAAGACTAACATATTTAAGATTTTTCTCAAAGTATTCAGTACAGATTCAAATCTATCATTCCACTCAACTACAAAACTCAACACCGCACACAGACCTGACACACTCCCATTTTACCCAAAAAGAATCTAGGGAGAAACTCTGAAAAGCTACATGAACAAAAAAATCAAAGAAGATCATGACTTCAGCTAATGCCATTACTGCATGAGGGTGGTTTTTTTTTTAATGGCCAGAAGTATCCATTCAGAACAGTCTACAAGGGAAATATGATGTGTACTAACTGCAGTTGAGCTTCATTTTCACTAGCAAAATTAGAAGCTGTGTTATACACAGCCAACCTTGTTTCTGCCACTAAATGCTTCATTAATATAGGACCAAAAATGCATGTTTTCATGTGCAGATTTTGCTAGAGATCTCAGGGTCATAAGGAAAATGTCAAAGCTGGGCTGGAATTGGAAATACTAGGAAAATTTTCAAAGATTTCTCTACTGACGGCAAAAAGTGTGTCTCTGCATCAGTAGCACATCCTAATTCCCAGAAGAAACCACAGAAATTAATATGCCATTTCAACTTATCAGGATCACTGAATGATATTTCGGCTATAAAGAGCAATAAGTTCAAATAAAAAGGCAGTCTTTCCTATTGCCAATACTACAAATACGATGTTCAGTTTCTTTTTCTGTATATCATAAAAATAGCCCACAACTATTTCATTTTTAAGAAAAAAGCAGTTCATATTGATATATAACAGAGTCAAAATACTACAAAAAGTGTGATGTTACATTAAATTAGACATACCACGTGTGCACTGCTTTAACTGTGAAACATGCATTCTTCTAGTAGGTGCTAGGTAGGCAATCAGTTAACCAACTAAAATGTCATTAAGAAATTGAAACATCTGGTCACTCACAGACAGACAAGCATCAGCCCTTACTGACGATTCAGAAACTACACAGGAAAAAGTTAATTCTGTGTTTTCCCTCCTTCTTGTACTACTTTTTAAATAATTCTCACTGGTTTGTGCCACTCTTGTTTTTTCTCCACCAAGAGGTTTCTCTATGTAAAGTTTCTCTTGGCAAAGGAAAGGGTAAAGAAAAAGAAAAAATAATATCCTGTAAAGATCCAGCTGATTCTTTTATTGTCTCCAACTAAGGGGTTGGGGGAGTCAAACAGTCAAAAACAGGAACTAGGAAGGGGATGATGAGGACAGCGGTTCCAACACACACTCCTTGATGGCTCCCAAGCAGCAGGCAGATGCTGCCTAGAAGAGCTCTGCCTGGCAATGCTGAAGCACCAAGGAATGACAACAGGCCTACAGTCGTTAGGATTGCCGCACCAAGATCCTCCTCTTGAAAGCATTAACATCCAGGCTGGCCAAGTGGAGGCCGACAAGAAGGCTGATGACACCTTGGAGAGGGCAGGCACGGAGGAGGCCACAAGGAAACAGAGAACTTCCATATAAAGAGGTCCTCACAGCATCATTTCTGGATGGACCAGCTAGATGCGACACTGACTGCCTAGGTGGTCAGAAACAGGGTCTTAGCCCTGACAGGCTAGATAAACTTTGATTTGACCCAGTAGAGCAACTCTTACACATCTTTTTTAAAGAGTTCACTAGCATAAGACAGTGTTAAGCATACTAACATACCTGGTATACCCCAGCTCAGCGTACCTCATCCATACAGAGTATATTAAACCCCAAAATTTCAAATAGATAAAATAATTTACTCCATGCTAGACAGATATTTTTTCTTCTATATGGGGAAGACTATGTGGGGGCATCTGTAACAACAGTTGTCAATCTTTCCAACTTACGAAAATCTTCCAATTCGTAACTTTTACTGCAATTTAAACCCACTAACTTTTCTTTGAGTTTGGGTTTATTTTTTTAAATAAAACCAAGTTGTTTGAAAGTAAAGTACAGACCACAAGCTAAAATTTGCTCTTTCAAAGTGAGAGTGATCAGTGAATTATATTCATACTAGCAGAAATACACATGCAGGCCAGCCTCATGCTAAATTTTGAAACAAGGCAAAAAGAGTACCACATCCTAATCTGAATGAAATTTTTTTTCCCTATCTTGCTACATTAACAGCTAGCATGGGTCTGAGTCTGCTACCTAGCCATACCAGCCAGGCATTTAAAGACAGACTGCCTAGATATTTCAGTGACTGATATGTATGAGACTTGCTTATGTTGTGAGACAGAATCAGATACAAGCTACAATCAAAACAGAAACCATTAGCCACAGGTGGCATAGCACAGAGCCAAGAGGCAAGTATCAATGATGCATTAAACATCGAGATGGCTCAAAGCACAGATCAAGTTTATGTTTCTCTAAAAAGATCAGAGATAAAGACAGGCAAAACCGGAATTTTCAATAACGCTTTTGACTATCAGTCTACCCCACTCTCTGTTGAAAGTCCACCAGCCTCTCGCACAGTATGTGCAGTGGGAGGCAAACAGAATCCAAGTATCCAGTTGCATGAAGGAAAAAAAACGTTTCCTTGACTATCCAAGTTAGTAGCTTAAGACATAACTACAGTCATTGCCTCAACACAATCAGTGCGCTCAAAGTGTTCTGTAAAGATGATTCTGTTCACCTGAAGCATGTAAAGCATGAACACACAGACTCATTTCACCAAAATATAGGAAGCCAAGCACAGGAATTAGTAAAGTCACCCAGGACATCCAACAAAAGCTGTTTAAAGCCCATTTAAAAGAATGATACTTGACCTTGTTTTAGAAAATGGGTGTATAAATGCAAACGAACAGTACAAGGTGATGGTGTCTTCATGTTCAAAAAAATGCACTGAAGAATCCCAAAATACTTTTAGTCTACGCAACAAATGTATTTGATTAAAGCAACCCATAGATATGTGCCAGTAACACTGGCAAGATTAACATATTTGTTCCCCTTTCTAATCAGAAACACGTTTGTAACTAGAATAAAGAAGAAAGGGAAGACACATAGTTTGCATTAATTTTTGTTTGCTAATTGCAGTTTTCTAATTTGCAGTATTGCTGTTTAACCCAACAGGCACTAAGTTAAAAGATATATAAAAACGTAGAGAAAATAATTTAAATATGCAAAATTTTATGTCAAGCCTCCTTTATGGTCAGTATACAACTAAACATCATCTTGGTTATTAATCAGCCTATGATTACAGTAACAGTGCAGTACAAATAAGAAGTTTGCAGGTCATACAAAAGACAGAATGAAAGACAAGACAGACAAGAGAAAGACCAAAACAAATGTATCGTCATGTTCAGTTAGACCTTGAAAAAATATAATCTAATAATTGAGATTTAGGAAGATGATTCTGTTAAGACGGTAGAATACTGACAAGTAGTGGTCAGTTATGGGCACTGCACTTTTCCTTAAAAATGGTAACTCTTTTAACACTTAAACCTTACAAGATTTCTTAATTAAACCAACTACTGATCGAATCAAAAAGTCAAATTTGATTTTGTTTGGTTTGAAATGTATAGCAGACAAACTAACGAAAAAATTGGCTCATTAAATAGCCATAAATGCTTTAAATAGCATTTCTTTGTAGATCATTCAGGCCATATTAAACGGCAGGATTTCAGAACTCAGTCCAAACCCTACCCTCCTTCCAGTAATGTTACTTGGGAAGCATCTTGGGAGAAATAAAAGAGGACAGAAAAAGACTTTAATAGAACATTACATCCACACAATGATCACCACAAGACTGAGGCCACTGACAGAGCTAAGAGTCCATCTAACTCATAATTTAAATTACAAAGGACAAGAAACAGAATAACACAGTAAAAAGCTCTTCTTGAAGATTATGTAGAAACATGTTTCATCCAAATAGCAATTGCAGCAAAATATTTAATTATTTATTCTCACTGGAGTATGCAAAAGTACAAAAAGCAATTCAAGTATATTCTAACACACAGCAACTTCAGCTACAGATGCACACCATGTCCTAGGAACATTTATTAGTTATAAAGACTACTTCCTGATACATTCCTCGGTACATACTGTCCATACACACTTCAAGTCTCTCAGATGTAAAGCTTTCTCTCCTGATCAGTGTCTGCAGGAGGCATGTCTACCCCTCAAAGCTCCTCCTCCAACATGTTGTATTTGTATAAATGGAGGACCATGTCCTCACAGTCCTCGATTCCAGAGTTATTAAAAGAAAGGGGCAACAGAAGATGATGGGTAATGGAAGACAAGGGGCAACTGGGCACATGGCTATAACTCCTCAAAGAAATTCAGGTTAGTGATCAGCAACATTCTGTTCTTAAGGGACTGCTCATACGCATACTTAACAGTGGTGAATCCAAGTACCCCACTCAAAATAGAGTAGGGATCAAAAAAGTCCAAGACCATCACTACCCACATTAGTATTATTATTGCAGACAAGTGTCTTTAAAAAAAGTTAGAAAAATGGAGCCTAAATTGCTACCATCGTCTCCAAGCCTTCTTGCAGAGAACCAGCACAGATATTCATTAGAGTTCACTGGCTCGGGATTACCCCTAAATGTATTCATGCTTCACCAGCGGAGGACATCTCCTTTACTGGAAAGCAGCCTGGCTGCTGCTTCTGATAATCCTGATACTTCAGGCCAAATATAAGCCACCACAGAGAACAGCTGATTAAAAGGCCAAGCTGCAGAAAAAGGCAACCAGTCTCTCCCTGTGTTGACTGTGTTCATTAAGAGTATTTTCATCTACATTCCCCTAAGAATCTTTGAGTGAGTACACATTCGTATGGAAGTACTGAATGAAGAGATCCAACTTTTTTAATAGCTGGTCCTCAGCATCATATCTGTGGCTCAATGGCGTTGCTGGACTTGTCAATGCA
>Ga0181612_181963_pt1 | contig 20665 bp, 12 predicted proteins | sample HoacroProtozoa21_FD_119630 | JGI IMG/M metagenome (GOLD analysis project Ga0181612, IMG submission 119630) | Hoatzin crop microbial communities from Cojedes, Venezuel. Combined Assembly of Gp0051906, Gp0051904, Gp0051908
AGTCCCCGCCGTGGTGCTGCTGCTCATTCTGCTTTTCCTGATGCCGCTGGCGCAATACATCCCGATGGCGTGCCTCGCCGGAGTGCTCGTCGTAGTAAGCTACGGCATGAGCGGGTGGCGCTCGTTTCTCAGCATCATGCGCAATCCCAAGAGCGACATCACCGTGCTGCTCATCACCTTCTTCCTGACAATCATCTTCGACCTCACCATCGCCATCGAGGTGGGTCTTGTATGCGCCTGTCTTCTCTTTATGCGGCGAATGGCCGAGACGAGCGACGTGAAGGTAATCAGCGACAAAATCAACCCCGAAGAGGAAGACAGCGACTTCCAGCTCGGCAACCTTGAGCACCTCACCATCCCCGAGGGCGTGGAGGTTTACGAGATAAACGGTCCCTACTATTTCGGCGTAGGCAACCGTTTTGAGGAGGTGATGGGAGCCTTTCGCCACGAGCGTCCGAAGGTGAGAATCATAAGGATGCGCAAGGTGCCCTTCGTCGATTCCACAGGCATCCACAACCTGACCAACCTCTGTCTGATGAGCCAAAACGAGGGTGTGCAAATAGTGTTGTCGGGTGTGAACCTCAAAGTGCGCACCGTCCTCGAGAAAGCTGGCTTCAACAAGATTGTTGGTCAAGAGAACATCTGCGACCACATTAACCGCGCCCTTGAGCGGGCAAAAGAGTTGCTCTGAGTTTTCGGGCTTTTAAAGAAAAAACAAAAGAACTTAGGCATTTTACAAGAAAATCACTATCTTTGCAGCAAAATATTATTTTAATCCAAAACATAAAAATATGGACTTGTTTGAAAAGATTAGTGAAGACATCAAAGCGGCAATGAAAGCCCGCGACAAAGTGCGCCTTGAAACGTTGCGCAACATCAAGAAAGTGTTTCTCGAAGCAAAGACAGCCCCTGGTGCCAACGACACTCTGGAGGATGCCGCCGCGCTGAAAATTCTCGCCAAGTTGGCCAAGCAAGGCAAAGAGTCGGCAAGCGTGTTTGCAGAGCAAAACCGCCAAGACCTTGCCGACGCCGAATTGGCTCAGGTGAAGGTCATCGAGGAGTATCTGCCCAAGCAGATGAGTGCCGACGAGATTGAGGCGGCGGTGAAAGAGGTGATTGCTTCTGTGGGGGCAACCTCCATGCAAGACATGGGCAAGGTGATGGGCGTTGCCACGAAAAAGTTGGCTGGCATGGCCGACGGCAGAATGATCTCAGAAACCGTAAAGAAACTACTGGCCTGACTCATTGCGCAATAATTGGACATAGTGAACGTCCAATTTTTCTGAAGATTTGCAGACTGGATTTACAAGATTGACGAGAAAGGTCTTGAAAATCCTATCTGCAAAGTTGTAGAGCAGAGCAGACTAGAAAAACCAAAGAGCTTATGGAGAAAGAAAAGGGGAAACCCAGATATTGGCTATATGCGCCTGGTGAGGGTGCGTCGGAGTGGGAGCGATGCCAAAGGGAAGGCATTATGTGTCTCGGATGGGATGATATCGGCGACTTTTCACGATATCATTCGGAAGCGGAACTCACTAAAACGCTGAAGAGTACGTACAACAAAACGGGCAGCATGAAAAACGACAAATGCGCAATCTGGGACTTCGCTAATAAGATGAAAATCGGCGACATCGTGTTTGCGAAAAAGGGTCTCAGCAAAATAATCGGACGGGGTATCGTGGAGTCTGATTACGCTTATGACGCTGCCGTAGAAAGTTACAAGAGTTACAGAAAGGTGAAGTGGACCGATGTAGTGGATCTTGATCACCCAGGAAATGCTGTTGTGAAGACGCTTACCGACATTACTAAATATAAGGAATATGTGAAAAAGTTGAATGCCATGTTTGTCGGGAAGGTGGAACAAGCGCATGAACCTTATTCGGAAGAACAATTCTTAGATGAGGTTTATATCAGCAAAGAGCGGTTGGCGTCGCTTAAAGCCCTGCTGGAGAGGAAGAAAAACGTGATACTGCAAGGTGCTCCGGGCGTTGGGAAAACGTTTGCCGCACGCAGATTGGCTTATTTGATGATGGGGTGCAAGGACCGGTCGAGGGTTGAGTTCGTGCAGTTTCATCAGAACTATTCTTACGAGGACTTCATAATGGGATATAAGCCCGACGGTGAGGGATTCAAACTTCGCTGTGGCACATTCTACAACTTCTGCCGAAAGGCACAGGCAGACTCGGAACACGAATATTTTTTTATCATCGACGAAATAAACCGTGGCAACCTGAGCAAGATATTCGGCGAGTTGCTGATGCTAATAGAGAACAACTATCGCGGGGAGCAACATGCCGTGAGACTGGCCTACAGCGACGAGACTTTTTTCGTTCCGGAGAACCTCTATATCATCGGAATGATGAACACGGCCGACCGAAGCCTCGCGATGATAGACTATGCGCTGCGCCGCCGGTTCAGTTTCTTCACAATGAAACCGGGATTCGACTCCGAAGGCTTTAGGAAATATCAGGAAAGCCTAAACAGCAAACAGATGGACAAGGCCATAGACGCCATAAGGAGCATAAACAAGACCATTCGTGAAGACGGTTCTCTCGGAGAGGGATTCTGCATCGGACACAGCTATTTCTGCGGACAGAAAGAGTTTGACGGACAGTGGCTGAACAACGTGATTGACTTCGACATCGAGCCACTGCTCAAGGAATATTGGTTCGACAATCCCACGCGATGCGCGGAACAAATAAAACTGCTGAAACAGACGCTTGGCGATGACTGAGGATAAGGAAATTCTTATTCAGAATATCTATTACATGTTGTCGTATGCGTTTCAGGAATTGAGACGCAACAACTACAAGGATATCGAGGGTGAGAAATTCGACAACGTTCACGACCTGTTTGCCGAAATTCTCGCCAAAGGAACGGCTTGCCAACTGAAGCAAGGACTGCACCGCGAGTATGTGTCGCGCCGAGAGTCGCTGACCACGCTGAAAGGAAAAATCGACATCGGCGGAACGATACGCAACCGAATGAGAAGAACAACTGAACTGTCGTGCGACCACGACGAGCTGTCGGCCGACTGCACTTTCAACCAGATACTGAAAACCACTATGGAACTGCTTGTGCGCGCCACCGACGTGAACGCCAAGCGCAGGGGCAAACTGAAGAATTTGCTGTTCTTCTTCAGCGAGGTGAGCACAATAGATGTTTCGAGCATCAAGTGGACGACGCTTCGATTCGACCGAAACACCCACACTTATCGAATGCTCATCTACATCTGCTATTTCGTCATACAAAACTATCTCCTCACCACGACCGACGGCCGCACGAGGATGCAGGGATTCACCGACGAGCATATCAGCCGGCTCTACGAGAAGTTCATTCTGGAATACTATCGCAAGCACCATCCGGAACTCCGTCCGAGAGCCGCGCAGATAGACTGGAACATCATCGCAGAGGCCTCAAGCACCGACGTGCTGCCCATAATGCAAACTGACGTGATGCTCAGTTTCCCAAACAGAACGCTCATCATCGACGCGAAATACTACGGCCATACGATGCAGCACAATTTCGGCAAGGCCAGCATCCATTCGGGCAACCTCTACCAGATAGAATCGTATGTGCTGAATGCCGACCGCCAGCACACTGGCACTGTGGACGGTCTGCTTCTCTACGCCAAGACGGGGGAAAGACTCACTCCCGACGGCCAGATAATCCTGGTCGACGGCAACGTTATCAGCTTCAAGACGCTCAATCTGAACCAGCCGTTTTGCAAGATAGCAGAGCGGCTGGAGCAGATTGTCGGGTCGGTCGGTTGACCTTCAGGGTTGGATTTATATCCCCCGTTTTCTCGCCACGGCATAGTTCAAGCAAACTTGACTCTGCTCATGGCTTAACGAAAACGTTTGTCAGATGAGAGCCATCACGAGATCTACGATTCCGACGATGGTGATTACCCATCCGATGATGCTGACGATGCTTGCGAGAGTGCCGCTAAGCAGTTTTCCTGACAGTGCGCCTACGAGGACGCCTACGATGATAAGAACGATTCCGTGCCACATAATGATTTGAATTTTTAAACGTTAAACAATTATTTTTATTTTTGGGAGTTATCTGGAGTTATCGCTTTGCTATGGGAGTTATCCGGAGTTATCCGGAGTTATCGGTATCGGAGCATTCCGCTATCTCCCGCTATCTCCCGTTATCTTCCGTTATCTCCTGCTATCTCCCATTAACTCCCGTTAACTCCCGCTAACTCCCGCTAACTCCCGTTATCTCCCGCTATCTCCTTTTTTCACTTTCACTATCTCTGTCTTGGGCAGGTCGCGGTTGCGGCGGTTCACTCGCGTTGCTACTGCCTGCGCCAGCGAGAGGAATGCTTGTCCGGTGGCGGTGTCGGCGTTCAGGGCGGCTGGCTCTCCCTTGTCGCCGCTCTCGCAGATGCTTTCGACGATGGGTATCTGCGCCAGCAGGGGCAGCTGCATCTCGTCGGCCAGCTCGCGGCATCCCCCTCTGCCGAAGATGTAGTAGCGATGGTTGGGCAGCTCGGCCGGCGTGAACCATGCCATGTTTTCCACCAGTCCGAGTATCGGCACGTTCACCTTGTCGTTGCGATACATGTCGATGCCCTTGCGCGCGTCGGCAAGAGCCACTTGTTGCGGCGTGCTGACGATGATGGCTCCGGTGATGGCGAGCGTCTGCAGGAGCGTCAGGTGGATGTCGCTCGTGCCTGGAGGCGTGTCGAGAATGAGATAGTCGAGGGCTCCCCAGTCGGCGTCGGCGATGAGCTGCTTCAGAGCGTTTGACGCCATGCCTCCGCGCCAGAGAGTGGCGGTGTCGGGGTTGACGAAGAATCCGATGCTGAGCATTTTCACTCCGTATCGCTCCACAGGGCATATCAGCTGGCGACCCTCTTTCTCGACGGCATAGACCCGCTCGTCTTCCACATGAAACATCTTCGGCATCGACGGGCCGAATATGTCGGTGTCGAGCAGTCCTACGGAGTGGCCCAGCCGCGCGAGGGCGATGGCGAGGTTGGCCGCCACCGTGCTTTTTCCCACTCCCCCTTTTCCTGAGCTGACGGCCACCACATTCTTCACCTCCGGCAGCATCTTGCCCGGCTCGGGGCGCTGCTTCTGCTTGGTCTCCACGCCTATGTTCACCTCTATCTCCTTGCCCAGCCGGTAGTGGATGGCTGCTTCGGCTGCTTTTACGGTTGACTTCAGAAAGGGGTCGGTCTCGCGGTCGAAGATGAGCGAGAAGCTCACGCGCTGGCCGTCTATGCGGATGTTGTCGGCCAGCATTCCGCTCTCCACGAGGTTCTGCTTCGTGCCTGGATAGGTTACTGTGGCGAGAGCCTCTTCAATCAGTTTTGGATAGAGTGTCATTTTCTTTTAGTTCTTTAGTTCTTTAGTTCCAAGTTCTTTAGTTCACTCAAAAACTTAAGAACTTAAAAACTTAAAAAACTTATTCTCGGGGCAAAATTACAAAAAAATGGCAGGCGACCAAACATATTTTATATAAAAAAAACTAAAATCGGCGTATCCTTAGCAAATTGTTTATTAACTTTGCACTCTTGAAACCAAAAAATCAAAACTTAAGATGAAGAAAATAGTTACGCTATCGGTTCTGGCCTTGTGCGCTTTCATGCAGGTTCAGGCCATCAGTATCAGCCGGAGTGAGGCGCGCGAGATTGCCGCCCTTGTTGCTGAAATCGACGACCAGTCGAGCGACGACGTGCCTAATCAGGCCTACTACACCTTCTCGCGCGGTGCGGGGAAGGGCTATGTCATCGTGTCGGGCGACGACCAGACCGCGCCCATCATCGGCATCGTTGACCAGGGCGACTTCGCTGAAGACCAGCTGCCCGTCCAGCTGAAGGAGATGCTTGGCGGATGGAAGGCACGGATAGAGAAGCTGCAGGCCGAGCCAGACCGCAAGCCCAGCCGCAAGAAGGCGCGCCAGAGAGTGAGAGAGTCGATTCTGGGAGTAGACGAGTTCAAGGCCGACTGGACGAGCGTGTCGCCGCTCTGCAAGACCCACTGGCACCAGAGCTCGCCCTACAACGACCTTGCGCCGCGACGCACCGACAACAACAACAAGGCCCTCTCGGGATGTGTGGCTACGGCCGGCTCGCAGGTGCTATACTATTTCCGGAAGGACCTGCCCGACACGCTCGTCTATGCCACTCCGACATACGGCTACGGAGGCGCGCCCGTGACGGAGTCGCTGCCCGCAGGAACGCCGATTGAATACGACCTGATGAAGCTGTCGGGGAGTGGCACGGCCAAGGAGAACAAGGCCGTGGCAACGCTGATGTATGCCGTAGGCACATCGTCGTATCTCACCTATGCCATGGACGAAGGCACTGCCACCGGCGGATATATAGGCGACGATGGAATGAACAGGGCCTTCGCCAACCAGTTTCGCCTGAGCTGCCAGGACAAGTGGAAGTGGGCGTACAACCAGAAAGGCTGGGAGCAGCTGGCCTACAAGAACCTGAGCGAGGGACGTCCGATGGTATATTCAGGAGTGCATGAGACCAGCGGCGGCCATGCTGTGGTGCTCGACGGATACAACGCCGCCACCGGCCTCTACCACTTCAACTTCGGCTGGGGCGGACAGGGCGACGGCTACTATACCATCGACGACGAGACGGGCATGAACCACTTCAACACCTATCAGGAGATGCTCTCCGGAGCCGCTCCTATGAAGCAGAACCTCAGCGGACGGATAGTGACCACCGAGATGTGGGACCGCTGCAGCAACGAGATACGCTGCCTGGTGAAGAACAACGGCACGCTCGACTATTCGGGATTCTATCTCTGGGTATCCACCACAGGCAAGCGTCCGGCTAGCACGTCGAGCACCGAGACAGCCACAGTGATAGCCAGCGGCGAAAGCACCATAATCAGCTTCAAATACAAGCCGACGCAGGACAAGACCTACTACCTGTTTCTGACCGACAAGAACAGCAACCCGCTCGACACTGTGGCCATATTGCCCCAGACATCGATTGCCGACCTCTCGCTCAACAGCTTCAGCATCGACGCCGGCACCACCACCGAGACTTTCGAGGGAAACACCTACCAGCGCGTGAACAACACCAACGCCGACATCAAGGCGCAGTTCACCAACAGCACCAACGGCACCTACTGCGAGCCGCAGGTGAAATGTCTCATCAAGAAATACAATACCGAGACGAAAGAGTGGGAGGCATCGAAGTCGAAGTCGATAACCATCAGCCAGATGCAGAGCGGTGAGACCCGCGACACCGTATTCACCTTCTCGTCACTCGCCGAAGGCACATACTATAAGCTCTACTTCGACCGCACGGTGAAGGCCGGTGAAGAGTCGGCGCTCAACATCGTGCCTGCCGACACGGTAATCTACTTCACCGTGGTTGCCCCGACGCTTGCCATCAGCGGCGAGGGACGCAACGCCACAGTGAGCGGAGCGTGGAACGGAGCACGATTCACCAAACTGGCCACCGACACTGCCGTCACGAGCTACGACCTGACGGCCGTCAGCGAACTAAACTCGCAGCCTGTGGCAGCCAACCCCAATGCCCTCTTCACGGCAGCAACGGCCGTTGAGGGAGCAAGCAACATCATCGTGGGCGGCACGTGCGACAACTTGCAGCTCGTGGCCGGATATGACTTCAAGCCCGCCGCTGCCTTCAAGGCAACCAACGCCAGCATAACCTTCCCCGAACTGAAGGCCGGCCACTGGATTGACGCCATCGTGCCGTTTGACGCCGAGCGTCCGCAGGGATTTGTCGTAAGGGAAATCCTTGAGCTGAAGAGTGCCTCGATGCAGCTCGACACCATCGCCCGCACGAAGATTGACGCCATGACGCCGCTGATGCTGCTCACCGACTACGACCTGCGCAACACCATCACTGCCAGCAACGTCGAGATTAGCACCGACAGCGTGGGCTATCTGCTCGACGGACTCGTGAGCGGACACACCACCACCACCCGTCTCACTGCCTCTGCCGCGCTGCTCGGATACGACAAGAACGGCTATCCTTACTACTACACTGCCGACTCGGCCGCTCTGGTGAAACCCTTCACCACCGTGCTGAACAAGACACCGCGAAACGGCATAAAGGCTCTCAACACCGTAGGCCTCGACCGCGCCTACATCTTGCTGGCCGACACGCTCAACCGCGCTCTCTCCATATACGATGCCTACAAGGCGACGGCCGACAAGCAGAGGCTCGCCGTGTTTGCCGACAGCATAGCCAAGGCTGAGGCAATGCTGATGGGTCAGACTGCCGAGGGCGCCAGCGACGTAACGAAGCAGACGCGACTGCTGAGCGATGCCATCGAAGCCTTCCTCAGCGGGGCTGTGGTGGATGGCATAAGCATCATCAGCACCGAGCCGCGCAACAGCAGCGACGACCGCTACTACTACGACCTCAGCGGACGGCGCATCCTGAGTCCGTCGCAGGGCGGCATCTACATAAAGGGCGGCAGAAAAGTGATATTCTAATCTAATGTCTTTTTCTTAAAAAAACAAAGACAACAGGGTGGAAAATTGGGACAAGTTCTTGCTGAAGGATGTGTCGTTTCTCAACTTGATGACGCGCCGCATCTTCAATGTGCTGATAGTGGCCAACCCCTACGACGCCTTCATGCTGGAGGACGACGGACGGGTGGACGAAAAGATGTTCAACGAGTATATGGAGCTCGGACTGCGCTATCCGCCCACATTCAAGCAGGTGTCCACGATAGAGGAGGCGAAGGAGGTGCTGCGCGACATCTCCATCGACCTCATCATCTGTATGCCCGGCACCGGCGACAACGATGCCTTCGACGTGGCGAGAGCCATCAAGGCACAGGTGCCATACATTCCATGCGTGGTGCTGACGCCCTTTTCCCACGGCATCACCCGACGGATGGAGAACGAAGACCTGTCAATCTTCGAGTATGTGTTCTGCTGGCTCGGCAACACCGACTTGCTGCTCTCAATCATCAAGCTGATTGAGGACCGCATGAACATAGAGCACGACGTGGAGGAGGCGGGAGTGCAGATGGTGCTGCTCGTGGAAGACAGCATCAGATTCTACTCCAGCACCCTGCCAAACCTCTACCATTATATATTAGAGCAGAGCCAGCGTTTCGCCACCGAAGCCCTCAACACCCATGCGGCGGCCCTGCGTATGCGCGGACGGCCAAAGGTGATGCTCGCCCGCAACTACGAGGAGGCATGGGCTATCTATCAGAAATATCAGGACAACACGCTCGGCGTGATCAGCGACTGCAGGTTTCCGCGTGAAGGCGAGAAAGACGCCGAGGCCGGACTGAAACTGCTGGAAGCCATCAGGCAGAGCAACGAGTATGTGCCGCTGATATTGCAGAGCGCCGAGAGCGAGAACCGCGAGAAGGCCGAGAGTCGCGGCTTCAGGTTTATCGACAAGAACTCCAAGAAGATGAATGTTGACCTCAGGCACATGCTGGCCGAGCATTTCGGATTTGGCGACTTCGTGTTCCGCGACCCTAAGACGAAAGCCGAGATTCTGCGCGTGCACAATCTGAAGGAGCTGCAAGACAACATCTTCAAGATTCCCAACGACTCGATGCTCTACCACATCTCGCGCAACCACATGAGCCGGTGGCTCTGCGCGCGCGCCATATTCCCGGTGTCGGCCTTTCTGAAAACCGTCACATGGCACAAACTGCAAGACGTGGACGAGCACCGCCGCATCATCTTCGACGCCATAGTGCAATACCGAAGGATGAAGAACATAGGAGTGGTGGCCGAGTTCCACCGCGACCGCTTCGACGCTTACTCACACTTCGCACGCATAGGCGACGGCTCGCTCGGAGGAAAGGGACGCGGACTGGCTTTCCTCGACAACATCATCAAGCGGCACCCAGAACTGAACCAGCTGGAGCAGGCCCATGTGCAGATACCGAAGACGGTGGTGCTGTGCACCGACATCTTCGACCAGTTCATGGACAACAACAATCTCTACCAGATAGCGCTCAGCGACGCCAGCGACGAAGACATACTGCACCACTTCCTGAAGGCGCAGCTGCCCGACTCGCTCATCGCCGACTTCTTCGCATTCTTCGAGGCAGTGAAGTCGCCGATAGCCATACGCTCGTCGTCGCTGCTTGAGGACAGCCACTACCAGCCATTCGCAGGCATCTACTCCACCTACATGATACCTTGTCTCGACGACAAATACGAGATGCTCAGAATGCTTGCGTGCGCAATCAAGGGCGTCTATGCGTCGGTATATTACAAAGACTCAAAGGCCTACATGACGGCCACAAGCAACGTGATCGACCAGGAGAAAATGGCCGTCATACTGCAAGAGGTGGTGGGGCAGCGCTATGGCGACCACTACTATCCGAACATCAGCGGTGTGCTGCGCTCCATCAACTACTATCCCATAGGCGACGAGAAGGCAGAGGAAGGCATTGCCAGCCTTGCTCTCGGACTGGGCAAATATATCGTTGACGGCGGACAGACATTGCGGGTGTCGCCCTATCATCCCGACCATATCCTGCAAACCAGCGAGATGGAGACGGCACTGAAGGAGACGCAGACCCGATTCTATGCCCTCGACATGACCCACACTGGCAGCGACTTCAAGGTTGACGACGGTTTCAACATTCTGAATCTGCGCGTGAAAGAGGCCGACCGCGACGGCTCGCTGCAATATCTTGCCTCCACCTACGACCCTACCGACCAAGTGATACGCGACGGCATCTACGAGGGCGGCCGCAAAATCATCTCTTTCTGTGGAGTGCTCCAGCAGGGAGTATTCCCCTTGCCCCAGCTTCTCCAGCTCAGCGAGAAATTCGGCGAACAGGAGATGAAGCGTCCCGTCGAGATAGAGTTCGCGTGTGTGCTTAGAAACGACACACCCATCACAGGCGACTTCTATCTGCTGCAAATCCGCCCCATAGTCGATTCAAAGCAAGTGCTGGAGGAAGACCTGCAAAGCATCCCCGACGAGCAATGCCTGCTCAGGTCGCACAATTCGCTCGGACATGGCATATCAGAAGAGGTGCAAGACGTGGTATATGTGAAGACGGGCGACGACTTCTCGGCGCAGAACAACCCAGCCATTGCCCGCGAGATAGAGGCCATCAACCGCAGTTTCCTCGACAGCGGGCGGGGCTACATACTCATAGGTCCAGGACGGTGGGGCTCAAGCGACCCATGGCTCGGCATACCGGTGAAGTGGCCGCACATATCGGCCGCGAAAGTCATCGTGGAAGCTGCCGTAAAGGGCTATCACGTCGATCCAAGTCAAGGCACCCACTTCTTCCAAAACCTCACGAGCTTCGGCGTGGGCTACTTCACCATCGACACCAATCGGGGCGACGGCCTGCTGCAGTCGCAACTGCTCGACCAGATGCCCGCCGTCGAGGAGACCAACCTAGTGCGCCACGTCAGATTCGACCACCCGCTGAAAATCATGATGGACGGCATGAAGCAGGAGGCGGTGGTGCTTCTTTAACCTTAATGCCAGCAGACAATGACTTTCCACGACTTGACCGACAGCGAGCAACGCTTTGTTGCCGACAGAGCCCTGCGGATTTCATCCAGCAGGGAATGGGTAATAGAGAACGAATACGCCAGCAGTTGCGGCGACCTCAACCGATTCCGGAAACAGTTGATGGGCGACGTGTTCATCTATTCCGACCTCGTTTATTATGACGGTGTGGTGGTGAGCCCGCGCGTCGCCGTTGAGGTGGTTCGCTCGATGGGCGCAAGTGCCGTCCGCCGCAGGTTAGGCGAGCTCTATCCGAAGAAGATGCTGAAGACGGAGCAAGACTGCCACGACTTCATCCTCGCCTTTGCCGAGTTCGAGAGCGGTGAGCCTGTCAGCGTAAGGCTTCCACTGGGAAGCCATCTCCGAACGCATAAGGGAGAGAGACCCACCATTCTGACCGACTGGATACTCCATCTGCTTGGGGAGTACGACAAGTATAAGGACTTTATCCAAAAGATTGACACCAAGAACCTTCCGGAAGATATTATGCGTGAGTGGATGCGCCGCCTTCTCTTGCTGGACGAGCGTTTCTGTTGGTGTCAGTGGATGAAGTCGGAGTCGCTGCTCACTCGGATGCGCGCTCTCGACGGCGACAACTATTTCGACGTGATGCGAAATTTGCTGCCCTTGTGCAACGGGATGATCCCTCCGCTCGATGCTTTTTTGGACAATCAGCCCACGTCAACGTGCGGCGCGGTGGCAGGTGCTGTCAGGGCGTTGGGCGACGGACGGCCCGACATCGCCGCGAGGTTGCTCGTGGAGCGGCTTGGCAAGAATGGGCTCTGCTTCGACACTCCGCTGTATAATCTTGTGCTATCGCTATCGCTCTACGTCGACAATCCGAAGGAGAATCACGGCGAATTGCTGAGAGACATCATAGAGCATCGCTCGAGAATATCCAATATGGTGGTGCTGGCTGCCGTTAAAGGGCTCGGGCTTGACGTGAAAGACTATATTGACAAATACTATTTTTCCAACCTTGATTTGTATGCCAACGTTGCCGACTTCCTGCTGTTCGACTATTTCGGCCTGACAGCGAATATGGACAAGGCGAAGAGGGCGAAACGCTACTCGCAGGCGAAGGGTTCGCAATTCCTGTTCGTCCGCTGTCTTTATGCGGAGATTCACGCCACCGACGAGCGCGAGACGCTGGAGCGGCAACTCGGCACAGGAAACATACTGCCGAAATTGCGCACGGAGAATATGTGGGAGACGCGACTAAGCCAGATAATCGCCCTTTGCGAGAAAAAGGAGGAGAAGAAAAAGAAACCGACGACGGCAAGCGTGAAGCGAGTGGCCTATAACGTTGGCATCGACAGCGAGCCGTTCTTCTCGAAAGAGGTGATGGTGCAGCCGAAGGTGCAGACCAGCAAGGACGGTGGCCTCACGTGGACACGTGGCCGCGATATGTCGCTGAAAACATTTAAGGACGGCATACCCGAACAAACGCAGCAAGACCGAGCCGTGTCGCGTTGCATCAGCACGCCTTATTATTCGTTTAACACGCGACGGGCACTGCTCGAACTAGTGGGACATCCCTACATCTTCCGGATGGATGCGCCCGACGTGAAGGTGGAGATAGTCTCCGAGCAACCGCAAGTGGCCGTAACGAAGTCGGAACAGGGATTTGTGGTGAAAACAAACATCGACGTGGAAGACCCGAACTCCGCCAACATCTATTTCTGCGAAGAGAGCCAACAGCGCATTAACGTGGTGAAATTGACGGACAACCAGCGGCAGATATTCCTGCAACTTCAGCGTATCAAGACGCTTCCGGCGGAATCCGAGCCGATGCTGAAACGCGCGCTCGCCGTGCTGGGACAGCAAGCCACGGTGATGACCGACGTGGTGGAGCAGAAGAGCGCCGACGTGAAGCAGGGCGACACCACAATAGTGGTGCAACTGATGCCCGTGGGACAAGACATCAGAATGAGGCTCTACGTAAAACCGTTCACCGACGTGCCGCCATATTGCAAGCCTGGCGAAGGGCTAGAGCGAGTGGCCTCGAAAATCAAAGGAAAACCGGTGCAGGCACAACGCGACCTTGACAAAGAGCGGAAAAACCTTGTCGCGCTGACCGATCGACTGGCGCAATTCGACGAGTGGGGCGACGACGACGGATGGCAACTGCCGCCCGAAGCCTGTCTCACGCTGCTTTCAATGCTCCGCGAGATGAACGACGTGAGAGTGGAGTGGCCAGAGGGAGTGAAATATAAGGTGAGCTATCCCGTGGTTACGCCCGACAACGTGAAACTCTCGGTCGGCGGAGTAGGGGCATGGTTCGAGGTGAAGGGAGAGGTGAAGATAGGCAAGCGAGTGAAGATGAAAGTGGCTGAGTTGCTCCAGCGGCTCAACGGCAGGATAGGCAACTTCGTTGAGATGGGCGACGGAGAGTTTCTTGCGCTCAGCGACCAACTGCGCCGGCAACTCGACCAGATAGGGCGAATGGTGATGCCCGCAGAAGGACGAAGCAAAAACTTGAGACTCTCGCCATTCAGCGTTGTCGCGCTGAAAGAGTTGGCCGACAGCGGAGCCGACGTGGAGGCCGACGAGAAATACAACCAACTAATCAGTCGCATCGACGAGGCCTATCAGCAGGAGTTCGCTCTGCCAAAGACCTTGCAGGCCGACCTTCGCGACTATCAGGCGCAGGCCTTCCAGTGGATGGCACGGCTGGCGCACTGGGGAGCGGGAGCGTGCCTCGCCGACGATATGGGTCTCGGAAAGACTGTCGAGGCCATAGCCATGCTGCTGCTCCGCGCCAATCAAGGGGCACAACTCGTGGTGGCGCCAACGTCGGTGATGCCCAACTGGGGCGACGAGCTCGCACGATTCGCTCCGTCGCTCAGAGTGCTGGTACTGCACGACCAACAGACCGACCGCAAGGCCATCGTGGAAGAGGCGGCCGACTACGACATAGTGCTCACCACCTACGGACTGCTCATCACCGAAGCCTCGCTGCTCGCCTCGCGGAAGTGGACCACTATAGTGCTAGACGAGGCACACACCATAAAGAACAGAACCACCAAGATGTCGCACTCGGCAATGCAACTGCACGCCGACTTCCGACTCATACTCACCGGAACGCCGCTGCAAAACCATCTGAGCGAGATTTGGAACCTCTATGAGTTTATCAACCCAGGACTGCTCGGCTCGTTCCAACAATTCACCGACCGATTTATTCTCCCCATCGAAAAGCAGAAAGACAAGGAGCGGCAGCGGATGCTCAAACGCATCGTTCAGCCCTTCCTCCTCCGCCGAACCAAGAACGAGGTGCTGTCGCAGCTGCCCGAAAAGACCGAGATTACGCTCAAGGTTAACCTCTCGCCAGAGGAAATGGCTCTCTATGAGAACCTGCGTCTCAAGGCGATTGCACAACTCGAAGAAGGCAGCGCGACGGCTATGGATGCACTCGCCGAAATCACTCGGTTGCGGCAGGCGGCCTGCAACCCTCGACTGATTGACCCCAAATTGAGCATATTGTCAACCAAGAGCCAAGAGATGATGCGACTTGTGGATGAACTGACGCAGGCCGGACATCGCGCACTCGTGTTCAGTCAGTTCACGGCCCATCTTGCGCTCATCCGTCAGCAACTCGACGACGAGAAGATAGACTATCTCTATCTCGACGGCAGCACTCCGGCGGCACAGCGTGCAAGGCTCGTGAAAAAGTTCCAGACGGGCGACACTCCGCTCTTCCTCATCAGTCTGAAGGCCGGTGGACTGGGGCTCAATCTCACTGCCGCCGACTATGTGATTCATCTCGACCCGTGGTGGAATCCAGCCGTAGAAGACCAGGCTTCCGACCGTGCTTACCGCATCGGCCAGCAGAAGCCGGTAACCGTCTATCGCATAATCGCCGCCCACACCATAGAGGAGCGCATACTGCAACTCCACCAAACCAAGAAGTCGCTTGCCGACGCGCTCTTGGAGGGCTCCGACATGGCCACACAACTCTCGCGCGAACAGATGCTCGAACTCATACTCGGGAGCGAAAATCTTAACGAAGTGTGAGAGTCTCATTTCTATCTCTATCCGATGCTGTCTTATAGAGACCTTTATAGCTCCATGCCGTCCTAAAAAACATCGCCTGCTGAGCCGAAATTCCCAACTCCTTCCTCCGAAATTGCACTTTTTATCCGTTTTTCTTGCAGCGTTCAAGGAAAATTGCTATATTTGCAGCATCTAAGTAACATTATTCGACTTAAAAAAGAATTACTAACATGAACGTAGAGAAAATTTTAAGTGAGCTGCAAGCCAAGCACCCAGGCGAGTCTGAGTACTTGCAGGCAGTGCGTGAGGTGTTGACAACTATTGAGGATGTTTACAACCGTCATCCAGAGTTTGAAAAAGCAAAGCTTATCGAAAGGCTGGTCGAGCCGGAGAGAATCATCATGTTCCGAGTGCCTTGGACCGACGACAAGGGCGAGCCGCATGTGAACATCGGCTACCGTGTGCAATTCAACAGTGCCATCGGCCCGTACAAAGGCGGACTGCGATTCCACCCGTCAGTAACACTTTCCATAATGAAGTTCCTCGGTTTTGAGCAAACATTCAAGAACGCTCTCACCACGCTCCCGATGGGAGGCGCAAAGGGTGGCGCCGACTTCTCCATACGTGGGCGAAGCGACGCCGAAGTGATGCGCTTCTGCCAGTCGTTCATGACCGAACTCTATCGACACATCGGTCCTGACGAGGACGTGCCGGCAGGAGACATCGGCGTGGGTGCCAGAGAGATAGGCTATCTCTTCGGAATGTATAAGAAACTCACCCACCAGTTCGGCGGAGTGCTCACAGGCAAAGGCATGGAGTGGGGTGGAAGCATCCTGAGACCAGAAGCCACAGGCTACGGCGCTCTCTACTTCGTAAACCAGATGCTCCAGACGCACGGACACGACATAAAAGGCAAGACGGTGGCTCTCTCTGGCTTTGGCAACGTGGCATGGGGAGCTGCAAAGAAGGCTACCGAACTCGGAGCAAAGGTTATCACCATCAGCGGCCCCGACGGATATATCTACGACCCGAATGGACTCGACGCAGAGAAGATTGAGTATATGCTCGAACTGCGTGCATCGGGCAACGACGTCTGCAAGCCTTACGAGGAGGAGTTCCCTGGCTCGAAGTTCTTCGAAGGAAAGAAGCCGTGGGAGCAGAAGGCCGACATCTATCTGCCCTGCGCAACACAAAACGAACTCAACGGCGAGGATGCCGACCACATTCTGGCCAACAAGCCGATATGCGTGGCCGAAGTTTCCAACATGGGCTGCACAGCCGAGGCCGTCGATAAGTTCATCGCCGCAGGACAGCTCTTCGCTCCGGGCAAGGCCGTCAATGCCGGTGGCGTGGCAACATCGGGCCTCGAAATGACGCAGAACAGCATCCGCCTGAGCTGGACACCGCAGGAGGTTGACCAGCGTCTGCATCAGATAATGAGCTCAATCCACGACGCTTGCGTGGCTCACGGAAAGCAGGCCGACGGATATATCAACTACGTGAAGGGCGCAAACGTTGCCGGATTCATGAAGGTGGCCAACGCCATGATGGCGCAGGGCATCGTCTGAGCAGAGTGGAAACATAAATCATTCTAGATGATAAAAGGGCATAAACTGACGTTCTGCAGGAAACTGACGGCATTGGGCCGCCAGTTTCCCTGCCGTCGGTTGATGCGCCTCTTTCTCCTTATTGTCGGTTGCCAGTTGGCAGCCGTCGTGTCAGCCGACGCGCAAATTCAGCAGGGCATAGCCTCTTATTACGGGCGCAAGTTTCACGGGCGACGCACAGCCAGCGGGCAGCTGCACAACAAGGACAGCATGGTGTGCGCCCACCGACGCTACCCCTTCGGCACCAAGTTGCGCGTGTTTTGTCCTGCCACCAAGCGCGAGGTTGTCGTAACAGTCAACGACCGTGGTCCTTACGGGCGCGGGCGAGTGATCGACCTCTCCCTTCGCGCCGCGCGCGAATTGGGCATTGTGGCACGCGGACTCGCCACTGTTATCGTGGAGCCGGTGCGCGAATACTCCGTTCCGATGCGGCCCGTTGACACCGACATCGAAATTCCTGAAGTTGACTTCGAGGCTATCGACGATTATTATGGCGAGGGCGTGCCGTGGCGCGACTCTGTGGTCATGAAGCCCGACCTGCCTCTGCGCCGCTATCCAGTGAAGGTGAAGGCCGAAAAGTGAGTCTTTGCGCCGATGTCAACCAGCGATTTTTCTCACAACTATCCCCTGTAAAATAATTTCAGGAGCGTAAAAACAATTCAGAAGCGCGGTTTCCCGAAAAAAGGGAAATCGCGCTTCTTCTAACTGCCTGACATTCAGCAACCCAACTTCCACCACGATCAATGTCGGTAAATCAATTTGATTTACCCAGCAAATCAATTTGATTTACTCACTAAATCAATTTGATTTACCGACTAAATCAATTTGATTTACTGACAAAGAATCGGGAGTAAAGATTTTTTCAATCGGGAGACAAGCAGAAAAACAACAGCGGACGAACAAGACGTTGTCCTGTTCGCCCGCATGTTACGGCTAGATAGCAGGGTGGGGGATTACTCTTTTTTAATTTGTCGGAACGGTGCGCTCACCACAAACCATGCGTGCATGAGCAGCGTGGTGCCCAGTCCGTAGTGGCGGCGCATCACGCAGAAGCGCTCCCGCAGCGACGCTCGGTGGTTGCGCGTGGTGTTGCCCTCGTTCAGATAGTGGGCGATGACGGCAGGAATGCGCACCAGCGGCAGGTCTCTTCGCTCGGCCTCCTTCATCACTCTGATGCACCAGTCAACGTCGGACGAGTGGCGGTAGCGCAGGTCATACTCTATGTTGCGCGCTATGTCGAGACGGGCGTAGAAGGCTTGGTGGCACACGAGCATTCCTTTTTTGAAGGAGCGCCACGTGAGGTGGTCGGGCGGCGTGAGGTGGCGGTGGCCTATGATGTTGCCCTCGCCGTCAACGATGTCGGTGTCGCCGTAGAGCACTGCCGGCAGCGTCTCAAGCGTCTTCAGTTGGGCTGAGAAGACGATTGTTTCAAGGGTTGCCGACGAAGGCAATGTGTCGCCGGCGTTGAGGAAGACGATGTAGTCGCCCGTAGCCCGCCTGAGCCCTTTGTTCATTGCGTCGTATATGCCGCGGTCGGGCTCTGAGACAATCACCACATCGTGGGAAGCGCTCTCTTCGGCCGACTGGTCGCGGTAGTCTTCCACTGCTTGCAGCGTCCCGTCGGTCGATGCACCGTCTATTATTATGTGCTCCACGTGCTGGTAGGTCTGCACTAGCACGCTCTCGAGCGTAGGGCGCACCACTGCCGCTGCGTTGTAGGTGATGGTGATAATCGAGAAAGTAATCATAGTTTGTAGTTCTTGACGGCGCACGCTTGGTTGTACACTTCGATGTATTTCAGTGCAACGCTGGTGAATGAGTATTCGTGGGCCACTTTGCAGATGCATTCGTGGGCCACCACTTCTCTGTCGGCTTCGCAGAGCGCCCATCTTATGCCGCGGGCCAGGTCGTCGGCATCTTGATAATTGGCTACGTATCCGTTCTTTTGATGGTCTATCTCTTCGGGTATTCCTCCCACTTTGAATCCCACGCATGGCACTCCGCAGGCCATCGCCTCCATGATGGTGTTGGGCAGGTTGTCTTCCAGCGAGGGCAGCACGAATGCGTCGGAGGCGTTGTAGGCATCGACGATGGTCTGGTCGTTGTCCACGTAGCCCAGCTGATAGACTGGCACGTCGAACTCGCCGGCAATCTCTTCGGTGTGGCTGCCAAGCAGTGCTATGCTTGTCTCTTTGGCCATGTCGGGGTGCTCTTTCGCCAGCGTGTGCATGGCCTCGATGAAGTATTTCATTCCCTTGCGCTCGTCGGTAACGCGCTGGGAGATGAAGAGGATTATTTTTCCGTTGACTGGCAGGTCGAGCGCCTCGCGCGCCTTGCGCTGGTCTTTTTGTTGGTAGATGTGGGTGTCGATGGGGTTGGGTATGCTCACGATGTCTTGCCCGCGAAGCAGTGCGCTCTCTTTTGCCTGCCCCATGAGCCAGCGGCTGCACGCCACGAAGCTGATGTTGTGGCCGCCGAGCATTCGCTGTTTCCGTTGCCAAATCTTTGCCGAGAGGTCGTTTTTCGAGCCGCCGGAGGGCAGCAGTTGGCAGCGTTGGCAAGCGCGCTTGAAGTTTTTGCATCCGCGGGTGTAGTGGCAGATGGCCGTTGCCGGCCACAGGTCGTGCATAGTCCAGACCACCGGTTTTCCCGATTCCAGTATGCGTCGGATATTGCCCAGCGAGAGCATTCCATGGTTGATCCAGTGCAGATGAATCACGTCGGCTTCGCGAAATTCCGGCAGCCTTGTGATGTCGCTGCCGGCGTTGGCAATGTCTATTTCGAAGAGGTGTTGGCGGTTGAAGTGCAGTCGCCAGAATATGCACCACCGCTCCCACAGGAAGTTGAAGCGGAGGCGCCACGACCGCTTCAGCGGGGCTACGGTGAGGTCGTCGGTCTGTTTGTCGCGCACGAGCATCTTTGCTTTCACGCCCGAAGCGTTGAGAGCCTTCATCAGTCGGTTGGCGGCAACGGCCGCTCCTCCCGTCCTTTCGCTTGTGTTGACTATCAGTACTCGCATATCCGACTGCAAAGTTAACAAAAAAATATCACTCGGCGAATGTTTGCCCTAGTTTTTAACGTTTTCAGCATATTGTTTTCCCAAGAAAAAAACACCCTTTCGCTTTGAAAATTGCTGAAAAACAACTATCTTTGCATTCGACAACAGAAAATAACGACAACATGAAATATCCGATTGGCATCCAGACGTTCAGCACTATCCGCGAGGACGGTTATGCATACGTTGACAAGACCGCGATTGTTTACGGCCTCGTGAAAAGCGGCAAATACTATTTCCTGAGCCGTCCAAGACGGTTCGGCAAGTCGCTCCTCGTCTCCACACTTGAGACCTACTTCCGCGGTAAGAAGGAGTTGTTCAAAGGCCTTGCAATCGACAGCCTCGAGAAGGATTGGAAGGAATATCCCGTTTTGCATATTGACCTCTCGAATGCCAATTACGATTCGGAAGAGGTGCTGAAGAAGAAACTGAGGCTGCTTGTAGAAGAGTGGGCAAGGGAATATGGCTGCGGCAACGTGGATGCCGACGAGGCATCGCTCTTTGGCATAGTAATCAAGCGCGCCTACGAGCAGACAG
>Ga0181612_125669_pt1 | contig 20664 bp, 9 predicted proteins | sample HoacroProtozoa21_FD_119630 | JGI IMG/M metagenome (GOLD analysis project Ga0181612, IMG submission 119630) | Hoatzin crop microbial communities from Cojedes, Venezuel. Combined Assembly of Gp0051906, Gp0051904, Gp0051908
ACTTTGCTGTCCCAGGCAGATGCAGTTAAAACTTGGCTTTTGTTATCTCTCAGCAACAGTAGTCACAGTTTTACTAAACAGGACCATGGGGCTGTACTCCTCCTCATCTCCTATTATGTGACAGGGAAGGAACTATAGTGCCTTATTATCACTATGTCTCCATTCAAAGACAGACATTTGAACTGGAAAACACATTTTGTTGGCAATTGGAACAAATCTGATGCTGAGCTTGTTTCATGGTGATTAGTCTGGGCATGGTGGCTATTGATATATTCAGAAAATCATGAGTTGTGTTCATCCATCCTAAATGTTTCATAGATTTTTCAACACAAGCATCATTTGATTAAATATTTGTCAAGATGACTATTCTCCAAAAGGATTTCCATGAGCTTATCTAGACTCTCCACAAAAAATTTCCATTGTTTTATTGGCCAGCTAAAATCAGTGACAATAGACTTAGAAGATGCCAATGAACAGAAAAATTAAACATGTAAAACTTCCCAATGTAACAGATGAAAAAACTTTATGCCAGTTCACCATCCCAGTTATTAAACGAGTTTTTATAAACAACCAATATCTTTGAAGACACTCAGGATCAGTTCAGAAAGGGATCAAATAAAATGAATCAGTTTAAACACAAGAGACATTCAAAAGAAATGTTTCGACTAGTGAAGTCAATGCAGGATTGATTAAGCAGCTCGGTGTGTAAGGGTTGTAGATTACAAGGTCTAGCTTCTGAGAAAACAAGATGTTTCTCATGTTACTAATACTTCTGTTATACTGGTTTTACCCCAGCATAATGAAGTAGAGTTATTTCCTGTTTACAATGCTGCACTAAAACAAGACCATGGCTTGAGCTGGTTCTGCACATACGTGCTATGCTCTGGAAATCTCTATTCAAAATGTGGACAAAGCAGTGTTGCATAATTTAGGGGTGATGGGGTGAAAACAACCACATTTATACTCACACAGGTGTATTTGAGGTGAATGAAAGCAAATCACATTACTAACTGCAGGTTTTGACCTGGAGAATATAAAGAATTTTAAAAAAAGTGTATATCAAGACTACCAGCTCTGAGATAGAAATATAGAGTATGTGCTGTTTTTTGAAGGCCAGAAATGTTCAGAAATTCAGGCAGACTGAAGACACTTTCTGGGAATGTATACAGTGCTGTGTCCTTAAAGAAGCATGATAGTAGGTAATTCTAAGGTGAGAGCGGGGAACTGCTGAGAGGAAGGAAAGCTTTTTTCAAGAGAAGTATGTCTGAACTCAGGGGGAGACAGCTTTGTTGAGAAGGTGAACACAAAGCTAAAGCAAACTTTAATAACTAGAAATAGATGTAAGGTTAACTTAAAAAACCAGAAAGGCCAGCTGAAATTTCAAATGGCAGTTTCATCAGCTGCCAGTTATCAAATTTTGCAACCAATTTCTAGTCTGGGCACATGAAGAAGATCCTGAAAACAAAAAGTGATCAGTAATAGATTTAAGGATGTTTTAATTGGGCCGAAGAGAATGAATTAATGGATCATGACTCCTCTGACTCACCATGGTGCCAAGACAGGGTCAAAAATGGCCTTTGGAATGTAAAAATAACACTTCAGGTGTCAGGTAAGGGCTGGGTGTAGACAGACAGAGTGGGAAACAAGAGGCTACGAGACAATAGATGCTAAACAGGATGATGGTACAGTGCCAAGACAGCAATTGCCTCCCCTGTCTAGAAGAGTTCCTGTTCTGTTTGACTAGATGGAAAAGCAACTTTCTAAACAGTGGTGAACACAAACAAACAGCCCTGATTTATTGCTGCTCTGCACTGTATGAATTGCATCCACTCGTCACTGCTGAACCTCACTAGGACAGAAAGTACGCAGACTTCGCCTGTTTCTGGTTATTGGACAGATATATTTATCAACTATTTTTCTCTATTCATTTTTACATCACTAATTTTAAGGAAGGATTTGAAGCAGTATAATGAAATTATTCTTCTATTTCCTCCTATTGTTGATTCCAGGAAGTTCCTCTTAAGCACGAGTGGGCAGCTGGACTAGTTTTTCAGAAAAGGGTGGCATTTACTATGAATGACCAATATGAACAAGCTCTTTGCAAAATGTGATTACTTATTTTGCAGTTCTGAAAGTAAACACTTTTCAAAGTCTGTCCTGATTGTAAATGTCAAAAACTTGTTAATGAATACAAGTATTTTCTTTGTGGGGAGGAAGCAGAAACACGGAATGGCTTTTGCAGTGCATATTCACAGGGCTGAATTTCACCCTAAAGAGCAAATAAGAATGGCTTTACTGAGTTTGATTGTTATTGCTATATTTCTTAATAGAGCAATATGCTCAGAAGAAATGGAAAAATAATTGACTATATTTGATTGCTGTACTATCATTCATTCATCCACCCATCCATACATCTATGCATTTAATGTAAGCCACTGAGATTTCCCTCGGAAGCAATAAACAAAAATACATCCTGCAATTAATTCAGGCATTGCAAGATGTCCACTTCATTTTTCTGGGTATACTAAATCAATTCTATGCTTCATTCACTGCATTGCAAGGAGCTGGCTGGCAAGAACTTCATCTGTTATTAACTCACAATGCAAATTGAGATAATGCTTTTATGCTATGAGTTGTCCTCTGCTGTTAAACCTGAAAGTCAATGCGCTAGTGGAATAGCTGATTCCTTTTAAAATACAGTAGCAATGTTCCATTTGTCACATGCAATCAAAACGTAGTAGAAGCTCTAACTTCCAGCATTCTTTATTGTGCTTTACTTCAGGTAAGAAAAACCTCCTGTCTCTGTTTCAGGCAAAACTCATTCTTTAAGTCTCTCCATGAAATGGCATTGTTCTTCAGGTAATAATTTCTCTAGATACAATTTACGTTAACATAGTTAACATATAATTTTTATTCGTATGGATCGACAGCACTGCACTCATCAAAATCTATTCAAAACATAGACTTTCCTCAGCCTCCTTTGTTTTCTTTTTAAGTTACATTTCCTGAGCTGGTAAAGGTGGTCTGGAATATTCTGGGAGGCAAGTAGTTGTGTTTTTTTTTCATGGAACTTTGAATTCCATTTTTTTCATTTTAACCTTCATTTGATGTTGAATGACATTATGTTTCATGTTATGTCAATTCTTTTTGGTTTCACGCCTTTCAGCATAGCAATGAGGAGCAGATAAAGAAAAGAAGCTGGAAGGAGATAAACACCTTCAGCAAATAAGATGTCTCAAGTTCATTGGAGAGTGAGTGACAGTGCAATTAATGAAAAAAATTGTGACTTCTCTGTGTCCCATAATGATTAAAATGAACGTTTCACCTGACATTCACACACTAATGCCCTGGTTCATCCCTGGTCATCTGACTGATAAGCCTATGGTTGAGATCCATTTCACCTTACCTCAACCACACAAAATTTAGGCATGTAGGTCTAATTCAGTGAAAGGCTCCCTGCGTACAACATAGAGAGGTATCGAAAACTTATTTTAATGCTTGTTTTAGCTAGGATGAACCATTTTCTGGAGATGTTTATCTTCTGCATTAGTCATAGAAGTGTCGAGAGATTTTCTACCCTGTTTATCTCTGCAGGCTTCTGGTTCTTATTTTGAAGTCATCCACTGCTTAAAGTGATTCCACTCATTAGCCACAGAACTTGACAGTAGCTTACTGATGACACAGAAATAGCTCCTGCTGCTCTCAGATGGCAATATCAGACCTGTTGACTAGGTCATGTTATAGTCCTTCACAGGTGTTTGTGCTCCCAACACTTCTCCCACAGTTGGTTTCTAATATGTCCTGAGTGCAGAAATACACAGAATTAGTTCATAAAAGAACAAATATTTTTGCTACTAACAAGATTGTGTCATTTTTCTTTCAAGTAGCTAACCCTGGACTCTAGAGTTCTACCTCAAGTGCAAAAACTCCTTGTGCAGCCTGCTTTGGGATCAGATGAATGCCTTCCTAGGCTCCATTAACAGTATTGACTTTGTGTGCTTAGATACCTCTTCGCCATGTAGAAAACCTCCTGTAAGAGCCTTAATCCTGGCACTGAATCCACACTCCAAATGACTACTCGCATACTTCAAATCAAAAGAAAGAATTGCTAAAAAAATGCTGTTTAGTTACTTTCTGCGTTGCTTTCCTATCACTACTGTGTTAGTCGCCACTTCACAACTTTAAATGTTGTCTAAAATCTTTTAGTATGGCAATTATTTGACATGACTAAACCATAACAATTATACATTAAAAAAAGTAACAGTACATTATCAATATTTATTACATATTAATGATCAGTTGTATCAGTAAAAGACAAACTGGGCTTTGAATGTAATTTGGGACATTGGGGCTTACATGTCTAGAAGTAAAATGTTTAAGTTCAAACTAGTCAGTTGCAGACTCCCCTAACAGTTAATGGAAAGGAGAAAGTACCTCCAGAGGACAGTTTATAATGCTGTGATGGATCGTATCTTTCTCCACGGACTAAAGGGCGCACAGAGAATGTCTAGTTATTTAACTTTTAAGTGCTTAAAATTTCTTGAGATTAATTCTAACCAAAATGTCAATATCTTCTCTTTTTCTAGGAAAAATATTTTTTACCCATTTAATTAGCGTGATTTCGAAAAAGTGGTATGCTAACAGTTGCTAAAGAAGTGTTATTTAATATATTCGGTATTCAAGCTGGGAAGGAAAATGATATTAAAACATGGGAAAAAATGATAGCATTGCATTTAGATATTTAATTGGCACATGACTATGTATGTCTTTATATTTTCTTTATGCTTTAAATGCAACTTACCAAAATGTACAAAACCTCCTACTTAACTTATTTCATATTAGGTACTAAAGTTTTCATACCATTGGTAACAGAGCATGACTCCACCCAGATGACTTGCTTCCAGATCCAGTATATGGTAAAGTAAGCCTGAGGTTTTCTGGAAATATGTTTGTGGGTAACTGCAAATCTGTCAGGGAAAATGGTCTGCATTTTGTGTTTGTAATGGAACCTGAAAACAAATGAATGTTACATGGTTACTTGATGGGGGGGGGGGGGGTGTTTGTGCATATACATACACATAGTACATATGCCTTCCAAATCTCCACAAAGCAATACAGTGATCCTCCTGTACATGAGGATCTTCCTATCAGTTGCAACATGGAGTGTAATATCCTCTTAATCACCGTCTTTGACTTTGCTAAAACCGGTGGCCAAGGTGTCATCTCCTTCACTGGAAATGGGATGTATTTCCACAGATGCAGGATCTTGCCCTTTCCAACAATTTCTGTACTATTTTTTACACAGACCTGTGCATGGGAGTATTATCTCATTCATAAAATTTTTCTGGGTGGACAGAAAGAAACATGAAGATTTACAGAGGGTTTTTCAGAAGATCAGCAAACCAGTCAGAGCAATCCCAATGAATGACTTGCCTAGTACTTTGAATGAATAAAGATAGAGAAATCTCCACAACTCTTAGACGAGTTAAATTCAGGGCATGAAATTTTCAGTCCAACTCCACATGCATGACAAACTACACATTGTGCACCTACTGCTTATGCCTATCTCTGCAGCGTAAGTACAACAGGGCTGATGTGTGACAAAACTCCTAATTTCCAGGATTTTTGAGGTAGAAATATTGGATCCCTATGTTAAAAATGTAAACATGAAGAGGAGAGCAGGCATTTGTCAGGAAGGCATTCTGAGTCTGCCCAGTCTTGATTTTGTCTCTCTTGGCATTCTTGGTGCTCAGCTCAGTTTATGTGCTGAGGTGTTGGGAGAATGATCTTTTTTCTAGTACCAGAAATAACAGCCTACTTTTCTCTGCAGTCATAAAGAGGGATTAAGAAATCTAAAATCACTAGAAATGTAGCAAAGAAACAATGAAGAGTTCTCATCTGCATTTTCAAACACGACTGATTTTTATTTCCTCCAGAAAAATGGAATTGAAAATTAGTGGGTGTGGTTCAGTTGCCTAAATACAAGTGTGTACTACTCTCTCAGATGCCATCAATTAACAGATGTGTTCCAGAAGTGCCTGGATCTTCCATAAGCCCTCTGTCGTATCTGTCAGCCCTTTCAGCATATTTTTGATATGCTGCAGTTTATCAGTTGTCTATAGTTCCCTGTGTTTACATAACTATTATTAGTGATGAAAAAGCCAGCATAACACAGACATAATAGATAATCCCATCTTTTTGCTCAGGTTCTGTATATTTAACTGAAAGGAATAGAGCTGTTGAAATGTGTTGCCTGACCTAATATGCAAATAATCCCTTGGATGATAAAGGGCTGTTGGGATTTCTCCCAGTGCGAGTAGTTATACACAGCCATTAAAAAGAGGTCCTGATTATTAAATATGATCAAAAAGTTGTATGAGCAACTCAGAGAGGTTTTGTGTTACCTTTAGGGAAAGTGCTGGAAAAGTAGGTCAACCAAGCAAATCATCCAGAAGAGAGAGACGAAAGTATAGCTGTTATCAACATAGACAAGTTTCAGAGATTGTTACAAGGTAGGACACTCAAGACTTTGAAGTGTTTGTAACTGTTTATGTTTTTCAGTTTTTAAGTAGGCAAATGGAACGGGCCTTATTTTCAAGAGGCATAAACTGGATCCCTTTGATTTAATCTAATTTACACCAACTTTGACCTCCAGGCCATGTGAAAAGTGTGGGCGTAGTAGATTTATCTGTGGGTACCAGAGTGATCCACTTGACAGCAGACAGAACTGACTGGCAGGTGATTTATTTCTCTCTTGTTTACTTGCTGAAAGGGTTAGCTCCTGGGGCAGGCAAAATAGACAGTTGAGTGCGGTGGTAGGCAGTTGGAGGCAAGAAAAGAATAAGGCTTTCCTGTGTGTTTTACCTCTATGAAAACCTTGGAAAAAGAGATGGTGTTTTGACACTGCAAACAAATGATATGATGGCTGCTATAGCCCTTTCCAAAAGCATTAGTTACTCTTTCTCCCTCAACCATAACACATCTGTTATATCCCTCACTTCTCCCTCAGTACTGACCCAGAATAGACCCAGGCTGTTATCTCTGCTGCAGTAAAACTTAGGTTGAGAAAGTCTTCATCAGTTTTACCCGGGATGGAGTTGGAAGCTGTGCCGCCTACAAGAACCTTCTTCAGGTCAGCCTTTCTGCAAAGCCAGCTCTTTTTGCCTAGCAGCTGAAACTTGTACCTGACTGCCCAACTAGATTAATCTGGGTTTTGACTTGGTCTTTCCACAGATGAGACATAGGAAGAGTCACACGTCTCAGTTTTACAGTGCTTTGAAATCTACAGAAGACAGTTTGCCACCAGGCATAGAAATCTCAGATTAGGGGTTGAAATCTCAAGATCACAATTTTTGGGCAGTTTTAGTACAATAATTTGGCATGAAACTTTTCTATTTCAGTGAAAACACATTTTTTCCCCAGGAAAGTGTATTTTGGCAGTTTTTCGGTGATCTCTCTTGCCTGACAATAGACAGAAAAATATGTGGCTATCAAGTTTTTAGGCCAATATCAACATTACAGAAGTGACAGAGAAGCCAATTTAGCTGATGAAAGCCAGTGGTTAATACATTATCTGGATCTAATACTGTCAGTCAGTTGGACAGATATAAGTTGTACTCACTGAGATTTTGAAATGCTCGTGAGAAACATTATCTTTAAAAATGCTCGCCCCAACTTTTAAACAACTCACATGATTGGTGCTGCATAAACTGACAGCCCACCTGATCTGGCTTTTCCAGTTCCAAAGACAGAACAAGGTCCTCAGCAACCTGCTCTCACTGACCCTGCTTTGAGCAGGGTTGACTTTTCTTTGTACTGCATGATCTTCAGTGGTCCCTTCCAACCTCAACTAGTCCTTGACTCCACGAAAGTCAATCTGACAACTATTCATACTCTAGCAAATTATATTGTCTTCTTATGTAAATGCAAATATTTTTTGACTGAAAATAAGCCAAAAAACACAATGACCTCAGAAAGCATAATAATTGTTTTGCCAATAACTATCTTTAAAGACAGAAGATGCTGATGAAGCAGGTATTTGGTCTGCAAAAGTTTATTCCACATTTTTTGGAGTTACCAATAATGTGGCCGGCATTAAGGGTTGTTTCTTGAATTATGATATTTCTATGTCATTTCCCCGTGTGTTTTACCTGGCAAAAACTTCTTTCAAGACTGCACCACTGGACAACTGGGTTTTCCAAAGCTGGGCTCATGGAGTGAGGCAAAACCAGGCATGGTTAGGCACGTCCACAACTGAAAGATGTTGCTAGTTTACAGTACCTATATTCAGGTATGTGATCAGTAGTCTTTAAAAGATCTCTTTTAACACTTGATTAGGATGTATACATGCCTTCATGTTTGAAAGAGCCTGATTTCTCAGTGATGAACTCATCCTTTTATTCTTCTTTTTTTATTTTTAACAGTCCTGTCTTTTTAAGTTATAGGTGTGACTTAAAGGGAAATATTGAAAGTCCTATTTGCGTCTAAATATGTCAGCATTTTAAATCAACAGTTTGCTCTGCTACTAACAGTTAATTTAAAAGCTTTTACTTCCAAATATACTGTGAACAATTAGTAATCAAAAAGTGCAAAAAATCTGTTATGGAGAACAGACAAATGTGCAAGTGCTAAAAGTCAAAGGAAATACATTTCTTTGTAACTGTTTCTAGGGAGACATTGCAGGTAGAACATCTGTTTTGTTTACTGTGATTGAGTGCCAGGGCTGATGGATTGTTTTAACGTAGTCCTTATTGAAAAGTTGCAGAGACCAGCAAACTTTGCAACCTTCTAACAGGAAACCATTTTGAAAAATCAGAATACTACAGGCAGCAAAAGTGTCATTTGAAATAAATGGGAAGCTCCTCATTTTTTTAAAAAAAGAAAATGTAAATATCAGATAGTTGTGTTTGTTTGAACTACAGAGTCTTCAAGCTCCTAAGTAAGCTGAAAAACTTCCAACTGAAAACTAGAGGAACACTTGTCAGGTTTATCTTTTGTAAATACAGAAAAGGGGGTACAGGACAGAACCACAGAGACAGCCTGACATGGTAGAAATTTAGTCAGTTCTTGGAACATGCGATAATGCTAAAAATCTTCAAAATAATCGCTTGTTCTTCAGAGTCATTTGGAGGATTCCAGTAATATATTTTTTCCCCTCTTTTTCTTTTCTCTTCCCCGTCCCGTAACTATCCTTTCAGGAACAATAGCTCGAAATGCTGTTCTTCTCTGGTAGGAAAGGCACAGCTTTCAGCTTAATTTAGCCCGTTTTTGCACAGCCTGAGCCTGCAGTTAGTTAACAAGGTTTTACTCGGTATTTCCTCATTGCTGGGTGGTCCTTAGATCATTTCAGCTCCTAGGTTCCCCAGTAGAGTATCAATCCTCTCAAACCCTTCAGATTTTAGGATCCTTCTGCTGAAGGGGTGCCTCAATACTCGGTCATCCTGCTGCTTTTTATCTTCACAGTATCAGCAGCGAAATTCCTCTCTTTGCATCTTTTCTTTTGAATGCAATTCTGAGTGAGCAGCTGGGGAAGTTTGCTTGTTATAGGTTTCCATTAACTATCCTTCTTTTAGTGATGATCTGCTCTGGAGTGCTCTGGAGATATCTTTCAGCAAATCAAGCAGTGAATTATATAACCTCACACCATTTTAAGAGCCAGACTATATAACAGTAAAAACATGTGCTTATAGTTTAAGCATACTTTACTCTACTGAGTTAATATTTACTTTTCTCGTAAGCAAAGCAACTTGATCATATTGGTTGTAAGAGCCAGACTGATGGATCACATGTTGGCAAAGCAGTATATCTGCACAGAAATTTAAGAGCCCAGATCCATATCTCTTTGTATGTGAATTGCTGTCTTTAGCTGATTCTGCTCTGCATCTGTTGTGCAGGAGTAAAAATCACAGTGGCTAAAATGAGCTTTGAGATTTTCTGAAATTACCTAAGCAAGAGATCAAAATCATGCCTCAACACAAAGAATTCTAAAATGAGGTTTAAATAGTTAGAAAAGTTTAAAAGGTCTTGTAAGAGTGAAGAAGAATGGTCACAGAGGCAAGTTTCACCTTATGCATCCTTTTCTTTTTTATTTGTTGTCTTCAAGCTAACGAAATCTAAAAACAAAAAATTGGAATGGTGGGTTTCAAAAAAAAAGAGTTTGATTGTCCCAGGAAAAGTATAGGCAGTGAAAGTTTTCAGATTACTGCTTTAACTCATTTGGAAGAATTTATGCATGTTCTGAAATTACCTGAATTTCAGTATGTAAGCAAATACAAATAGTGATAAAATAATATAGCCAATATTAAATTGAGTCTCCCATATACGTAAATTAACATTAAATTTCTACCACCATACTATCATTCAGGCTGGTCTACAGATGTGATATTTATGCCCAAAGGAATTACTATTGTTTCGCTGAGACTATGCTTTATAAATCACTCACTGGAGGGAGGCTGAAGAAAATTAAGCAAGAAAGCAATCAGTGCTGTGCATGTGATTTTGGCAGAAATACATACAGTACTTAGATTGATCTAATTTCTACTTAAGTAAACATATTTCTTTGAAGTGGGGTGCCTATGCAATTTCCCTCAGGACCACAGTGACAGATGTTTTATTGAAGAAGCTCCTCAAACAGAACTTAACTAAAGTATAAATGTTTTAGAGTCTTTGATTGTTAGGTGTCAGCTTCCCCATATGCCGGGGTAGACCTGTGGGTTGGGGACCATATCACTACTTTTTCCTGTATTTCCTGTATAGGAACAGCACCTCTGAATGCTACTGGCTCCATCTTCCTATTCTTTTCTTTTTCTTTTTTTTTTTTTTTTGAGATATTTTATAATTTCTAATAGAAGCATTGCTTGTACTCTTTGAATAATATAATACAGCTTGTTCTTGTTCAGTCCAGTGTTGAGAGCTTCCTCTACAAAGACCTACATACATGGTTAAGAAAAAAAAGTTTACAGTCCAATACACAGCAAGGGGACAGTATCCGAATCTCATTGTTCAAAGTTGTCCTACAAAAAAATTAATTTAGGCTTGTGATGAAGGGCAGTATTTAAGCATGTAATTATTTTAAAAGTCATGGTAGACTATTTGACTAACATATTTAGGAAAGTTTAATTTCTGCAGCCAATAGAACACAAGGGAATGACGTTGCCAGCGTTTCACAAGCCACTTCTACCTCTCTAAAATATAGCTGGATGGGTAGAAAACACATTTGTGTCAAAAGTTCAGGTTGACATTTTTCTTTATTACAAAATTTTTCAACAATTCTCTTTGTCCTCCAGTCCTGTCCTGTCCCCATTTTTGCAGATGTATGCCAATGTGCTAAGAATTACACCATCCCTTTTCATGTAACCCATCACATACAATGGACAATTTTCTCTGTAATGAATGTAAATATGGTTCCTTTAATACACATTAGAGAAATAGAATAATATGGACACATTAAGGTTCTATTAGCAATAAATGTTCTCCTTTTCTCTTGACAGGAAATATATTCCTCTGCTCCCAAAGGAATATGTATAATGTACACAAATTGGAAAAAAACAGCTTAGAAAAGAAAATGTTTTTGTTTTGCTCTCTAAACCTTTTAAATTCTAACAGTCTCTGGAAACATTCATTGCATTTTCAGACGATCTTATAACCGCACAGGGTGGAAATAAATTAGTACAAAATACCTTCTCAGGAATCATCTGATGGATGTGAAAAAAAAAAGAACAAGACAAAGGCAGAAAGCTAAATAAGGATGTGAATATTAATCATTCAACTGCTGAAAGATAGATATCTGTACAGAGACCCAGCTTCTCAGCTGGCATAAATCAACAGAGACTTGTCAGAGCTGTGTTGATTTATGCCAGCTGGAGATCCGGCTTCATGTTGCTCCTAAAATAGGAGACAAGATGTCTGTTCAAGTCTGGTCGTATCACTAATACAGGTATTTTAAAGAACAAGAGGAAAATCAAGCACCAATTTCCATTTACACTCAATGGCAATTTAGTATCCAGTCACCTTTAATGACTTTGAGAAATCTCTATGCGGACGCTACTTTACATCACCACATTTATGCGTTCCTAAGAACAAATGTCTTTCCTGGAATATATGTCCAGTTAAATGATCATCAGATTTTTGTTGGGAAAAGTAAGTTCTAATTACTTGTGTACCAAACCAGTGCCTTTAAACAATTTTTTTTCCTTTTTTTAATTTGGTCTCTGAAACTTCAAGGAAGAAGTTTCGTATTTTTATTTGGAGAGTGGCAGCAGGTTTAGTAACAGAAATATAAAACAACCATGGGACTAAAAAATTCATCATTTTCTTAATTTGATAAAACTCAGGAAGACTGCACTGAAATACTTCTTTCCTAACTGTTAACTATTCTTCCACATAAGCAAGAATGTAGCATAGAAACATCGGCCAAGAAAACAATAAATTTACGTTATGAAAAAATGTTAATATGAGCTAGAATGAATGGCTGAGATAACAGCTGTTGTTCCCATTTATGCATACACTCCGTTGTTTTCTATTGATAACCAATAGGTAGCCATATATATGAGCCCTGATAATGCATGGATTGTTACCTGCAATGCATAAGTGATTATGGATTGGCAATAAATCCATGGAAGTTGGTGAAACTATTCCATAAGGAAACAGAAAAACTTAGCCTAGAAAATGTTGGTAGCCTCTGGCTGGCAGGGAGAAGTAGATGCAGCAAATGTGAAGAAAACCAAGTTGATTATGTCTGCAGAAATTATGTATGAGGCAACCAGATATGACTGCATAACATAAAAGTTGTGGTGAAGGGCAATGCTGGCAGAAAGACCTCTGAGTCTCCAGTTCAAATTTATTTTCTAATCAGGACTAACATCAAAGCTAGGGCAGGTTTATAAAGACCTTGCCCATTCAAGTTCTTAAAGCCCATAAGGGTGGAGACGGGTCCTCCTCTCCGGGAACATGTTCCCGTGTTTTTACAGCAGCACAGTGAACAAATTTTCATTTTGTCTAGACAGGGTATTGCTTTTTGCAACTTGTACCTATCACCTCCTTTCACAACACATACCTGAGAAGACCCTGACTTTACAGTCACGAGTGCACAGTGTTGGCTCAGATACAATCTGCTGTCCACTCTGACCCCAGAATAGGTCTTCTTCACTTTGGAGGTGGTGAGGCACCGTAACAGGTTACCCAGAGAAGTAGTGGATGCTGTCTCCCTGCTCAAGACCAGGTTGAATGGGGCTTTGAGCAACCTTGTCTGGTGGAAGGTGTCCCTGCCCATGGCAGGGGAGTTGGAACTAGATGATCTTTAAAGTCCCTTCCAACCCGAGCCATTCCATGATTTTCTATTAAAATTAAGTAATTAATCAATATATTTATAATGGGAAGAGAAGAGTTATTAATGCATTATTTCTTTAAATATATATGACTTTTTAAGTTCCAGACAGATTGTCCAGAAGGACTTTGTAACTGAGTAATGGAATAGTTCAAGAGAGGAAGAATGCACTTTCTGAAGTTTTACTGGGATATATGCATTAAGGTCTGGATTAGAATGAAACTTCTACTTTCGTCTTTAACAGGCTGGTATTGCAATTATAGACAATATTATGGTAGTAGAGTTCCAGGTTGAAAGACTTTCTGGGACAGGGATATTCCATTTGTCCAGGTGCTGGTCAGTGTGACTACAAGTGTACTGAAGCAAAGCAATTAACTACACGGTTTTTCATATTGTTGATGATACTGGTGGTGTATCACTGAGAAAAGGGAAAATCTGTTGGCATTCCTTCCATCTGTTAAAAGCTGTAATTTTTTTATCATAACTTAGACCAAGATGGTGAGGATACTGAAGCCAGGAGGGTTTAGCTTTGTGTGCGGTATGAAACATCCTGCAAGTACTTTAAATAAATGCATCTTAGTATAGAAAGAGACATCCAAAAAATGTATTCGCATCACCTTGGAAATTTTTTTTCCTTTCCTTTTCTTTCCCACATAAGAGTGAAAAGTCAAATGTAATTTTCTAGTAACAGTGTATTTTTAGTGTTTGTGCTATCTGGAATATGATGTCAACACTTCCATTTACTTCAGTGGTATGAGAATGTTTCTTTCTTAGTGTTTCTTCATATTACTCAGAAGAATGTCTCACTGTGAGTATATTGGTATAAATCCATTGACATAACCAGTCCTAGAGTACACGTATACAAAGATTTCTATCAACAGAATGTAATTCAATGGTAAATTACTTGATTTAATTCAGCTGTAATAATCCTAACATTAAATAGATATTCTTATGCAAACCTCCAAATTTTTTTTAATTGACTTTGCTTTTTTTGATAGCACTGAGGACCTTGTGGCTCACTTTTTCCAAATTTAAATTTATGATATTGTTTTAAGATACAGGTTAATGCTTAGTACTTTTTAAAAATTCAGCATAGAATTTTATTTTACTTTATTCCTCAAGGAAATTTTTAAAATCTTACTGTTACAGATATTTTACTGATTTGTACTTGCTGTTTTTAACCTGATTCATTCCCCCTTTTTTTCACCTTCTAGCTCTAGAGACTAAAAAGCTCTGGGGATTTGCATGAATTTGCTATTGTTGTACACAGTATAACTACAAAATATTTCTGTACTATTCAAAGGTACATAAATCAGAAATCAGATTTGTAAAATGAGTAGAAGCTATGAAATGTCCAGATGGAGCTTTATAACCATCAAAAAAGGTAATAAGCATTTTGCTTAGCAACCAAACTTTAATTATGCTAGTTAATCTTGGAGGTAGAAACAGAAGTGGAAGATCTGATGCTTAACTAAAATTGATTGACTTCGTAAAATGTCCTCGAATGAAAGGATGGAAATAACTTGACCTCTGGAAACTATTACACAAACAAAGTATACTTAAAATGATTTTGTCATCTTCAAAGTGTTTGATTGATCACTTGTAAATAGGTTGTCAGCAAGGTGTTACAGTTTTCTAATAGTTCTGATAGTCGTCTTTTGAAAGGAAATAATTTTGGGGGAGGGAATAACATGGATGATGCTGCTCCAAGTGAAGGAAAGGCATGATTTCCAACACGCATGGAAAACATCAATATGGTGAAAACATCAAGGTGTTAACAAACGGCTCTTCCTAGTAAAACTATTTTTTCTAGAAATGTAGACTGACCTGGTGATAACCATGACTACTAGAACAAACCTGGACTGGAAATAATCAGATACAAACCAGTGAAATCATCTTTTGTCCTGCTGCAATTAGTGGGAGCAAAGAGGCACCTTCAGAGAACAAGTCATCTCGTCCCCAAAAGATGTTTAACATAGGTCAGTTGAATCACCTGTCCATGTGCCTTCTCTATTTATGAATGATGGAAAGAGGAAGGAGATTAATCTGAAAAAACATGGTCTCTACATTAGTGCTAAAATAGTATGACTTCTCACAATGTGAAATATTCTAGAGGAATCTCTACTTAGCAATCTCTATTTCCTTCCACTGACTTTATGAACTTTGACTCTACAGCTGAACTGTAGAGAACTCCGTGTGGGTGAGATTATTCACAGCCTTGGTGTTTCTGTTGTGATTAACCCAAGTGCTAGTTTGATCAGATTGGGCTAGAGCTTCTAGTACAAAAAGATAATGACAAATTTTATTGGAGTCTTTGGAGTTCATAAGAGAACTGACATAAAAATCAAATTAGTACATTAAATCATCTTCTAAAATTGATTCCCCAGGATTTGAAGGAATGAAAACTATGAAAATTTTCTGTCATCATGTATGAAGACATGCTAATATGATTCTTGTCCATGTTTCCTCTTATTTTCATAGAAAAAAATATTAATTCCTGTAAATATTTGACTTCTGAAAGCTCAAGAAATTCCTGATGACATTAAGGCCTCTTTTACAGACAAAAAAAGAAATACACAATAGTGGAAAAGTTCAAACTTAATGGAAGCATTCAATTTAAAATAATATCTGTGACAGCTTGCTGCATTACTGAACTCCTGAAAAGAGCTGTAAGAAGGTATCACTGGAAACAGTCTGACTATTCTGAAATTTGTTAAAATCAGTTTCAGCACCTTACTTTCGACACACTTTTTAACAAATGATGTGTTACACTTTCCAGCATCAGGACTTTCTTCTGATAAGCCTGTATTCAAATCCTTCCTCTGTATGTGCACATTGCAGCTATTAAGAGTCCTCATCACTGAGTGGCCAGAAAGTAGAAAATTCGAACAGGTTGACTTCTTCCGAAGTTAAGAAAACTTGCCAGTTAATTTTTCAAAAAACTCATTCGTATGCATTTGACTGAAAGAACCTGTATGGTACCAAGATCATCTTCAACTGCACCATCTGGTAGCAGCTCATAATCTTACAGTATCTAAGAGTGATGAAAGCCAATTTAACAATTAATGCAGATGTCTCTTTAGGGAATACGTTGTGTATCTCTCTTCAATGCTATCCACCAGTAAGACTATGATGCAAAACCCTCTTTTGGCCTTTTTTTTACCCATCCTTATGAATTCTGAACTAGAACTTGCACAAATGATAGAAGATCTGTATGTTAACAGTAAAGTCATGTTAGGGGTGAATCACAGCCTCCCCTCTTCTGTCTAAGAAAAATAATCACATTTTTTCCATCCCTTGCTGAAACTTAACAGTCTGCCAGGTGGCAACCACCATTTCAGAGACATATGCTTAAAAGGCAAAGCGTCTACCCAGTCATCCTGAGACAATTGCCCTCACAAATGTGATTCCAGTAATAACTACACTGGATTTGGAACTGTACAGCAAAATTAAACTTGTGGTCTCAGAGGCTTTTAAAAACCAATTGGCCAGACAACAGAATCACTCTGTGCCAGCAAATGCTTTTTTTTCTATTTTTTTCTCATCTGAAGTGTCCCCAAAGTAGATAGGCTGTTGTTTCTTCTTTTTTAAAATCACAATTGTTAGCACAGTGAGCAAAGATGCAGACATCTGGACTATCTCTAAGCCAAAATACTTCATGTCTTTTCTAACGCACTGTTTATTCTTCACATCTGCTGGAGGGTAAAAAGTAAGAAAAAGAAAACCAAATGAACACCCCCTGCTCACAGGCACTCTTGAAACCATGCAGCTACAGGACATACTGTTGGCCTTTATAGACCTGAACCAAGGCAGTGAAAACGGTCTTCTGGATTTAGATGTGATTACGTTTAGACACGATGCATTGCTCCCTTCCATACTTCTCTCATAACACCCAAAGCGCGAGCTGGATAGACTTAATAAATACGTGTGGCTGGTAACAGAATGTCAGGAGCCATGCCTTGCTTCGGCCAGCCTCACCTCCATCCCGGGAAAGGTGATGGAGCAACTTATCCTGGAGGCCTTCATCAAGCAAGTGGAGGAAAAGAAGGTTATCAGGAGTAGTCAGCATGGGTTCACCAAGGGGAAATCATGCCTGACCAATCTGATAGCTTTCTATGATGACCTGACTGGCTGGGTCGATGAGGGGAGAGCAGTGGATGTTGTCTACCTCGACTTCAGCAAAGCTTTCGACACTGTCTCCCATAACATCCTCCCAGGGAAGTTCAGGAAGTGTGGGCTGGATGAGTGGTCGGTGAGGTGGATCTCACACGTTTTAAAAATTCAAACAAAACTACATTGATATAGCTTCTTTTTGTGTTAGGAGGAAGTCAAGTTTTAACATGTTCAATAGAAGAAAAAATTATTATAATGTCAATTGCTAATCGTCAGAAATGAAATGTTCTTGAGTTTCTAAATTGCTACTTTTGAATCACAGAAATGTGACTGTAATTATAGTATTCATTTTCTGTTGGATATTGCTAGACTACCTCCAAAACTAAAAGGGTCTACACATTATAAACACCAAACTACTTCAAATTTTTCAGAAAGGGTCTTGAGTTAGCTTGGGATTCCATCAGTCTCATACAGAAAACTGTAACAAAGCCTATATCACATTTATTTAGGTTGGGTACCTCCACAGGAGCGATATTGCACTCCATTCAATGGATTTGCTTTCTCCCCTACCCCATCTTCCAATAACTAAGGTAATAGACTATAATTTAGTCACAGTGGGGTGTTAAAAGAGATGAAAATTTTTCCTACAGCTTTGTTTCATTGCACAGTTGCAGAAAATGTTCTCTTATTCTAACAGAGAGCTGTTTTGTCATAAAACCACTCAAATGACAAAGAAGGAGAAAATGTTTTTTCAGCATTTTCCACATATCTTATAACACTGAGGAAGTCATTCATCACTGCTGAGATTACTGAATTTAGCTATGTGTCACAACGTATGTGACATTCTATAAATGAAAACAATGCAGAAAGTAAGACCTCTAGATACTCACTTTTTCGTACATGGTTCAGTCTGTAGATTGCCCAAGAGATGAAGAGTGCATTGTAATGTGAAGATGCATTCTTCTCCAGAATTCCCAGAGGTCTAGGGGAAAAAAAAAATCTGAACGAGGATATTTTGAGAGAATATATGGGCATAGAAATAAAAGCTGGAAGAGATTACGAGGAGCTATTTGCCCCTTTAACACTGTTCAAACCCAGAGTATTTTATTAAGTAAAGTTGACTTCTTTTTAGATGCTGATGAGAAAATTGCACTCACTACAAATGAAAATACTCACCTTACTTATCAATAAAAGAGTTTCAATCAAAATCACTTGAACAAGTGTACAGAAGCATATGAAATCTGAAATCTGAAGATTTTTTGTAGACCTTAATCTTTTTTTTTTATTTCCTTGTAATTTTTAATCACGCCAAATTATACCCAAGAAATACATAAGATTTTAGTGTTGCTGAATGAAGTCTGCTTTCCAATAGCTGAAAAAGTCATTTTACAATGGTCACTAAGTCAACACTTTTTTGCCTATCGATGAATAATGTTCTGTAAATATTTTTATTTATAATATATTTATAATATGAGCAAGTACACAGTCATCACAGATTAGGCGGCAAAGTAAACTTGGCTATATGACAACAGTACATTCAGAAATTCAGTTAAGTTTCAGATTAGCTAAATTTCAACTACCAGACAGCATTACCAGACACAGACAAATTGTTATTTTTTAAAAACAAGATCACTGTTATCATCTTCAGTAAAACACTGTTACAGTCTCACCTGGTAACTACAAAAACAGGGAGTATGTAAAACTGTTATTTCATTTGAAGTACACAGTTTTTCCTACCCTTTGTTGCTTAAACATCTGCTGTAGTACATATATATTTATATATATATGTGAAGGTAGATACAGCCCATATGGCTATATAGGTAAATTGCATGATGAAGCCCATGTTTCATCCAAATCTATTTGCCTCAGAAACACTTGCAGTGAGCATCTAATTTTTAAGTGTTCTTACCTGCAAATTTTAATGCTGCAACTTCATGACTCATATTACATTTAAACAATTATTTTTGTTTTGCATTCATTTACAAATATTAATACCTGAAAGCTGCTATTTGCCAGAAGCAGCGAAGAAGGTAATATAAACTGAAACTATTCCCAGACTGTTTAGACAAAGCACAGCTTTCTCATCTGGAGCGGTCTGGTTCTCATGGTAACAGGAGTCAATAGCGTTAGTCATGTCTCATTGTTACTATCAAGTTAGGTCTTTGAAGTATAACAAAACACACTCACACAGAACATGAATATCCTGTGAGGTGTCATTTTAATAGAATGAATAAATAAATACAAAAACTTAAGAAGAAAACCTCATTCCTATTCACCTGATCCCGCTTCTGTTCTAAACAATCTTTAAACTTCTTGTGATTTCAAGGCTATACCAAAAATGGGGTAACTACAGAAAAGAAATTCAAAGATCTGTGATCAGTCTTCTTGGCATATCTTATTATATGCAACAGGGAAAAAATGTCAGCTGCTTTTCACAGGTAGTCTATCAAAAACTCAAAGTTCTCCTTTTCAAAACACTTTTTAACAAGAAAACAAATCAACAAGATATTATCCAGGAAAGTGACTGAATTCTAGCAGTAGGACATTAAGACAGTGATTCATCTTCCTTTCTTTTGAAACCTGAGATAGCTAATACCAAACAAACTATTACTGAGAAGATATTTCACTAGTACTTAACCTTTTAAAAGAATAATTTAGCATAATTTAGTTTTTATATTGCACATCTTGACTTTACTCAACTCTTTGACCTTACCTACACACCTCGATTCACTTTGCTTTGGTTATGTATTCAATTTATTTTTTGAATCCTCTGATCTCTTGCTTCTATTCCAACACTATAAAAAAATCACTAATATTATATTTGATTTCTTATTCAACCTTTGTCTTCCCTGTTTCCACCAGGAAAATACTTATTCCCTGTATTCAGCTAGTCTTAGAACTCCTCTATTTGAAGTTCCATTTGAACTCCCATTCTTCCATCTCTAATTAACTTGCACACTCTCTTGTCCCCGGCATATAAGTGGTCTCATGATATCAAAGAGTTTAAGGCAAAATTAATTCAGTTTACATGGGAAAGACACGTGAGAAAGCAAAAGGATTAATTAATTCTTTTCTTTTATCTCACAACCTTCCTTTCCTACATTAATATTGTCAGATATAGAAAGACATACTACAAATTCAGTACACACTCAAAAATTTCTTTGATCTATCAGTCACATCCTATGGAACACATCTCCTTTCCTTGTATTTCCACATGACCACACCAC
>Ga0181612_182608_pt1 | contig 20662 bp, 8 predicted proteins | sample HoacroProtozoa21_FD_119630 | JGI IMG/M metagenome (GOLD analysis project Ga0181612, IMG submission 119630) | Hoatzin crop microbial communities from Cojedes, Venezuel. Combined Assembly of Gp0051906, Gp0051904, Gp0051908
AAAAAAAAAAAAAAAAGATTAGTTGCATACTTCAGTTTACTGGGGTGGGAAATATCCCAGCTGAAATGCACTTGAGCTCTGCATGGTCACACGCCTGCGTGTGTCTCTAATCTTTCTTTAAAGACTCAGTCATGTATTGTTCAGCTTTATAGTCTTCAAAGTTAAGTGTAAATCACAGAATGACTATTTTCATAAACTCTAATCTTCCTACATTTGTCAAGTTAAAGACAGTATAGACCTACAGATCGCTTACGTTTGTTTTTCCAAAGGCTGTTTTAATCAGTTAATCTAGTGTCCTGCTTACATCCAGCTACGAGTTTGATCACATTTAGGTAGTCTTTAATAGTGTAAAACTCATACTGATGCTGTAAGTGTACACAACAAGTCACTGTGTAGATACAAGTGCTTTGTGCGTTATTAGCCCCATTTGTCTTATTGAAATTCTGCTCTGTTGACTAATAAGGTATATGGCTCCATCTGGCACGGATGTGCCACTCCAGCTACCTGGGCCCTACTCATTAGTGTATTGCGCATCATTTAAAACCATGAACATATAAAAAGTTCAGGACCCACCCAAAGTGTCTGCATGATCCCGCTTTACAGTATTGAAAAGGCTTTTTGCTTTGCATTGCAATAACTAACTCATTTTTTAACTGGAGAGTGGGTAAGGCGAATAAAAAGGGAAGCTTCCACTTAAAATGTGACTACTTCTAATTTCAAAAGACAAAATAAATTTTTTAAAGGCAAATTGCGTTCAGCTGAACTCACCCATGCTTCTGGCACACCTCCTTGCCAAAAAAGTAAAGACTCTAATAACAAAATAGCCAAACATCTGGTATATTATATTCAGTGACACCGTATTTCCTACATTTACTCTGTCAAGACATGCTACTTTTGCTTCTAAATCTGTAGATGATGAGGCACAGCTTGCTGGACCTTGATATTTCTGCTAATTTTGAGGTAAAAGAACATGTTCAAAAACCTGAATACAGAAACTCACCTAAGCTTGTTAAGGTTTCTGACTTTTAGTGCAATTTCCATTAACTGGGGAATATATCATTATTTTTTGCACTACAGTTATCAGACATCTTCATGCCTTTTTAAAAGTTTAGGATGAATATCAATGCTCATTAAACAGCCAAACTGATAATTTTGGCTAGAATCTGGTATCGTAAGCTAACAGCTGCCTTCATTTACAGCCAAAAAAGGTCTATCCACTGGAACTGAACTGGGAAGTTGAATGGGATTGAAGAGATAAAGAGAACGATAATTTGATTCTGTTTTGGGAGATGATTTTTCAGGCTTCCTGTTATTCCATGTCCTGATTAGATGAAGTCTTGAAATGCAGCATCCAGTACAAGTCAGGCTTGTTTAGGAATAGCTGCTAACTAATTGCTTTTTCTATGGTAAAGATAGGAAAAAAAACATCTTCCAGGAAAGGAAGGCAAAGTAGTAGTGTTCTCTTTGTGGGATTTTCTATTTTAGTAATCTAGTTATATACCTAACAGGCTTTCTTTATCTCTTCTTAACTCCACTGCCTTCTCCCCATCCAAAATAAAAGTAAAACAAAGCAGTAAAAATACAAGAGTGAAGAACTTTTTCCTAGACTTCAGCAACAGTAAGACAGCAGGCTGGAAGGAGTCTTCGAGGTGAAGAATAAGCAAATTTTTTTTTTTTAAACTTGTAATACATTAAGGTCCTTTTATATTCATCGCTTCACAGCTCCTCTGTAACATCTCATGCATGTCCCAGGGGACTAGATGCTGTCACTAGATTCTCTCACCTTTCACTGTATAGTACCTGCTCTGCATCAGAACACAGATAGTTACAGAACGTCATTCATCAACATGGGAGCAACCTTTCAATGGTGACAGGATCAAGATCAAAGTAAAAGTGTTCACTAAACCAGTAAGGACTTCTAGCAGCTAATAAACTCATCGATACCTGAGAATATATATCTACCGAACAGCCACAGCTGAATGCATCTTGGCCAAATGCAAGACTGTCATGATCACTCTTATGGCTTCATTTGCATATAAACACACAACAACCTTAAATACAAGGTAAGGAAGAGCCTCATGTATGATTAAAGAGTGAGCTGGAATGTCTTTTCAGCTTTGAAACAGAAGAAAACGTATTAAGGATCATCAATAGGGTGGGCATTGCACCACGAAGCAGTTCAGAGATGGCTACATGGGTAGCAAGGTATGAGTATCACACACGAATTACAAAATACTGTCATCTTAGGTGCTTCAGGATGGATTAGTTGCAGTACCTCCATTTCACCTGTTTCACAGACTATGTTTTGCCTCAAAGATTGAATTCTCCTGACCTAACATTGTCCCCACTGCTTCCTTGACGAGACAAAGACTCATAAGATTTGAGGGCTAAAATAAGGAACACCAAGGCTGTGAGTAGTAATACGTTCCTAGTGATAGTGCCACATCTCTCTGCAAGGAATTGTGAACCAATCGGGTAATGTGATCTGTGAAAATCAAAACTCTACAGGCATCTGACAGCATCTCTACAGGTTTCTGACAGCAAGAGACCAGAAACTTTTACTTTTCTGAGAAGCTACTACCTAGAGTGTGTTGACCTCATCATTCCCAACAGCGGCACAATGCAAAACTCCCCACAGACTGGTCACATGCTCTCCTTTCCCGAATTTCTAGGTAGGTATAGCTCCATAAAGAGTGCTGTTCTTTGACTACAAGACTATATTTCTAAATTTATGCTGCAGTATGGCTTTATTTTCAGAGTGCTACACTGTATAATTTATGAGTTTCAGATTTGGGTAAGAAAGATGAGAATTTATTGAAGAGAAAGGAAATTAAGTGAGAATATCAGCTGATATATAACTGGGTTTTAGTCATTGCGTGAAAATTAAGTGCGTGTATCTGTGTGCATGCCTGCTATAAAAACGTTTTCAGTTTTTTATATACCATAATTTTTATGCTATGAGCACTAATTATCTTTTAATACGGAAAACCAGAATGATTAATATAGTTTAACACATTACATGAGATTTTGTTGTTGCAAGACAGCTTGCTTTCTGTTTATTCTCATCCAGATGTTTAATGAAGTGACTGGCATATCACACAAGTTACATGTGGGTTAAATGAATCAAACGCAACATTTTGCCTAATGAGCAGAATTTACAGAAAACTTATGTAAAAGGTTAGATTGTTTTGTTTGGGTTCTTTTGTTTGTTGTGTTGTGGTTTTTTTAACACAGAGTTGTAACAGCAAAACTCACAAAGGTCTGTGTTCCTCTGCAAGTCAGAAAACCTTATGAGAACATAATGATCAAAAGTGTCACGCAGAAGAACTCTCAGTAATTATCAAAAACTTCAATATTGTCTGTAAGCTGTTACACTGAAAAGCCTAAAACCTGCATCTTTTTATTTTTCTCACTACTTCTCCAAATATGTACAACTAAAGAAAGACTGAAACTGCTGCCAGGATTTTTTAGAACGATGTGCTGAAATGATTCACATGAAAGCAGTTGAGTTTTCCAACTTGGCAATATGGGGTATTTAAGATTTTCTTGGTCTCGTTTCAGCCTCAGCGTGATCATCAATGTATTTGCCTTAATGACATTATTTGTATTACGTACACGTCAGCATTAACGCTCTGTGTGGTTCATGAGAGCAGTGAGACCTCGAGTGCTTCCCCACCACGGGCTCTGGTCACAGGGAGCCTCAGGCTTCCATCTCTGGCTGGGACCTTTGCAGGATGCAAGGGAAAACTGTTGCCATTGAACTAAAACCTGCTACACTCCTAGCAAAGCAAACAAACAAATCTATGAGCAATGAGGACCATCAGCAATTCAGTGAGTGTTGTGGTTGGGTTTTCTGAGGACCAGAAAGGAGGAAGGGAGAAACATGTTTCTGTAAACCAAGGGGATACAATAATGTCTCCAGATTCCAAGGCTACCTGGAAACGAGTTTTAACTGATTCAGGCTTCTACCAAGAATGAAAGAAACTTAATCATACAGCTCATTAATACTCGAACTTAATGAATTACCTTTGGTAAAAAGCATTTTAAAAGATTCCTTGAAAAAAAATATCTGATGCTTGGACACAGAAACAAAAGGACTGATCCCGTAGCATGCTCTCTCCACCCTGAAGTCTGGCGTGTGCCGTGTCCTCTGCCTGTCCCCCAAGCACCGCTGCGATCCCTTCTCCTACGGGAGGGCAGCAGTTTCCATGCGCTCAGGGAAGCGGAGCGGGAAGCTGCCCCCTGCCGCGGTGGGTGCAGGTGCCTCTCCTGCCCTGCCAGCTCCTGCTTGGGCTAGAAATCCCCGTCAAACGGGGCTTGGCGATTCCAGCTTTGTGACAGCACTTCTCAAAAACTCTTCCAGAACTTTGGAAACTAGGCGGAACATGCTGATGGGCTTTTCAGCGGCTATCATACCTATATTAGCAAGAAAACTTTTCAACCTTCTCAGGTCGCAAGCTGATACATGCAATCTCTGAGGCTACTGAGCAAGCAGAGAGGAGGAAATGAACTGAAAAAGACAATTTATTTCTTCTTTTAACTAGGAACGCTTTCATCCGCCTATAGCTTTCCGCAGAAGCAACATTACATTATGAAAGAAACTATAACATAGCTGATTAATTACAACGAAAGTACAATCAACTTGACACGATGCTGTGCATTAGGTGAGTACACACTGTAAACAGTGACAGACTAGAACCACCAGATGAGTGGAAGTGATTGCCTGTAATTGTAGGCTGACACCAAAATTACTGGCTTCAAGATTGAATTTGGTGATAATGTAAATCACTCCCTGTTATTCTTTTCTTAGCAGCCTGTCTGAACTGCCTTGAAGAAGATCACTGGATTCCTCTGTAAAGAAAATGAAGTAAATTCAAAGTATTTTCCACTTCCACTAAGATTTCTGTAGTTATTCTGTTAATGAGGTGCAGGGTTTGGGGCTTGCTTTTAAACAGCCCTTTTACAATCTCAGTTGTTCATATAAATCTATCTGCATGGTATCTGCAGGCACATTCATTGTCAATAAAGGCATGCCCTAGTCACCTTCCCAGCGGTCTCAACTGGTGATTTACTTTTGTTACTGCTCCTTCTTTGCAGGACAAATATTAAGAAGTTTGTGGTTACAGCTGCCTCCTGCAGCTATATATCGTGACTGAGGATTCAGTGTAATTGCCCAGGCTTTTTTGTTTTCCATCTTTTCCACAACAAGCAGAAGAACAGTATACGCTGTAGAAGACAAGGTATAAAACTCCTCAGAGCCACTTCTACCATGGGCGTTCCTCATAACCAACCAACCACCAAACCATAGTTAACATGCTTGTGATCACAAAGCCACCTCTGTAAGATCTGTCTTTCCTACAAGTACCACAAAGAGAGAGGGAAGAAAAGACAGCAGAGATATAGACACAACAGTTGGTTTTATATTCTCATTTTGGCTCAGAGCAGCAGAGCAATTTTGAAGCAAATCCCCTGACCTTCCCCACTTATTGCAGACTGGTGTGGCTTGCATAGCTTGATTTGGTGAGAGTGCATTCGGCTCCATGCAGAGGAAGCTAAACCACTCACTCTTCTGCAGGTGCAGAGTAAGTGCTCTCCACCCTAATGAGTGCTCGGCCATTTAGATGGCCTCTAACAACATGTCTGCTGAGGATGTTTGGCCTAGGGCACCAAACTAAGTATTTTAAACAGAATTATACCATATTCAGCATAAGAAAAAGCAAAATCATTCCCAGGATCTACAGAGTTTTCATATGCGTGGTTCAGCATTGCTGGAAATCCGTACAAGTTGGGTCCTATGGACCAAGAAATGTATTTGTTACTGCTCTCCAGTAATTAGTAACAACACACCTCAACACAACTGTGTGCCAGAAAACAGCATCTTTGTAATGGAGGGTACTGCAGAGGCAAAGAGCCTTTGGAGATAGCTCAAAATAGTAATTACTTAATACCCAATTGATCAGAACATGAATGAAATAAACAGCATGGTTTCTGGCAGCATGATAGACATTATGAAAAGCACCTTAGTTATTAAACAATCAAGTAACACTTATCTAAGGAGCTCACAGCACCAGATAAGAGACTGAATAACTAAACAGGAAAAGGCACGGGATACAGGCAAAAGCTATTATCTTGTCAGATCTCTATGAGATTTTCTAGAGATAAGTTAGAAAATGTTCTGTATTACCCTGTCAAAAAAGTAAATACTCTGGCTGTAACACTGTGCTACGTGACACTGCACAGCAGAAGGCAAAACCAGTCAGGAAATGCACACGTGACGGAAAGTTGTTTTAATCCTAAATCGGACAAGATCCCAACACATTAATACAATACTACAATTTACAAATACAAAATATAACTTCATTACCAGCCTCCTTATTTCTGAAGGATACATTAAAATTAGTACTTAAATAATCTACTATCAGGAAAAAATTGGAACAAAATTGGAAACGTTCATCGAGACTCAAGCTGTTTTACTGTGGCTAGTAAGAAGCAGATTTCTACTTGATATTTTATTCTCAGGAGACTGTGTTCAGAAGTAACTGGATCTGTGTTTCAAACAATTCAAGGTAACTTGATGAAATGTTGAGGCTGTAAAAATCAGCTTGCCGAATCCATCTGGTTAAAGTTCTTACAAAGGGTTGATCTTGAAAAAGGTTAAGCACCTCATAAAAAGCTGATAACCCTAGCTTCTGTAGAATTCAAAACTATATATTAGTATTTTGTAGATGAAGCTTTTTTGTAGGGTGCATTTCTCACACCTTAACATGATATATTAACTTTCGTAAAGGTCCATGCTCGCAGAGCTGGCCTGTTTCTGGTATCGTAGCTGGCTCAAAAAAAAACCCCAACCAAACCCCAGTTTCAGGAATCTCTACACTAAATCATGATACTTTAAGAAAGGAAATTTCACTATCAGGTATACCTGCATGTTTTCGCATGCTGTGGTTGCAGGTGTAATGCATCTTACTCTGATGCACTGAGGTACTGAATGATTATAAAACTGGATAACCCACAGGCTTAACCATGTATGAGCATGTTGATCTTCTAAAGACATTGCTAGGGTAAAAAATTCCTATTGTTTGTAGGGCAGTGGTCATGGATATCCTTCAGAGCAGAGAATAGAAGAAAAGCTCTTATTTGCCAACACGCTTGTTCATTAGCAATAGTATTTGCACCAAACTGTCATGCTCAGTTCCCAGAGCAACATCATTATTATCTCTGATACTGGGGTACAAGCACAGAAGTTAACAAAAGCCTATTAAGTCCCAGCAAAAAAGTAGTTGTAAAAAGGAGGATAGACAAAGGACAAGTCATTAAAAAGGCTTGAAAGCCTTGCTTTCCATCTTCTAATGGGGAAAAAAATACAAAAAAAATTGTACAGAAACATGACAATGTCCATTTAACTCCAACACACTTACTAGCTCTAAGGTTATGCAACATGAAAAGAAAAATATTATGATATTATTAAGGTAAAATAGGAGACTGTGGGCTTTTAAAACAGATGCAGACAAAACATTTCTGAAACCCACCAAAGATACACTTAACAGCGAAAGTACAGAAATGCTTTAAAGAAGCTAGGTCATGCAGAGCTGTAACCTAAAATGTAAACCAAAAACAACTGGTAGAAAATAATTTGCTTGTATTATCTATACAGCTGATTATTTTCACATCTCTCTGCCCCAAATACTCATCAGTTTCACTCTGCCTCGTACTGTTCTTGTCGGATATACGCCATCCGAATGATTTCAGTATCAACCAACTTAAAAAACACATTTGCAATTTCAGCACAAGTCAATACATGCCAAACTGAAATCAGTCCCAAAGAATTTAAAAATATCACTTCTTCAGATCTACACGATTCCTAAAAATCATGTATATAAGTTTATATACTCACATGGTGTTTTACCAATATGGAATAGTATAACCTGCTGTCATGAAAAGCCTGAATGCAAAAGCAGGCATGAACCACCAACATGCGAGAAAACACAGAATGACAGTCAGAACATGTTGAATGAGGAGTGATTACTGGCACGTTCAACTAAGACAGAAAGATTCCTGGCACAACTACATTTTGAGAAAAAACGTGGAAACAGGAGGAGAGATGAACACAGAATTATGTGTAACAAGCAGAGTACAGTAATGATAAAAGCCATACATACTTGAACCAGAGAAAAATAACAGTAAGAAGAGATACCTGGAAAGGTCTGTTCCATGGGGATGAAATTTAGGGTTAGCTTCAACTCGTATTTACATTTGAAAACGGTTTCTTATCAGCAATGAGTAGGGTAGAGCAGCAGGAAAACACAAACTGAGTACAACTGACACAGTTGAACTGTAAATATAAGGCTAGTGTAAACCCAATCCAAGTTAAACTGAAAATAAAAACAGAGGAGCTACTATTTCAGAATTTCATCTTCATATTGAATTCTTCCGAAACTTCCATTCCATTTTAAATTTAACTGAAGCTGTCACAGAATTTTCCATCTGCCTCACAGGAGGGCTGCAGACTCTAGGAGACTTGCCACATCACACAGAATAAGTTTGCTGTGAAAAGCATGGCTTTTTTTCTAGAACAGAAGGTAATTGGTAGAACAAGAAAGAGTAGGAATCATTTGAGATTATACAAGTACATCAGCCGGGACCTTGAGTGATTTTGTTTCATGAATCACGGGGTTGAGTAGGACAGACTTTTGTAGCAGTGCTTTGGATAGGCTAGGAGGAGGGAAAACACATGGCATACGGACAGAAAGGAAAAATAACGGTGAATAAGCCAACACATAACCAACACAGTCACAAGGGCTTGTGGTAAATTTATTTTCGAATCCTGGCAGAGATTTAAATGCATATTCCCTCTTAAATACATTCTGAGTTATTAATATCAGATTGAAGAATTAAAAGATTCAGAATATTATAATTGATGCGTTTTCCATCCATTTCACACTAATGGCACAAGTGATATAAGTCAATATGAAAATCAATGCTGAATATTTGGCATAGTACAGCAGTACATGGCAGAATCCACTGAGAGCTATTGCACTCAAAAAATTAAGAACCTGCAAGGAAATAAATACAAATTATATGTAAGTAAATTACACAACGGTTTACGGTTTTGATGATGAAAAACGGTGCCATCTGTTAAAATTACAGCAGCCCTTAACAGGACAGGAAATTGCCTTAAAGTTAAACATCACCAGTGGAGAAAACTGTAAATGCACATTTTTAATGGCACAGTAGTTTCCTAGTTTCCTCAGAAATAGCCCCACATCCCTAAAACATGTTCTCATGTTTAGGCTCTTTGAAAAGTCGGGAAAAGAGGGAAATAAGCACGGGAGAAGGAAAGAAAAGTGTGCAATGAAAAGATACAAAATGAAAAACAAAAGGAAATTTCTCTCACCTCTGTTAGTATCTAAGTACCATTTGTAGGTAAGAGTAGGCTAGAAATGAACTGGTTACAGAAGCATTAATGTCTTCATTGTGCTGAGCTGGTCTACCCATTGCCCAAGGAGCATCTGTTTTATAAATGAACAAAGAGGACTTCAAGGACAAGGACCAAAAGGAATTTGTGTTAAAATGCAATTATATGCTGAAAAATGAGTCTATAAGTGGTGTCAGTGAGTTCAGTGTTCATTGTTGTGAGTGACTTCTGATAAGATTTACTTGACTTACAAGCTTTTCTCATTTCCACCACTAAAATTCTGCCTGAGATCTGAACATCAAGTTAGTCTGTTTATGGTCCATGCGTCATCATCTATAATAAAGACTCTGCATCTGGGACTTAATTAATGCAGCCAGGTCAGAATTCAGCTCATTCCTTCCCAGAGATGTGTTGGCTCTGCAATGCTAACTGGTGTAAAGAATAGCACATACTTATTTTTCCGCAGGAGTCAGCAGAAAGACTGAAAATACACAGGACATAGATCTACTGTCATTTCTTGCAGTCACTTTTCTGACCACATACATTTTTTAAAATAAGAAATTTTTTTTTCACTTGCCACAGCATTTGCAGTCCTTACTCAAGGGGTGTTTTTCCAGAGAAATCACTTGAGCTCTAGGGAAAATTATTGGCACAGTTACACTGCATTTTGCAGCATCCTCCTTTTTCTGAGGCTTGTTAGTCTAGAAGTGCAAGTAATTCTTCTAAGTAAAGGTTGATATCATTTTTCATAACTTGATCTCTTCCATTTTGCTTACACAATAATGTGCATATTATTCATGTATCTACAAGCCGTGGAGGGACAGTGAGTAACCTTTTATTTCTTGTCTACTCCTTCCCTTTCCTTCCCCTTCTGCCAGCTGTACGATATTGGGCAGGAATACTTATGAGAAGGCCTTTCTGACTTCTGTAGGAAGACTGATGATTAGGGGATGAGCTAGAGATATATTACATACAGAACTTCAAGTTCGATCTGGGCTTATGGATAATAACAGCACTTTGTTCTCACTGCTACTGGAAGAGAGTGATATAGGCAGAGCTACCTCATGCCAAATTGCCACAGACTGACGTTCTTAATTTTCAGAGGTAGGAATACTGCCACCTCATTAAGAAGAACACTGTGTTATTAGTTTATTGGCATGGTACCAGAGCTGGAAAAAGCAGCATGCATGTCCTTGTGACTAAAGGCAAAAACCTGGAGAAGCATATAGAAAATTGTTTCTTTGGACAGGAAGCAGAGAATAGTGGCTTCAAAGAGACCTGGGACAACAGCTAATAGTAAAGAAATTTGTACTTGTGAATATATCCTCCCCATTCCATAATATCATTCTAATCAGTGCATTTTCACCCACTTCATTTTAAAGACTCATGAATTTAAGACAACTGATTGACATTCTAGCATTGAAAACTTCACAATCCAACAAAGGCGAGACGGTATCACAAGCAGGTCAAAGTGCACTCCTATCATAATGCCGATTCCTCCCCGAATTCCCCACCTTCTACATTCTAGTGACACATGGGAATAAGATTAATAGAAAGAAAAAGCAGCTTTCATTCTGAGCAGTCTTTCTGAAAATCGGCATTTCCAGCATTTCAATACTTATTTGCCACAGCAGGGAGCTAATCCTTCAAAAAACCCCAACCCAATCAGCCAACCGAACTGAAAGAATAATAACTTCTTTGAAGTTTTCTTTCACTGCACTGGGAAAGTTCAGATGCTCTTGCTGGGACAGTTCAGATGCCCCAACCTGCACTAATTACCAGACAAGTCCTCCCCATTCATTTTCATTGTTAATTGCAAGAATCCAAGGAAGGCAGGTTCACAATGAGGCCACTGTTGATTTTTGCACAGGTATTAGTCTCTAGCCAAGAGCTAATTCTTCATCTGAAAAACTTTGTTTTCAGGCTTCTGAAAATGCTCTGTCATTCCTAACATGCTTTAATTGACACGTAAACTATCATACATCTTGTTTTCCTTTCACATGAAAGATTATTTGCGCATGGAATGTATCTAAAATGAATGGCCCTGCTCCATCATTGTATGCTGCCCTTTGCAGAAGAAACAACTAATCTGGGAGATGCATTGTTTCTGTTGGGATTTACAGCCTCGTGTTGTCTAATTATTCATGACGCCTTATTCATCATACTGCAAACTTCTTCACAGGACCAGCAAAAACAATGTGTTCCAGTTAAGGAAAACTGCTAAAACCAAGCTATTGAAAGCATATGCCACCTCGATATAAATGTCTGCAATCCTTTATTAATTTGAGGGGGTATTGCACTTGCTGAAATTTCCTTTCCTTTTTTTTGGGCAATGGAAATTCTCAAAATTAAAATTATCAGATAACCAGGTGAATGAAGTGTCAACTGAAAAGACAAAATTTATCTAATGTTTATATTAAGAAATTATTTTGATATTTTTCAGTTTGAAAAATTCTAATCTGCTTTAGTTGACCATTAACAATTATAACTCAGTTGTAGAACTATGCTGTTAATGAGTAAAAAATATTAATTAAATACTTTAAAGTGAGTATAAATGGATTCAGAAATATCAGCTGGGATTAGATGGGTCAAAAAAATGCTTCCTTGTTATGAAGTACTTTACCTCCAAGTCACAGATTAAATACAGAGAATGTAAATAGCGAATGATAGTGTTACCATTAATAACTGCTTGGGGATATGGGGAAATAAACTTGCTTATGTTTGATCATTTTCCACTTTAGTGATAACCATGTTTCAACCACAACTCGTATGTTGATGGCTTCTTTGTTTGCAGTCTTGAGTTCATAGAGAGATCATTGTTTGTTGGCAAATTCCACTGCCTCTCTCTGTTATAAACAGGAATGTAATGAAATTTGTGCTGTGTCTGCACCTGAGACTTAATCCTCGCAATGCCTTCTAGCACTAGTGCAGCTGTTGTGGGCGAGCCCAGTCAGCCTTCAGCTCCCAAACCAAGAGGTATGGGGCTCTTTATCACACCAACCAGCGCTATGAGAATGTCTTGGACATCCTGGGGCACCTCAAGAGGTCCTGGACATCATTGTGTGGGCAACTGGATCACGTCTTTATCATTGGCTTTTCTGTTTCTGCACTTGCCTTTGTGTTTCTGTAATCCTCTGACTCAGACTAGAGGAACTAGGTTTCTTGTGGGTTTTCATTTCCTGGATGGCAAAAATATTATAATCAGAATGCGCCTATAGAGCAAAACCTTCCAGCGAGAGAATACAATAGATACATTAACCTTGATTTATCTTCCTGTGGTGGACCCATGCAACGCGTCTCCACCAAACCCCGTGCCAGATGCTATGCACAGCTCTTTTTATGGGGTGGGTAAGAAAGAGAAATACTGCAGTGCCAGAAGATACAGACAGTGTCTGTACAGCCAGCCCTTGTTGCAGGTTTTCCACTGAGTCCCACCTGAAATTTTAAGCACTTTTACCACCCAGACTCAGAGGTATAAACTCTATAACTGCGCATTTCTTCTGTTTAAATGGATTTCTGACACTCCACAGGCAAACTAAGAAGCAAAAGCGCAGCAATGAGGACCTTCATTGGGAAGTTTAGTTTACTGAGCCAAGCACACAGGAAGGTTTTTTTCATTCAGATTGTAAAACTAATGCTGTTTAAACTGAACCATGATTTACATCCCTGATCAACACCAGCGATAAGGCAGAGTACAAGGTGATTGGAGCATCACTAACAGCAAGTCTTTCAGCAATTTCCATGTTAGGAAAATAAACCTCTGCACTCATTTTTTTTCCTTTCATTTCCATCCTAGAGTTTCTCAAGCCCCAATATATTTCTATACAGGTTGCAACAGTGTGAGGCCACATGCAGAAAAATCATCAAAAAGAGCAAGAAGTCGCTTCAACTTTCCTTTAATCTGTTTGCTAAAATCTGTCATGTTCTGCCCAAGGTACTGTCATTTGTACAGAGTATGCTGCGCTAAAGCTTCAATCGTACTATCCAAACATGAGGTCTGGAAGTAGCCATAATGAAACCAATGTCAGACAAGCTCAGCTCACACTAGATTCCAGCAGCTTGACATCTTCAAACACAAAGGACAGCTCTTTATTGCAGTTTTGGAAGTGTGTCCATGTTTCACACTGAAACTTATCCATGTCTCAGTATCTGTGGTGATTTATTTTCTTCTGTAGCATTTACGAAATATATGAGAATACAACCCACTGTGCAGTTTATTTGCCATTTTGGGGAAGTCTGAGCCAGTCCATTGAAATTCTTTAGAGCTTGCCTCACTTGGCATCCTAAGCATAAAGGAAGAGGCACTATCAATAATCTACTGCACAAAAGCCAGCTACAAATATCTTCTTGACAATAGATTAAAATCACATCTCTGTAGGGACAAATTCCATATCTGTACAGGTTACTAGCACAAATTTATCAGTCTAGGAAAGTCACTTTGAAGCAGAGGAACAGTCAGTGGGTCAACTGAGCTGGCTTGTAGAATCACTCCAAGACAGTGAGCTTCACACGATGGGATAGATAGATTTCTGTATTATGCTCATTGGAAGACTGTTTCTTGGGCCCAACAATATTGTTAAATAGCTATTGCCACTTACTCTAGGATTAAAAACTCCAATGCAACCAGCATTCAAATTAATGGACTTCTTTGGGAAGCATGGTACACTGAATAAATCTCTTACATGTTTGTTCCATACAGGAGTGTGAAAAGAGCTAGAGGCCTAATTCCCTTCAGAAATCAACAAAGAATTTAGGTAGTGTATGTATGTGGGATGCTAAGCTTATATATTTATATATCACCATTTTTATTCCAATTTCTAGTTTTTTTTTTAGAGTTAAATATTGTTACAACACACAGGTGCCTAACCAGATTCTCTGCAGTTCCTGTAATAAAGCCAGCCAGAAATAACGTAGGAGTTGGATACTTCCAGTGCAAGCCTGCTTAAAGTGTAAAATATTTCAATGCATCCAAACAAATGTGAGGTCAAATAAAAGGGGTAGATTAAAACTCACTGCAGAGCCCACTTACTACTTAAACTTTCTGATTGTAATCTAAGGCTTTGACTCTGCATACATGCATACATTTAACTTTGAGCCAGAAGGAGTGAGATTTCTTGTAAAAATTAAATTATACATGTGCACTCAGAGAATCAGATTCTCATACACACTGTTTGCTCAAAAAATAAAAGAGCCAGAAAAACATGCAAGACCTGAGAGAAACAAAGAACAGATTTCTCCTGGAAGAACAAATGCAGCTACTTACATTAGAATCAGGTTGGCTTTAGCTGTTAAATATTTAGACCCTTATGTACCACATGTCTAACCTGGACTACAATTTGACTAATTATGTATCAAAAGCTTTGTGCTTCTATTGAATTACATGCCTAGGCTGAAGCAGTCCTTAAATATTTATAAGTAATGAATCCTATAGACACCAGAGTGTGTCTTGCAAAACTAAATGAAGTCTTCCATAAAATAGTAAAAATTCTTATATTTACTGAAAATACAAAGATTGAGGATACTTGACGCCTTGCAGAATCATGCCCTATTGCAATTTCATTTGGAGATTTGCCACCTGTTTCATAACTGGCAAAAAAAGGTGCTTTATTCCATATTTGATCAATAAAAAATTTTTAATAAATATTTCAGAGACTTAAATTATTAGTAATATGGTCATAGAAATCTTACACAACTCATTAGCTCTTTCAGAGCACCCTAAAGAAAAACCTTCAAGGAGGAAGGAATATTTGTATTCCTCTTTTTAGCAAACTTCAGCCTCTCACACTTTATGGACAAACTCTGTGTGAATGCAAGGCTTTCCTCCCAAAGTCAAAACCTTAAACTTGTATTTTTCCAATCTTCACTTTTAATTTATCAAAAAGGCAAAGTTTGGACTGAAGCTGACTTGCATTGAACTGAGTGTGGGTTAAGGAGTTAATGCCATAATGCATCCCTGTAGGTAGACATGTTCTTTGGGACACCTGACGTTATCGTCCCTGGGACTTTCAGTGGTTGCTCTTGCTCCCTGCATCTTAGTTTCCACACCTGAAAAATGTGACTTTAAGAAAATCCGTGCCGGGGGGAAGAAAAGAAAAGAAAAGGAAAAAAAAAAAAAAAAAAAAAAAAAATCTACCTGCTGTAGAGCATTTTCAGATTTTAAGGGTGAAAGGCAGATATAAATGGGAGCTTCAGTTCTCAAATCATGAGAATAAAGATACACAATCATGTCTAATAGTCTGAAAACTACCAGAGTACTGCTAAAATAAGTATGGCAGCTGAGCGTTGCTTTTACTTATACTTGTGCAGTGCCATTAGAGTCAGTGAACATGCACACACAGAGAATACAGTAGATTTTTGATGCACAAATTACATCCTTAAAAGCAGTTCTAGTGGAAAGAAACAAAATTAAGAAAAACAACAAATTATTTCCCTCATCATGGCAGTATCCTATATAGATTTATCTCTTTATTCTTTTGGGATTTCTACGGCTGCATGAACTATGAAAATTTTATATCCAAGGTACCAAAATATAAGCAAGTACCAAATCATTTCTACCACCCAATCAAAGCAAATGTAACCACAATAAATACTTAATTCTTGGATTTCCCCAACATATACAATAAATGCTTCTATCTGCAATGTAGCCTGTCAAACCATCAGGAGCTGAAACCATTTGTGGTGGGACCTAAGTGCTATTTTACTGACCATGGCACAATCCATAGGCAGTTTTGTTGGGTTTATTTCATGTATACAATATACAAGACTATCTCTAAGCAACAGAGAGCTACTGAGCAGAAACCAAAAGGCTTTCAAAAAAAATATTCTGAGAACAGCCAGCTCAAGAAAACACTTTATTCTGAGGCTTATTGGAAAGAAACTCTACCATTACAATCATTAACAGCCTGCTGTAGGCTCAAGTAGAAGCACGCTTTTATAATTTGAACTATACTTTTAAAGTATTTGACTCCTGAAGACGTACACAACGAATTCATTTCAACACAAGACAGGGTCCTGGGCACAACTGAATATATCAGTGGTGACCGGTGGGAATCATAAGTGCTTATCACTTCCACACATTTCATCTATCTTCTTTTGTGACTGCTGCACCTTGAGAGAGTAAAAATCAAGCCTTGGATTTGAAACTAAAGGCCTTGTTTAAAGGATTCATTGCTTGAATAAAGACAAAGTTTGGATATGAACTAGCACGAGCACGCCTGCAGATAAACACATTCCTGAGCTGGGTCGGTTTCCCTTTCAAGAGTTATTTATATGTGATCGGGTAACAACTTCTCATATTGAAATACTGAGCAAAATCTTGCCTGTGCAGTTGGGTCTGGGTGTGCAAGGCTGATTTTTTTTTATTCAGTGCTGTTCTCTGTAATCCTATAGACCAATACTTTGCTACTATAGTGATGGGCCAGCTAATCGTAAAATCTTAATTATGGATTGATAACTTTGAAAACCCTAAATTTCTTTAGAGAAGAAACACATAAATCACCCAGGAAATTAAATAATTGTGTTTCCAGATGAAAATATTAAAACTAAACATGTCTTATTAACAACCATAGTAAACTCTGCCAGTGTACTTTGAAGTGGAAATTCAGACAATTTTATGAAATTCTGCAAATCTTGAGTTACACTTGGAATGCATTTCCACTAGGTTATCAGAACTGAGCAGCTACTCTATGAACAGTAATGGGTATAGATAAAGAAAAGCCATAAAATAATTACCACTATGTGGAAATTATGAAAATGTTTTATTAAAAGTATTCATCTGGAAAAAAAACCCTGCCACATATATTTCAGCAGTGTTATAGGTTTTCCTGCACGCCTGCATCTGAGGACTTCACACGGATAATGAACTTGTAGTTTTTTTGTTCTTTTCTTAAGAGAATACTTCCTTTCTTATTCCTGTGTGAGCCAACATCTTGACTTGTATGCAAAAGAAAAAAAAAAACCTGCAACAGAAGATTTAACAGTACTCCTGTGCTTGTTTGAGCTCAAACCTCCAGCCAGTGACAGGTACAGATTTACTGCAGGTTGAGCTGAGGCATTAAGGAGGTTCCAGATCTCCCATTAGCCCCAGTCCCTGCTCCCCTGCAAGAACAGCAGAAAATCCCAACACAATACTGTACTTTTCCCCAGCTTAAAAAAAAAATCTTCTGTAAATGCACATATATGTAAAAAAAAAAAGTAAACAAACAAACTCAACCTCCTGACCTCATGCCGCTGAGTGCCAACACGTCGAGTGACATGTTATGATACGAAGCTGCCTGTGCCATCACTGAGGCTTTCAAGGAAGATGGCCTGCATCTGGCTTCCAGGAGGCATAAAACGCCCATATCCCTTGCAGCCTCTTTCCTGATCTCTAGGGTACACAATATGAATACATTAAATTTTAGTCACTTACCCCTAATCCTGAAAGCCAGGAGAATACTACAGCCCCCAGTTTTCAATTGAAACTCATTTGTATTGGCAAAAACATGGATGGTGCTCTTATCAAATTCCTAGAAGAGAAAGTCCAGCTGAAGTGAAGTATTGGTAGCGGCTAAGGCTGCCACCTACCAAACTGCTAAAAGCAAAAAGCAACCCGGTGCAACTTTGTCATCTCATCAACTGGTGGAGCTACAGGGCAAAGTGTCTTCAAAGAACTTGTTGCATGATCTGGGAAAAGCCAAATCTTGTATAACAGTAAAAAACAAATAGAGTTCAACAGAAATTACTCCAGAATCAACAGAACTGAATCTTACCAGTTTGGGGCTTTCTGAGCATCCTAGAAAGCTCTGGTTAGGGTATCTCATTGCCTGTTACTTTATATTTGATTTTGCTAAGGGGTATAGGACCTTGCATTTTTCTTTTAAAAGGCACTACTCTTGGAATGATCTTTTTGTTCACTGGAGTGCAGAGGCTGCAGACGTGGTCAGCTTCCATTGAGGGGACTGGAAGGGAAAAATGTTCACGCTTCCCTGCTCCATACCCACATGCCAGAATCCTCCACAAACTGGGCCTAAGAAAACACAACACGTTCACTGAAATGAGCAGTGTCAATTACAGAATTAATCCTTTTGAGCAGTTGGTTTCTGGTGAATCCACTGCCAGAAACAGGCTCCATATCAGGTAAATCCAACTTCTACTGCCAAGAAGTTAATCAAAAAGCTATTATAACTTATTACTTGCCTAATTTGAGGCCTGCAAAGCATTGTAAACATTTCTGAGTTATTTATATAAGTAGCACATCAATTATCTCTGTCCAGATACCAGGACAGATAGATAAATTGATTATTTTGTAATTTAACACATGATTTAATGTGTATGTGTCTGTATCTCTGCGTGTGCACACAATTCAGCAATTTGTCATGAAGTCTGTTTCTTACATCACTTGGTATCTTTTCCGCTTTTGAAAAAAAGGCAAAAAAGAAAGGAACCCTAAAATACACACGGGTAGTCTCCACCACATAAAATGCAGTAACTCATACTAACACAGCTTTAAATCAGGAAATCCAAAAATAAGCTTCAAACATTAACGTTCACTAGCCCTCATTACGCATCATTGTATGGACAAAAGAGCTGTCAAAAGGGATCAGGAAACTCCGGCCTTTTAAATAGTTTCACTGAGGGTGGCTAAGGCTCAAAGTTTCAGAGAAAGTGAACCGCCTTTCCTAGTATAATGCACTAAACCAATTACGCCAAACCCAGCAGGTGATTAGCTTATGCCCTGAAGCATGAGATTTGATTATTCTTATCTTGGTTTGCATACTGGAGCTACAAATATTATTAACGGCCATAAAATCATCCAGGCTTTAAAAAAAAAGAAAAATCTAGCCTGAAAGTTTAATGTGATGACCTCTGTACGTGGCAAATTCCAGAATGTTTCTCTTGTTTAATCCAAATGCTTTAGCTATCACATGGTCACTTGTGTTCATTCATACCACGGGACGTGATTACAAAGCCTAACCATTTTGTGTGCACTTTGCCGTTTGACAACAGCCGGTTTGAGCTTCCCGACTGCATTGTTGGTAAGAAGGTTCAGTAGAGAACTAGATGAATAACTGAGCATGTAATTTTCCTTGAGATCTTTTTAAAGGGAAGCAGTGAAAAATGTTTCTTTATAGAAACACTACAGACAGAGATGTAGAATTTTTCATTGGTATGTCACTGTTTAATGGAGAATGTGACATTGCCAGACCTACTGAAAAGTGATCCAAAAACCACTGAGAGAAATGGGAAATTTTCCACTGATTTCAGTGGACTTTGGGCTCAGCCTCAGTTGAGCTAAATCACATGGCCTTATTTCAGTTGTAGCTCTAAAAGATGACTCCCAGTCCTGTTCAAATTAGGGTGAACCGCTAAGGAACAAATAACAACTTCTTCAGAGATTTTTCCCCAGACAATCCACACACCAGACTTTGTCACAGTGAAGAGTATTTCCACCAACGTGTGTCAATTTAAAAATTACACCGGTTGGATTCTGCTGCCCAGTTATTTCACCTTGATTTTTTCATAATCCTCCAGGCTTTAATATATCACCCTGCACAGAGAAGTGAGTTAATGCAGACTCATTTTGTCTTGGTAACAAAGTATTTCCTTCAAGATGCAAAAAACAGCTACTGTTCTCTGAACACTTGGCTGAGAGGATGTTTTTGGATAAATAGCCTCTCTTAGAAAACATATTTGCAAAAGTCTTTGAGAAAGTGCAACGTATGTGACAGTTTCAAATGATGCTTTAAGAACTCCGTACTCGACCTGACACAAAACTGAAGACTTTTTACAGGAACTTCCAATCCAGATGTCCTCCAGGTGACCAGCTAAACCATAATGAATTCTTTACTTATGTTTGGTCTTTGAAACAAAAACAGAGTAAAAACTGAATCAAAGACCAGAAACATGAAATCAATGACATTAAAAACACATGGTGTTGAGTGTCTCTGAAGTGTTTCAGGTTGTTTGGACCACTTTTGACAACGTTTTAGGATCAGAACTTGCAGAGTGAAAGAATACGTTTGAAAGACCTAACGGCAAAATTTGCAGCTTTCAGGTTTTTATGCATTTCTTTTTTCAGACTGTCAAAGACTACATCTTTCTTTTATCTCAAAGTGGGAAAACTTTAGTTCTTGAAATTCATAAAAGACAGAAAAGGTAATGAAATCTGCAGTTCCTCCACACTGATCTTAAAGCCGCTACATTATCCAGGAGTAAAGAAAGTTGTATTGGCACACAAACAGCTTTCTAGGAAATCTTGGAAAGAAA
>Ga0181612_181503_pt1 | contig 20661 bp, 21 predicted proteins | sample HoacroProtozoa21_FD_119630 | JGI IMG/M metagenome (GOLD analysis project Ga0181612, IMG submission 119630) | Hoatzin crop microbial communities from Cojedes, Venezuel. Combined Assembly of Gp0051906, Gp0051904, Gp0051908
CCCATAGAGAAGACCCAGAAAATTACGGGCGTTTCTTGTTGCTGTTCTAAAATATTTCATCCTCTTAGAGGGAATTTTGCTTTTAGCAGACTGCTAAATTCTCGTCAAAGCTGCATATCCTAAAGAAATACCTTGGTCACTAATGTCAGAATACTTAAAAATGTGCAAGGATTGCAGGCCCCCAACAAATACTAAGACCCTACACAAGGAGCATAAATGAGATTTTTCGGTAGGTGTTTTTGTTTGTTGAGACTCCAATTGTTCCTGCACTCACAGAATCTATCTCCATAAGCACACTACTTTCAACTAGCTACTGTCCATTTTGTTTCAGCATTTCCAACATTTTGTATGTCAACTGAGAAAGGCTCTATGTTCTCAGAAAGTTAGTGTGATCTCTCAAATAAAGAGACAGTAAAACTAACAGATAAAAGAACATTACAAATAGTTTAGCAGTCTTAATTTAGACAAGTACCAGGACGGTATGTCTAAGCTATGTCTGCAAAATGAAAGATAAAGCATGATTACGTTAAATATTTAAAAAATACTTGCAAAATTCTAAATATGTCAGGGTAGCCAAAGTTAATTTAAAAATTTAATTATCCATCTCATGAAGGACATTTCATCCTGTTTCTATTTTTCTTACCAGCCTTCTCTCTCGGATTCTTCCTTTAGAATCAATTATTAGTCACTTCAATCGCCTGAATCCTAATAACCCAATTCTGCCTTGTGCTTCCTCCTCCTCTCCTGCATCACAGGTCTGTCTTCTATTTAAAATGGCAGAAATATTTCAGGTACCTATTATAAACTGCAAATGGGATTTGAATCTTTTTCGATTAGCATTTCAGGAAGTTCCTTCCATTCCTTCTCCAATGAATCACTACATCCTTAATCCTCTAAATATATTCATCCTCTGTTGTTAAATTATAACTCACTTTCAAGCTTTCTACAGAGCTAGCTCATGTTTTGCGTACATTTTTTCTCTCAAATGGTACACAAGACACTACCTAACCACTGCAACAGAATGTCACTCACTTATATATCTGCCTGAAATTCATTGTTGCTTTTCTATTTTCATTATCTCCTGCTTGCAACAACGGCACTTTGAAAGATATTTCAGGATCTGGCACAGAAACGTGTCTCTTTTTTTCCCCCCTTTTGAAGGACCAAGATCAACAATTTTATAAACGATTGCATTTAGCATCCTACAAAGTGTTAATCAGTGAAAGCTGATTTAATGAGGTAAGAGAAAAAGCAGTATTTTCTAGAGGGTTACTGCTATATAGCTGACATAAAAGAACAAAGTCCTTATCCATGAAAAGGACACAGAAGACAGACAGAGGAGCTAGCAGAGCTGAAAATCTAATGGCTACAGTGCTTTTTTGATTTATCTATTAGTACTAAGTACTACTGGAGTTAGTGGAAAGAGAGGGTTTGACTTGGGTTAGGAGAGGGGCTAATATACACAGGGCAGGACATACCAACCTTTTCCAAGTGTGGAAACACGACCTATATTCCCAATTAAATCTAGGGAGAGAATTGTGAACATAACTTCCCCAATTTTGGCCCCTCTTACAGGGGTAATCCACCTTCTTAATGGGCAAGGGTGTCAAATGATATTTTAGATGAACCAACAAGAAGAAAAAAAAAAAAATCTTAGTGACAAGACAAAAAAAAAATTCCACTGGAAGGAAGTAGTCCCAGACTGAAACCGTAACTCTGAAACCCCCAGACTTCTTTCTTGAGACAGTAGGCACTTAAATAGATCCATTATTTTAATTTCCAGCCCTATGTCTGAATCAAGCAGCTGGTAGAAGATCACCCAATGCACGAGGGCACTCATCGCTGCTGGCCAGCAGGCATCCTCTAGCCGCCTTTGTAACCATCCAGCCCAGTCATTTCTCACTGGCGTATCCACAAACTGGTATTTGCGCCACGTCCTTAAAACTAAAGTATGTTTAATGTGGAGTAGCAAAGAGCTTTTTAAAGGACTAGATAGTAATCCACTCCCCATGGCTACTGGCGTCTTGAAAGTATACCATCCAATAAATTCAAGGCAGTAGTTCTTATCCCAGCATTAAAAAAAACACTATAATTTCCAAAATTTAGTAATGTCCATCATCTCTTTTTGCCAATACCATCAGAAAGAATAATCCCAATAACTTGGAAATGATGTAGATCCAAAATGGAAACATCACAAGCTGCCTTCGGTCTTCTCCATCCAAGCGTTATTTCCATGGCTAAGTGTTGTCTGTAGAATCCAAGGGGCTGCATCATTAAAGTCAACTAGAAATTTTGTGGTGACAATCCAATTAACATACCAACTGCGTATAGTGAGAACTGAGAACTAGGTATCAAGCTTGCACAGAATTTTAGGTTCTAGGTATTCCGAAGATACTCCATACAGAACTTCACCACATGTTGTAGAGTAAGATAGCTCCATCTGGCAGCAGGGATACATCCGAGCAAGGCCTTAATATTATCCAAGAAATGGAATCGTTACTTCTAGAAAAGAGTAACTCCAATATCGATGCTGGCCAAAGGCAATCTTCCATCTTAAAACCACCTTATTTCAAGTGTAGATATCCAACCAGCTGCAGAAAACATCCTCTATGGATCCACAAGGTACCAGCCACTGGGATAGAAATCACTTCCGTTTCCAACCCAAAATAGGAAACATAGATAATTCCCAAAATTTTAAATCCATCTGGGGGCCCTAGATACGAGTTTGTGTTTCTCACCATATCAAATACAAAATACCTGCCTAGAGAAACCTTGGCACTTACCCATCAAGTCTCCGCTCATAACGTCCTTCCCGTGCATGAAGCGATGGTGGGGGGCCGTAAGTGGGCCCCCCCCCACCTCCTCTGAACCCAGAAACCTCTCTACTACGAGATGCTATGGAAACTGTATCATCCAATCCCCGAGCAGCACTGGGAATGGTTCCTGGTTCATTATAATCCGTCCGTAGGTCTCTATCTCCCATTTTGTTGACAGAGTTGTGTGCCTTCTGTGCACTTTTGATGTCCACAAAATCCACAAACGCTGCCACTCCGCCTTCCGACCCCCTCTTAGGGAGTATTTTGACACTTTCGACACGTCCATATCTGGAAGAAAAGCAAAGCAGAGCACATGTATTAGTGCCGGCAGGAAAAGATCACATTGCCTCCTGCAAAATCAACATCAGTTTCAAACCATTCGCCCTTCCTGAACGGCAGGAAAATCAATCTCAAAGCAAGGCAGAGGTTGGAAGACACATTTTCAGAGAGAGGGAAAAAGCCATTTAAATTTTCCATCATTCTATTTAAAACTCCTCTCTTTTGGTTAGCCTATCATGAGATCACCCTTTTTATAATAGCAGAGCAACAGCAGCTGAAGAAATAGAAAGGTATTCGCAATTAGAGCAGCCCTTCTCATTTTTAATCTGGCGAGCAAGACATAACTAAAACAAAACTGTGTCACAACAAGTAAAAATAAAGACATCCCGATGATTTTCTTAAGAAAAAAATGACCTTGACACAGCAATTCCACTACTCTGATCTATATTTAATCCATTCAGCACTAGAACAAGAGTCTTCATCCCAATCCTCGTTCCTGATCTCAGACACCTTTTTTTACGACAGCCTCACAGGACACTTCTGAAGCGCGACCCGCAGAGCGGGGTGCTTCCGGGGTGCCACTTCGCATCCCCCCACAGACCAAACCGCACAACAGGCACACCGAGGAAAGCTGACGGGAATGTGACGCCACCCTACTTAATATACGTGAAGTAATTGCAAGGCAGGCACTTACGGATGAGTAAATGTCTGCCTAAAGAAAATAAAAACAAACACGTTTGTGCACACAGAAAACAAGATGCAAAAATGTTTTAAATAACTTGCATCAGCGCATAGCAAGAAAGGATAAAATGGGAAGCACGAACACGGCAACGTTTAAAATAGCCGAGAACTGCAGGTCGCATTTTGGTTACTCATTTCTCTCAGCCAAGCGATTCTGAGCAACATTTTAACTGCAGTTGTTAATCCATGACAAAAAGAGGCTAAAAGCGTATTTTCGAATGTACTGACAAATGGGAAAGGGACGCACAAATAAAAAACTAATCAAGAAATATTTGTGAACTCTATGAAGAATTATTGCAAAAAAATTCTATTCACAAAGGCAGCACAATGCTGAACAGATGTGAACAGATCTTGAACAAGAAAAGCTGTTTTCAACTTTACGTGCAGGAAGAAAGCTAATACAGTTCCCTGTCTGAGGAGCAAATGCTGTCAGAACTTGCATCCGACTCCGTTTTACGCATGGCTTTCCACACACCTTCCTTACACCTTTGTCACTGTTGTTGGATGACTAATCCTTAAATACGATTTGAAAAACCTGCCTCGCTGACTGCTGGCTTCTCATTCCAACCTGACCTACTACACTTGATATATAATCTGGTTTGGATTTAGACCTCATTTTCCTCTGGTTTATACTCCCCCAAACACAGGGCACTGTCCATTAAGGAATACGTGCACAAACAAGAGCGTCCTTCAAGGCAGTGAAAGTTAGGCCTGAAGAGGCACAGTCGCCCACGGGACATGTTCGTGCCTCTCAGCTGTCCAGAGCAGAGCCTGCTGCCTTTGTACTTGTGGGTGCAGCACAGTGACGTCAAATTCTCGGAAGTTTCCTAACCTGTAATACCAAACTGATTCACTGCTCCTTTTTTTTTTATTCTAATTAAAAGCTGCAAGGAGCAAATAATGGTGAATGGTACAGCAGGAAACATACTTCTTGCAGTTTGCACTCTCCCGAGGCTGGATAAGGTTATCTCACCTTGAAGGCAAGATTTAGAAAGATCAGGAGAGTCCAGGGTATGGTGAATAAAATCTGCGTGACAAAAAAATAATGGCCAATTGGATGTGGCACATGTAAAGAGAGAAGAAACGGGAAAGGAAGAAGGGGGAAGGAAAACAGGAAAGAACCTATTTGAAATGTTCATGCCATGAATGAACATGATGAAAAATACGAAAAATAATTAGGTATCCTAGTTAGCATCACCCTTTAACATGCATTTCAGTGCCAGTTCTCTGCAGACAGCAAAGATATTGTCATAGGACAGAGTGCTCTAACTCCCATATCCACTGAATTTTTCTTCTAAATAGTTACACAAGTGACTGGTCAGAACATGTACTTTCCTTTTGCTCACTGTTTACACATTCAGTTTCTGGCAACACGAGCCCATACTTTGTCTACAATCTTCGGGTAGTGGGAGAGGAATAGTATCTTAGCACTACTCAAAAACCCTAAACTCCTGATTGACCTTCTGATCACCACAGCCCAGTCCGTCTGAAGTGCTGCCTGCCAGCTACCTCAGAAATGGGCTCTGAAAGGCTCTTCCCACTCACCGTCCTGACAATTCTTCCTAATTCTGAAATCCTAACACATACATGTTATAACAACATATGCACAGGCCTCTATTATTTTCTTTTTGCTGCAGAAGATCCAGAAATGTGTTAAAATGTTCAAATATTCGAGCTAATGCTGCCCAGAAAGCGCAGAAGACACAGCACACTGACGTAATATGCTCCCCGTGTACCAACAAAATCACCCAGCAAACGCACAACTCTTGCAGCCGGAGCTTAATTTTTATATTGGGAAAAGTGTACTTTGGTTGCCATTTCCCCTCCCCCCCACCCCAGGAATGGACGGGGGAGGCTGTTACTGTACCACACTGCAGCCATGGTCCTAAATCACCCCACTTGGAGACAGCGCGTTTTAATCCGTCCGTTATCCAGATACATAAATACACACTGTGCCTCGGTGTCCTGCACCATACCCTTGACAAGCCCCGAGGATAATCTGTGACAATCGTCTTTGCTGAAAGCAAGGGAGGCAGATGGGGGGAGGAGAAAGGGAGCAGAAGGGGGGGGGGGATGAAGGAAAAACGCGAAGGAGAGAGCCCCGAGTATTCAAGGACAGCTGCTGGGAGAGGAAGGTTTGCATTTTCCGTGCCCCAACGCGGTCCTCTGATTACACACATCCTTCGGTCCCCCACCGTGAAGATTAATCTGTCTGGTGATCCGACCCAGCCCCACCCGTTGGCGTCTCTCCGAGCTGCTCCCGTCTTGGCAGATGCTGCCGGGAGGAGGACCGCATCGAGGGGAGAGGAGGGGAGATCTGCAGTGCTGCATCACCAGACGGGTTTACTGCAGCAGAATAATACATTACAAGAAAAAACGCTGCTCTCTGGAGGGCCGGGGGAGGCGAGGCGGTGACAACGCCGCGTTTCATTACGCGGATCGCACGTTGAGGCAAGATGGAGGCAAACCCACTCCGAGGAGCAACCTTTGTCCAGATCCCGAGGGCTGGGAAGAGGGGAGAAAAGACAAGGGGGGGATCGCCGCGACCTTTGGTAACGTTCAGAGCGGCTCCTCTCAACCCCCTCCTCGTATCTTTATACCTGTGCGTCAGCCGTTTCCAAGAAGGCTGCATTTTGCAACCGCTGGCAGACTGAACAGAAAACAAAGAGGCTCGTTCGCTCAGCTCCGAATCCGCAGACCCTAACCAAAACAAGGCTTTTAGTGCCTCTTCCCGTCTGCAAGTCAGGCCGATTAATCATTAGCTCCATACTGTAACGAAGGCGGCCGAGGCCGTTATTTTCAGAGGGGTTTACAGTTCAACCAGCAGCAGAGGAGACGAGGAGGTGCAAGAGCTGTTATGTCACCGAGCCCCTCCACCAGCACAGCACGATCGCAGCACCCAGCTGTAAACAGAAATCTAGCGGCCCTTTCAGAAAAGAAAAAAGTTGCTCGATAATCACTGCTCGAACAAAGCCCCATTAATCCAGCCTTTCAGACAAAGAAAAGGAATTCATAATTTAAGCATTATCGGTTTATTCACTGTAGATCAAAGCACCTCTATAATCAAGCAGCCGAAATGTCTCTGGGCTCTTGGCATGGCTGCTCGGCATGTTTCTCTCGCTCTCCAGCCCTTCCTCCTCCCCGGCTCTTCCTCTGGTACCAGCAGACAGCGCGGCCGGTTGGGAAACGCAGCCTCCGCCAATGCACGGCCGGCCGGTTCCTCCTCCCCAGGGCGACGTGTCACCCAGACACAGCCAAAGTCACCCCTCGCCCTGCAGCCTTCCCTGCGCGGGCGTCAGCACCCTGCACCCTCGCCTGCCCAGTTCTAATTAACCATTTCTCCTCGGGTGCTTACTCCAAACATCCATTTTTCTGCACAGTCTCTGCTATTCCCAAGCAAAAGCGTTTTAAACAAAGGAGGGACTATGAGATCACTGGCCAACAAATGTTTAGTAAGCAAGTGTTACCACATAGCCACAGTATTTTATAAACTGATTAGCCTCTATATGCAATAAGAAAAGCGAGGTCAAAATCAGGGAGATTCACTGTTTTAATTTAAACTGAATCCCACTTTAAAGCACACTACCTCGTTTCTCATGTTGACCTCCCACCGAGCTTGTCAAGACCTTTTCCAGCCAACCATTTTCATTACTGCGGAATCCTGCAGGTCAGCTACATCCTGGTCTACAACAACTTCACCATATTTTTATTTAGAAGCCGGCACAACGCTATGCTCCAGATACTACTAAACACGAGACACACTGCAAGATCAAAAGCAACACAGGAGTTTTTTGTGCTTGTTTCTGCACCGCTCATTAAGAGCATGATTTGACAAGACGTCCTGATACAGCAGGACACCTGAATATTTTGGATTCACTTGGATTCACTTTGACTAAAGCCAGATTATCTTCAGCCATCTGAAAAGCAGGGATGATTTTTCCGTGCCACGCTCAGAGCCCTTCCTCCTCCATTATTATATAACCCAGGCAAGCCCCGGCCTGCATTATTCAGTAAAACGCTCGCACAGCTTGAAGTTGTTCTTGGCCAATCGCACTCCTCTTGCTTTGTTGTTATTTCATAACAAAATAATGTGACCTGAAATAAAACTTCTCCAGATGTCTGCGTCTCTTCTCCTTATTCGTAACTCCAGGTCAGTCCAATACCCCGTGCTAGGGGCCACTCTGGTCCTGAGTTTCCGCCCGCACAAAGCAGATCTGCTCCAGACACAGGGAAACGCAAGATGTGCCAGTGCTGAAGCTGTCATGAAGGAGGCTGCCGTCACCAGCTCCGCAGGGGTTTTTAGCCAGGCTGCCGACGTCTGGTGAACTCCATTCACATCAGCTCTGGGGTTTTTGGCTACCATGGACATCCGCTTCACCGTCCAAGAACCTGGCCCACCACACTAGTACATGCATGTACTTCCCATCCATGTAATACACAAAATAACACGCCCAGAAGAGCAGCAAATTCAACTCACCGCAGTCTTACTAGCAGCGGGACACCAAGCCATGGTGACAGCTACCCCGAGGAAACCCTTCTGTGAGCTAAACGCCAGCTTCCAGTATCACCAGCTCACAACACGAACCTCACGGTGAGTCTCCCTTCCATACCACCCCCAAAAGCAGTGTTTCGTATTCACCGCTGTGGAAGTTCCTAAGTCAGTAACGCAAAGGGACCTGTGTTTTTACATAGGCATTTGCAAAGAGTAAGGCACTGTAATTGATCATAATGAGGCCATCACTATAATAAATAAAATACACCATATAATAGTTATAACTTGCTTGGCCTAATAAAATTACATACCACCATGTTCCATGCTTGATATTCATTACAGCCACACACTTTACCTGCCTCAAAAAATATTTACATACTTCTAAATTTTTTTTTAGAAAGGGAATTTCCTATCAAGAGTGACAGGAGACTGTACGTCACCACCTTCAGACCCGAGCTGCACAGGTCTTTGGAACGACACTCTGCTTCAAGCAACGCAGAGTACCAGTGCAAAACCTCTGGTCAAACATCATCACGTGCCTAGCATGGAAGGAGGACTTGCGAGCTTACAGAGGCTGCAGAATAAAGGAATCTAAACTAAAGGTATGAAAAACTGCACAGACTGCATTATTGGGTTTGGGTCCTATTATAAACAGAATAACTGACCTCTAACAGACAGCAAAACCACCAACAGACCGTAAAGCAGCACGTGCACAGGGCTGGGTGAAAATAATGCACAGGAGGCTGGGGGCGGACACACGCAGCCGGGACAGCTGACCACGACTGACCCAAGGGGTGTTCCACACCACAGGACCTCGTGCTCAGCACATAAAGCTGGGGGAAGAAGGTGGCAGGCGGGGACGTTCGGAGTGATGGCGTTTGCCTTCCCAAGTAACCATTACGCTCGGTGGAGCCCTGCTTTCCTGGAGACGGCCAAACATCTGCTTGCCAACGGGAAACAGCAAACCAATCCCTTGTTTTGCTTTACCTATTGAGCTGTCTTTATCTCAGCCCAAGAGTTTTCTCACCTTTACTCTTCCAATTCTCTCCTCCATCCCACCGGGGGGGAGTAAGCAAGCAGCTGTGTGGGGCTTAGTTGCCAGCTGGGGTGAAACCATGACACGTATCTTGATATAAACAACAAGCAGAAATCCAGAGTCCTGGAAAACTACACTTAAAATCCACTTTAACACACCTGGAGAGCTGTCCCCTGATGAGTCACAATCGCTTGTCTCTGTAGGTCTGTCACTCAACCCCAGAGAATTTGTCAAACGCTATCTCAAACGCTTAATGACAAATATGGCAATATACACATGGGCACTGGCCTTCGTTAGCAGCTGCACTTAGGGGAGACCAGAATCAGTATTTACTATGAACAACTCCATGCGACGTCTCGTTACTGAGGGCTCGACCCAAAGCCGGCTGAAGACAGGAGCCTTCATTCCCAAGGGTACCAGACCAGGCTGTGCAGGGAGCTGGCACACCACAACACTCAGGACACCAGAAACTCCTTGCATCAACGCATACGCGTTTCAGTTCTATCTTGAAAACTGAAAACTGGCTGTTCGAGATTGTGGTGAAAATACTATGAACATTTATCTAATATACATACGTGCACACACCCTTGGAAGAGCCTGACAGCACCATTTCGTAACACTCCTCCAAACACCCGACCTTCCCCCAGTTTTCTGAAAAAAAAAACTTTAAGTGACAAAACCCACTAGGGTGAGGGTACCGGCACAAAGGCTGCCAGCAACGTATGGAGCACTTCCAGCAGCCTCCGGAAGAGATGCAGTGTACAGTATTGGCTCTCCTTATCTCCAGCTGCTACATCACGTTAAAGACGGCTAAAAATAAAACAAATTAAATGCCTCTCTGATTCTACCTTTCTCGGCACAAAGTTGCTGTTTCTATAATGATAAGCCATCGTGAGCTGCCAGGATAGTGTTCTGGATGATCACGAGCAGGAAAGCTCATCAGTGAGTGATAAATCCACATGACATCAGGCTTTCAAAACCTTTACCTTCCCAAAGCCAGGCAAAATAAAAGCTCCTCGTATCACAAGGAGCGCTGGTTTTCAAGCCATACCGAGAACAGACCTTGTGACAGCAATGATTCAGAAACATGCCCTAATTACTGAGCTCCCGTAATTTTCTAGATTGCAATCTGAGACACTTTAAAACCTGTTTAGAGTGATCTTTATTGGCTCTGCGACCTTTGGGGGGAGAAAAACAACGTTCTTCAGGGCATTCTCTGCAGCTCTCCTCCTAGCAATAAAGATCTTCAGGGAAACCTCAAAATTCAGGAGCAGAAACCATCAACCAGGTTATGGAGCTCAGTCAGACCGCTTACACGACCGGGGTGAAGCCTCAACACGATGGTCCTCACTCTCCCCTTCTACCCCACTGGCCAAATTACTCGAACCCAGATCGTGCTTAGACTGTGCAGCTCCCTTTAGCCCCCAACAGCACTCAAAGGGAAATCTCCCAAGTCCGACTACAAACGGGGGGTTTGTTAATGAGATACAGCACGTGTTCCTGCCACGCACTGAAAACAGCGAGGGCTTTGTCTACGCTCATAATCCCTCCCTAAGAGATGACAAAGTAGGAAATTAAAAAGCTAGCACAGGCACATTCACTGATACTTCTGATACCTCTGCTCTTTAAGAGCAACATGCTCGACGTATCAGATAGTCTGGCAGATAACTCTAAACTGAAATAAGCGCTTGCTTCCTGCTTTACAGCTCAGATGAATGCCCCATTTTAAGACACAAAGTAAGAGTGATTCTCAATTAAGACATTTTATTTATGTCTTTATTGCAAAGTCAGCGTTTGGATACTGCTGAGGTATTAATATACAGATGAAATTATTATGTACCAACAGAGAGGGAAGAAACAGAGTATTTAATACCGTTTGTTCATGGTTGCTACAGTCGGTGGCAACTACTTCTTCCAGTAGTGAACGCAGCAGGGAATTTTTCTGCAACTCCTACAACAAAAAATTTTGCCACACATAAGCTGTTCTAGTGTGTATGCATCAGGTGAAACGTGAATATAGATCCACCCATTCCTTGAGATATAGAGCAGTTCCACTGCAACACCCCCACAACACGCACAGCACTCAAACGGGGTCCTAGCAACCCGACGGCGACGACAGAGGGGGAGATGAATCCGTGCTTTGGACACCGGGATTACACGAAGCTGCAGGAATAAAAAAACAGCCTCCGCTTGACCTCAGCAGCATCTAGCTGGGCTGCATTTAATATCTGCGCCCAAGTCAGCAGTTCCACTGCCTGCAACGTCAGGCGGACCCAGCATTGCATCAGGCTGTCCGCAGGCTGCAGTCAGAAGGCAAATCTTGACCGAACTCTAATGAAGGGCTTAACGCAAAATTACTGAGTCAAAGCTGTGTAAATCCAGCTGAACAATACAAATTTCTCGTTCACACGGCCACCTCGGCTAGCCAGAAAAGAGGCAGAAGCTCTGTTATTAAGGAACTCTTCGTAGTTGCCACTTCTGTACAATTAAGGAAAAGCACACAAGCAGCCGTAGCAGGGCTTATTGGTATACACATTATTAAAAAAAAGAAATCAAAGTGGCTTTGTGAGTAGAAATAATGAAGACTCATTTTTTATGGATGCATGTCTTGAGGTCGAATTCTCCAGCGTCCAATAAGTGCCAGTTCCCACTGCAGCTTTTCCCACGGTCAGGAACACCTCTCTCCCATGTGGATTCTTTAATGTCTAATAAGGGTTGCACTCTCACTGCAGCTTTTCTCTCCATGGGGCCACTAATCAGGTCTCTCTCCTCTATTAAAACTGCTTGTTTTCATGAAACTCAAAGGAACGTTGTATCTCTGAGACTGTGAGCACCCCCTTCGCCCTGAAGTACAGCTGAAACTGGCTAACAGATTCAAAACTGATTAAGGAGGATGCGTATGCATGACAAGATCACATCCATCTTGCTCTCCAAGCAGGTAAGAATAAACACAACTATTCATAGAAGCCTGAAGAGGTTACAAAAATCTGTAGGAACTCTGCATGTACGTCTGCGTTGTATCAAGTACGATGCGCTGTGATTCTTTATCCTCCAACCTACACAGATGCGCAGTATCATGTTACTACATGCTAGACACAGAGCTGCTGAATTCCATCTCCAGGGCATTTTTTCTTCCAGCTTAAAGCATAATCTGCAGATTTGCTTCAAAAACACCAGTGGTGATAGGCTACATTAAATGGCTTCTGCACAGGAATTGCTCAAGCCTGTTCTTTTGTGTGACTGATTTTAGGATTTGTTTGGATTCGACTTTAAGAATGCGCTGCATGGCAACTGTACGGGAATCTCTTGATTAATCAAGGTTTTCATTCTTACATGAAAGGGTAATTCCCCATCTCAGTTTTGCTTCTCCAAGCCCTGCTTTGCATGTATTCGGCAGCAGATGGACGAAAATGCAGAGTCATAACATTATGGTCTCCCTGCTACGCTGCAGAGTACTTCAAATATGTATTATCTTACGGCTTTATAAGCCTTGGTGCTCACTGGTTCATGCTTCTCCAGTGAAACACAAACTTTACAACCTCTCCTCCAAGGTTTTGCACGTTTTCCAGAAAATGGCATTTCAGAAGAAAATAAGAGTTTATCTGTCTGCGGTCTCTTAGGCCATCCCAAGCGACTGGATTGCTCTTCCCCCTTGAACCACAGCTCAGTTTGAACAAGTGATCGGCTTCGACTCAGCCAACAGGTTCAACAACTTGAAATCCATTTCTGACAGAAAGCAGCCACGGATCCAAGGTCTCACAGTCAAGCCACCAACACCAAAAGCTCACCTACTCCTAAAAGGTTACGATCTTAAAACCAGGGAAGAAAACAGAGGAAGAAACGTCGCACCGCCCTGAAAAAGAAGTCATTCCCAGCCAGTCCGGCCTCCTCCACGAAGCGCTGTATTTAAGCGGGCCAGCCGCTCCTGTACCGCCACACCAGCCAGTCACCCAAATACAGATGTGCAAATGTTATTTCGCTGGTTCGTGACTCACCGCTACCACCACCTTGGAGAAAGTGCTTGTTCCTGTGACTAAACCAACCGGCAGCGCAATGCTGGGCACGAGCCAGGAGCCAGCCCAGGGAAACCAATACCCCGCTGACAAGCGCCGGGCACACACTCGGGTGTTCTGCCTGCAGCGACTACCTGCGCTCTAAACAGCTTCTCCAAAGGCCAGGGCTTTAAACTTTCTACAACTGAGCTCCTCCGTCAGACAGATTTTAATGGCTTTTCTTTTCGTGTAACTTAAGGTCAAGGTTTTCCAAAGCGGAGCCGAAAACACGCTAGCTTGAATGCAACTGCAATGACGGGTGAGGGTACTTCAGCTGACCTAGAGGAGGCCTCCCCACACCAAAGGGCTCATCAGACCCGTACCTCAAGGTGTATGAGTACCACCAGACCAACCAGGCTCCTCCTGCGGTCTAAGGATCAGCCAGATACAGCATCCCACCCACCACACAATTGGGTTCATCACCATAACTGCCAGCAAAGCTGCTTCCCGATTTTACACTGTTTCGGTGAGCAACTTCACCTTTAAACGCTTCTTTTCAAAAATCAGTCCAACATGACCTAGGTAAGAGCGTGAACTGCCAGTACAACCGAGGGCCTGTAATCTCTGAATGGATGTGGAGGAAGAGATGCTTCCTGAGCTCAGCTGCTGCCAAAAACCGGCGTATCTCACCGCACCCACAACCAGCGTATCATCTACAACATCAGCGCTGAAGTAATTTCTATTTTTTAAATGTAGCAAAGCTTCTCTGCTACTATTACTTCCAACAAGTTGGTTTAGAGTTTAGCAAAAGACCAAAGGTTTCTTTAGACTCTGATTACAATGAGGTTACTGTGCAGATCGTTAGCTGTCTAGATGCGCATTTAGTTGGCTTTCCAAGAGCAGTGTCTCACACATACAAGCATAGATCCCCTGAAATTAAATCAGACGTTGATTACGTATACAAGGGAGATACTTATCCATCCTGAGCTTTTATTCTTCTCACAGTTAGGATGCTAATGAGGCCGGAAGACTTTTTTCCTCCAAAGACAACTAACTTTAGACATACAACTTGGCGATTTTTTTTTTTCTTATTTTATCCTATTAACTACTACAGGTCACCCGCAGCTGCCACAGAGAGCCTAAAGAGAGAACATTTAAATAAGCCTCTGTGCGTTTTTTGGCAGCCGTCACTATTAATGAGGACGGGAGGTATTCACACCAGCAGCAAGAGCAGATGGACCACAGCTCGGTGCTTTGTGCCGCACGGAAGCAGCGAGCATCTCGCCCAAGACACGTACACCGCAGTTGGGGAAATCTGTGACAGGGACATTAAGTTACTCTTAATGAATCCCATCGACAGAAAACACAACTGGCTCCGTTTTGTACCTGAAGAAAAACTGAAGGCGATTCCCCACTTGCTAAAAAAAAATTGTAAAAAATTTACAATTTGGCAGTACTCTTTTATTGAGCTAAAAGATCATTCCAGACCCAGCTTTGACGGGGTACCTGATCACCTCTGTGACAAGAACTTGGTTTGAACCCAGCTCTGACCTCCTACCTCATCAGGAGATAACAAGAGATATGCAAGATCTTCTATTTGGATAGAGGGATATCCAAGAGGAACACACCCCCTGTTAGTATTGTCTCCTTCTGGAGAGAGAACCACTGGCACCCAGCAGACAGCGGTGCAGGTCATCTATTCACACTCCTTCCAGAGACATTTGGACTTAGCTGGCTTTTCAGTGTTGAGACGAGAGAGCGCACTCGGGGCACTTCGACCAGATTTGGAAGCTCATGATTCAGATCTAAGTGTGCTTAAAAAACAGTGCTTTCAATTTTAAGTTGCTAAGCTTAATTAAAAAGGGAAAAAAAACGGAAGCAAGAAAGATCCCTTTTGTTCTTAAAAGATGTCTGGGTCTTTAAACAGAAACTGGTCATTAAGAGAGCCTGCTGCTCTTCTCCCACAATTAGTCTGCCTGAGCCGAAAATTGATGTTCCTTTCACATCCAAATTCTGCTGCATTCTCACCCAAGTCACCATGAACATTTGGACCTCGGACAAAGCACAAATACACAAACTATAGTACAGCGCCAGCCTGCAATGCTACAGGACACACTTCAAAACAATCCGTCCTGAAAAGGATGTTGTTTCAACCCAATGCAGAGACACTGCCTCCATATTCAGACTGTCCTGTTACCAGATCAGATTGTAGCAGGCCCTGGAATATATCCTGGTACACTTATGAAGAGTCTGTAACAACGTTTATTCTTTTATTAAAGGATGTTATCTTCACACTGCAGGACTTTACAGATTGCATGGGACGATTACAGTGTTAGTAGGTTAAACAATAACTATGGAAATGCAGACACCAAAGCAGTTGCTGTGTTTTATTCATCGTGCAGAAGTCGTCATCACATCTTAATGTATTACTGCAGAACAGCGTTGGAGAGGTTCTTTCAGACTCGAGGAGACCAGAACTGCCATTACTCACCAGGGAAGACAGAAAGGCAAAACCTCCTGTGCTACCCCAGTGTGTACAAGGTGGGAAACACTACTGACTTCTTACCTCGGGCAACCAAAACAAGCAGCTTTTGTCTGATTTTCATTAACTGTTCAGAACACTACAAAGACTTGTGCAAAGGTAAGCCAGGAGGCTGGTTGTACACTGTAAATTTCCATCTTCAGGCTCATATTCCTCCCACGAGATTTCTAAATCGGCATGTCGAAGATGCAGCTAAACTCAAAATCTTATTACAGAGAGTAATCATATTTTCTAGTTTATTCCTCAGTTCATTGTTTAGGAATGCTTGTCCTTGCACTCTTTGGTTTCAGGGCATTCTCAGACCTCAGCAAGTTCACTGAACTTAATAAAAAACACAAGCAAAATATGTCACAAGTGCCTACTTTTGGTAGCTACCAAAACCAGAACGTCTCTACCCCACTAGCAGCTTAACAACTTACAGCCTGTTGCCAGCAACTCTCCCGAACCCTTCAGTAGTCCCAAACCAGCCAAGAGGGGTGACCCTCAGTTTTACCCCTTCCCAAACATCTTCAGAAGATTTTGGTTTGATACTCGTTCTTCCTCAGGTGGGTCTTCATGTGCAGAACACATCTTCTCCTCTTCTTCACAAGCTGACAACAGTGTGAAACCACCGCAACAGCACGACCGCCTGAAGTTGCAACACATCAACTCATGAAAACAAAACTCCCAAGGAGCCCCAGGTTCATCCTGACTCACCAACTCGACCAAAATACGCAACCTGCCCTCTGCTCATTTGGATATTTACTTCCTTTTTTATGAAAAGCCAGCTAACGCCTCTTCACCCTCAGCGAAGACAAGGACCTAATTTTGGACACACCTTAAGACAGCAATAAGGTCATTTGCCAGAGAACTTGGCATGACTTTCTGTCCTACAAAAAGCAAGGAGGGAAAAAAACTAGGCAAAAGGCTATCACAAAACAAATGTAAGCCTTTTCTCGTTCCCTGTTCTAACTTGATGAATGGATTCAACACTGGCATAAGCCTCACCAGGACTGGTAAGTTCTCAACACACAAGTCTGCTTTCTTCCAAGAAAGGGCGCTAGGATTACTTTATCATTGTGCCAAAGGAATTCAGAGTAAGGGCAAGAAATACCAAAAGCCAACGCCGCTTTGGAGCGGCTCTCTGCGACAACAGAAGCTGCTCTCATCAAATCACAAATAAACACAGCCCCGACCTTTGAAGAAACTTCAGAGAAGAAACAATGCCAGAAAGGCTCAGCAGATGACAGAACTGTGTAGCCAAGTGACATCGACTTGTCTTTCTAACACAGCTCAGCATATAAAAGCGCTTAATAGAACCTCAGTCCAAATCTATGCTCTTTGCGGCTTTTCATTAAGTTTCTTTGAAATAATTATATAGGCATTTCCTCAGCCAGCATGGTGTCAACAAGCTGCCACCTCAAGTGCATGCAAAAAGTAGAATCTGGAGCAGCCAGAGGATTCATGAATCTTATACGGTCAAAGAGCCATCCTCTGGGTGACCTGGTCTCGGAGGAAGAAGCAGGTGGCTGCAGACAGACACTGCTCGGCAACAACCCCGGTGCACCGCGAGGTCATGCCTGGGCTGCTCTACGGCGCCCGGTGAATCAGTATTAGGAACAGAACTATTCAAGGAGGTCTAGCAGAAAACAAAGATGTGAGCCAGCACCAGAACCAGCACCACCATCTCCCCAGTTAGGCACCTGACTGATGAACCTACACATACTACGAGGCTGACTTTCGCTAGGAACCGACCGAGACTCGAGGAGGCAGGACTCACCTTGTGTCTTCCACACCTTTCTTTCCCTTCTGATTCTGGGCAACTAATTTAATCCCCTCACCCTAATCCCCTCCCATCATCTTCTTGCGTTTTACATTCTGCAAAACTAAGATGACCTTACTGGAGATATTTCTAGAATGCAGCACAAACAAGTCCTGATACTGCCCAGTATTGTAGATCTTGCTTCAGCAAATCACAGGCATAAATTTTACCTTCCCCCTCCCTTCAAAGACTCCGAACTAAAAAGGCTAGTCTATGAAAATCGTCTATGAAATAATCTATGAAAAAAGGTCACTTAAAAATGATACGAATCGAGAAAGAAAAGAAGAATAGTTCATTCTGCAGCCTTACTTCTGTATTCTCGTAAAATAAAAATGCGTCTGGATAAAGACCTCTACATGCAAAGCTGCTTCAGTATAACCATCCATGTGTTTGCATCCTATGTGATATCCAAGAACTAGTACTCGATTATAAGCAATAAAAGGCTGGGAACATATTTGAGAGTTTTACTAGAAAAACAGGATCACTACTACTTCTAAATCGAGCCTGTTCGCGCGGAAAGGTACTACAAGACCTGCTGGTGCCAGACGTGGGAAAAAGGCACCCAAAATGGTGCTGTCCTAGCAGCCGTCACCCTAAACAGGCACGGAGGTTTTTCTTCTCAGGGCTCAAAGCCAGCACACCAGCAGCACTCTCAACCGCTCTGGTGCACACACAGTCCGTAGAAGAGCTGACCAACATCCCACTACTCCACCTTAGCCCATCGGGGTGATGTCCGGAGCAGAAAGAACAGAGATTTCACTCTCCCAGGCTGAATTTACACTCCTAGCCATCAAGACAAAACATTATCATGTAAACTGACCAAATGTTTTCTAGAAGTTATTGAAAACAAACACCAACTCGCTGCTATGCGTGTATTTTTTCAGAGCCACTCCTCAGAGCAGTCATGTTTCAAACCCAAACCACTTCTCCAGAAGATACCCTATGCATCTCCTCAAAACTGAACAAGGTGAAGCCAGACAAAGTCCATTTTCCCCAGAAAAAACCTTAGCAGTGATTTGTCTTCTCCGAGAGTGCTCTGGTCTGCAATTTGTTCCTAACAATTGCAAAGGAGCACATTTCTTTCCTGAAGTCCAGGGCTTCTCCTGGACTTGGTTGCCACTCTGAATGTCTTAATTCTCCCACGGAACAGGAGAAGGCATACCAAAGTCACATGGTTCATAATTAAGAGGCTTTTACTCCTCTTTCCCTTTAAAACACCACTAAAGGGACAAAGCCATGTTCTTTCACATAACTGGAAGAAAATGGAAGGGCGGGAAAAATATGGAAGGCCAGCACTTGTGCTGGGGACAACTGTTACTATATTTAGTCGCCTTGCTCTGCAAGCTGCCGAGCATCTGTTTCAATGATGGTGAATGACTTATTTTCCTGCTAGTCAAGACAGCATTAATTAGGTGAACCCAAACGACTGCTACCACTGCTTCCCCGAGCGCTGAGCTCTCATCTCCCACATCCTAAAACAGATTTGCTGCTGATTCCAACCTAACAGCGGATCTCCAACCCCGGCACCAATTGCTTTTGTACTCGGGAATGCCTTAACAACTCATTTGAAAGAAAATACAGCACATCATAAAGAAGTTCTTAAAAAGGGAGTATCTGTTTAGTACAGAAAGCCTGTAACAACTTCAACTTGTTAAAACACACATAAAAATCATTCTTTTGCAATCCCCTGTAATACCCAGACAACCGACTCAAAACAGGGCTTTTAAGGAAAAAAATAACACTGCTCACGTAAGCCAGCATTTCGTGAGAGCAGCCTCAATATTCTCTCATTTGAGAGGAGAATTCACGAGCAGAGAGCATTATTTCAGTTCACATTAAACAAAACATATCACGAGTGTTCTGCAAAAAAAATACAGTTTCTGCAAAATGCCTCTTTCATCTTCATTCCTTCCTTAAAAGAATTGCTTGTGAGACTGCAAACCCAAGCAAGGTTCCCACAGTTAGTGGGTTAACTGCAGGCGGAGAGGGGAGGCAGCAAACCCCCCACATTGAACACGTCTGCTGGGTTGCAAGTTTTAGGAGTCTTCCTGGAATTTTTGCTTCTTTAGAAACAAAATGGTTGTGTTTCTCAAACTTGCCCCTAGCAGAGACTGTGCAACAGCAAGACTGCTTGCATAGAGGCTTTAATATGGAAATAACAGTATTTCCTAAGCAAAGGGGAGAAACAAACACTCCCGCGGGTCGCACAGAGGCTTTAGGGGTAACACTTATTCCCCAGCCCTCGGAGCTGAGATTTTGCGCGGTATTTCCCCAAATTCTTCCTCCCGCTGCTGTGGCTCAGCCTCTCCGCATGCTCTTCACCCTGTTCTCAGGCTGGGGGATGGGTGGGAACTGGGTTTCGCCAAGCCCAGCTCCATCCGAGCTGACTTTCTCTCCGAACTAAAACGTCCTTTCCAAGGAGGGAGCCTTCCCCATCCCACCTCCACGCTCGGCCAGCCGCCTTCCCTATGGATATCCCCACCACCACGCCACGCAATCCTTGTGTAACGCGTCCCTTCCCCCAGGCGAGCACCAGCATACAAAGGAAGCCTTGCTCCATTGTCCACCTACGGCACCTACGCATCGAGCCCCAAACCCGGCTCGACATATCCCCCTCTTACAGCCACAAATATTTCGATGTTTACATCCCCAAAAGGGCCACGCAGGCTGCGTGTCATTTCCCCCATGCATTAAGCACCTGCACCCACGGCCAAACGTTCTGAAGCGTATTTTAACTGTGTTTACCCGCGTGAGATCAGCCTTGCTCAAACACACAAACCTCGGTTAAAAATCAGTTTGGAAAAACAGAGAGAAATTGCAGAAACGGGGGGGGGGGGGGGGGGCGGGGGGGGGGGGTTTTGTTTGGTGTTTGTTTCTTTTCTTTTTTGTTTTTTTTTTTTCTTATTTTATCTTTAGTCTATTCTACACGTAACCGGACCACGATACCTCATATACCCAACAC
>Ga0181612_133835_pt1 | contig 20655 bp, 16 predicted proteins | sample HoacroProtozoa21_FD_119630 | JGI IMG/M metagenome (GOLD analysis project Ga0181612, IMG submission 119630) | Hoatzin crop microbial communities from Cojedes, Venezuel. Combined Assembly of Gp0051906, Gp0051904, Gp0051908
AAGTAGCAAGTGGTAGAACAAGAGAAAATGGTCTTAAATTGCACCAGGGGAGGTTTAGATTGGATATTAGGAAGAATTTCTTCTTCGAAAGGGTTATGGAGCATTGGAACAGGCTGCCCAGTGAAGTGGTTGAGTCAGTTTCTCTGGAGGTATTTAAAAAACGTGTAGATGTGGTGCTTAGGGACATGGTTTACTGGTGGACTTGGCAGTGTTAGGTTAACGGTTGGATTAAATGATCTTAAGGGTCTTATCCAACCTAAATGATTCTATGATTCAAGATGTATGTATGAATATATTTATATATTGACAGAACTTGTAAGATAAAGAGACAGTGCTCCCACATTTTTATAGATAAGCAAGTCCTGGATGGACAGTGCAGATATTTTAAAGCCAGGTGGGAAGTAAGTAATGGAAAAGTAAAACTCCTAGTTTCATGGCACTGGAACATACTGAACTTAATGGAGGCTCAGAAGGAACATGGTATTCTAGTTCTTTATTTCCAGCTCCTTATAAAATGACATGTCTGCTGAGACCTTCTCTATGATGGTAACCAAGACTGTTGCAGGATGCCTGCTTGGTAGTTAATTGTTTCTAGCGTTGTCCATTTGGTTAATGGAAAGCTGATGCTAAAGTTATCTCTGGGAAATAGAAAAGACTGCAGCTTTCTGATTTCATGGTCATGTTACAAACAGTGTGTCCTTTCTCTCAACACAAATGAAGGGAAGACACTTGAGAAATTATTCAGACAGCTCTCCCTGCACTTCATTCAGGCAGAGTTGGAGCTTGTCATCAGGCTGTACGTACTGAGGATCTTGTGGTGCTCATCCTGTCATGATGGACTTCTTATTTTCACAGCTTTCGAAAAGTCAGAGTGTCCTAACGTTACATTAATGCAGCTTTCTGGAGACTCTTTATTCACTAACAGTGTGAGTCAAGCCCCATGAAACTCACTGACTTTCACAGAGTAGGGTGTCAGTCTATAAGTTCATTATGATATAGAGAAGAACATTAGAAATAATTTCAGACAGGTCAATTCAAATGAAAGGTGTCTCTAACTGAAGACCACCTCTGTGCAGAAAAATTGACAGGCAAATTCTGCTCTCCCTTAGGAAAACAGGAAGAAAAGAGAAATGGGATTTTGAATGAGGCATTTGAATTTTACCTAAATATTCCCCAAGGAACAAAAAGGGTTATTTACGCATGTATTTGGGAATGTAAAGTCAGCCTTGACTGATCATATGGGGAAGCACTCTGTTCGCAGATACTGCAACTGTGATGCTGTTTTGAAATGGGGCTGTTTGCGGTGGACTTCCTCTCTTCTCTCTGCAGAGAGAAGCATTTTAGGTTGCTTTTGAACTTGCTGAGTGAATTGCAGATGTATTTCATTATGCCCAGGACCATGGAAATTTATTTATTTAGTGCCTTTGTAGATGTATGATTTTCGTGGGATGATTATAAACTCTGATCTGAGACACTCTTTGTTTTTCTAGCGTGTTTCTGACATCCTTAGAGCCAGATCTTTTCATGTCCTTGGCTTTCTGAAACTGTGGTTTATGACTTCAGATCTCTTCTTAACTGATTCACACGTTCTCTTGTTTGCAGAATGACCGAGTCAGAGATCCAGAAGCACAACACTTTTTGCCAAAACACAAGCCAAACCAGACCTTTCAGAGATACTAAAATCAATAATGATAGCTTCATTATGCATAAAAATGAAAAAACAGAATTAAAAATAAGGGAAGAAACCCAAGAAACAGCATAGTACTATTACTAGAGATTGAGAAGGAAGATAATCTTAGCAGCCCTGGGAAATTAAATAAACCTTTGCCTCAATTTTCAACATGATTGATGATACAGCGTACGATGACAAAGTCAGAATGACTAATCAGAGCACGTGGATGGAACAGGAAAGCACCACATCAAGGACAGACACTAACTTTAAACCTCTTGATAAACTCCAATTGGGTGTGGAGAGGGCAAATAATCTCCATGGAGAAACATAGAAAAACTATCACACAAAGTACAGATCCAGCATCAAGGTTATTTAACAGATTCATCAAATCAAGGACATGGAAATACGAGTGGAAAATAGGAAACCTCTTGCTAATGTTCAAAAAGTAGAAGAAATGTGATATGAGCATCTATAGATCTGCTGCTCTGACTTCAATGGTGTGTTAGGCTTATAGGAGGAAAAACATGAAGAAAAGGTAGTTAAGTGACTGAAAGAAAGGATGAAATACAACATGGTTCTATGAAAGGTTGAATGTAAAAAGCAAAACTGCTATTTTTCTTCAGTAAAATGTTTCATTTTCTAGGTGAAGAAAATACAGATATCATAAATTTTAGAAAACCAATATATATATTGCCATGTAGCGACTTCTAATTCAATTAAGGAGATTAACAAAAGCTTTACAAGATGGAGATGACTGATAAAACATGAGTTGTTCTGGAAAGGGATGTTCGTAGCAGTATTCTTGAAGGACCAGCTTTGAACATAGTACATCAGCTCCAAACGTAAAACAAAAATTTCACATAGGCACAAAGCTGGGAATCCATCTTCAATACAGAGGGTGCCTAGAACACCTCACTGGATGCACTTAAGTCCTAGACTGAGAGAAATTAGATAACATATATACCTTGTTGCAAGGTCATGCGTGTAGTCCACTGCCTTAAATTGATATCATAATCTGGAGGGATTATGGGTGAAAATGGTATGAAAGAGATCCTGGTGTCCACGTATGTGCTAAGAAAGCTATGAACTATCTAAATAACACAGCCTTTATAAAATGCAATAGTCAGAGAAATGCAAAAGTGGAAGAAAAATGCAGTAGTCTACAAGACCCGAGGCATTACCATCGGGTTCAGAGAATCATTAATGATTTTGTATATGGCGTTTTTGAGACCTTAAATGGAGTTCTCTGCTCAGATAAACATATCTGTTTTTGAGAAAGATGAGTTCACGCTGAGGTGGTGTAGCATGTGGAGACCCTTTCTTGTTTACCTTAGTCAAATGCAGGTTTAGAAAAACTGTGACAGTTCCTTGTAAAAATATGACAGAGAATAAATCAGAAAAAGAAACTTCATTAAGGTAAATATCAGTGGTGGCAGAATATCAAATGACTATAAACTGTTCATAAATACAATTGGGAAAGCATTTGAAAAAACTTCCTGAGGGAGAGATAAGGGTCTGAAACTGAATTCAAACAAGTAAAAGCAGAACAGGAGTGATGTTCTTTGATGATCCAGGGTGTTCTTCCCAGGTCCCATATTTTCAGCCAGACTGCACATAGAAGACACAAAAGCTACTTAATTTATTTTTAAAGGAGTTTGACCGTGATCAGTCTAACACCAGTATGAACCATTACTGACAATGCTTCAGTATACAAGTCATCCAACAATAAGTGCTGAAACATGTCACTTCTTTAAGGAAGTGTGTTAGGCCTTTTGCTCCTTCTATTACTTGAAATGAGAATGGTTCACCTTCCAGATAGATAATGTTTTGGGCGATGATCCCATTCCATTCAATCTACTTCATATATAAAGTAATTTATAACTCTTTGGCATTATGATGACTCTTTGCTCCCACTTCCCTCCTCCATCAAATTCCTAAATATCGTCATTTCCCCTTACTCTAATCACAGGTATGATACCCAGAGTTAATATCACACTGCTGTAGAATGGTATCATTCTACTTGAGCAAGGGATTGTGGCAAGGAAAATAACTCACCTGAAGTAGCAAAGCAAATCTACGCTGAACCCTGGATGTGAACTGAGGGTAGACTGATTTCTTGTGTATTTCTCCAGGCCATGATTCGTAGGTTTAAGCACTGTAAAGCAAGATTAAGAAGGGTAATGAGCAGCTGCTAGTTGTATCTCATCCAAAAGAGGTGTGTTTTCATGTGCTTTCACTACCACGGATGGAGAATTTGCCCTGACTGGAAGAAGAAACACCAGTGGGAGCTGAGAGGGCTGTGGGTCAGCCCTAACCCTTGAACAGCAGGGCTGGTAGGGCTTTGACATTTCATCTCCCTGTCAATGATGGCACAGATTGATCCTGGGCTACAGAAGGAACCAAAGAAAATAAGGATTGGAAAGCTAACCCAGACAAGAAGAAATTTAAAAGCAAATCAGCCTGATCTGGTGACAGGTAGGTAAAGCAGCCTGAGGAATATCCGACAGGGATTGTACCACTTTACCAAGACAGAGTGTATGACTCAGAAACAGGCAATAGGAAACCATCCAACTATCACTCTTACACTGGCTCCTCCTGAGCTTTTGGAAACTTTACAAAAGAACGGTAAGCAATTCCTAGTTCAAAGTGCCGTCCTCCTTAGATACCCAAAACATTTCCCACCCACACCCCTGGATGCAGGCAGGGAGGGCAGTTTCATCTGCTTACACCCTCCCAAAACAGGAGCCATCACTGATGTTTACCACCTTCCTTGATGTCTCTGCCCCCCTCCTGGGCAGGGGCATCATTGGCTTCATGCCAGAGTCCACCTTCTATGGGTGAGCGCCATCCCCCACACCTCCAGTGCTTTCTGTTAAAGCCACTAAAGGAGATCTTCAGGCCGGAAGACTCCATTTTAGTTTCTCTTTCATGACCTGCTGCTATTCTGTGTCCCTGGGAAGGTCCCCAGGAGCTGTAGAACCTGGCCTCTGTGTGTTGCTGCTGCTGGACACATCACTGGTTCCCCAAGCCCCTTTTGCAAAAAGAGAAATGGCTCACAGGGGCTTCACCTGCCTTCTTCATCACCTCACACCCAGCAACACCCACCCCCTCCTGACCCTTTCAGAGCCACTGCCATTTGCCCTGACAAATGGATGCCTTGCTCTCAGCTACCAAAAACTCGTTGTTAATGCTGCCAAAGAATCATGCAATTGCATTCTATTTTTCACTTTTTTTTCCTACTTTCTCGTTTTAAACTAGGAGCACTTCGTGCCTGCAGCTGGCAGGGACAAAGGGGAAGGCAGCCGGGTGGGAAGAGGAGAGGGTCGTGGAACATCTGTTTCACATTTAACCTGGAACCAAACTTTTTCATTGTACTTCTCCAGCCTCACTTGTATATTGATTCAATTACTAGGCTCTGCTAGTGCAAGAGATTTGTATTAAAGCCTTATACAAAGCTATTGTGTTTTGTCACACAACAGCACTGAATCAATTACAAGCATGCTCTACATGATCACTCTCAGTTGTAAGCGTTTGCTCGGGGAGAAGCTGTCTGACTGAGACACCGGCTGGGCGTTGGCTGATCTCCAGGAAGGTGTGACACACCTAGCTGGCACTTGCTAGAAGGATGATCTGCTCTCACACGTCATCATCACTGTCCCCTGGGTGCTGCCTTTCTCAGCTCTGCCTTGTTAAAGGTTTGCACAGGATGGAGAAACAAGGCCAGGCACAAGTATGCAAAAGCCTGGGCTCCAGTTTCAGCAGCTGCCTGGGGGTAAAGGTCCCTCAGATGTGCAAAGCAACAGCAGTGCCCACCCTGCACTGGTGTGACATGACCCCACTCCCAGCAGCACAGAGAAGCCGACAAGTGCAATCGCATCACGAAAATGGGAAAAGGCTTTTGGGGTGAGTGATACTGGGAGGAGAAAGGCAGAAGAAACAGGGTCTACAACCCTCCGAGTCCCTTTTTGCCTAATAAACCAGCTTCCAAGTAGGGAAGTAAACTGGCAATTGCTCTTTAAGGACACGTCCCATATAGAAAGGCAATTTGCTGCTTATACCAGAGGCCAGTTCCCAGCTTGGCCATTGACTTGCCGTGTAATCAGAGCCAAAACTTAATAAGCTAATATTTCATATATGGCTCATAATTTTGAATACTGCCAGACTTTCTGCACCCTCAACACAATCTTTCTGTAGAAAACTACCAGAACAAGAGATATCTGGAATTAAAGATCTTTTTTTAAGGATTAAATGTTCCAATTCCTCCTGCAAAGCACCCAGGAAACTACACAATACCTTATAAATTGCATTTACTTATATATAAAATAGTAATTGATAAAGTAAGCATGTAGAAAACTTCCAAACTGCCCGGAAAACCCTGCATAAAAAGGCCAGAGGAGCCACAGAGCAGGTTGCTGTAGCTGTGTCAGACGTGCAGATGCTCCTCACTTACCCACAAGGTTTCTACTTGTTTCCCTGCACAGACAGCATTTGCTGCTTCTCAATACCTGTCTTTCAAAATCTTCCTGATGTGGCTGTAACCAATAACCAGTTCCTCTCTTGGAGTCCTTGTGTGCCCTTTTCCCAGGTACCTGCAGCTACAGGGGCAGGCAGTACCTCCTTCCATGCAGGGTGTAAGGCGGAACTGGGGCTAAGATTGCTGGCTGTCTTGCAACAGGGGCTGATTTGAACTGCATGTTTCATAAGTAAGCACATCCTGAGAGGATGCTTGAGGTAGTAATGTATTTCATTAGTGATATTAATGATACGATATCTGACCAAAGTAGACTTTTCAGATGAGTTCAGATGGTCCATTTAAAAGTCTTATTCTTTTTTATGTTCAATAGAAAGCTTGAAATATAAGAGCAAAGACACGGCTATGCAAGATAAACTCACCTTTTGTCAGACTGAGTCACCATGCCAGTTACTCACTCCTGCCTCAGTTTACCTGTTCCTGCAGTGGAGATAGCATCTACCAGGGAACACAGCAAAACTCCTATCACACAAACTGTCAGTAAGAAGCAGATATCCATGGACTTAACCCACATGCAGACCTGACTCATAACTCCTCAGCAGAACTTTGTCCTGTGGGTAAACGATAGTAAAACCCTGCACCATTGGGAAATGTTGAACATATCTGAACAGATGAAGCCTTTATTGCCCAAATATTCTGAGCAAAAACTAGCAGGGCTCTTGCAATTCCAAATCATAACTAGCTGTGATTGGAGTTCTTATAACAAGCTTTAGCTAATTTTGAGCTTTTCTGAGATCCTTTCATACAAGCAACGTGCAAAGAATGGCAGCAGCTGCTTGCTACCCTGTGCATGCTGCAAGCCAGTCGGATGCAAGCCAGCTGCAGCCCAGAAGTCCTATAGCCACATTACCTTAATGCTGGCTCTGAGTTATTATACCTTATTTCTCAGCAAGGCTTTATTGGTTCGTATTTAGCCTCCTGTTAATGTGGCTACTCACGTTCCTGCTCTGTCACCAGCTGTCAGAGAGTATGGGCAAAGCAGGCACTCTTCCGAGTGTGTGGGAGGTAGGAGTGGATGTACGCACCCTGGAGGTCCCCACCTGCAAGTGTGTCCCCACAGCAGACCTTACGTCCAAGGGCAGCTCGCAGCCCCATGCACTGTCATTAAACAAGCAATGCTGGCAAACTTCCTCTTGGCAAACATCCTGAAGTAGCCTGTACAGCTGCCGGTGTCTCGTATGTGGTCTTCAGTTCACTAAGTTAAATCTAACTCTGGTACCTCTGCCCCTCTGTGCACAAATAAATACCACTGGATCATGGTCATCATTCCCATTACCAAGATATGAAGTGTTGTTCAAATACAGGGAAATATGGCCCAGCATCCTCATCTGGCCTGCCATGGTAGGAGTGTGAAAGACAGGAATAGCAGAAACAGGATTTCTGAGTTCAGGATTTCTGACAAACAGTTCTTAAGATACTCAAAGGAGAAATACCAGTCTTTCACCCACTTCTATAACTGGTGTCTGTGAGTTTATTTCTTGCTACTTTCTGTACATCTGTTTAAAATAAAGGGCTTTTGTTGGGAAACCCTGTGTCATACATTGACATCTTAACACCACGAAATCCACCCCTTTTCAAGTCAAATCATTTCAAAAGTTTATACTGCTGGAAAAAGATGAGAGAAATATGATCAGGGAAATTCATTTTGACTAATTGCTGCTTGATTAACCTCTGTTGCAAGGTATCTAGACTCCAGCTATTTGGAGTTTTACACTGATGGCTGATTAGTTTTGGTCATTTTCTTTTCTACCCCAGTCATCTGGTTCTACTGTAAAAGAAATGTGAGTTTACTAGTGAAATATCTCACATTTCCTGCGTCAAAATAATACTTTGCAATGGACATTTTAAACTAATTAGAGCTGGTGGCAGAAATCTCCCAATTGGTGAAAGCAGACAGCAGCTTTCATATAATTGGATGGTTCCATGAAAATACTATCTCAATGCCACTGTCTGTCATAAAGAAAAGCAAGTTTTAAGAATTATTAGGAAAGACAAAAGCAGTATACATCACTCTGCCACTGCCTGTGTCTATGCATCCTGAAAGTTGTGTCGTGTGCTCTCCTGACATCCCAGCCACAGAAAGAAATAATAGACTGGAAAAGGTTCAGAAAAGGATGACAAAAGATAATGAAAAGCATTCAAACTGTACAGGACGGCTTCTGTAAAAGTGGTGCCTAAGAGAGGTGACAGTCTTCATCCTGGAAACAGACAGCTAGAAGTGGATTTGATGGGATCCTGCAAAATCAGGGATAGGATGAATGCAGATTGAATATACACTGCCTGTTGAATACACACAAGACATACAGGACATAAAAAGAAAGTAGCGGGAAGCAGGTTGAGACCAAAAGAAGAATATTTTTCCTCACACCAGAAGCTGATTAATCTGCAGAGCTCCTTGCCATGGATGTCAGGGATGTTAAAAAATCACACACCTTTACAAGGAAGCAGGAGAGATTCATAGAAAAGAAATCTATAAAAGGCAAATAAATATACAAATGGTGCCTCTGGCTTGGCAGGAAAACAAGCTGTAAATTACTGAAGGCTGGGAGGACATGGGAGAAAATATTGCTCAGTTTTTGTCATATTTTGTATAGTTTCCTGGCTGTATCCATTTGACACCATCCAAGACAAAACACTGGGCTAGACTGCTGCTTACTCTGGCCGAGTATATCTGTTTTTAGGCCTTTATATTGAGCCTGAACTACTAGTTCAGCTGGGTACCATCTAGGTGAGGGAGTGCCTGTGAGAATATATACCCAGAGCTACCACTGAGCGCAGAAACCAGGCAAACTTAGCAGCAGGGCTGAGGTAAGAGATCCTGCCACTTGCATAGCACTTTCACGGGGGTGCCCAGGCACTGCTACATGGTGAACGTGGCAGCTCGAGCTGTCTCTCACCTGCAGGATGTCTGAGCCATTGCCTGGAGCACAGGATAGATGTTCCCATATCATTCTACATTGCTCTTCAAGTAAGTATGAGCTGCCCAGTTCTTTTTTGGACCTCAGATTGCCAATCATACATATCGCCTAAATTCGTGTTTACTCCCTGGTTCTCTTTTGCAGTGAACCAGGCAGAAAAAAGCATGCAGCTTGCAGATCTGGAGACAGATGAAACTAAGGATCCCTCTGAATCAAGGTCCTACAATGAATGAGGCTGCAGCAGGTTAATTTCCCTGTGCCTTACAGAGTCCTGCAGTGCTCTTCAGCTGGCTCTGCACCTTCATGTCACATCTTGGGGCATGCAACACAACCCCTTGTGTGCATCCCATAGCATATCTCTGGTAAGCTGCAGCACAGCTCTCATTGTCATGGAAACTTTGCACTGGGAGGGGAAAAATAAAAAAGAGGAAAAAGCAAAATCATTATTTTGTCTTAGAAGACACCATATGGAGCCCACAGGAGACCCAGAATCAAGTGCAAAGCAGAGGGGATGGTGCCCTGAAGGAATCAAATGCCCTGAGCAGAGTGAGCATAAGCAATTTGGCCTGAGGATCAGAGATCCTGTATTGGAGGGAAATTATTTAGTAGAATTTACGCAGGTGATGTTTCCACAGAGGACACAAATCACCCTTGAAGTAAAATCTGTTTTCACTCTAAAAACTTTATATGCCAAATGAAGTCTAAGGACCATGCAGGTGTTGTCTTCTGACCACCACTACCTTCAGCCTCTTCCAGATGTTGTCTACAATTAATTCAGTCTGTCTGTGAGCCACCATAAACCACTTCCACACACATTCTGGTGTGGTTTTGCTGGCTGTGTAACACACAGGTGTGATTGTAGAAATTAACAGTATATAACTCCCATAAAAACATCCAACACTGTCCCACTATGGCATAAGCTAGATGTGATCCCAACATCCAGAACTGCTACAAGTAAAGAAGAGCCTAATTATAGCTCTTTTTCCACTGGGTACATGGAGATTCCTGTCAAAACAGTTCTTTTGACAACTTGAAAAATATCAGACAGCCCATCAGCAAACACAAGCTGGTTTCAGAAGCCAGCGCTGCAGAGGGAAAGGTCACAGGCACCACCCAGGCAGCCACCACCTTACCCCTCAGTGTCCAGGTATTCTTTTACACTTGGGTCAGACGCAGGGAAAGGGGAGAGGGAAAACGACATCTGTGTTGCAAGGCTGAACTCATGTCTTCAAGGTTTGTCAGGGTGCTTTCACCAATAGGTCACCACACCCTTCCCACATGAAAGAACTGCACTGAAATCAATGCCAATAACTTTTGGCCCTGGGCTGACGTAGCATTTCGCTCTTTCTCTGATGTGATGTGAATAAGCAAAGAGAGGTGTTGAACTGAAGTGCCTCGGACACTGCAGCATGAAGAATAACAAGGTCCCTTTTTCTGTGTGTTACGATATGCTCTGACATACAGTACTGAATGTACTTGATTATTGCTTAAATTCTATTAATTTCTGGGAATCAGTAAAGAAGCAGGCTTCCAGCTGAGATTCTTATCCTCATATACCCCCTGGAGTAAGCCACTTCAGTAACATTTTTCAGCAATACAGTAATGAAGGAGCTCCTTATATGAGCCACTGGAGTGCCCTCACTATTTTCCTCACCTCTTACTTGCCTTCAGTAAAATCCCTACTCAGGGAGAGAGAAAAAAAAAGGAAAAACGGGAAAGCCAAGAGGTGAACGGCTTTCCCAGGCTGAATCCCACTTACTACGGTTGCCTGCTATGGTCTGGAATAGACAATCCCAAGCTGTGCTCTGCTGGCTACCTCATAGCTGTGCAGTGGAGGTGCAGAGGCAGGCAAAGACCACCCTCAAGGCATGAATGTCATCTGGGAATACTGGTGTGGGCCACCTCAAACAGGTCTCACAGGTCACAGTGTAAATCTGATGAGCTAATGCTGGGCTGACTGGCAACCTGCCCTGCATCCAGGTGTCTGTTGCTGTCCCCTAAACAGCTGCATGAGCCGGTGCCCAAGACAGCTCTGGAGACCATATCTACAGGTGCGTTGTCTCTTCAGCAGAGGAGTCAGGGCTGGTGGTGGCCTCCAGGGTCAACTTGGTCTCTGAGGCATGTCTCCATTTCAGCTCCCTTTGCCTCTTTGTGTTTTGCCTTGTGCCCAAACCTCTGCCTGGCATTCCTCATGGAAGATGTGCAAGAGGGATGTCATACTACAGGCAGAAGAAATAATTTCTGGTGAGCTAATAAAGCAATGGGTCATAATGTTCTTTAATGGGTAAACATAAAGCTGTCTGCACCTCCCAGAGACTGGAAATTTAACAATTAACCCTACTAGCTCAGGGACATGAGGTCTCTGCAGATATTCTGATTCCTGTAGTGATAGATGAATTTTGTCCCTCTTAGCTATTCACAGATTTCCCAACAGACCTTAGAACTCAGACCTCCAAGAAGCAGGAAGCAGAGAAGATATCACCAGTAAGAGCTCAAAACAAGACTGCAAAGAGACATCTGTCACCTTGTTCTCTACTGCAGTGGATGTCACTGCCTCTGAAAACAAGTGGTGGTAACTAGAAAACTAACAGGGACTACTTTTCCTAGCAGAATGGTTTCTGCTCCAGTCTGCTCTCCCATATTGATCCTCATTTTCTCCCACTAGTCTCCCACTGGCAGTGCTCTCCTGCTCCATGTCCTCATTCTTGGAGTTTCCAGCCTCCTACACTTTCCCTGCCAGACACCAGAGACCCAAAGTAAATACGTAAGTTCACTGAATTAATAAGGGAAGTGGCTGGACCTAGCAAGACAGGCACCTGTCACCTTGGTGGCATCCGTCAGGCGCACTCTGTGTCAGGCACTGCTGCATGCTCAGACCATGAGGTGTTTAAGGCAGGGATTATGTCTTCTGAAGTTTGCATAGAGGTGCTGACTGTGGCCTTTGGGCAGTGTGAACATTAAATAAAAGCCTTGTGCTAGAAAACATTGCCACCTGGAAAGGTTCTGAGAAAAGCCTCCTTGTACAAGTGAAATTCCTGCTTGGTGCATAGGCTGTTTATTTAACAGAGCTTGGCAACTGAAGCAAATTGCTGTGCAAGAACAAGCAGAGACTTCCCATTCCTCTCCACCTGCCCTCCCACAGCCGGATCCACTAACATATGCCTGCTGTTTTACCAGCCTGGGACAGGCAATAAGATGGGGCCTTTGCTGCATGCGGAGGTGATCCTGCAGCTCTCAGAATCGGGAAGTATCAGCCCTGAGGAGAAGCCAATGAAAGTGTTGATGCAATGGACTGGCATCTGCTATTCAAGCTATATGTGATGCATTACAATTTCCAACAAAAACTGGTACAAGTACATGCTACAATAAAATTTGAGCATTAATAGTTTTCAAAGATCAAGTAGAAAAATAATTTGTGCTACTACCCTTTTATTTCTACAGGCTGCTGACAGCAATCCATTTGTTCTTACCAGCCTTGTGGACTGTCTCACTGAACTCAAATTCATCAAAACTTAAGCAAAAAACATTCGCTCTTTCCTGTTTCTCTTACTTCTCCCAGTACTGGCCGTACACGTAACACATTAAAAAAACTGTGTTTACATGATAGCATTTGTGCACAGGCATTAGACCTACTACAAAAAAGAAATGTTTGAAAAAAAGCAGCACTGTATTTTAAGTTTTCTGTGCAAACTTTCTTGAGTCTCTGAATTTCTGGTTTCACCATGTGCTAAATGGGATACGCGCCCTCTTACTGCAGATTGCATTGAGATGTATGGATGAAAAGTGCTATACATGTACTTCTGACCGTGGGCAGTTTATTTGTTCCCCTAATAACCAGCTCCCTCAATGAAGAGATTTTTATTAAGATCAACAGGAGAGCGGGGGGGGGGGGGGGGGGGAAGGCTTTTAATTTGGGGAGGGTTTTTTTAAAAGGGAAAAGCCCATGCCCCTGTAATAAAATTTTATGGAAAACAAACTTTTTTCACAAAGGCGCATTTTATATATCACATGCACGTGCACTTTCACTGCTTGAAGCCCCTCTAGTGAAATTCACCTGGGCAGCAAATGAGCCTGTAAAGTTACATTATTAATTTTCAGACTAGCTTTCCCATTAAGATAATCAGCGTCATGCCTTAGTAATTTACTCAACGAAGCCGATTCAGTAAAATTGCCCTTTTTTACAGCATATGTACCCCATATGTGAAGGCTGGATCTATCCTTTCATTCCAGCATAGTAAGTAAGAACATATTGTCAAGATGATGTAAACGCAAGGCTTACACTAATCAACCATGATGCACCATGTAAGCATTTGACTAGAAGATGAGCACTCTTTTTACATGTATATGCTGTATTTGTGTACGTGGTAAAGCCTATGTAATGAAGCAACATGGTGCTCATGATCAGACATGGTGCAACTTGGACCGCATGTGCAGGTTTCGTGTACCACCATCAAAGGAGAATCCAATTCGTGTTTTCACTGCCTAGTCACATCTGGGCTGATGTACAGTGGAGAAAGCATGAGGAAGATCTGAGACAGATCAGGGATCCTGTGGGACAAGTACTCAGAGCACTCTAGCAGCTTGTATTTGACTCATTTTGGGGAAATCAGCCACAAATAGGATCCACAGAATGGAAGGTGGCCAAAATAGGCAGAAGTATTTAGGGTGTCTTAACAAATACATAGCTGTATATGAAACACATTGTATTTGGTACCTAGTCATGGACTGAGCAAGCCATGGTGGCCACAGGTTACAAGCCTGTATTCTGGTCTTCAGAACCTCAGACCTCCTTTTGACTTAACTTCAGTAATTCAAATGTAGATGTACAGACAAAGTAACCCTCTGGATGTCCTTCACACTGAGTGGATGCAGAGAAACACAGTCAGAGTGAGATGCATCCAGCTTATTTCAGACATTTGCCTTATGATGGGGTGAATTATTCTCTAAAGGAGCCTCACAGTCTCCACTGACTGTAGCAGAAACTTAGAGTAGATAATAAACTTTTAAATGGATTAAATTAGTCAGGATGAAACACACACTGGGTTGTATCCACTGGGAAAATTCTTGATACCAGTGTGACTTCACCTGAATACAAATTTCCCGTCATGAAGAACCGGGGGCAGATGGGGCTGCAGTATAGACAAAACTTCAGTGGTGCTTGTTCAGTGGAAAGTGAGAACCAAATTCAGCCCAGCTGAACATAGTGAAATAGAATATTCTATTTCATCAAAGACGTTATAGTGGAGAATCACCTTAATTATTAGTGACTATATTCAAAGCTCATAGAAAATTTTGAAAAAATGTCAGTGTCTCTTTTGCTAATTGCTTTTCTCTGAAACGGGTATATCACAGGGGAAAGCACCATCTGATCCCAGAAGGAAAAAAGGATGAACTTCATATAATCTGTTTTGTGCAAATTAAACAATGTGGAAAACGGAACCTCCAGGGACAGCCTGTGTGAAGAGGTTACAAATATGGCTTTGCCCAGCAGGGATGATGTCATGGTTTCTGTCAGAATTACTAAAATACAAGCCTGTATTTTCTGGAACATGGGCTTAGAAATATATGGTCTTTGTACTTACAGATTCACGTTCCCACAGAACTTCACGGACTGAAGAGTGAACCTTCATAACACTGTAGCAGTCTACAACTTTTCTTTCTTTTACTGTATCTTGTAAAGATCTCTTAGTTCTTCCTGTTAATATCCTTCTCTGTATTTTCTGAAATTACATCTGAAATGCATTAAAGAATTATTCAAAATTTGGATGGACAAATGCAACAGAACAATTACATTTAAACATTTTTTATCTCAAATGTTTAACAGACCACTACAATTTCACATCTACATACCAGACAGTCCCACAAGAGAATTTTTCTCTTAGATCTGTTTATGAACATCAGCATGAAAAATGCATTATATCATTTAGATTCACACTTGACTTGCTGCACAGAAATATACGTCTATAGGCATTTTGCAGATTTAACTGATCTGAGATATAAATGGGTGTGCACAACTTTGATTTCTTGTCTGTTGAATTAGCATCCAAGAGTCTGAAATAACACAACTGGGAAAAAATTAAGATTGATTTATCCATTTCAGAAACTAATCCCACAGATCTTAATTCTAAAATTTCCTTCCCATGAACTCCTGGTGTAAAATGCCGTAGCAGATTTCTTTGTTTTCCATTAAAGCAACACTGGATTCCAGTCAGAGCTGTGCAGCCCAACAGATGTCAACCAGTCCTGCGACAAGAGGCCAGGAAGCATGATCCAGGGACAGGATCAGCACAGACAGGTATTTCCAGATCACAGCCCAGACCTCTAGATCTGTGACTGGGCAGGCAGGAAGTAAGAAAGAGGAAACTTCTGTCAGGATAGACGTGGTAAATGTGGTTAGGGTGCAGCACTTGCAATAGATGAATTCACTGGTGGCAGTTTCCACTAGGTGGTTTGGTAACCACCCATGATTTTATCAGTGAATTCTTCTGAGTCAGACCAAATCTCTTCCAACCACAATCTCACATAAATTCATATACTATAGATATTGTCTAATCTGTCATACTTGGACAGCCAAAGTTGTTTTTTTGCTGGTCAATTTCTATGTCAGAGTTCTGGGAAAACAAGTTATGAAGATTTTATTATCTATCACCTAGATAACCAAAAAAAAGAGAGAGAACACTAATACACGGCAAAGCTGCAAATTTATCGTGTTCTATTTCCACTGAGCTTGTGCTTCTTGAAGACAATCTGAAGTTCAAGTGACCCATTGCCTTCAGCACGGTTGGACAACCTCCTCAGAGGTAATAAGTGCAATCCTAATCACTCCATGTTTTGGCTTCTGTGGCCATAAGCAGTTTCCCTCCCTCACAAATCAAAGTGAGATTGGAGGGTAAATCACATTTTGAAATCAACAATTATTCAAAACCCAAAAGTGGCCCAAAAAATAGATTGTAACTTAGGGGAAGGAGAGGACTTACCAGCTCTACAGCAGCTGGCTCCTGGAGGCAGAATCAGTTTTATAGCTCACAAAATGAGACAAGAACACAACAACTGTATAGACTAGAAGATTATTTTTTCTTCAGTAACACTTTGTGACCTGTTACAATGTGTACTTGGTAAGAAATTAATCTCATACGTGTTAGAAGTCCATTGCCTTTTTAGATCCATTTTTCCTTCTTTGTCCTTGCCTACATTTGTGATGATCCAGTCACTGAACAGCCAAAACAATGCTGTGTGGCAAAATATATGCCTCATAATACATTCCACCTCACAGGGAAAATACACTGGTGTCACATAAATCAATGATGAACCTCCCATTGTTTTATCTACATCCTTAATTCTAAAGAAAGTGAAAGAAACCAAATGTTGATGCAGGAAAAATGGGTACATCTTCTTCCTGACTTGGATGCATACCACTCTCAATGTAATACCTGCAGTACAGAAGAAAAGCTATGTGTTCTGTGCTCCCAAACTCAAAGAAGTACATATGTCAAGAACATATTAATACTGTATTCTTCCAACAATCTTGTTGCTGGCTGATGGAATATACCTTCCTCATTAGCCGCAACAGTAATACCGTCTCACTCTTAATTCAGAACTGAATTTGAGAATAAAAGTGACTCACAGTAAACAGGAGAATTTGGAACACATTCATGCTGCCCTCTGTGGTTTAAAAGACATGAAAAAGGAGATAGCCATGAATTATCCATTACGGACTGTGATGAAGCAGGAGATCATGGGTCAGAGTGGCACAGACATCTAATACAGAAAGGATTTCCAATTTGGAAACCATGTTCACATTACATACTGCAACAGATGTAAGTCTCTTATCTCTTCTACACTCTCTAGAAATCTGAAATCCTTGAATAATTGTTCCTCTTTTTTGCAGCACAAGTCCAATGACAAGGTTGTCATACCAAGAATACAGAATTTGACTGGCACTATCAGGCTCCTGGAGGTGTCCAAAGATGAACATAAGAAAGCTCTGAAGCCATCTCTTGGATAGTGATGAGAAGTTGGACACTTCAAAGCTCACACAGCTGTAGAAAGGATGTTTACAAATTAAGGCTGACTAAGGTCAAGGACACCTGCTAGTCAAAAAATGTGTAGTTTTTGTTGCTAGCCAAATATGAGAAATCTAGTGCAGACTCCCTGCTGTGCTTATAAAACCACACAATGTTCTTCATTCTGATCATTCATGCAAAATTAACTTCGTTCTGTTCTGCTTCCTGCTGTCCCATGACAGATCATAAAAAATTTGCTAATAGTTACTTAAATAACATCCATTTTTCTAAGGGTGATAAAAATTTTGTTTACGCTCTGCAACTACCAAGGTGTTTTAGTTGGATTTGGATAAATGCTTGTTTGCAACATTAGCGATTCCACTGAGGGAATCCAGCCTGGAAAATTGCTAATTGCGTTTTTCCCTCCAAGTCACAAACCACTCCTAGTGCTTTTATGTGGTTTTTCCACTCAGCATTGTCACTTCAGCAATGCAGCACTCAAAGACATTTACCTATGTAAATAATAAACCATAGTCTAGATACTGGAGTAATTCTCTTAGTTTCACACCGATGTGATTATAACTCTAACTCAACAGCATGCAACTCTAGAGATTCTAAAAAGATAAAAACAGGTTAATCAGTTACAATGAGATAAGAAGAATACAAACTTGCAGTGCACTCTCTGGTAACTGGCTATGTTCATAGTCTCACCTCTAGAGTAACTTTCCCAATTTATTACCCTCATGTCCTTTAGGTATGAATGTACTACTGCATATCACATAGAAAAATACCAGATAGTTCTGGTTCTCCTTTAAAACATCAGGGAGACTCTACCTTGGTGATTTTGTCCAGTGGTTTTGATTTGACTCCCAAGAGTAGAGTCTTTTTGAATCAGATTTATTTTCTCTGTGTTGTCATTTAGAGGCATTCTCTTCAATCCACCACCTAGAAGGAGATCCTTGAGTCTTGTTTGTAGTGTGCTTCCCATTCCTCGAGTAACTCTTGCAAAGCTCCACAGAAACCTTCTCCAACCTTTCAGCATCAGTCCTTAAGTACAGACTTCAGAAATGGAGACTGCAGCAGATACACTGCTGTCCACTGAAATTCTGGCCACATTTAAGTCTTATGAGTTGAATACAAAAAATGGAGACAACTAAAATTACTAGACAATTTTGAAAACATTGGCCCTAGTGACCGATTTTTTTTCAACATACATTAGTGTGCATTACTAATACCTTGCCTAAAGTTATTAGTCATACCAGTTTCAGTGGAGGAAAAATCAGTTCTTCAAGGTCTGGCCTTAAACTCTTCATTCCAAAAAATTGTAAAGAGTTAAAAAAGTTGACACACGCTGGAGTTTAGAAAAATATATAAGAAAGAGGAACTCCCCTGCTTTTCCTGTTACAGTTTACTTTAACTAGTGACCATGGTGCAAATAAACTAAACAAGTGGCGAAACCAAATATTCTTCCCCCCACCAACCAAACAACTGTTGTGTTCTCGGGGTCTGCAAGGAAAAGGAATATACTTTATTAGCCCAGCTAACACAGCTGGAGAGACACAGAGAGGCTTTTGGACAGGCAAGCTGTTTGTTCTTTATGAAAGCTGGAAAGGCGGTGTTAATTCCCTCCTGCCTGCAGTATTTGCAAGGGGATGTGAATTGCCTGTGTAAAAAACTTGCAACTATCATGATCCTCTCTCTGTTTAAATGTGGAGTGATTGTTCAGTTGCCAAATGTGGCGTTTGAAGGGGAAATTTAGAGGGGATTCTGGAGCTCAAAGAGTGTCTCCAGTAGGAGAAAGAGACGGCAGTCTGCACTTTGGTCTGAGATATTAGGTTATAAATCAGTGCATTATCAAAAAAAGTGGGTGATTTGGTTTTAGCCAGATGAAGAATGCAATGACCATCCCAGGAGGGACCATGACAGCCAGCTTACTGTTTAGTATACGCACAACATCTTAAAATTCAATTTGCAAAGTACTCACAGGAAGGGGTGAGACACCAGCCTTCAAGAGCTATGTAGACTGTCTTCATCTAACCTGACTGTCTTAGCTGTGGCTGCTGGGAGATCCTCCCATTTCCCCTGGCTCCAGTTGTACCTTAACCCCCTGGGAAACCTAGGTGGAGGCAGGCATCTTTCCCTCCCCAGCATCCCTACCTGGCCGTGCAGCTCACAAACACATAGCCAGGACACCAGTATCCTGAGACTAACCACAAAGTAGACATGCTGAACAGTTCACATATGATTGCTGTTGCAGATCTTCCCTGGGTCCGTCAATCATATTGACTTTAAGATGTCATACTGAGCAGGGGCAGAGCAAAAGCAGGGGTTTTTCAGGCAAGTGAGATTTGAACTCCAGAGTTCAATTTGGAGATGTTGTGACTCTTTCTAGCTTTCCATATCATAAAGGATGGTGACCCTTTAGCTAGTGAACTCACCAGTGTGTGGACTAGTTGATTGTCAGGTAGTTAAATGGTGTGGTGTCATTAGTCACCAGTTAACAACTGTTTTAGTGACCAAGATTTCTGACATCAGGTCTGTGCTCCCTACACAGCTTCATGCTCGAAGATGAAAACAAGTGGCATTTTTTACCACATTACACATCTGGAAATTCAAAGCTAACCTGCATTTGGAGTCTCTGAACTGAAAAATAAACAAAATCTAATCAACTGTGGCTTCATGTAGCTGTGGAAACTACTATGGCTTGAGAGCAGCTGTTCTTGTTATTTCATTGCTTTCTGATATGTTACAGTAAGTTATGTCTCAGTGTCTCAGTTACAAGGAAGTTATTCCTTTGTTACATCAGTCAGCGTAATCTTCTGCATGGTGTTTGTTAATTTATTTGTAGTGCATCACAGAGCTGCCAACTTGAGAAATCACACACCCTCAGCATCAAATTCAACTAATGGCAGTGTCCTGCAAATGCTTATAGAGCAACAGGTGGGACACCAACCGCTCTGACCTCAGCATGCTTGCAGACTCAGAAGGCTTCACTGGGTGCTATCTGCAAACTGGTGTTGCAGCCCCTCTCCTACAGGCAGATCCTAGCACATCTCAACACCCCTTATCATGGGACAGTGCTGTGCTAACATACATCAGGAAAAATTGTACCTCACTGGAAAATATTGTACCAAAATAGTAATAAAACTCTCTGTCATGCAACTCTTCTTAAGCACGTTGTCCCGTTTAGAGTCTGATCTAAGGCTGACAAAATCAACGAACAGGTAACACTGGGCAGAAACGGACTTTGAATCTGACAGTTGAGGCTGCCTTAAAGCTAACCACGTTACTGTAGACATGTATGCTATTCAGGGAGAAAGGGATTTATGGAAAGTTTAAATAAGGAATGCAGGAATGCAGGGAGGTAGGAAGGAAAGAAGGAAGCGAGGGAAATAAAATGGAAAAAAAAAAGAAAGATGGAAAGGTGAAGGATAGAAAAAGAAAAAGAAAAAGAAAAAGAAAAAGAAAAAGAAAAAAGAAAAAAGAAAATAAAGAAAGAAAGAGAGAAAGAAAAAGAAAGAAAGGAAGAAA
>Ga0181612_118740_pt1 | contig 20653 bp, 12 predicted proteins | sample HoacroProtozoa21_FD_119630 | JGI IMG/M metagenome (GOLD analysis project Ga0181612, IMG submission 119630) | Hoatzin crop microbial communities from Cojedes, Venezuel. Combined Assembly of Gp0051906, Gp0051904, Gp0051908
GAGGGGCGGGCGCGGCTGGGGAGGCCCCCGCGGCTGGGGGCGGGCGCGGGGCTGCTGCGGGGCCCAGTAGGCCTCCGAGAGGCCTGGCGGGGAGTGGCGGGTCTTCTGGTAAGTTCTGGGGCCTGTGGGCTGGGGTGCGGCTGGCGGTGGGGCCGAGGGGGGGGCTTGGTTTCCTCCCCCACCCCTGGCGCGGTGGGACGGGGAGCGGCTTCGGAGGCGGAGGGATGCGGGCTGGCGTGCGGGTTGGGGCTGTGTTTGGCGGCTGCTTCTCCCGTCGGCCGGTAACGTGTGGGGATGGTCTGGAGAGCCCTAAAGCCGCGGTAGGAAGCGCCGGGCCGGGAGGGGAGGCGGGCACGGAGCGGGACCTGGGGCCGGGCTCGGGAGAAGCAGAAGCCTCTGGAAAGGGGGAGCTCGGGGCGCGGAGCTGGAGGCCCGGCGGGTGGGGAAGATGCGGTGATGGAGCAGCGAGGGAGGCCGGAGGTGGGGAGCGGAGGAGGAGACTGCAGCAGCAGGGCCGGAGAGTTTGGGGGAATTCAGACACGTGCTTTGGTTTTTACCGCCCGCATATCACTGAGATTGAGTGTTTTCAGAATGACATCTCGGTTGCCGTTTTTGGCTGAGGATGGTATTGCGTGCTTTTCAAACAGAAAACCCGATATCCTTGGATTAAAGCACGCATAGGCTTCTACTTTCTTGTCTGTACCAATTCTTAAGAGTGAATTTTCACATGCAGTTTTGTGGTTAAGAACTTTCTAGGCTGTAGAAAGAGAAATGCAGCAGGTGGTTTGGTTGTGAAGGGAAGCAAACATGTAGCGGTAATGGTAAAGGTCCGGACTTTATTATTAGTGTTAACTTAATTAACGCTGCAGGGTTTCTGCAGAGCAGTGTGGAAGACTCTTTCTGGAACTTATTTAGATATGTTAGATATCTGAAAACTCATCTCTGGGAATGTAGTGTTTTCCTTAATGCAGTATGTTTACCTAACACTGTCAAACAAGTGTGGCCAACATACAGGTTTTATGGGACACTTCACCCACTGTGGTTTGGGTTGTTGCTAAAATGTTGCAAGGAGACAGTGGGACTATAATAATGTATGAGATAATACGGATAAAATACTCGTTAAATACAGTTAAAATATGTTACTCTAGGTTCACTCTGATGTACTTGAAATGACTTTAAAAAGTCCCAAACCATCATTGTTGGTTTGGACATGTTACGTACGCTTATCCAAAACACTTAACAAAACTAGGAGAAGCTTTGAGTTAAACTTTGTCTTAAGTCTCAGTATTTCTAGTTTAAAAAAAAAAAATACTGCGAAGGGAATACTGGTACAGTTCACAGACAACGTCACAGGCTGAGTGTAAGATGTAAACTGCTTCTGGCTATCAGCTGCCCTCCTAGGAAGGGAGGCCCAATGCCAAACAGTAAGAAAGCTTGCAGCTTCCGTTAGATCACCCTCATTTGATGTGCTGCAGCACTTCCCCCTGAGTAAATGAGTAAATCCTTTACTGAGAATACACTGTGACTTGTACTTAGCCCTGCCTTTTACTTCCTTTTCTGGCCTTTCATTTTTCTGCCTCTAGCTGTGATCACGATGGCAGCCTGTTCTTGCTGGAATCCATTCTGTAGCAGGGCAAACTTGAATTGATTTCTAGACACGGTGGTCTGAAAGATCTTGGGGCACCTCCAGACCTCCCCCCACCTAATGTAATTTCCCTAACAGCCCATCTGCTTTATAGTCAAAAAGCCTTGCAGTTCTGTCTGTGCCCTCCAAGGACTTCCAGTTCTGCGGGAATGATCTTTTTGCTGACAAGTGGTACATGGTGTTTTCTCCCTTACTGTATCTGCACTGTTGTCCATTATTTTTAGAAACTGGTGTATTTGAAATGCTTATTAAAAGCAAGCTTTGTTGCTGTCACCTTTCACACGTAATCTCTTGCCTGGTTTGTGCTCCTTACAACCCAGAGGGCAGCTTTTTCTGTGGGGCTGTCGAGCTCTCCAGGAGAGGTTTGGCTAATCCTTTCCAGGAGACCACCTTCTAACCTTATGTAGCAGTGTATCCTAGCCACCCCCTCCTTTAAAACAAAGGTGAGGGGGAGCCACCCCCACACCGAGCTCCTGCCTCTGGCCTGTTGTAAGCAAGGCTGTTCTAGTTCAGCCTTGTCTGCTTGTCATCAAGTTGTGATGTTAAAGGCAGAATTGTCACAATGCTGGAAGTTGTCTAGCTGCAAAACTAAGTTTTTAACGGGGGAAAAAACAGTTGTTTGCATCATACGAATTGCTGCGTACATATGAGCGTAATATTATTGTATCCCGTTCAGAGGAGTAGTGAGGTAATGTACTGGTTGCTGAAATTGTAGTGTTTGGCCACACAATTAGTTGTTCAGCTTTGCCATAGAGTGTATGTCTCCCAAATCTGCCTAAGGACAGGTCTGCCTTGGAGAAGTGTGAGGGATGGAACTGGATGTAAAACTGTGGCATGAAGCTGACTCTGCTGCCAGCAGCTTAATTGCCTTTATCCTTGGCTGCTTACTTCATCTCACAGTACTTTCCCTTGTCCTCCTACAGCTCTTTCTGTCGTCGTGTGCTGGATTGGACAGGGTATTGATTCAGGGTTAAAATAATATGGCAGAACGGCTTCAAGCAGTCTTAAACCAGCTGGTAGTTCATCGTGAGGCTGTGTAAACAGTTACCTTGGCACCACAGATGAGCCGGGGTGTGGAAGGTGGAGGACTGTGAGGTGGAGAAAAGATTTCCTCTGCTATGTGGTAGTTCCGACTTTAAGAAATTAGTGGACTGTGAGGTAGGGTAGCCAAGCCTTTGCTCAGAAACAATAAAAATCTCATTTGAGAGGGGAAAATGAGTATCTGTGTCTCAGCCTTTCTGTTCTTTGGTCCTTGCGTTTTTTTCTGTTGCGATGAATTTCTTTACTTTTGTACCTTTAATTTTTAGTTCCATAGCTCTTGCCTTGCATGAGGACACATTGTGCTTGTTTTTACTGGTGTGCTTCCATTGTAAATACCATACTGAAATCCGGTGTTTGGAACACAGGGCCTTGGTAGCAAGTTTTGCTCTTCCTTTATGTAAGTCATTCAGCTGTCACTTCAGATGCTGCTGAAATAGAAACCACTGATGCTCGTCCAGTTAAATTGCTGAGGTGTAGTTCATAGTAAGTGACTTATTTTTAAGACCATTTCATCTGACTTAATTATTCTAAAAAAAGTAAGTAGTAAACTAGGTAGCCAGTAGCAATTCAAATATAGTTACACATTCTGAAATATGCAGTGTTAAGAGCTGGCTTGATGAACCACTGAACTAGATTAATAACCAGGGAGGTGATTAAACTGGTTTTGCAGGCTCTGTTTGACCTGACAGGGAAGTTACTTTCTAAATAATATGTTCTGAAAGTATGATAGCAAAGGACTTAAAACATCCTTTGTGTGGGCCCTTTCACTGTCTATCCTTCCCTGGGACATGTGCATTAGAGAGAGTGGTGACAATGGTCTGCTGTGTGGGTCAAGTGTTTCCAGTGTCGTGTCAGTAATTAAAAACTTTCCCCTTTATGTCCAGTGAGAGGGGAATTCTAAATAAAAATAAATCTCCGAAGCTGGATGACTTCCTTGAAAGCCTTGAAATCCAAAGGTAGCAATCACTTAGCCCTGCATTTTAACAGTGCCACTTCAATGGCAAGAAGCTGATCCTGTCTCTGCGTCTCACTCCAATTTAGTTTAGTTCTTGCTTTGTAAAAAATGACGTCTGCGTAGTGCAACTGTTCCAGGTGTCCATTTTCAGTGCTCTGCTATACCTCCCATGAATTCCAGGGGAAAATCCTTCAGCCTTTTGACAGTCAGGGGCTGTGAACAGTGCTTAAATGTCACATACAATTTTCCTAGTGTGGAAGCTGGCAGTGGATGAACACGCAGGCATAGAACAAGTGATTTGTTAGCCTTGCAGTCTCCAACTCTCTTCCTAGTTAGTACATTGGTATTGTACTGCAGTAGTTTTCCCTTCTATCCAGGTGGTGTGCTGATGTCTGTAAGTGTCTCAAGACCTTACTAAAAAAAAAAAAATAGATGAAGTTTTAGTCATCTCTGATTTGCAGCAGTGTTGTGGTGAAAATGGGGGTTGCACTGAAGTAGAATGGAGACATCAGAAGCTCTTGCTGGTTATGAAAGGGTTCCTTTGTTAAAGACTTTTGGCAGTTACATGATCCGAAATATGCTAACATTCAGAAATATTACACAGCTAAACCTAAAGAAGGGAAGTGCAGGCAGAGTAAAAAAAAATGGCTAATGGTGATGATTGCTTGGAAATTGGGCACTTCTTGAAGGGAGATTTCTGATCAGAGCAGAGTAGGTGGCTGTGCATCTGGAGGTTAGCCTGTGTTTTAGGTGACTAATTGAACACCTGTAGCTGCTATCAACTTAAAGCTCCACAGAAAAATTGGTTTATGCCTGTTTTGTATAAAACCTGAGTTTCTTCTCTTCCCCTTCTGCCCTCCCTTTCTATCTTCTGTTCAGGAATAACCTAATTTACTAGAGCATAATCATGTTTGTTTTGTCCCTAAGGATTGTGTGAAGTTGAAATTTTCTCCTGTAGCCATACATCCATGATGGGTATAAGTAACTTTTTAAATATTGAAAGTGTTTGCTTCACTTAAATTACTCTTCTGAGAACATAGTGTCTTTTATTTCTTATAATGTAGTTAGTTTGTATATTGTTACAGATTAGCAGAGTGAGGAATTTGGCATGACAACTGGCAGTTGCAGGAGATGCTACCAGTCTGTACTCAAGGTGTATGAACGGTAGCTTGTGTTGAATTTGAATTTGGGACTGATTTAATATGTAGGAGGTGTCCTAAACAGCTTTCTGTAGGGGTATAAACTTGTGAATACTGCTTGGCAATGATTATAAAGAGGCAAGGACATGAAACTGGATTGGCTTCTCTTCATGCATGTACCTTTATTTTTTGCGGGAGGAAAAAAGCTTGCTTGGGAACTGGAACTGATAATACTTCTACTCTGAGACAAGGTCAGTGAGGCCTTATATTCAGACAGAGCATAACTGATAAATGCACACCTGCAGGGTAGATGCTTATGGTTGTATCGGGAGCACAGATGTGCACAGTGGCATAGCTTTTGCCCCTGCTGTATGGGTCACTGGTAGAGTTGTCCGATTTCACTAGGATGCTTTGACACCGGAATTTCTGGAGCAACCTTACCTGCAGTATGAGGCTGTGCAGCTTTGCCACTTAGCCAGGCAAGAAGTGCTGGCATTTCCCTAAGTCTGTTTGCTGCTGGCAGGCATTTCCCAAGGGTTGTAGTTGGGGTGGGATTGTGAAGTAGGTAATTATTATGTGTGGACGCGGTACTGGCACAAACGTTAGGGGGAATGATTTAGTTCTTTCACCAAAACTTTGTTGCTGGTTGGCTGGTGGTGAGATTACTTAAGGGATTACTTGCATGCGAAATTGTTAATACCCTTTGCACAAGCTTGGGAGGAGGTCTGGAGAAACTCCTTCCTCTTAGAAGCAGAGGAGAGAGTATTGGCTTATCTTTAACCTTGCTATATTTTTAAGATCAATTTCCTTGTATCACTTTCCAAATCATGAACTGATTGTTCTATCTGCGTGATGTAATTTGAAAGCAGTTATAAAACTTGAGGTAAAATCTTCCTGAATTTAGCTTTGGTGGGGCCCTGCTGGGAAGGTAAGACAAAATTCAGCCCTGCCCTTGGACAGGTGTCCTTGTGCCATCTCATCTGTAGTTGCTTCAGTTGCACAGGACACATCCAGAGTTCTAAAGATTGCTTTTTCAAATGAAGTTTCAGGCTCTTGTTTTCCGTACTTTTCTTACACTGGTGGGCATGAGTTTAGAGAACATGGTCTCTATGCAAGAGGAACTTGAACTTTCAAGGGTACCGATGGTTGCTTGACAGTTTGCATTCCATGGGTTTGTATTGTAGTTCCCACATGAGCAGTAAGATCAAGGAGCTGTGAGGTCTGTAACTGTCTTCAATTCTGGCTATACACTGTGCATGAAGCAAGCATGCTTTGCTCGTATGTAGCAACACTTGAAAGTTTTTTTTTGTCAGGTGTTGGTGCTGCGAATGGTGCCCTTTGGCTCGGAGGTGTTTCAGTGCAGTTGCCTGTACGGCGAGGGGGAGGGTTGTGCGTTTAGACCATAATCCGTGAGGCCATCGCTATTGTTAGAAAACTGGCTGCAATTGCATGTTGCTGTAGTGACAAGCTGGACATGGCTTCAGCACAAGTCTTTAAAACACAACGTTTTGTTGTGGTTTATAAAACATCCCATCTGTCATTAGAAGTAAGTTAAAGAATAATCTGAGAATGGTAGATCTGGTATGCAACATAGTTCTGGAGTATTGGATAGTGTTGATAAGCCTTTAAGACTGTAAACTCTTTTAGTTGCCTAAACATGCTTTGGAAAGTTGAAAGCTTGTTTTCCAGGCTGAACTTATGTCCCTACAGGCACGAATGACTCTGCTTGAGTCATGTTTGTAAGTCTACGGTGCTACAGTCTGAGGCAGGAGTTTAAGGGAAGGAGAGGATGTTGGGGTTTTATACTTGCTTTTGAAGAAGTATTAGTCTGTTACAGCTCTGGGTTTTTGAAGAAAAATTTGGAATGTGATTCAAAGGAGAAAAGGTGAGCAAGGCACCAGTTGTTCTACTGGGGTTTATTTTTTTTAGCGGATAAAACTGAGCAGTGTGCTAGAAGTGTTGCCTTCTGCATGAACATAAAGGTGGAGTGATCTTGGTAGTTTTTCCAGCAAGAAAGTAAAATTCAAACTCTTTTTACTTAGAAGATCTTTTGAGCTACAGCTTGCCAAGGTCTAACATATTTTAGGTGTGGCAGCATGCTGGGCACCTTATAAATTAGTTGAAGTGTGATATTTTAATTCTGTGAAGCCTCTGTTAACAGATACTCTTCTTTGGTCATCCTGTTAAATTAGTGATTGAAAGAGGGGAATCTTATTGACTGTCTGTTAACATAGTAAGAAATTTTCTTCTGGGTCTGCCTTAGTAGCCTCAGCTGCTTATAAACATCTGCCAGCAGTTTCAATGGCTATTGGCAGTAATTTCAGAGTAAAACCTGGAAAATGGGGCTGATGAATGAAAATGGCAGCGTCCCACAGCTGAAGGGACAAAAAATATTGAATAGGAGATGGAGGATTTATTACTCCATAGATTGCTCTCTGCTTGAAAGAGCTAGCTAGTTGTATTTCAATTCCCGAACTGAATGGAAATTTGAGTTTCGGCATGAAGCATGTGAAGTCCTTCATAAGCAAAAAATAGGTTTTCTGTTTAGGCTTTTGCAGTTACAGAGGTTGGGGTGGTGTATACATGTCTGCTGTTCTGCTCGTGAGCTGTGGCAGTGCAAGAGCAAAGTTAGGACACTTCTGCAGCGTGACCTGCAGAACTTGCACATGTGGTCCTTCACTCAGTTAATGTCTGTTTTGTGTTAAGCATTTTAGGTTTATGTTGTATTCCTCTCCAGCTTGTAGAGCTGCCTCAACATTCCAGATACAGTAAATAACAGAGGTGAAAAGAGAAGTGTGCGCTTCTTTCAGTGGTATGGGTAGGCACTTCACCTGTTGTCTCAGATGCTTGGTTTTGTACTGAGAAGCGATGCTTGGTGCTCTGCATGCAGTGCTGGCTTGACCTCTTTGTCTTGTCTCATTTATTCAGATCATGGAGCTGAAATGGCTACTGTGTGTGACCCTGCTAGCTCTTGGGACTCTTGCTGTCCAGGCACATGATATGGGTGATGACAATGATGGTGATGATGTTGTTGATATCGAGGATGACTTGGATGATGGCATTGAGGATGTAGAAGAGTCGAAGCCTGACACAAGCACTCCTCCTCCAACTCCAAAGGTTTGGCATGGAACAACTTCTAAAAATTGAATTACTGTTTGTGTTGTGGTTAATGTGAGTCTGATCAGAGTTGTCTTTACTTTGCTAACATTTAATATGTTGTGATGTTATTAAAGATGTTATCTGGGAATAGGGCTTGGAATTAGCTTAGCTGCTTTGTTCCTATTCTCATGTCCCCCATGTTCTTCCTGAAGACTTCGTTCCACCCTTGAAATCTGTGATGTGATTATCAGGAGTTAATGTTTCTAGTTAGATACATACTTTACTTTTAGTTGCAGACAAGAGCACAATGGCTTGGCAACAAGCTGCTCTATTTACGTAACTTCTATATTTATGCTGCAAGGGCGTTCCAGGTAAGCTATACTTGAGTGTTAGAGGGGGAATGTGAGCTGTGTATGCCAGTATTTCTTTAGAGTGGAGAATGTGCCTGGAAAGGTGCATAAATACTTCCTTTCTCCAATAGGTCACCTACAGACCCCCAGTCCCAACCGGTGAGGTGTATTTTGCGGAGTCCTTTGATAAAGGAACTCTGGATGGGTGAGTATAATCTGAAGGATGCTTTGGTATAGCAAATAACTAAGAACTTTGGTGAAGGCAATGAAACAGTCTCTAGAGCCTGTGTTATTCAAAGTTGAATCAAGAGGCAGTGGCTGGTGAGGATTACAGCAGTGACTGTCTGAGGCTGGCTATTAAGTGCTGAGCTAAACTAGTATTTCCTCAAGTTCTAGTAGCAAGAGGGAGGTGTTTTAATCCTCATCTGACTTTTTACTTTCTTCAGGTAATGTGAGGATGGTGAGGTACTACTTCTATTTTTTTTTACAAGAGCAAGACACTGAGGCCATGATCCTACTTTGGGGGTGGGATGGGAAGTGGCAAACGCAGAATACTTTGCAGGCTTGGGGACAGAACTCTTCTGGGGATCAAGACATGGGTTTAGTCATAGGACAGCAAGGGATGTCTTAAGGACAGGATTTTTAATGCGGAAAAAAGTGTGATTTTCCAACCATTGGATGTCTTGTCTTCTAGATGGATCCTTTCCAGAGCTAAAAAAGATGATACAGATGATGAGATTGCTAAATATGATGGTGAGTCCAACACATGTTTTGGATGATGGATGTTACTGATGTCTTTTGTCATAGTTGAAGAGGTGCAAGTCTTTGTTTGCAGTTTCCCAGTTAAAATTATATTCACTGAAGAAAGTGGGAGGGGTGTTTTTATGACTAGCTGACAATATAAAGTGTAGTTCTAATTTAAACCAAATATCCACTTGGAGATTTAAAAACAATTTTTAGTGAAGATGTTATGTTAATAATGTGATAAAGTACCCTATAGGGTGTTATTGCAGAATGCTGACTGTCTTGTTCAAAACTGGGCTAAGCAAAGACTGTCTTGGAAAAGTTTCTATAATGTGGTTAATTTCTCTCCAGGGAGATGGGAAGTCCAAGACATGAAGGACACTAAGCTTCCAGGAGACAAAGGGCTTGTGTTGGTAACCCGAGCCAAGCATCATGCAATTTCATCCAAACTTTCAAAGCCTTTTGTATTTGATACCAAACCTCTTATCGTACAGTAAGTAAAGGATAACTTAGTGTTCTGTTATGTCAAGGGTGACATGATAGCAGGCTGGGCTTAATTCTGTAACTGAGCTTTTGTTGAGTGGGGGTCTAGATGACACAAGATGCTGTAATCCATTATTACACCGTTAAAGTAAAATAGCAACCCAGATTCCCAAAGTGGGAAGTTAGGAACTGCATGGGTCCCTCTGAAGTCTGAAAAGGAAAGAAGTCTGTGAAAACTAGACTTGTTAACTTGTCTTGGGACTTCAATTTACTTGATTTAATGGTACTAACAAGATCAAGCAACTGTTGTACTGCTAATTGTGAAAGTCCTTGTCCTTTTGGACAGAAGCTGGTCTTGTGTGTAGGTCTGTGCTGACCTATGCAGTAAACTGCCCCCCCTTTCCAAGGTGGAGTGGACAGAGGGGTAAAGACACAATCGTTTCCTCCTTCTGTTGTCTTTATCTGTCGTGGAAGATTAACAGTTTGCCGGCACTGCTGGGCCATGACTGATGTAGAAGAATCTACTTGCATGTATGTTAGACTAGCAAGTTGGGAGAAAAAAAAAATTGTTTAGTGAGAACAGTTGAATTGTGGATTATTACCTACTTTATCAGTTTTAAACAAAGAATAAGCTAATTCATATTGGCACAAGGTAATGAGTTGGTTGCTTTCCTTTGCATGACTGTTTAGTTTTGGCTCAAAATACAAGGCTAAAAATAAATCCCAGTGGTCATCCACTCCAGCTGCTGGCATTGAGGGGGGATTGAGCGTACTTAGCCTGTTCCTGACAGAGATGTTTGCCTTTTTCAGACTCCTTGGCATCCCTACATATACTGTTGTATGCTTATAACCCTAAAGGGGCTTCTCCTTGGATCCAGTTGTTGTCACTTTGATAGTCCTGTAAATTGAGTTGTCTGTCTGCCATAGCAGTTGTGGGGAAACAATTGGCTTGCCTTAATCTCTGTTGAGGTGTCTTGCATATTGGAAAGCTTTTTCTTCCTTTTCTCTACTTGTAGATCATAATCTTCTAGACCAGCACTCAGTTCCTGTAAGCTTTTCTGTCAAGTCTTCTAAATCCTCAATTTTTCTTGTTTCTCAGGCCCTTATGAATATTTGCTTAGTCCTTAGAGTGCAGCATGTATTTTTAATATTCGCTGGGCACATGATACAAAGCAAGCTACAACAAAACATTCTTGCTCTTAATTTTCACTTGAAAATTGTAACTGTGTATTACAGAAGTAATTATTCCTTGTGTATAACACGTGCTTTCCTTCTCTGTCCAAAACTAAAATTAGGTATGAAGTAAACTTCCAAAATGGAATAGAATGTGGTGGGGCCTATGTGAAATTGCTTTCAAAAACGCCTGAATTGAACCTGGTGAGTAATGCTGCTGAGTATTAGACATGAAAGAAAGCTTTTTCATTTTGTTTATTCCTCAAGAAACCTCTTCAGTAAAGGCAGTGGGGCATATTTAGGGCCTGATCAACAAAGTACTTTGCACTCAGCAGTTTCCCCACTATTGTCAGTTGGAAAGGATAAATACTGCAATTTTCTGGCCTATTGAGTGAAAGTTCTAGAGTTGAGCTGTTCTAGACCTTTGCTAAAGTCTACAACACTTCAGGTTTCCCTAGGATCTAGGACCAAAGAGCAGGTATCTCTTAGGGTAGCCAGTGTATGAGGAGAAACCTTCTCAGGAAGCTGTTGCGCAGAAGGAAGATTCCGTATTTCATCTTTGTAACCCGGCTGATGCACATAACTAGAAATACGCCTTGCATTTATTGCTTTGCCTTTGACATGTGAACCCACTTGTGAGTTACTGGGTATATTTAAAAAAGGTCTTGAGAAGTTGGACTGGATACAACCTTACATGGTTCAGCTGCATGTGCTAGCTATATAGAACGATTTGCTTCATAAATCACCCTTGAATGCATTGTCTTAAAAGTGTCGTCAATGGAAGAGACCGTGCTACAATTCTGAAGGATTAGGAGTCATTTTCTCTACTCCTAGGTAGAGTGGTTTAGCCTATTCAGACTAAGCTTAACTGCTGGGTCACCTTGCGTAGGCCTTTGTAGCCTATGGGTTTTCTTTAGCCATCTTCCTAGGCTTTATAGAAAGTACATTTTATGACTTGTTACCCATCTTTCTTCTTTCCTTCTGCAGTCTCATTGGAGTTGTATTATTAATACAGATTCCAAAGTATTAGAAAGAAAGGACACCCAGAGGACTACTTGGCTGTCTAAGCAGTTTCAGATGTGCATTGAATTTTAAGATAACATTAGCAAGAATAAGTAGATGTGCTTGCAGTGTTCAGTGGTGAGATTATTATATCCAGTTAGCTCTCAGATTGAGACAGTACACCAGTTTAGAAGTGTGTAAACTAAAGGCAGCTTGGCTTTGCTTTCTATGCTGCTTATCACTTTGTGTGAAAAAGGCTCACTGGAGTAGCTGATACTTCTATATTGATAGCTTTTAAAATCCTTTGTTGTGATGTAGAGATATACTTAAACATTGTTTTTGTCACTTATACTTACCTTTTTGATAACACTTGAAGAGCTGTTGTTTTCCATCTGGAAAGTAGAGACCAAAGGTGCAAATCAAGTAGCTGGGATAATTCTGGTGTGTTTTGTAGAGGTCTGTATTCCTCTTAAAAGCTTTAATGTGGGTACTTCATTGGCTTGATATCCAAGTTGCAGAATAATTTCCCATAAATTGGTAGTTCTTATGCCAGGCAGTGACTTAAGTTGCATTTCAAAATAATAGCATGAAACTTTGCATTGTTTTTAAAGGATCAGTTCCATGACAAAACTCCATATACAATCATGTTTGGGCCTGATAAATGTGGAGAGGACTATAAATTGCACTTCATCTTCCGGCACAAAAACCCAAAGACTGGCAAGTATGAGGAGAAGCACGCAAAGCGTCCAGATGCAGACCTGAAGACGTACTTTACTGATAAGAAGACCCATCTTTATACTCTAGGTACAATGACTGTTAATTATGTGTGTCAATAGCTACTACTATGTTTCCTGAGTCAAAAGCTCAGAAAGGAGCCAGATGAACAACTGAATATCTGTGTCAACACATCATACAACTGAAAACCACTTGAAAGCTCTGAATGCAAAAACTTGTCTTGTTATGTAAAGGTCTTTTTTCTTGCTGCGTTTATAGTACCAGAAAAACTCCGTGGTACTTAATATACCAGACCAGACACTGTACTTTAGCTATGACTAAAATCTTTCAGGGAATACTCAGGATGATCTCTCTAGCTTTTCCTTCTACAGAGACAGCAGTGGGTAAAGGAGTGAGATTAAAATCCTGTGAGTCAGTATTAGGGAGTCTTAATCTTGAGTAGAAAGTGAATACATACATTTTTACTATAAAAGCAATATTATTGTGCCAAAGTCAGCTTGCTGTGATAACGGGTAAATCCCTCTACAAGCTTCTTTCTGCCTTTAGTGTATTTAAAGTAGGACTCCTGCAAGGAGTAGTCTTCTCTCACAAGGTGAGATGTGGTACATCATCACTAGTTAGGCTTTGCCATAAGGAGAGATGTTCATAACAATTCTTTAAAACAGTTGCTGGGTAGGTGGTAGCTTGGATTGCTGAAGTCTTAACTGTACAGTGGGGGTGATGCTTTATAGTGCACACTTTGTGTCATATGTAATGGCTACATCAACTTTTTTCCTTACAGTCTTGAATCCTGATAATAGTTTTGAAATACTGGTTGATCAAACAGTTGTCAACAGTGGGAATTTGCTAAATGATATGTCTCCTCCTGTGAATCCACCCCGAGAGATTGAGGACCCGAATGACCAGAAGCCTGAGGACTGGGATGAGAGACCAAAAATCCCAGACCCAGATGCTGTTAAACCAGATGACTGGTAAGCCCTCGGAGGGGTGGAACTGACGGAGGCCTTAGCCTGATAGTTCGGTCCTGATCAAAAAGTCTTTCTCGGATGACTTACAGAAGGTTTTGAGACTCAGCTTTGTAAACAAAACATGATCAGTTTAGGCATCTGGGCAGCAGTTGAGTAGACAAAAGCAGACAGGATCCATGTCCTCTGGAAATTACTGTTTAGTGCCCTTGGTACTGTGCTGGCCGCAGATGAAGGTTTTACTCAAACAGCTATGCTAGCTGATGCTTTCATCCTTGATGAGATCAAAAGATGAGCTGCAGAAGGTAGAACTGCAGGATGTTTGTAGTTGCTTGTGTAATGCATAGTTACAAGTGACTGAAATATCTGACGACCTAAATCAGAAACTGATACTGGGTTTCTGTCTTTGAACTATGCTTTATGAACCATAGACTCAATTTCAAGCTCAAATGAGTGTTTGCAACAACTACTAAGTTACAGGATTTGCTGTAATGTGCCCTTTCTAGGTTGGTTTTAACAAGTAAGTGGTATTACTGGACAGCTGGAATCAGGATTGTACCATGAGGATTGTGCCTTGAGCATTGCAAGGCAATTCCATTCTGAAATCATGGTGTTACACTTACCCTGTTAGAAGTGAAGCTGGCTGGTTGTCTAGAGCAGTGGGCTTGTTCAGACGCTGTAGAATCATGCCTTGGGGTTAAGAACTTTGCTGTGGTGTCTGTTAATACATAATATTCTCTTCTCAAGGGATGAGGATGCTCCTGCAAAGATTGCAGATGAAAATGCTGTGAAACCAGAGGGCTGGCTGGATGATGAGCCAGAATATGTAGCGGACCCTGATGCTGAGAAGCCCGAAGATTGGTATGTTTGCTGCCTGTTGGCAAATGACAGCAAGTATTTCATGGCTTTGTTACTGGCTTTTACAAGTGTAAAGATAGCTAGTTCATAGCTGCTCGCTAACGAAGCTGTCAATTCAGGCTATCTTACTTCAAAAGTAGAAGGCAGAGTCGGTCGGAGGGCTCTTGTCTTGCATTCACCTGCGCACATTCCAGCTGTTCTGTGATTGTAAGCTGAACAGGGAAGGGATGGTAATCTTGCAGTTATACCATGCTTGGAAGGGGTAGCAGGGGAGGCTGTGCTCAGGGTCTGGCTTTTGTTGAGCTTCTGTGCGCCCAAGCTACTTCTTGAAATCCTCATTCCTTCTACGGTGTCTATATCTACAGATCTGTGCTATACAAAGTTTTGGCATCTCCATTTTATGGTAGGAATTTTTAATTTTCCCAGGAATCAGATATTGTCTAGGGCTTATTCTGTATAAAGGCAAGAGGCTGACTACAAAACTGAATTTCGCTTTACAGGGATGAGGATATGGATGGTGAATGGGAGGCACCTCAGATTGCAAATCCTAAATGCGAGACAGCCCCTGGCTGTGGTACCTGGCAGCGACCAATGATTGACAATCCAAACTACAAAGGCAAATGGAAGCCTCCTATGATTGATAATGTGAACTATCAGGTTGGTGTTTTTCATTGCTTGAACTACAGGCCAATGCAGAGTTTCTCTTACAAAAGGCTGAATGATTTAGATTCAGCAGGTGTAATTAAAAATACAAATACAGTCATGATAGTACTGTTTCAAGTGGACAGATGCAAAGTACTTTATTACTTGGCTTCACTACTCTGTAGCACAAATGAAAATCGATTCCCAAAGCCTGACAAATTGCACCCATAGACATTGTGATTAAGTGCAATAGATTTGTCTTTCTCTCCGTTCAGAATGGGCTGAAATCTAAAAACTGAATTTGTAGCAGGTGAGGGTGAATGTCTTTTGTCATTCCTAGGGTATATGGAAACCTAGGAAGATCCCAAACCCAGATTTCTTTGAAGATTTGGAACCTTTCAAGATGACTCCCTTCACTGCAGTGGGCCTTGAGTTATGGTCAATGACTTCCGACATCTTTTTTGACAACTTTATAATCTGTACTGAAAGAGCTGTGGCTGATGATTGGGCCAGTGATGGATGGGGATTGAAGAAGGCAGCTGATGGTGCTGCAGAGGTGAGAAATAAAGGTTGAATTATGTGCTTCTGACAAACAGTAGGAGCATTGCTGCTGTTCTCTCCCAGTCTTTATCAGTATATCTTTGAGCAGCCTGGTCTAGTGGAAGGTGTCCCTGCCCGTGGCCGGGGAGGTGGAACTAGATGTTGTTTAAGGTCCCTTCCAACCCAAACACATTCTATGATACCTGTATGTACCAAGGCTAGGGGTTTTGCTAAACTAGATTGGAATCTCAATTCCTAATTATAATATGGTAACGGTTGCTATAAGTAGCAATGAGTACTCATTTGTGAGAGTGTTTTTGTAATACCCTCTTCTGTGAGGTTTTTGCTCTGACAATTGGACTGTTAACTTTAGCCTAATTCTTATTTGTAAACTATGGAAAAAGTACTTGTGCCTGTTAGCTTTACATTTTTTTGAGGTGTGAAATACATTGTTCAAAGTTGCAAAAAGCCTATTTGAATATTCTGTAGCTTAAACTTCACTGCTACAACTTGCTGTGTGGGATGAAATTTGACAGTTCTTTTTATCTTACAGCCTGGTGTTGTGGGCCAGATGATGGCAGCTGCTGAAGAGCGTCCCTGGCTTTGGGTAGTCTACATCCTCACTGTGGCTTTGCCAGTGTTCCTTGTTGTCCTTTTCTGCTGTTCTGGGAAGGTATATGTTTCCTCTGATAATAAGTAGTACAATGTTTAAAAAGAGATTGAAAAAAAAAGTGCCTTAACATCACAAATAATTGCTTGGTTTTGACGTTTTTTTTTTTAGAAACAGCCAAGTGCTGCAGAATACAAGAAGACTGATACTCCTCAGCCTGATGTGATGGATGAGGAGAAAGAGGAAGAAAAAGACAAAGGGGACAAGGAAGAGGAGGAGGAGGAAGAAGCAAATGAGGAAAAGCCAGGTAAGTAAACTAGATAGTCTCAAAATAGTTTGTTTTCTCTTTGATAGAATAAAACAGTGGGATTGGCAGAGATAAGAGTAAAGCTAATGGTGAACTGAAGATAAGTCAGAAATGAGAATGAGATTTTTTTTTTTTATTTCCCGTAGAAGAGAAGCAGAGAAGTGATGCTGATATAGGAAGTGCTAGTCAAGAGGAGGAGGAAGAGGAGGAGGAGGAAGAAGACAGGAAACCTGCATCAGAGGTAAGAGTGCTTAATGCTTGAGGGAAGTCTTGTGCATTTTTTTCATGAAGTAATGTGGAACAAGCCTTACTCAAGTGTTAAAAGTTAACCTGGCTCATGTGATACTCCCTCCTGGTGTCAGAACTTTGGCAAACTTAATCACCCTGCAGAGCAGGAATTGCTGTGGGCAGCTGGAGCGGAGCTGGGCACCTTGCTTTTATGCATTGCCGTAGACCCTGTGTTGAGACAAGTGGGATTGTGTGGAATGCATCTTCTCGAGGCAAAAGGCTTACTCGGCTTTGTATGCAGTCAGGATGTGACCTCTGAAGTGCTCCACACTGACATAATGGCTGACTTAAAAATAGGTGGAGTTTGTCTTGAATTTAAAGGGATTCTCGCAGCAGCAGCAGCTGTTGAGTACTCTCAGCAAATAGTGTACATCCACAGTGAAATCAAGAGGATTTGTGTGCTTGCCGTGTATAGAAAGGAAGGAAAAATTAAATCCAAACGTAGAGCTGAAAGTAGATTACTCTTTGTAGGTTTGTTCAAAATGGTTTTTAAGGGTATTGTTAGATTTTATTTCCTTGATGTTCACACAAATTCCTTTTTTGCAGGAGGAGGAAACTGTGAATAGATCACCCAGAAACAGAAAGCCAAGGAAAGATTGAAGAAAGTCATAAGAACTTGATCTGTGACTTTTTTTTTTCCAAACATGGTTCTGGGAGAGGACCTTGGACACCTTACATTGAAACTTGGACAAACCTCAAGATTTCACCATCCACAGGTTCCAGTCACACTATCCAATGTAATGAAGTGTCTAGCAGTAAAATATTTGCAATCATGTGTTTCAAAGAACATCATTCCTGTAGAAAGAATGCATTTAATATAATGGGCTGTGGATTTTGGAATGTAACACAACTAACCTTTTCACTTTTGGTTTTAAATATTCTTTTCTGTTTTTAAGTAGACTGGTAGAACTTTCCTCGTCTAAAACCTTGGCTTAATTTAATATATTAATTAGTAAAGAATAACAATGAATCTTGAAAGTGTTAGGTGATAAAAATGCAGTTTTATAACTAGTTTTTTTTTTACAAATATGTAAATTCCTAAATGCACCAATGTCTTTATATCCCTTGAAATTTGATAATTGTTTGAAGAAAAGTTGTCAATGTATTTGACAACCCCTCTGCCCTCAAAGGAAAAGCAAACTTGGGGCATGTATGGGGTAACCAGTAGTGAAACTCTCTAATAAATCCACTTGATTCTTTTGGGGGGAGGGGAAAGAGGAAGAAGGTGCGGGAGGGGAGTGGGTGGGTTAGTCTGTAGAATATGCATACTGTGCACGGCGAAAGCCATGTTAAGTGTTGACAAATGATTAGGAATTGGAGTGGGTCATCCTAATGTGGCATTGAATTCTGCGGACCTTGCAGATAATGGAGTTTGTTAGTTCTTCAGCTCTTTTTGTAAAGTTAATGGGTTGTTAGGGGATTTGGGGGTGGGTGGACTACTTCCCCCTTTCCCCTCTGTTCAGCCACTGATGCTTTCCTTTCTCTGTGACTATACAGCTTTTTCTGAGTGCAGCTTTGCCTCAGTTGCCGAAGCGCTTCACGTTCAGCTCATCGTCAAACTCTTACTTGTATAGCTAAGGCCTACTCCTCTCCAGGGTCCAAACACTGGATAGGACAGTGTCCCATATCCTCTCACCGTTGTCACTATATGTCCGCTCCTGTAGAAGCGGGGAGGTAGTCAGGTTGACAAGTGAACTGAGTATTTGTTAAGGAAAAAAGAAAAAAAACCAAACCACCAAGATGTCAGTATTGTAGGTGGGGAAGGAGCACGTGGAATATCTTAACTGGTATGTGAAACTGTTTAAGTCTTTCATCTGCTCTTCATGTAACAAATGCATCCTAAATTATATTGTGAATGTTAGGGAGTTCCGATTCCAGCTGAATAAATTTTTTTAAAGCATTGAGTCTACCATATTACACTGTTTCAAACACATTTTTTTTTGTGGAATGCAGGTGATCACCACGAGAGCATACCTCTGAGAGTGAAATCTATGTGACTTCATTACACTGTACTAAATATGTTGGCATTTGGATGTCTATATAGATAAACTTTTGCCTTTAGAGTGAGATTAAATGTCCTGAAATTACTCTTCTTGCACTGAATTTAAACACTCCAGTGTTGTTTGGTCATAGCATAGCTATAGTGTGGGGAATAATTCCCAGGGGTTGGGGAGGGAAGTGTTCCAATTACCGTGGAATCTAACCAGTTACTGGAAGACTCTTGTTTTGGGGGGGCTTTTGTAAAACACCTCTTGCTGCCTGTCCTCATGTTGTATCCCTTGGTTGTTGTGTTTGAAATATTAGTGATCACAAATGCATAGCAGGATTTCTTGATCTTTCTGCAGTGTGCAAATAAACTGTTGTAAGCAAGATACTGGAAGTAATTTCAGACTTCTGTTGGGAGCTATTGCATGTTTAGAATGGCTTTGCCTGTTGAACACCTGGTAAATACTGCTCCTTACTGCAAAAATAGCTTATACTCTGACATGGAAGATGTCATAGCTTAAGCATTGCTACTAGCTTGTTCTCCGGACTGTATTTTTATCAAGGAGCAGCTGCTATTTATGACTCTCAGTCCTTTGAGATGAAGTATATGTAAATGGGTTCAATTCAGCTAACATTTTGAGCACAACATAAAAATCTATTAACCTAATGTTTTTTTATCTTAATATGCAAATTGCCTTAAATTCCTGAACAATTCATGTGCATACATGTTCTTTCAAAGCATCAAAAGTGAACTTAAGATCTGCTATCAGCGTTTAAATAGTATTATATTAAAGCTAATTGTAAATCTACATTTGCTTCTGCTCAATCACCTGGAAAGGTCTCCTGTCTGCATGTTATGGCTTTTTTTGATACCATAGTGTATGCTTCTTAAATAATCACTACAATAAATGAAGACTTTCCAAAATGGATAGACAACTCCAAAGTTACTTTTTATCCTGCTTTCTGGCTTGGGTGGCTCAGTGTAACCTCACAATCCTTCTTTATTTTTAAAGGCGTGGAGGAAAAATTCACTATCTGAGGACGTCTGAAGCGTAGCTGTGTTTTTCAAGGTACTGAAGCTCTGCTCAGTTGTAACCTGTGAGCTAGGTCTGAAACTGTTACGAATACTTGGAGGCGTATTGGAACCTTCTCTGTCTGCGCAGCTGGGAAGGGCGCTCTGTGCTGTGAGCGAGCTGTGCCAGGAGCTGGGGGCGAGGCTGAGGTGGTCAGTCAAAAAACCACAGGGCAGTAGATACACACAGTGTCTGAAACAAGGCAGGAGAGATGCTTCAAACCTGTTTTGGTGTGGGTTTTGTTTTTCCTCCTGGAGTTGGTGCTCAGTAAAGGACGTGGGTAAAGATGCAGCTAACCAACTAACCTGTTCCAGAAGTGTCCCTAGGTGGGATCTAGCCTTTCAGGGGTCTGCGTCACAGTGAAATGTCGCAGCTTGCGGCTGTGACCTTTTAAAATGCGCCTGGGGAGTGACAGAAGACCGACCTCTTCGCTTACCCCTTCCTCGGAAGCAGCGCTCCCCTGCGGCTGCGGGGCTGGTGACCCCGCTCCGGCCCCGGCTGCTCCGCCGCTGGTGGTTTCAGAAAGGTTTTGGTGGGGTTTCTCGGTGGTGCTGAACGAGGGCCGTGGTTTCATTTGCACAGCAGACCTGTCCCTTTCCCAACTGAAGGAATAAAAGCCATCTGTGAAAACTGATTAATAAAGAGACTTCACTCTGCCTGGCTTGCTTTGTCTAATTAGCAAAACTGCCTCATTATTCACCACTGCTGGTTGACTCAGAGTGGGGGGAGCAGGGCTGGAGTGACGAGGAGGAGGTGACGATGCGCTGTCCCCGTGCTCAGCGCTTCCCTGCGCTGCATGGCCCGCTCAGCTCCCGCTTTGACCTAAAATTGCAGGTTCCATAGGGGACAGCCTGGCTCTGCCCGCCGCCCCCGGGGTTGCCCGCCCCTCCCTGTCAATCACCTCCGGCTCCGCCTCCCGGCTCGCCCGAATGGCTCCGCCGCCGCCGCCCCGCCCCCCCTTCGCCCGTGCGCTTCAAACGCGACGTAGGAAGTCTCTAGACACACATCGCTGGACGAC